>Ga0207678_10000139_pt1 | contig 59389 bp, 51 predicted proteins | sample KBSC63metaG_FD_184319 | JGI IMG/M metagenome (GOLD analysis project Ga0207678, IMG submission 184319) | Corn rhizosphere microbial communities from Kellogg Biological Station, Michigan, USA - KBS C6-3 metaG (SPAdes) (version 2) | ecosystem: Host-associated > Plants > Roots > Rhizosphere > Soil ... | reverse complement strand
TCCGTCTCCGCAGCGTCGAGCTCTTGGAAGACCAGCACCGGGTTCAGCCGCCGCGGATCGTGGATGTCGCTGACCCCCGCTCGCCGGTCGGGGGTGTATCCGAGTGCGGCCGCCCAGAACGCCCGGACGGCGGCGACGTCGGCGGCGTCGAGGAAGAGCTGAGCGAAGCGCGGCAGTCCCGGATCCGCCGTGGCCCCGAGTTCGCGGGCAGCGGTCTGGAGCTTTCCGGCGAGGTCGGTGAAGTCGAGCTCGAGGCCGTGGGCGTCGGCCTCCCACTGGTCCTTACCGCTGTCGAGAATCACGAGCCCGGGGCGCAGGTCGACCAGCAGCGGGAAGCCCGTGCCGTCGGCCAGCGCCGCCGCCGCGGCGGCCAGATCGCGCTGCTGCGTCGGCGAGGTGACGCGGTAGCACACCATCGCGCTGAACACCGCCTGCCAGTCGGCTGTCCCGATCCCCTCGCCGAGCGCCGCGCCCGGCACCAGGTCGACCTCGTTGCCGTCGGGGTCGGTGTGACAGACCCCGTACGGTCCCGATGCCTCACCGGGACTCGCCTGCTCGACCGCCGCGGCCGGCCGCACCACGTCGAGGTGGATGCGGTTACGCAACGGCCGTGGCTCGGTCGACCGCCGGATCCGTATCGCGGGGTCGCGCCGCAACGGATCTGCCACACCGCCGTCCTGCGCAGGCGCGTAGTCGAGCACGCCCTGCCAGAACGGCGTCACCACGGACGGGTTCGCGGATTCGAACACGACGCTCAGCTGCTGCAGCACGGCCGGGTTCGCGGCCAGCCCGAGATCCCGCGCGGCCGCCGACGCCGCCTCGGCGTGCTCGTCCGAGTCGAGTCGCACCCGCACGCCTGTCGCGCGCAGGTCGACCACGACCTCGGCCGACAGCTCCGCGATGCGCCCGGCCAGCGCGGCCCCCTCGATCAGCGACGGCGCGTCGAACCATGCCGTCGCAACACCGTCGACCACCCGCCAGTCCGTTCCGACCCCTGTCATGCCCGGCACTGTAGAGCCGATTGCGGACGATCTCCTTCCGAATAGTGATCATGTCCCGGCCGGGCATTTTGATTGACGCCGCCCGGCACAAGGTGCTCTGACGTCGGATCGGTGGTGCTGCAGCCGCGGCGCAACAACCGCCGGTGGTCAGGGAGGTCTGCGGGCTGCAGCCGCGGGCTACAGCGTACGCGGACCCGGGCCGGTGGCGGGCTGGTCTGGATGGGGTGATGGGCCGGCTCGCGCTGCGGTTCGCCCGGGTGGAGCCGGGCTGGGGTCAAGCCCTCGTGTCGGTGAGGGCGGCAGCAACGGCAGCGAGACGAGCGGGGACGGCGCGGTAGTAGGCCCAGCTGCCCCGCTTCTCGCGGGTCACCAGACCGGCGTCATGCAGCACCTTGAGGTGATGGCTGACCGTCGGCTGGGACAGCCCGACCGGGTCGGTCAGGTCGCACTGGCAGGCCTCACCGCCCTCGGCTGCCTGGATCACCGACAGCAGCCGCAGCCGGGCCGGGTCGGCCAGCGCCTTGAGTACGTGGGCCAGGTCCGCCGCCTGGTCGGCGTCCAGCGGGGCGCCGCCGATCGGCGGGCAGCACGGGACCTCGGCGGAGACGTCGATCACCGGCAGTTCGGTGCGGGCGGCGGGCACGCACCTAAGTCTGCCATGAACATTGACAACCGTCGATGTCCGAGGCATGGTCAGCACATCGACATTCATCGATATCGAGGAGGATCCCATGGGTAGGGTGCAGCTCGCGCTCAACGTGAGCGACGTGGACGCTGCGGTCGCCTTCTACAGCAAGCTTTTCCAGGCCGAGCCGGCCAAGCGCCGGCCGGGCTACGCCAACTTCGCGATCGCCGACCCGCCGCTGAAGCTGGTCCTGCTCGAGGCCGCCGACACGGACGCCCGCGGCTCAGGCACGGCCGGCGCGCTGAACCACCTCGGCATCGAGGTCGCGTCGACCGATGAGGTGAACGCCGCGACTGCGCGTCTGGCCGACGCCGGCCTGGCCACAGCCGGGGAGGCGAACACCACCTGCTGCTACGCGGTGCAGGACAAGGTCTGGGTCGACGACCCGGACGGGGCGCCGTGGGAGGTCTACACCGTCCTCGCCGACGCCCCGGCCGAGGTCACGACGCCCGGTCGGGTCGGTGATTCCGCCTGCTGCGGCGGGACGGCGGATGCCGAGAGCACTCCGGCACGGCCGGCCGCGGCAGCCTGCTGCTGACGAGGGAGTCCGGCCCGGCAGCTCAGGAACGGGCTTCCGGGCGGACCGCCTCGACGCCCCATGCCGGCAGGGTCGTCCAGCGTCCAGACGTCCTCGGACGTGGCTGGTCGTCGGTCGTTCGCCGCGCGAGGATGGCCCGACCGGCGACCGTTGCGACAGGAGGCTGGCGTGAACCGTCACTCAGTCCAGGCGGAGATGCAGCGAGCCGGAGCGGAGTTGCGCGCCCTTGCGACGCAGGCATCTCCGGCCGACCTGCGCCGCGGCTCGGCAGGGACTCGCTGGACGAACGAGCAACTCCTGTTCCACATGGTGTTCGGCTACATGATCGTCCGGGCCCTGCTACCGCTGGTACGGCTGTTCGGTCGGCTGCCCGACCGAGCCGGCCGCGTCTTCGCCGGACTCCTCAACGCGGGCCGTCGACCGTTCCACCTCGTCAACTACCTCGGCTCATGCGGCGGTGCGCTGGTCTTCCACGGACCACGACTGATCCGGCGCATGGATCGCACCGTGGCAGCCCTGAGCAGCAAGGTGGACGGTGAGACGGACGCGGCCCTGAGCCGAACGATGCACTTCCCGGTCGACTGGGACCCTTTCTTCCGCGACCGGATGACGCTGCTCGACGTCTACCACTACGGCACCCAGCACTTCGACTTTCACCGGCAGCAACTCACCCTCGGTCCCGCCGGCCACAAGTGAGGCTGACCGGTCAGCCGACCGAACGCCTGGCGTCGAGCTGAGCCGCCGACGGGGAAGCGGCCGCAACGGGAGCGATCTCCACGGTCCCCGGGCCAGACTCACCATCGTCCATCTCGATCGGGGAGCCGCGCCGGTCTCGTGCCGACCGTCGCTGGTGGCGATCGGCCGTACCGCCTCGGCGCGAGGCGTTGATCGGCCGGCATGGTCGCGCGTACGGTACGGACGATCCCGAAAGCTAGTACGTCCAGTTCCGAATGGTGGACTTCATGCTGGATCTCGCCGTTCGTGGAGGAACCGTTGTCACCGGGTCTTCGGTGGTGCGGGCCGACCTCGGCGCCAGGGACGGGCGCATCGTGGTGGTCTGCGCACCCGGTGAGCTGACCGAGGACGCCGCGCAGGAGCTCGACGCCGGCGGCATGTGGGTGGTCCCCGGCGGCATCGACTCGCACGTCCACTTCAACCTCGACGTCACCGAGGCGATGAAGGCCCAGTCGGCGATCGACGGGTCCCGGGCCGGCGCCTTCGGCGGCACCACGACCTTCGTCGACTTCGCCTTCCAGTCCGGCGATGGCAGCGCGGTCGAGGCCGTGCAGCGCAAGCAGGAGGAGCTGGCCGGGCAGCGGCCGAACGTGGACTACGCGCTGCACGTGATGCTCACCGGCGCGCTCCCGTTCGCGGTGATGGACGAGCTGCCCGACCTCGTCGCCGGCGGGGTCCCGTCGGTGAAGATGTTCACCACGTTCGCCGCCGGCTCGGCCTCCGGCGACCTCTACTCCGACGACGGCCGGATCTGGGGCGTCATGCAAGCCGCCAGCGCCGCCGGCGGCCTCGTGATGGTGCACTGCGAGGACGACTGCATCATCGACTACAACGTCCGGCGGCTCTACGCGGCCGGTCGGCAGGCCGGTGCCAACATCGCCGAGGCGCGCCCGCCGCTGGCGGAGGAGGCGGCGATCCGGCGGATGATCGTGCTGGCCCAGCGCAGCGGTTGTCCGCTCTACGTGGTGCACGTCTCGTCCCGGTGGGGCGTCGAGGCGATCCGGGAGGCCCGCGGCCGGCGGCTGCCGGTCTACGGCGAGGTGCTGCACAACTACCTCGCCTTCACCGGGGACCGGTACGCCGGTGAGGACGGCCTGCTCTACCACAACTACCCGCCGTTGAAGTCCATGGACGACCAGGCCGCGTTGTGGGACGCGATCGCGGCCGGCGACCTCGACACGGTCGCCTCCGACGACTTCACCATCCCCAGGGCGGCGAAGCTGTCCGGGCCGGTCGTGGACAACGTGCCCGGCGGGCACAACGGCATCGAGACCCGGATGGACGTCGTCTACTCCGAGGGCGTCGCGTCCGGACGGCTGCCCATCCAGCGGTACGTCCGGCTGACCGCGGAGTCGCCGGCGAAGCTGTTCGGCCTCTATCCCCGTAAGGGCACGATCGCGGTCGGCAGCGACGCCGATCTCGCTGTCATCGACCCGCAGGCGCAGGAGACGCTCACCCTCGACCGGCTGCACTCGGCCTGCGACTACAGCCTCTGGGACGGCTGGAAGCTCACCGGAAAGGTGCGCGCGACCGTGCTGCGGGGGTCGGTCCTGGTCCGGGACGGCGCCTGGGTCGGTCCGGAGCGGATCGGCCGGTTCGTTCCGGGCACCGCTCCTACCGATCCGGTCGCGCCCTGACCTGAGTCCGATGTGGACGGTCTGCCCGGGTACGGCGCCGGCAGCGGGTCCCGGCGCCGGCGCCAGCGCCGGCGGTCGATGGTGAACCGTCCGCGTCCGGACGGTGGCGGGAGGACCGACGGCTGGCGCAGCAACGGTCCTTGCCGACCGGGCCACGGTCGAATCGTGACCCAGCAGATCTTGTCGACCCACCGGGGACACGGTAGCTTCCAGCATACGGTCGCCAGGGTTCCACAATGTGGTAAGCACTTCGGGAGGTGCGGCGCTATCGAGCAGTCCGCCGGACGAACCGGACGCCGGATTCCCGACTGCATCGGCTGATCCACCACCGGTCACGGCGTGTCGACCTGAACACAGGAGGTACGGGTGGGTAGGAACAGGACGCGGGCGCGGCGGACCGCGCTGGCCGCGGTGGCGTCGGTCGCGCTGGCGCTGGCAGCGTGTAGCACCGACTCGTCGAACTCGTCGAGCTCATCGGGTGGCAGCGCGGACGTGTCGGCGGCGGTCAAGGACAACGTGACGAAGTACATGGCGCAGCCGACCTTCACCGCGCCGGGTCCGGCCATCGACATCAGCGGGGTCAAGGGCAAGAGCATGTTCCTGATCCCCCTGGTGCCCAACCCGTTCAACCAGAGCATCCAGGAGACGATGCAGCGGATCGCCACCCAGGCCGGGATGAAGTTCACCATCTACCCGAACCAGGGGCAGGCGTCGCAGTGGGTGCAGGGCATGAACGCCGCCCTCACCGCGAAGCCGGACATCATCGTCCTCAGCACCGCGCCCGACCCGCGCGTCCTCCAGCCGCAGCTGAAGGCGGCCAAGGCGGCCGGGATCCCGGTGCTGGTCACCCACTTCTACGACGACTCCTCGCCGGAGCCTCCTGACTGCGAGGGCTGCGCGGCCGGCGTCACGGCGCTGGTGACCGCACCGTTCAACGTCGCCGGGAAGGCCGCCGCCGACTGGATCATCAAGGACTCCGGGGGCAAGGCCAACACGCTGGTGATCGGTGCCGGCGACATCCTGCCGAGCCCGGCGACGGTGCAGGTGGTCAAGCAGGAGTTCGCCGACCAGTGCGCCGGTTGCAAGGTCACGGAGATCAACATCCCGGTGGCGGACTGGAACACCAAGGTCCAGGGCCAGGTGCAGGCGGCGCTGACCAAGGACCCGTCGATCACCTACGTCTACCCGCTCTACGACGCGATGGTCTCCGGCGCGGTCCCCGCGGTGCAGACCGTGGGCAAGAAGGGCAAGGTCAAGGTCGTCAGCTACAACGGGTCGCCGTACGTGCTGAAGTACATCCAGGACGACAACATCGCCGCGATGGACGTCGGTGAGGACACCGTCGGCATCGGCTACGCGTCGATGGACCAGGCGTTCCGGATCCTGCTGAAGAAGCCGACCGTGCCGCAGCGCACGCCGATCCGGATCTGGGACGCCAGCAACGTCGACGAGACCGGCACCCCGCCCACCGTCGGCAAGGGCTACGGCAACGCGCTTCCGGAGGGATTCTCCAAGCTGTGGGGCATCTCGCAGTGACGGCCGCCCCGCTGCTGGAAGCGCGGGGGCTGACGAAGTCGTTCGGCGGCGCGCTCGCGCTCGACGGCGTCGACCTGACCGTTCTCCCCGGGGAGGTGCACGGCCTGCTCGGGGAGAACGGTTCGGGGAAGTCGACGCTCATCAAGATCCTGGCCGGCTACCACGTGCCGGACGCCGGGACGCTCTCGGTCGCGGGGCACGACGTACGGCTCCCGCTGCGGCCAGGTGAGTACCGCGAGCTCGGCTTCGAGTTCGTGCACCAGGACCTCGGCCTGGTGCCGTCGCTCAGCGTCGCCGAGAACCTGTTCCTCGGCGAGATCGCCGCACCGTCGAACCGGTACTTCCTGTCCTGGAGCCGGGCGGCTCGGCGGGCCCGGCAGGTGTTCGACCGGTACGGGCTGGCGATCGACCCGCGGGCCCGCACCGAGGACGTGCGGGCGGTGGAGCGGGCGCTGGTCGCGATCGTCCGCGCGCTGGAGGGACTGCGGGCCGAGGCCGGCGACCAGCAGCGGCCGACGCTGCTGGTGCTGGACGAGCCGACCGTCTTCCTGCCGCAGCACGAGGTGGCGCTCCTGTTCGACTTCGTCCGCGGCATCGCGGCCCGCGGCTCCAGCGTCCTGTTCGTCTCGCACGACCTCGACGAGGTGCGGGAGATCACCGACCGGGTCACGGTGCTCCGGGACGGCCGGGTGGCCGGCACCGTCACGACCGCCGCCACCAGTCCTCGGGACCTGGTCCACCTGATCATCGGCCGCCACCTGGCCGAGACCACGCCGCAGCCGCTCACCGAGGTGGCCACCACGCGGGAGGTGGTGCTGAGCGTGCGCAACCTGACCACCCGGTGGCTGCAGGACGTGTCCTTCGACCTGCACGAGGGCGAAGTGCTCGGGTTCACCGGGCTGGTCGGGTCCGGCTACGAGGATCTGGTCTACGCGCTGTACGGGGCGGTCCGGGGCAGCGCCGGCTCGCTGACCCTCGACGGACGCCACCTGGAGGTCGGCTCGCTGGGGCCGCACCGGGCGCTCGCGGAGGGCATCGCGCTGGTGCCGGCCGACAGGCAACGGGACGGCAGCGTGCCGACGCTGTCCGCGGCCGAGAACGTCAACATGCTCGTGCTCGACCGTTACTTCAGCGGCTTCCGCTTGCACCAGGGCGACCTGGACGAGAACGCGCGCCGGCTGATGACCGAGTTCGATGTACGCCCACCCCGACCGGAGCTCGACTACGGCTCGTTCTCCGGCGGCAACCAGCAGAAGGCGATGATGGCGAAGTGGCATCAGGTGCGGCCGCGCGTCCTGCTGCTGCACGAGCCGACCCAGGGCGTCGACGTGGGCGCCCGGCAGCAGATCTTCTCCCAGGTCCGGGAAGGCACCGCGGTCAGCTCGACGATCTGCGCCAGCTCCGACTACGAGCAGCTCGCGGCGATCTGCGACCGGGTCGCCGTGATCGGTCGCGGCCGGCTGCTCGGCATCCTCACCGGTGCCGACGTCACCAAGGACCGGATCGCCGACTTCTGCCTGCGCACCGCCGCGGACGAGACCGTCGCGACGCCGGACACCACCCCCTGATCGGGAGACTCATGGAGGAGCAGGACATGTCCTCGATCGAGAAGGTCACGCCCGAACAGGAGCGCGGCGGCGCACCGGGCCGGCCGGGCGCGGCCCGATCACCGGGCCGTCAGCGCGGGCGGTCCTCCGGCCAGGTGCTGGAGGCGCTCGCGCTCCCGGTGGCCTGGCTCGTGCTGATCGTCGTGTTCGGCGCGCTCCGCCCGGACACCTTCCTCACCAGTGGCAACGCCTCGTCGATCCTGGCGTCCCAGGCGGTCCTCGTGGTCGTCGCGCTCGGGCTGATCATCCCGCTGACCGGCGGCGACTACGACCTGTCGGTGGCGTCGGTGGTGTCGCTGTCCGCGATGCTGGTGGCGATCCTCAACGTCAACCGGGGCTGGCCGATCGGGTGGGCGATCGCGGTGGCCCTCCTCGCCGGTCTGCTGGTCGGCGTGGTCAACGGCGCCGTGATCGTGCTGCTCGAGATCGACAGCCTCATCGTCACGCTGGGCATGAGCACCTTCGTCTCCGGCCTCGTGCTGTGGATGAGCGGCTCCAACACGGTGAGCGGCATCTCGGAGCATCTGGTCAACCCGGTGATCGTCTGGCGGTTGGCCGGGATCCCGTTCGAGTTCTGGTACGCCATGGCTGTCGCCCTGATCGTCTGGTACGTGTTCCGCTACATGCCGGTCGGCCGGCGACTGCTCGTGGTCGGCCGGGGCCGCGAGGTGGCCCGGCTGTCCGGCATCCGGGTCGGACGGATCCGGTGGGTGTCGTTCGCCGTCTCCGCGGTGGTCGCCGCCTTCGGCGGCATCCTCTACGCGGGCACGTCCGGTGCGGCCGGCCCGACCTCCGGCCTCGAGCTGCTGCTGCCGGCGTTCGCGGCGGCGTTCCTCGGCGCCACGACCATCCACCCTGGACGGTTCAACCCCTGGGGCACGGTGATCGCCGTGTACTTCCTGGTCACCGGCATCACCGGGCTGCAGTTGCTGGGCGCCGAGTCGTACGTGCAGAACCTCTTCTACGGGGCCGCCCTGGTGCTCGCCGTGGTGTTCTCCCAGATCGTCCGGCGACGCCGTGCCAGCCGAGCCCTCTGACCCGGCCGGCGCCTTCGCCGACCCTCTGGCCGAGCGGTTGTGGACCGCGCGCGCGCAGCACCGGCTCCTCCCGCCCGACGAGGGCTGGTCCGCGGTGGACCACTCGCGGGCGGCGGCCATCGCGACCGAGCTCTACCGGCGCGCCGGGGCGGGCGTGCCGACGGCGTGGAAGCTGGGCGCCCTGGACGAGCCGGCCAGGGCACGGCTCGGGCTGGACCGGCCGCTGGTCGCCCCCGTGCTGCCGGACGGGCTGCACACCGACGCCGGCGAGCTGACGCTGGAGCTGGCGCGGTTCTGCCAGCCCAAGCTGGAGGCCGAGGTGGGCCTCGTCCTGGACGGCTCGGCCGAGCCGCAGGTGACCGCCTGCGTGGAGATCGCGGACTGCCGCTTCGCCGGCTGGCGGCCGCCGCCGGGCGTCGCCGTCGCCGACTTCGGGCTGCAGGGGGCGATGGTGTTCGGGCCGGGCCGGCCGGCGCCGGGCGAGGTCGGCGTCGAGGTGCGGCACGACGGTCGCGCGGTCGCCACCGCCCGGGCGGCGGTGGCCGACGTGACCGCCCGGCTGGACCTGGTGCGGCCGCTGCTGACCGCCCGAACAGGGCGCGTGCTGGTCGCCACCGGCGCGATGACCGGGCTGCTCGACGCCGCGCCGGGCCGGTGGGAGTTCGTCTTCGCCGGTACGACGACCGTCACTGTGACGTTGCAATGAAGACCTTGCCGGCCTCCACCTGGCCCCTTACGATTCCAGATAACGGTAGTTCCGTTCCGAAATGTGGATCGCCATGACCTCCGGTACGTACTCCGTCGACAGCAGCGGCGGTCCGCCGCTGCGGGGCGTGCGCGTGCTCGAGCTGGGCAACTTCATCGCCGCGCCGACCACCGGCCGGCTGCTCGGCGAGTTCGGCGCCGAGGTCATCAAGATCGAGCAGCCGCGGGTCGGCGACCAGGTGCGGCACTGGCGGCTGTCCCGCGGCGAGACGTCGATGATGTGGCGAACGCTCGGCCGGAACAAGAAGTCGGTCACCATCGACATCCGCACCGCCGAGGGGGCGGATCTGGTCCGCCGGCTCGCGGCCCGGACCGACGTCCTGGTCGAGAACTACCGGCCCGGCAAGCTGGAGTCCTGGGGTCTGAGCCCGCCGGTGCTGCGGGAGCACAACCCGCGGCTGGTGCTGGTCCGGATCTCCGGCTACGGGCAGACCGGGCCGTACCGGGACCGGCCCGGGTTCGGCGGGGTCGCCGAGGCGATGGGCGGGCTGCGCCACGTCACCGGCTATCCCGACCGGCCGCCGACCCGGGTCGGGGTCAGCATCGGCGACACGCTGGCCGGGATGTACGGGGTGATCGGTGCGCTGATGGGCCTGCTGGCCCGGGACCGCGGTCGCGTCGAGCAGGGCGAGACCATCGACGTGGCCCTGCACGAGGCGGTCTTCTCGGTGATGGAGTCACTGCTCCCCGAGTACACGGCGTACGGCGTGGTCCGCGGCCGGCACGGCAACGAGTTCCCCGGCGTCGCCCCGTCGAACACCTATCCCTGCCGAGGCGGCGACTGGATCGTGATCGGCGGGAACGCGAACGGCATCTACCACCGGCTGATGGAGGCGATCGGCCGGCCGGACCTGGCCGAGGACGAGCGCTTCCAGGACAACACCGGCCGGGCCGCGCACAGCCGGATGCTCGACGAGGTGATCGGCTCGTGGACCGCGGCCCGGTCGCTGGCCGAGGTGATGGCCGTGATGGTCGACGCGTCGGTGCCGGCCGGGCCGATCTACGCGGCGCAGGACATGCTGGCCGATCCGCACTTCCGCGAGCGCGGCGTGCTGCTCGACGCGGACGTTGTCGTCGACCGCGACGTCGAGCGGGTCACCTTCCCCGGCATCGTGCCGAAGCTCGACCAGATGCCCGGCGAGGTTCGCTGGCTCGGGCCCGAGCTCGGTGAGCACACCGCGGAGGTGCTCGCCGAGCTGCTCGGTGTCTCCGACGCCGAGCTGTCCGACCTGCGCAAGCGAGGGGTGGTGTGAGCATGGCTCACCCGGAATCCGTCACGATCACCGACGTCGCGTTGCGGGACGGGCTGCAGAACCACCCGCGCACGGTGCCGACGGTGACGAAGCTCGTCCTGCTCGACCGGCTGCTCGACGCCGGGATCCGCTCGATGGAGGTCGCCTCGGTGGTGCACCCGCGGCTGGTGCCGCAGATGGCCGACGCCGAGGCGGTGCTGCGCGGGCTGCCGGCGGGCGTGGACGCCGACTTCCAGGTGCTGGTGCCCAACCTGCGCGGGCTGGAGCGGGCGGTCGCGGCCGGGGCCCGGCACGTCCGGGTGGTCCTGTCCGTGAGCGAGGGGCACAGCCGCAGCAACACCAACCGCAGCGTGGACGAGGGCATCGCGCAGACCCGGGAGGTGGTCCGCCGGGCCAGGGAGGTTCCCGGCCTGGCCGTCACCGGCGCGCTGGCGACCGTCTTCGTCTGCCCGTTCGACGGGGTGGTGCCGACCGCGCAGGTCGAGCGGGTGGTCGGCGCGCTGGTCGGGATGGGGCTTGACGAGATCAGCCTGTCCGACACGCTGGGCAAGGCCGATCCCGGGCACGTGGAGCGGACCGTCGTCGCGATGCGACAGTCCTTTCCGGACACCACGTTCGGCCTGCACCTGCACAACACGTACGGGATGGGGCTGGCCAACGTGCTGGCCGGGCTCAACCAGGGGGTCCGCCAGTTCGACAGCGCGCTCGGCGGCATCGGCGGCTGCCCGTTCGCCCCCGGCGCGGCCGGCAACGTCGCCACCGAGGACGTTGCCTTCATGCTGCGGGCCCTCGGCGTCGAGACCGGCATCGAACTGGACCGGCTGGCCGTGGCCGCGGCCGACCTGCGGGCCGCCCTCGGCTCGCCGCTGGAATCGTCCGTCGCGCGCGCCCTTGGCTGGGCGGCGTGACCGCCCGACCGCCGTGGAGGAGTGCCGATGCCTGACCTGACCCTGCGCAACGGGACCGTCGTGACACCGACCGGGCTGGTCCGGGGCGGCCTGACCGTCACCGACGGCGTGATCACCTCGATCGGCGCCGACCCGGAGCTGCCCCGCGGGGACACCGACCTCGACGTGGCCGGACGGTACCTGCTGCCCGGGCTGATCGACCCGCACGTGCACCTCGGCATCGGCGACGGCGCCGGCCCCGAGAAGCTGCGCCGCGACTTCGTCACCGAGTCCCGGGACGCCGCCGCCGGTGGCGTGACGACGATGATCACCACCACGCTGTTCGGCACCGGGTCGCGCGGCGAGGCCGCGGAGCTGGCCATCGCCGAGGGCGACCGGCACTCCACTGTGGACTACCGGCTGACCGCGGTGGTCACCACCCGGGAGCACCTGCGGGAGGCCGAGGCGCTGGTCTCGCTCGGCATCCGCTCGTTCAAGTTCTTCCTCGGCTACAAGGGCGAGCAGGCGGAGAGCTTCGGCATGAACGCCAGCGGCATCTCCTGGGACTTCTTCTACCAGGCCTGCGAGGCGCTGGGCGCGGCCGGCGCGACCGCGTTCCCCACGATCCACGCCGAGGACCCGTACGTGCGGGACTTCCTCACCGAGCGGATGCGCGGCAAGGGCGCCAGCCGGCAGCTGCAGACCTGGCTGGAGACGAGCCCGAACATCCTCGAGCCGATGCAGATCTACCCGGCGGCGCTGATCGCGCACGAGGTCGGCACGCCGGTGTACGTGGTGCACACCAGCGCCTGGCAGAGCGTCGACCTGATCCGCGAGCTGAAGGAGAAGGGCTGGCCGGTCTTCGGCGAGACGCTGGCGGCCTTCCTCTACTGGACGGCGCCGGAGGCGGACGCCAAGGACAAGGGCGCGGTGGCGAAGATACAGCCGCCGATCCGGCTCGACCGCGACCGGGACGCGCTCTGGCACGGGGTGCTGGACGGGACGATCACGAGCATCGGCACCGACTGCCAGATGTACTCGAAGGACTCCCGGCAGGGCGACTTCTGGGATGCCAGGGTGGGGCTCGGGCCCGGCATGGGCACGCTGCTGCCCGCCGTGCACACCTCCGGCGTGCTGACCGGGCGGTGCACCATCGAGGACCTCGCCCGGGTGGTCAGCGAGAACACCGCCCGCCGCTTCGACCTCTACCCGCGCAAGGGCGCCCTCGCGGTCGGCTCGGATGCCGACATCGTCGTCTTCGACCCCGGCGCCGAGCGGGTGCCCTCCGCGGCCGACCTGCACTCCGCCGCCGGCTACTCGCTCTACGAGGGCGAGCGGCTGGTCGGCTGGCCGGAGCGGGTGTTCGTGCGCGGGCACCTGGTCTACGACCGCGGCGAGTTCCCCGGCGAGCCGATCGGCCGGCACGTTCCGGTAAGCCCCTAGTGCGGGGCGGGACGTCGGCGTACGGGCTCGCGATCTCGCTGGCGGCGCTGGCGGCGGCCAGCCTGACCGCGGTGGGCTTCTCCGCCGCCGCCCCGCTCCTGCGCGGCACGTTCGGACTGTCCGAAGTGGAGGTGGGCGCGATCGCCTCGTGCGTCTACGCCGGCGCCGCCGCCACGTCGGTCGCCGGCGGCCGGCTCACCGACCGGCTCGGCCCGGCGCCCGTGCTCGCGGTCGCGGCCGGCGCGCTCGCCCTGGGTGCCGCGGTGGCCGCCGTCGCCCCGGCCCGGTGGCTGTTCTTCGCCGGCGTGGCCGCCGCCGGGCTCGGCTACGGTCTGGTCAACCCGCCCACCAACGTGCTGGCCGACCCGGGCAGCCCGCGGCTGCGGGGCCTGACGATGAGCATCAAGCAGACCGGCATCCCGCTCGGCGGCATCCTCGCCGGCCTGCTCGTGCCGCGGGCGGCCGCCGCGGTCGGCTGGCGGTGGGCGACCGCCGTACCGATCGCCGGCTGCGTCGCGGTGGCCGCCGTGGCGGCGCTCGGACCGCGGGACCGCAGCACCGGCACGGGCGGCGGCGCGCACTCTCACTCCGGCCGGGTCGATTCCCGCCGCCCGGACCGTCCCTCCGGCCAGGTCGTCGCCCCCGGCGACCCGACCGACCCGACCGACCCGACCGACGCGACCGACCCCACCGGAGCCGGCGGCGCCGGGTACGGTCCCGCCGTCGCCCTCCGGCTGCGGCTGCCGCTGGCCCTCGCCTTCGGCTTCCTGATGGCCGGGGTGCAGGTCGCGGTCTTCACGCTGCTCGCGGTGTATCTCGTCGACGACCGCGGGTCCGCCGCGACCGCCTCCGGCACCGCACTCGCGCTGCTGCTCGCCGGCGGGCTCGCCGGTCGTCCGGCCTGGGGCTGGCTGTCCGACCGGTGGCAGGCCGACCGCGGCCGCGTCCTGCAGGTCTGCGCGTTGCTGTCCGCGGCGTTCCTCGCGCTGCTGCCGGCCGCCGGTCCGGGCTGGCTGCCGGTCGTGCTCGCCGGCATCGGCCTGTGCTCGGTCGGCTGGAACGGTGCCTACCTCGCTGCGGTCGCCGAAGCCGGGGACCTGGCCCGGATCGGCTCGACCACCGGTCCCGCCCTGCTGCTGGTGAACCTCGGCGCGGTCGTGGTACCGCCGGTGGTCGGCCTGCTCAGCTTCGGCGGCACCCGGTGGCCACTGGCCTGGGCGTGCTGCGCGGCGCTCAGCCTGGCCTCCGGTGCGCTCCTGCAATGGCTGCGCGCGCCCGCGGCCCGTCCCCTGCCCGCCGGCGGAAGGTGATGCCATGGCGACGACGTACCGGATCTGCGTGATCCCCGGCGACGGGATCGGCCAGGAGGTCACCCCGCAGGCCGTGCGGGTGCTGGAGGCGGCGGCCAGCCGGCACGGCTTCCGGCTCGACCTGCGCACCGAGCCGTGGGGATCGGCCTACTACGCCGAGCACGGTCGGATGATGCCCGAGGACGGGCACCGGACCGTGGCGGCCGCCGACGCCACGCTCTTCGGCGCCGTCGGCTCGCCGGAGGTGCCCGACACGGTCAGTGCCTGGGGCCTGATCCTGACTATCCGGCAGAAGCTGGACCTGTACGTCAACCTGCGCCCCATCCGCAGCTATCCCGGCCTCGGCCCCCGCCCGGCCGACGCGCCGCCGGTCGAGCTGGTGATCGTCCGGGAGAACACCGAGGGCGAGTACGTGGGGCTCGGCGGCCGGCTGTTCGCCGGCACCGAGCGGGAGACGGCCAGCCACACCTCGGTGTTCACCCGCGCCGGCATCGACCGGATCGTCGACTACGCATTCCGGTCGGTGCTCGCCGGCGGGCTGCTGACCAGCGTGACCAAGTCGAACGCGCTACCGCACACGATGGGTCTCTGGGACGACGTCGCCGCGGAGGTGGCCGGGCGACACCCGGACGTGCGGTGGGAGCGCATGCACGTCGACGCGGTCGCATACCAGCTGGTCCGCGCCCCGGAGCGGTTCGACGTGCTGGTCGCGTCCAACCTTTTCGGCGACATCCTCAGCGACCTCGGCGCCGGGCTGCAGGGCAGCCTCGGCCTCGCGGCCAGCGGCAACCTCAACCCGGACACCCACGTCGGCATCTTCGAGCCGATCCACGGCAGCGCCCCGGACATCGCCTTCCGCGGGATCGCCAACCCGCTGGGCGCCATCAACTCCGCGGCGCTGCTGCTCGACTTCGTCGGCGAGGCCGCCGCCGGGGAGCAGGTGCGGTCCGCGGTGGCGGACACGCTGGCGGCCGGCGCCGCGACCGCCGACCTGGGCGGGCGCTGCACGACCGCCGAGATGGGCGAGGAGGTCGTCCGCCGGGTGAGCGGTGGGGCGCCGTGAGCCGGTCAGTAGCGGGCGGCGGCGGCGCGCTGGATCTCCTTTGCCGCGGCCACCACCTTCTTCGCGTACCGGAGGCCCGGTTCCGTGCCGAGCCGCTCGATCGGACCGGACAGGCACAGCGCCGCGACCACCACCGACCCCTCGTAGACGGGGGCACTCACCGAGGCGACGCCCGGCGACCGCTCGCCGGCGCTCTGCGCCCAGCCGCGGTCGAGCACCTGGTCGGAGCCGAGCAACACCTTGCCGCCGGAGCCCTTGTCGATCGGGAACATCGTGCCGACCGGCACGGCGGTCCGCAGCTCGGCCGGCGACTCGATCGACACGATGCACAGCCTCAGCTGCCCGCGCCGGACGAACAGCTGGGTGCTCTCGCCGGTGGCCCGGGTCAGCCGGGCCATGATCGGGGTGGCGAGCTGGGACAGGCTGGCGGTGGCGAAACGGCTGCCGGTGACCAGCCGGCCGCTGTCGTCCCGGCGCAGGAAGCCGTGCATCTCCAGCGCGGCGACGAGCCGGTGGACGGTGGTCTTCGGGAAGCCGACGGCCTCGACCAGGTCGAGGAAGCTCACCGGCTGGCTGTACTCGACGACGTCGAGCAGGTGCATCGCCTTGTCCAGCACCCCGACGCCGCTGACCACCGACTCCATGGTCCAGATGGTAGGCCTGTGCGTTCCACATGGAGGATCGGAACGCCGAGCCTCGTCCCGTCCGGGAGCCTGCGGTGACCCGACCGATCGTCACAGTACTGTCCCTCGGCGGGACGATCGCCTCCCGGCCGGGACGATCCGGCCTGGTGGGCCCCGCGCTGTCGGCCGCCGACCTCGTCGCGGCCGTGCCGGACCTGGACCGGGTGGCCGAGCTGCGGGTCCGCGACCTGGTTCGGCTGCCGTCCTGCGACCTCACCCTGGAGCTGGCCGGCGAGGTCGCCGCCGCCGTCGAGGAAGCCGCGGCGGACGGCAGTGCCGGCGTCGTGGTCACCCAGGGGACCGACACCATCGAGGAGATGTCCTTCGCGCTCGACCTGCTGGTCGGCGGGCCGGCACCGGTCGCGGTCACCGGAGCGATGCGGCACGCCGGGCTGCCCGGTTCGGACGGGCCGGCCAACCTGCTCGACGCCGTCCGCACCGTCGCCTGCCCCACCGCCCGCGGCCTCGGCGCGGTCGTCGTCCTCAACGAGGAGGTGCACGCGGCCCGGACCGTCCGCAAAGGACACACCTCCGCCCCGGACGCGTTCCGGTCCCCGGGCTCCGGGCCGCTCGGCCGGATCGTGGAAGAGACTCCGCGACTGCGCGGCCGCCCGTTCCCGCGGGTGGTGCTCGACCGGCCGGTCCCCGGCCGCCCGGTGCCGCGGCCGGCGCTGGTCCGGATCTGCCTTGACGACGACGGCTGGTGGCTGCGCTGCCTGCTCGACCGGCCGCCGCCGGGTCTGGTGGTGGACGGCATGGGCGGCGGGCACGTCCCCGGCTGGCTGCTCGCCGACCTGGCGTCGCTGGCTGCCCGGGTGCCCGTCCTGCTCACCTCCCGCACCGGCGGCGGCGACGTGCTGACCCGCACCTACGGCGGCTTCCCGGGCTCCGAGACGTCGCTGATCGAGGCCGGTCTGGTGCCCGCTGGGTCGCTGGACGGGCTCAAGGCGCGGGTGTTGCTCGCGTTGTTGCTGGCCGAGGGCGCCGACCGCGCGCGGATCGCCGAGGTGACGCGGCGGCTCGGCACCGGCCTGACTTCTGGAGGTAGCGATGATCAAGGGTGACATCGTGGTCCGCGGCGGCACCGTGGTCACCGACTCCTGGTCCGGTCCGGCCACCGTGGTGATCTCGGGCGACCGGATCAGCGGTGTGCTGGACGGGGCGGCTGAGGTCGACGCGGCCCGTACGGTCGACGCGACCGGGATGCTGGTGCTGCCCGGCGGCGTCGACGCGCACTGCCACGTCGGCCTGCCCCTGGGCGCGTACACGACCAGGGACACGTTCTCCTCCGCGACGATCGGGGCGCTCGCCGGCGGCACCACCACCATCGTCGACTTCGCGATCCCCGGTCCGGGCGAGGACCCGCTGGCGGTGCTGCGCCGCCGGCTGGCGGAGGCCGAGACGTCCCGCTGCGACTACGCCATGCACGGCTGCATCAGTTCGCCGGACGGGTCGATCCCCGCCACCGTCCACGCGTTCGCCGAGGCCGGGGTCCGGACGGTGAAGCTGTTCACCACCTACCGGGACCTGCTCATGGTCGACCTGCCGACGGTGCGGCAGGTGATGACCGCGCTGTCCGACGTGGACGGCCTGACGTACGTGCACGCGGAGGCGAACGACCTGGTCGAGGAGGCCCAGCGGGAGGCCGAGCGAGCCGGCCGGATCGGCGCCTCCGGGCACGCCGGCACCCGGCCGGTGGCGGCCGAGGAGCGCGCGGTCGCCGACGTGCTCGGGGCGGCGGAGCACACCGGGGCCCCGGTCTACTTCGTCCACCAGTCGACACCCGGCGCCGTCGACCTCGTGGTCGCGGCCCGACAGCGCGGGGTGCGGGCGTTCTCCGAGTCCTGCCCGCACTACCTCACCCTCGCCGCCGACCGGTACGCCGACCCGGCGGCGGAGCGCTGGGTCTGCTGCCCGCCGCTGCGGGACCGGTCCACAGTGGACGAGCTCGACCGGCGGCTGGAGATGGGCTTCGTCGACACGGTCGGCAGCGACCACTGCTGCTACGACTCGGTGCAGAAGGCGGAGCACGCCGACGACGTACGGCAGATGCCGAACGGGATGCCAGGGGTGGAGACCCGGCTGCCGGTCGTCTTCGACCGGTTCGTCGCGAGTGGACGGATCTCCGCGGAGCGGTTCGTCGCGCTGACCGCGGCGATGCCGGCTCGGCTGAACGGGCTGTATCCGCGCAAGGGCACGATCGCCCCCGGCTCGGACGCCGACCTCGTCGTCTTCGACCCGGCGGCGACCAGGGTGGTCACCGCCGGCGCGCTGCACATGCAGACGGACTACTCGCCGTACGAGGGCCGCGAGGTCACCGGCTGGCCGGTGACCGTGCTCTCCCGCGGCCGGGTCGTCGTCGACCGCGGCGCGGTGCGGGACCCGGGCCCGGTCGGCGAGTTCGTGGCCGCCGGGCCGATCACGGCCGGCGGGTGAAGACCGTCCCGCTCGGCCGGACCGGCGTGCCGGTCTCCAGGGTCGGACTGGGCACGGCCACCTTCGGCGTCCAGTGCGACGAGCAGACCTCGCGGGCGATCCTCGACCGGGCGGCCGAGCTCGGCGTGACCTTCCTGGACACCGCCGACAAGTACCCGCTGGGCGGGTCGGTGGAGACGGCCGGCGTGACCGAGGAGATCCTCGGCCGGTGGCTGGCCGGGCGCCGGGACCGGTTCGTGGTCGCCACCAAGGTGCACGGCCGGACCGGGCCGAGCGCGTGGGACGCCGGGCTGAGCCGGCGGCACGTGCTCGACGCGGTGGAAGGATCGCTGCGCCGGCTGCGTACGGACTTCGTCGACCTCTACCAGCTGCACCGGCCGGATCCGCGGACGCCGATCGAGGAGACCCTGGCCGCGCTGGACGCCCTGGTCACCGCCGGCAAGGTCCGCTACGTCGGGGTGTCCAACTTCCTCGCCTACCAGCTGGCCCGCGCGCTCGGGCGCAGCGACGCGTTGCGGCTGGTCCGCTTCGTGTCCGTGCAGCCCCGGTACAACCTGCTGTTCCGGCAGCCGGAGCGGGAGCTGCTGCCGCTGTGCCGGGAGGAGGGTCTCGCGGTGCTGCCGTACAACCTGCTCGCCGGTGGGCTGCTGGCCGGCAAGCACGACCTGGCCGGGGAACCGGCCGCCGGCACCCGGTACACGCTGCTCGGGGCCGCGGACCTCTACCGGTCGCAGTACTGGCAGCCGGCGGAGCTGGACGCGGTCGGGCGGATCGCCGCGATCGCCGCCGAGGCGGGCGTCGCGCTGCCCACGCTGGCCGTCGCCTGGGTCGTCGCCCGGCCGGAGGTGACCGTCCCGCTGGTGGGCGCCAGCTCCCCCGACCAGCTCGACACCGTGCTCGCCGGCGCCGACCTTGAGCTCGGCGCGGACGTCCTGGCCGCGCTCGAGAAGGAGACCGCGCCGTTCCGCCGGGGCGACGCCATCGAGTGACCCGCCGACGGGCAGCCGGAGGATTCCACGTCGCAGGGCTGCCGACTGGCCCGTGGCAAAATCGACCAGGTGCGGATCGGGCTGCTGGGACCGTTCGAGGTGCGGACGGACGGCGGTGACGTCGTCGACGTGCCCGGCGCCCGGTTGCGCGGGCTGGTGACCGCCCTCGCGCTGGACGCGGGTCACGTGGTCCCGAAGGCGACGCTCGTCGACTGGATCTGGGCCGATCGTCCGCCCGCCGACGCGACGAATGCCCTGCAGCGTCTGGTGTCCCGGCTACGGAAGGCGCTGCCGGACGGGACCGTCGAGGGGCACACGGACGGCTACCGGTTGGCGGTGGAACCCGACGCGGTCGACGCGGTGCGGTTCGAACGCCTCCTCGGCCGGGCCCGCAGCGACGGGGATCCGCGGCGGTTGCGCGAGGCCCTCGCACTGTGGCGGGGTGCGGCCCTGCAGGACGTCGGCCTGCTGGACAGCGGCGCGTTCGACGCCGCGGTCACCCGGCTCGAGGGGCTGCGCCTGGCCGCCATGGAGGATCGGTTCGATGCGGAGATCAGCCTCGGCCACGGCGCCGAGCTGGTCACCGAGCTGACCGACCTGGTGGCCGCGCATCCGATGCGGGAGCGGCTGGTCGCTGCGCTGATGCGGGCCCTCGTCGCGGCCGGTCGCGACAGCGAGGCGCTGCTCGTGTACGAGCGGACGAGGGAGGCTCTGGCCGACGCGCTCGGCGTCGACCCCTCGCCGGGCCTGTCCGAGGTGCACGTCGCCCTGCTGCGGGGCGGGTTGCATCGGGAGGAGATCCGGAAGACCAACCTGCGCGCCGAGCTGACCAGCTTCGTCGGCAGGGACGCCGATGTCGCCGCGGTCCGCGAGCTCATCGCCGGACACCGGCTCACCACCCTGGTCGGGCCCGGCGGTTCGGGGAAGACCAGGCTGGCCACGGAGACCGCCCGCACGCTGCTGGGCGACCTGCCGGACGGGGCCTGGCTGGTGGATCTGGCCGCCATCGGCGCGGACGGTGACGTGGCGCAGTCGACGATCGCCGGGCTCGGCCTCCGGGATGCGCTGCTCGGCGAGGCACCGGACGCGGAGCCGACCGGCCGGCTCATCGCTGCGATCCGGGAGCGGGAGACACTGCTGATCCTGGACAACTGCGAGCACGTGATCGAGTCGGTGGCGACGTTCGCCCATCGAGTGCTCGGGGAGTGCCAGCGCCTGCGGGTCCTGGCCACGAGCAGGGAACCGCTGGGCATCACCGGTGAGGCGCTGTGGCTGGTCGACCCGCTGGCCCTGCCGGAGGGGGACGCCGGCCCCGGCGAGATCGAGTCCTCTCCGGCGGTCCAGCTACTGCGGGACCGGGCGGGCGCGGTGCGCAAGCATCTCGGCGGCGACGACCACACCCTGGCGACGATGGGGCGCATCTGCCGGGCGCTGGACGGGATGCCGCTGGCCATCGAACTGGCCGCGGCCAGGCTGCGGACCATGTCCGTCGAACAGCTCGCCGACCGGCTCGACGACCGGTTCCGCCTGCTGTCCAGCGGCAGCCGTACCGCGCTGCCGCGGCACAAGACACTGCGCGCGGTGATCGACTGGAGCTGGGAGCTGCTCACCGATCCCGAGCGAAGGGTCCTGCGCAGGCTCTCCGTGTTCTCCGGCGGGGCGAGCCTGGACGCGGCGGAACGGGTGTGCGCCAGCGACGCGGTCGAGGCGGGGCAGGTACTCGAGTGCCTGACCGCTCTGACGGAGAAGTCGATGGTGGTCACCGAAGACAACCGGGCGCCGCGCTACCGGATGCTCGGCACGGTCCGGGAGTACGCCGAGCAGCGGCTCGCGGAAACGGGGGAAGCGGATCTGGCGCGGCATGCGCATCTCGCGTATTTCACCGAGCTCGTCGAAACCGCGCAGCCGCATCTTCGCCGCGCGGAGCAGTTGGACTGGCTTGCCACCCTCGAGGTCGAGAACGGCAACATCGGTGCCGCTATGCGCGCCGCGCTTGCGGCTGGCGAGGCGCACGCAGCGATGCGGCTCGCCGCTGCCGCTGGGTGGTACTGGTGGCTCGGCGGGCACAAGGCCGAGGGGCGGGATCTGATCATGGCAGCCGTTGCCATGCGCGGCGAGGTACCCGACGAGATCCGGGCAACGGTGTTCGCCTGGATTGTGGCGTTTCAGGTCTCCGGGCGAGGTGACCATTACCAGGCGAAGGACTGGATCCGCCAGGTGTACGAGATCAACCAGCGTGTCCACAGCCGTCACCCGGCGGTGAAGCTCGTCGCCCAGCTGGAGGGCCTGTCCCGAGCCCCGGAGGCGTTCCTACCCGCGTTCGAACCGCTGTTCATCGATGAGGACCCCTGGGTGCGTGCCGTTGCCCGGCTGCGCCTGGGCCGGATGCGGATCATGTTCGGCGAACACGGGCGGGCTGCCGACGCAGACCTCGAAATGGCCCTCGCCGAGCTTCGTGCGATCGGCGAACGGTGGTGGACCTCGTTCGCCCTGACCGACCTGGCGAATCGAATCGCCATGCGTGGCGAGTTCGCCCGTGCATGCGAGTACTACGAACAAGCGATCGCGGTCATCACCGAGCTCGGTGCCACCGAGGATGTCGTGGTGATGCGGTCGCGGCAGGCCCAGCTGTACTGGCTGTCCGGGGATGCGGACTCCAGCGCAGCCGCTATGGCCGAGGCGCAGCGGTCCGCGAAGCGTGTCGTCTGGCCGAATGCACTGGCCGAGCTGGCCCTGGCGCAGGCGGAGCTCGCCCGCTGGCGGGGCGACGCCGAACGGGCACGCACGCAGCTCGGCGTTGCGACGGCGATGCTGGGCCATGACGCCGAGCGGGCGCAGGTCCGCGCGTTGGTACAAGACCTGCGCGGCTACCTCGCCGGAGACCTCGACGAGGCCCGTGCACACCGGGGCGCGGCCTTCCAGGCGGCGTCGGAGGTGGGGCACGCACTCCTGACCGCGCGGATACTCGTCGGGGTCGCGGATCTGGCGCTGCGTCGCGAACAGTACGAGGGGGCTGCGCGGCTGCTCGCAGCGAGCGCCGGCGTGCGCGGCCTTTCGGACCGTTCCCAACCGGATGTGGCCAGGATCGAGCGGACGGCGCGGCGTCACCTCGGCGAGGCACGGTTCGCCGAGGTGACACGGGAGGCTACGCAGACGAGCTGGCCTCAGCTGGTCGAGGTCACGCTCGCGTCCTGAGGGTCAGCTGACACGCGGTGGATGGCGATGTCGCCGTTCCGGGTGCGGGCGTGCACCGAGACCGTGGCACCGGACGTCGCCGGGACTTCCCGCGCCACCACGGAGTTGCGCACCGACCCCCGCTCGCTGTCGACGTCGATGTGCGCGACGGTGCCCTCGCTGATGCCGACCTCGATGTCGCCCGAGCCATTCATCAGTCTCGCGTGACCACCGGTCAGCCGTCCGATCCGGATGGCGCCGCTCGCCGTCGTGGCGGTGACGCCGGCGGCGGCGCGGTCGACGTCGAAAGCGCCGCTGGCACTGCTGAGGTCGAGGTCGGCCGAGGCGTGCCCGATCCAGGCCTGCCCGCGGGAGCCCGAGATCCGGACAGTGCCGTCGACCTCGCCGATCCGCACGGCGATCGCCGCTCCGTCGATCTCGGCGGGCCCGGCGACGTGGCCGACCGCGACGTCGCCGGCCGAGATGTTCGCGTGCAGCGCGTCGATCCGGTCCAGCTCGACCCGGCCCGACGCCATGTGCAGCTCGCACTCGCCGAGCGGCCCGTCGACCTGGACGCTCGAGTGCGCCAGGTAGGCGATGAGGCTGGAGCCGGCGGGCAGGTCGATAGTGATGGCGACCGAACCGTACGTGTCGCCGGCGGCGGTCGTCTTGACCGACAGGTGCCCACCGGCGAAGTCGACCTTGGTCCTGGCGGCCACCTTGACGTCGCGTCGGCGCGCTCTGTCAACGGGTTCGACCAGCACCACGGCGTCGGTCCGGTCGCTCGCGGTGACCCGTACCTGAGCACCGGCGACCTGCACGGTGGCGGTGATGGGACCCCGGGTGGCGTAGGTAGGCATGACACTCTTTCTCTTCGGTCGTACGTGATCTTGCCGGTGGGCATCTCGAAGGTTCACGCTCGCTTCGTGAACGTGGACAGCGACCACAGGTAGCCGACCACGGCGATCCCGACGCACCAGGCGACCGCGGTGACCGCGGTGCTCGCGGACGGTGCACCGGCCAGCAGCCCGCGCAGTGTCTCGATGATCGGAGTGAAGGGCTGATACTCGGCGAACTGCCGTGCGCCGGCCCGCATCGCATCCGCCGGCACGATCGCACTGCTCAGGAACGGCAGCATGATCAGCGGCACGGCCGCCATCCCCGCCGACTCCGGGGTCTTCGCGGCCAGTCCAAGGGCGACCGTGATCCAGCTGGTGGCGAAGCTGACCAGCACGAGCAGACCGATCGCGCCGAGCCAGTCGAGGGCGCTCGCCGCGGGCCGGAATCCCAGCGCGAACGCCACCGCGATGATGGCCACGATCGCGATCAGGCTGCGCAGCATGCTGGCGACCACCTGGGCATTGAGGACCGCGCCGCGGGAGATGTCCATCACCTTGAAACGGTTGATGATCCCCTTGGTCATGTCCGAGTTCACGGCCGTGGAGGTCGCGCTCAACCCGTAGCAGATCGTCAGAACGAGGATTCCCGGTGTCGCGTAGTCGACGTAGTCGACGCCGACGTCGAACGCGCCGCCGATCACGTAGACGAACATCAGCATGATCACGATCGGGAACAGGATCGCGTTGAACACCGCCACCGGGTTCCGGGTGGTGTGCTTGACGTTGCGACCGAGCATGGTCGTCGAGTCACTCATCGTGCGTTCACCTCTGTGCTGGTACGGCCGGTCAGGGCAAGGAAGACGTCGTCGAGGTCCGGGGTGTGCACCGAGAACTCCTCGACCTCGATCGAGTTCGCATCGAGCTGGTCGAGCAGGCCTCGTACCGATTTCGCCCCACCGTCGCTGGGGACGCGGAGGGTCAGGTCCTCCTCGCCGTCCCGGCTCGAGTCGGGCAGGACCCGCATCGCGGCGTCGAGTTCGAGGTCACCGGCGAACCGGAACCGGACGTGACTGCCCGGGATCTGGCTCTTGAGCTCGCCGGGAGTGCCGTGCGCGACCACGCGGCCCTGGTCGAGCACCGCGACCCGGTCCGCGAGCCGGTCGGCCTCGTCGAGGTACTGGGTGGTCAGGAAGATGGTGACGCCGTCGGCCACCAACCGGCGGACGATGTCCCACATGGTGCGGCGGCTGCGAGGGTCGAGTCCGGTCGTCGGCTCGTCCAGGAAGATGATCCGCGGGTTGCCGACCAGGGTCATCGCCAGGTCGAGCTTCCGGCGCATACCACCGGAGTAGGTCGAGACCAGCTTCTGCGCCGACTCCGCCAGGTCGAACCGCTCCAGCAGGTCGGTGACGACGCGGCGGCCCTCGTCCGAACCCAGGCGCTTGAGATCCGCCATCAGCTGCAGGTTCTCCCGACCGGTCAGCAGCTCGTCCACGGCCGCGAACTGGCCGGTGACGCCGACGACCGCGCGCACCGCCTTGGTCTCGGTTGCGACGTCGTGCCCGGCGACCCGTACCGTGCCGCCGTCGGCTTTCGTCAACGTGGTCAACACGTTCACGGTCGTCGTCTTGCCCGCCCCGTTCGGGCCGAGCAGGGCGAAGACCGTGCCCGCACGAACGTCGAGATCGATGCCGTCGAGAACGACCTTGTCCCCGTACGCCTTCCGCAGCCCCGACGCTGCGATCGCTGAGTTGTTCATGCGGCCACGATCGGCGCGGGTGCTGACACGCCCCTGACGTGGCCCTGACACCGCCGCTGACACGGCATTCCACTCCGTCAGGCCCGGCTCAGCCGCGCGAGGTTGACTGCGCGCCGGACCCGCCTACGTCAGGGGAGTGGGCGGGGCGCTGCTCACCGCTGCCGCGGGCTTCGGTGAGTGCCGCCGGCGCCGCCGTGGTGGCGGGCGGGTCGGGTGGGTCGCCGTAGGTCGCCGCGTAGATGTGCTGGCCCACCTGACCTTCACCCGTACCGGCCGGTGAACCCGGTCGTGCGCCCCGACGCGGCGGCGGACCGGGAACCGCCGACACCAGGGTCCCCGGCCGCAAGCGATCCTGCCTGCCCGGCTCAGGTCGGGCTGGGCCCGGTCTCTACCACGGCGTCGGGGCCGGGGAAGACGACCGCCTCGTGGCCGTCGTCGTAGCGGATGAGGTACGGCGGCCCTCCGTCGCTGCCTCGTACCTCGACGATCTCGACCAGATGATCGCTCTGACCGACCGTGCGGCCATGCACGCGGAGCCGATCTCCCACCTGTGCTCGCATGACCCGCCTCCTTCCGCGGCTGCCCGCAAGACTCCTCCCGTCGGACCCGCCACGGAAGTGCCGGGCGGCGACGCCTCGATGGTGATACCGGACGGGGAACATCCGCAATGAGCCCTACGGTGCGGGCATGGCTAGCGACGACTACCCCTGGGAACCACCGATCGCGGGCACCGAGGCCGAGGCGCTCGTCGGGGCGCTCGACCGCCTGCGCACCACCTTCCGCTGGAAGGCGGACGACCTCGACGCGGCCGGGCTGCAGACCAGGATCCCCTCCTCGGCGCTGACCCTCGGCGGCCTGCTCAAGCACCTCGCTCGGGCCGAGGACGAGATGTTCACGGTCAAGCTGAGCGGCGCACCCCGCAGTGCGCCGTGGGACGGCGCGCCCTGGGACGCCGATCCCGACTGGGACTTCACCTCCGCCGCCGGCGACAGCCCGGACGAGCTCTACGCGCTGTGGGACAGCACGGTCGCGCGATCACGGGCCACGCTCGCCGCGGCGATCGCCGAGGGCGGGCTCGACCAGCCCGTCCGCATCGGCGTCGGTGGGCAGCATGCCAACCTGCGCCGCCTGGTCTGTGACCTCATCGAGGAGTACGGCCGGCACACGGGGCACGCCGACCTGCTCCGCGAGGCGGTCGACGGACGCGTCGGCGAGGACCCGCCGGCCGGCTGGCACCCGCGCAGCCCGGCCGCGACGTCCGGGTGACGGACCCCGCCGGGCAGCCCGGCCGCGACGTCCGGCGGACGGACGCCGCCGGGAGCTCGGTGTCAGGGTAGCCTGACGTTATGGGGCTGTGGGAGGACGGGCGGCGGGCGTGGGAGCGGCTCGACGGGTGGGACGAGGGACCGCATCCGGACGACGGGTCCGCCGCCCTGGCCGCGCTGTCGGACATCGGGACCGTGCGGCGGCTGCTCGACCAGGCCGAGCTGTCCGCGGTACGGACGGCGCGCAGGCACGGGAAGTCGTGGGCGGAGATCGCGACCCGGCTCGGCGTGACCCGGCAGTCCGCCTGGGAGCGGTGGCGCGACCTGGACGAGGAGCCGCGGGAGGACGTCGCCGGTGTGGCCACGCCGGAGCTCACCGCCCGGCAGCGGCGCCGGCTGTCGTCGGTCGTCGTGCCCAGCGTCATCGGCATGTCGTTCGACCAGGCGGTGGACCTGCTGACGGCCGTCGGCCTGGTCGCGATGAGCGAGGACTTCGGCGGCGTGGTCACCGACCAGACCCCGGAGGCGGGCGCGAGAGTCCCGTCCGGGTCGATGGTCCGGTTGTGGATCGAGCGCGACGGGGGCTCCGGCGTGCGCGAACCCCGCCGCCCCAGGCCGAACCCCCGCTCCGGGCGAGCCCTCCCGCCCGAACTCTCCGACGACGCCGTCAGCTGACCGGGGCCGGTCTACCGGTGGTGGCCGGCGGCGTGGAGGACGAGGGCGGCGGCGGTGGGGAGGTTGGACTTCTCGGCGGCCCTGAGGGTGGGGTTGGCGGTGCGGGCGGCGATCGCGGCCTGCAGCTGGACCGGGTCGGCCGGGCCGGTGACCCGCAGCAGCGCCTGGAGCAGCTCGCGCGCGGTGGCGGCCGGCACGTCGACCAGCCCGCCGACCGCGACCTCGGCCAGGATCAGCGCCGACGTCGCGACATCCAATGTGGACGGTCCGGAGGTCGCGTTGCTCCAGTCGATGACGACCGGCCCGCCGTCGGCGAGCACCACGTTGTCCGGGTGCAAGTCGAGATGGAGCAGCGACCCGCCGGCCGGAGCGGGCGCCGGGATCGAACCGAGCCGGACCAGCAGGTCGCCCAGCATCGTCCCGGCGGCGGCGGCCGCCATCGAGCCGGCGAGCAGCGACGCCAGCATCGTGGGCCCGTACAGCCGCTCCAGCACCATCGCGCCCGGTTCGGTGCCGTACACCCACGGCACCGGGTATCCGTGCGCGGCCGCGTGCCGCATCACCGACGCCTCCCGGTCCATGTCCCGCCCGTTCCGGTAGCGCCGCAGCACCCGCTCGGCGTCGAGCGCCCAGACGTCGGCGTCCCGCCCCGACGCGATCAGCTCCACCGGGCCGAGCCGAACTCGTCGAGCGCCGCCACCATGGCGGCCGTCATGGTGACTCCGCCGTGGCCGGCGTCCTCGCAGACCACCAGCCGGCTGTCCGGCCACGCGTTGTGCAGGTCCCACGCGGTGTCGAGCGGTCCGGAGACGTCGTACCGGCCGTGGATGAGCACGGCCGGAATGCCGGCGAGCCGCCCCATCGACGGCAGGATCGGCGTGTCGTCGAGGAAGCAGCCGTTGCTCCAGTAGTGCGTGACGAGCCGGGCGAAGACCTGCCGGAACGTCGGGTCGGCATACCGGGGGCTCGGTGCCGCACCCGGCGCGAGCGAGACGTGGACGTCCTCCCAGGTGCACCACATCCGGGCCGCCCGGTCGGTCACCGCCGGATCAGGATCGGCGAGCAGCCGCGCGTACGCCGCGCACAGGTCACCGTCGCGTTCGGACTCGGGCACTCCCCGGGCGTACTCGTCCCACTCCCGCGGGAACACCCGCCGCATGTCCCTGGTGATCCAGTCGGTCTCGCGGCGGGTCCCGGACGTGACCGCGGCCAGCACCATCGCGACGACCCGCTCGGGATGCCGCTGCGCGTACGCCAGCGCGAGCGTCACGCCCCACGAGGCGCCGGTGACCACCCAGCGCTCGATGCCCAGATGGGTGCGCAACAGCTCGATGTCACCGATCAGGTGCTGGGTCGTGTTGGTGGTCAGGTCGGCCGCGGCAGTGTCGGCCAGCGGCCGGGACCGCCCGCAGCCGCGCTGGTCGAACACCACCGCCCGGTAGGCGGCCGGGTCGAAGCTGCGCCGGATCCCCGCCGTGGACCCGGAGCCCGGACCGCCGTGCAGCCAGACCACCGGCGTGCCGGCCGGGTTGCCCACCGTCTCCCAGTACAGCGAATGCCCGTCCCCGACGTCGAGGAATCCGGACTCGTACGGCTCGATCGCCGGATAGCGCTCACCGGTCACGGGTCCATCCCATCACGGCGTCAGCCGACGGCGATGCCCCAGGTGGTCTCGACGCCGCGACCGGGCTCCAGCACGTGCAGCGCGGTGCCGCTGCGGAACGCGTCGGGCGGGCAGGTCATCGGCTCGACCGCAAGCCCCCGCCGGCGCCGGGCCGGCACCAGCGTGTCCCCGGTGAACACCTGGACGTAACGGTAGCTCGCGTCGAGCCAGAGCCGGACCCGCCGGTCGCCGGCGGCCAGCGTCACGGTCGCGACACCGTCGGAGTCCCGGGCCAGGTCGGTGAAGCAGTGGTCCACCTTCGCCGGTCCGATCACCCGTCCGGCGCGGTAGTCGAACGGGCTGCCCTCGACGTCGACGATCCCGGTCGGGATGCCGTTGTCGTCGGTCGGCAGGTAGCGCTCGCCCGGCACGGTCAGCGTGACCTCGTCGACGGTCTCCGTCCCGACCGTGAGGTAGGGGTGGGCGCCGGTCCCGTACGGCGCCGGGCCGTCACCGGCGTTCGTCACCGCCGTGTGCACCCGCAGCCCCGCGTCGGACAGCGTGTATTCCAGCCGGCAGTCGAGGGTGTGCGGGTATCCCGGCTGCGGGTGCAGCACGTACCGGAAGGTGGCCGACGCACCGGTGCGGTCCACCACCGTCCAGCTCTCCCACCGGGTCAGGCCGTGGATCGCGTTGCCCGCGCTCGGCTCGGTCAGCGGGAGCTGCTCGGCGACGCCGTCGAACTCGTACGCGCCGCCGGCGATCCGGTTCGGCCACGGGATCAGCGTCTGGCCCCGGCCGCCGCTGGACATCTCGGTCGCCGGGTAGCCGTCGACCACCGGCACGCCGTCCACTGTGTACTCGCGCAGGCCGGCGCCGACCTCCACCACCACCGCGCGGTGGACCCCGTGCGCCAGCTCGATCTGCTCACCAGACGGGTACGTCACCCGCCCATGATGACGGAGCCCCCCGCGGCCCGGTCAGGAGGCCCAGCGCAGCTCCGCCGCCGGGTCCAGGACGGACAGGGTGGCCAGCGCCGCGTCCGGCGGCAGGTCGAGCCCGGCCAGCGCCTCGACTGCCGGCCGGCGGGTGTCCGCCCGGATCACCTCGACCGCGCCCACCTGACCGACGAACGTCACCGCATCCAGCCGGGCGTCGGCGACGAACAGGTCCCGCAGGCACAGCAGCACGACCTGGGCCAGCACCGACCGGTGCAGCGCCGCGACCTCGTCGGCCGGGCGGGGCAGCTCGCGCAGCTCGTCGGTCGGGCGGTGGTACCGCACCGCGGCGGCGGCCGGCACCACCTCCGGCCCCGGCAGCGCGAACCGGACCACCGGCCAGGACGTTCCGGCCGGCCACGAGACCTCGGTCGATCGCGGGAACGACACCGGCAGCGGTTCCGCGTCCAGCACCATCCCGAGGAAGCGGGCGACCGCGCCGTGCTCCCGCCGGTGCAGCGCCGCGACGAACGCGTCCACCCGCCGGTTGTGCTCCTCGACCCGGCGCCGTTCCTCGGCAACCCGGGTCGCGTACCGGCGGCGTGCCTGCTCGATCCGCAGCTGCCGCCCGGCCTCCGCCCGCTCGTACTCGGCCATCGCCGCCTCGTACGCAGCCCGCGCGCCGGCCAGCTGCCGGCGGTAGCGAGCGTTACCCGCGAGCCGGTCGACGACCGAGGGCGGCGGCGGTGCGTACCGCGACCAGTCGGGCGGGGTCGGCCGCCAGCCGACCGAGCCCAGGTCCGGAGCGGGTTGGCTGAACTCGGTGCGCATGCCGGCGAGGTCGATGCGGGGACTGCGGCGCAGGCCGCGCTCGAGGACGGTACGGAGCTCTGTGACCCGGTCGACGAGCGCCCTGGTCCGGCGGTCCGCCTCCGCGACCCGGTCCGCAAAGTATTGCTGAGCGGCCTGCTGGGCCTGCCACTTCTGGGCGGCCCGCCGGGCCCGGCGCGCCTCGGCGGCCTCGGCCTCCAGCTGTTTGCGTCGCTGCGCGTACTCGACGCTCGCGATGCGGGAACGGGCCATGGCCATCACCCCAGGGACGGTCGTGTCGGTCCCCGTTAGGACGAACGGTAAGGCCTGTCGACCGATCGCGCATCACTCCCCGGGCACAAACCACCACTTTGGGTGACCGCAAATGCTTGCAAGACGGACGCACCGGGCCGCCCGGTGGCGGCCCCGGGGCCGGCCGTCGGAGGCTCCGGGGCCGGCCGCGGTCAGCCCTTGACCGCGGCCGCCAGCTGACCGCCGATGAAGTGCCGCTGGAAGGCGAAGAACACGATCGCCACCGGGATCGTCGACAGCAGCGCCGCCCCGAGAGTGAGCGGATACTGCGTGCCGGCGCCGAGCTGCCCGCTGGAGAACTTCGCCAGCCCGGTGGTCAGCGTGTTGTACTTCGGGTCCGATGTGGACACCAGGAACAGCTGGAACTCGTTCCACGAGCCCTGGAAGCTGAGAATCGTCAGCGTGATCAGCCCGGGTCTGGCCATCGGCAGGATCACCGACCAGTACGTCCGGAAGACGCCGGCGCCGTCGATGCGGGCCGCCTCCTCCATCGTGGTCGGGATGTTCACGAAGAACTGCCGCATGAGGAAGATGCCGGCGGCGTCGACGACGATCGGCAGGATCATCCCCGGGTAGGTGTTGAACAGCGTCAGCTCCTTGAGCACCAGGAACCGCGGGATGAGCAGCACCGCGCCCGGCACCGCGAGGATGGCGAGGATGCTCCAGAACACCGCCTGCCGGCCCGGGAACCGCAGCCTTGCCAGCGCGTACCCGGCGAGGCTGTCCAGGAACACTCGCCCCAGCGTGATGAACGTGGCCACGATGATGCTGTTGGTCAGCCACCGGCCGAAGGGGATCCCGGCGTCCTCGGTGAAACCGAAGATCCGCTTCCAGGCCGACAGCGTCGCCGGGTGCGGGATGAGCGACAGCGAGTTGTTCGCCGCGTCCGCGTCGGTCTTGAACGAGGTGGCCAGCTGGATGAGGAACGGCCCGATGAACACCACGGCGAAGAAGATCAGCAGCGCGTAGCCGATGCCGCGCCGCCACGGCGGCGAGTAGCTGCGGGCCGACATCAGTCGTCCTCCCCGGTGCCGATCAGTCGCCGCTGCAGTGCGGCGAGCACGATGATGAGCGCGAACAGCAGGAACGCGATCGCCGCGCCGATCCCGAACGCCGAGTTCTGGAAGCTCTGGTTGTAGGAGAGGTAGGCCGGGGTGATCGTCGCCGGGTTGTTGCCGGTCAGGTAGATCTGGTCGAACACCTGCCAGGTGCTGATCAGCCCGAGGGTGAGCACCAGGATCAGCGTCGGGCGCAACATCGGCAACGTCACCAGCCGGAACCGCTGCCAGGGGCCGGCGCCGTCGACCTCGCTGGCCTCCAGCACCTCCTCGTTGATGTTCTGCAGGCCGGCCAGGAACATCAGCATGAACGTCCCCGAGGTCGTCCAGACCACCAGCGTGATGATCACGATCATGGCGACCGACGGCCCGGAGAGCCAGTCCCACCAGGACAGGTTGAAGAACTCGTGCTGGGCCCACCCCGGCGGCGAGTCCACCCCGACCGCCCCGAGCGCCTGGTGGAAGACCCCGCGCGAGTCGGCCGTCCAGTTCGGACCGTGCAGGCCGACGTAGCCGAGCAGCTGGTTGACCGCGCCGCCGCCGGAGAACAGGAACAGGAACACCAGCGTGGTCGCGATGCTGCTGGTGACCGACGGGAAGAAGAACGCGGTCCGGAAGTAGCTGCGCCCGCGCAGGAACTTGTTGTTCAGCAGCACGGCCAGGAACAGCGCCAGCGCGGACTGCAGCGGGACCACGAACAGCACGAAGTAGAAGTTGTTGCGGATCGAGGTGGCGAAGTTCTGCCGGGTCAGGTTGTCGACCGTGAGCAGGCTCTTGTAGTTGTCGAACCCGATGAACCTGGCGCCGCCGCCGAACGGGCTGGACAGGCCGTCCCAGCGGGTGAGGCTGACGTAGAAGGCGAGGCCGATCGGGACGACCAGGAAGATGATCAGCACGGCCAGCCCCGGCAGCACGAACAGCCAGCCGGCCCAGCGTTCCTGCCGGCGCAGCGCGCTGCCCCGGCCGCGTCGCCGGCGCGGCGGCGGCGCCGCGGTCGCCTCGAGCGTTCCGGCCAGCTCCCCCGTACCGACCGTTCCGGTGGTGGATCCGACTGACGACGTCACGGCCCGTCCTCCCGCTCCGGCGTGGCCCGGCACCCGGCGGGCGGGCACCGGCGTGCCCGCCCGCCCCGGCGCCCTAGTTGTTGGCCTTCAGCGCCGCGTCACCGTTCTTCTGCAGCGCGGCCAGCATGGCCTTCGGGTCGGAGGACCCGTTGGACAGGCCGAGGATCTTCGCGTCGAAGTCCTTCTGCACCTGGTCGAAGCCGGGCAGGCTGGTCGGGCCGGTCGCGTACGCCGCGCCGTCGACGAACGCCTTCTGGTCCGGGAACTGCTGGGAGAACTGCGTCGACGCCGACTTCACCGACGGCATCACGCCGAAGGCCTTGGCGAACTGGATCTGCTGGTCGGTCGAGGTCAGGTACTTCACCAGGTCGATCGCCGCTGCCTGGTTCTTGCTCTTGGCCGCGATCCCCCAGCAGTTCGTGAACGACAGCGTCGCCTGCTGGCTGCCCCTGGGCAGCGGGACCACGGCGTAGTGCAGGTTCGGGTAGTCGTTCTTCACACCGCCGACGAACCAGTTCCCCTCGATCGCCATCGCGGCCTTGTTCTTGCCCATCGCCTCGCCGCCCCAGCCGGTGTCGACCTGCTTGGGGAACTTCAGCGTGCCCTCGCGGGCCATCTTCTGCACGAACTGCAGACCGGTGAGGTTCTGCGGGGAGTCGGCGGTGAACGCGGTGCCGTCGGCGTTGAGCAGCGAGCCGCCGGCCTGCCGCATGAACGCGTCGACGCGGTCGAGGGTGTCGTTGAACACGAGGCCGGTGACCCCGCCGGTGGTGAGCTTCTTGGCCACCGCGTCGAGCTGGTCCCAGGTCTGCGGGTAGTCGGCCTCGGTCAGCCCGGCCTTCTTCCACATGTCGGTGTTGATCTCCAGCGCGAGCGTGGAGAAGTCCTTCGGTACGCAGTAGACCTTGCCGTCCGAGGTGAACGACTGGAGCAGGTTGGGGTAGAAGTCGTCCTTGTTCGGCATCTGGTCGCCGTACGCGGCGAGCGCGTTCGCCTTGACCAGCCCGGCGAACTTCGAGGCGTCAACGTAGAAGAGGTCCGGCGGGGTGCCGCCGGCCAGCGCCTGGGTCAGCTCCTGGGTGAGGTCCTTGGCCGGCGTCACGGTGACCGTGTTGCCGCCCTTCTTCGCCCAGGCCGCGGTGGCGTCGTCGACCGCCTTGGTCTCGGCGTCACCGGAGGATCCGATGAGCATGGTCAGCTTGACGCCGGTGGTCGCACCGCCGCCGGAGGCGTTGCCGCCAGTGCTGTTGCTGAACCCGCTGTCGCCGCCGCCGCAGGCCGCGGCGAGCATCAGGCCGAGCCCGGCGACCAGCGCCAGGGGAGCCCGGGTCCGTCGGATCATCGTCGATCACTCCTCACTCGGGGGGTCGTGCTTCGCGCTCGGGGACGGGTGGCGGCCCGCACCAGGGGTCCGTCGCGGTCGCTGCTGTCCCGGACCACCAGCGCCGGATCCAGCAGCACCCTGGCCGGGTCCGTGCGGCTGCCGCTCAGGTGGTCGAGCAGCACCTCGATGACCCGCTCGGCGACCGCCTCCAGCGGCTGCCGGACGCTGGTCAGGCCGGGCCGGACTACTGTCGCCAGTGGACTGTCGTCGAACCCGGTCACCGCGACCTCGGCTCCGGCGCGCAGGTCGCGGTCCTCCAGGGCGCGCAGCGCCCCCAGCGCCATCACGTCGCTGACGCACACCACCGCGGTCGGCGGCTGGGCCAGGTCGAGCAGCCGGCCGGTCAGCGCGGCGCCGGCGGCGATGCCGTCCTCGCTGCGGCGCACCAGACCGCGGGTGGGCAGCCGGTGCGCGGCGGTGGCGCGCAACCACCCGGCGTACCGGTCGTCGCCGACGCCGCTGCCCTCCGGCCAGCCGACGAACGCGATCCGCCGGTGGCCCTGCGCGACCAGGTGTTCCACCACGGCGGCAGTGCCGGCGGCGCCGTCCACGTCGACCCAGGAATGGGTCGCGTCCAGCTCCCCCCAGGGCCGACCGAACGCCACGAACAGCGCTCCGCGCGCCGCCAGCCAGCCCGGTCGCGGGTCGACGTGATGGGTGCCGGAGATGACGTACGCGTCGACCGCGGTGCGGCGCAACAGGTCGTCGATCACGTCCAGCTCGGCGTCGTCGGTGGAGGCGGCGAAGCTGAGCACGTCGTACCCACGGTCGCGGGCCGCGTCGCAGAGCGCGTGCAGGAACCGGTCGAGCACCCCGCCGGTGCCCATCTGCAGCGACGGGAGCAGCCGGCAGCCGAGCAGCCGGGTCGACTGCGTGCGCAGGTTGCGGGCGGCCGAGTTCGGCCGGTAGCCGAGCTGCTCGATCGACGCCAGCACCCGGGACAGGGTGTCCGGCCGCACCCGCTGCGGCGCGTTGAGCGCGTTGGACACCGTCTGCCGGGACACCCGGGCATGCCGCGCGACGGACTCGACCGTCGGGCGGGTGCCCGGTGCTCGTGCTGCCATCGCCCTGCTCCGCCGCCGAAAGGGTGCCTGCAAGCCGGTTCACGCCGTTGATCGTTCAAATCGCTGCGCGCACAGTCTGTCTGATGAACGATCAAAACGCTAGTGTGGACCGGTGTCGGCAGTGGAGGTGGCCCCTCGGGAGGCGTCCGTCCGGGACGAACAGCCCTATCTGCACGAGCTGGTGACCGTGGTCGCGGCGCCTGCGCTCGCCCTGTCCGACGCCGACGGGCAGCTGACCGGTGCCGGTGCGACCGGGGTCTACCTGGCCGACCGCCGGGTGCTGTCCCGGCTCGTCGTCGGCGTCGACGGGCGCGAGCCGGCGACGGTCGGCGGCCAGTCGCTGGACACGGCGACCGCCCGGTTCGTCGGCGTCGTACGCCACCTCGGCGACCCCGGGCCGGACCCGACCGTGTTCGTCGAACGCGCCCGGACGATCTCACCCCGCGGGCTCCGGGAGACGATCCGGCTGGTCTCCCGCGCCCGTGAGCCGCTCACCTGCACGGTCAACGTCGAGCTCGACGCCGACCTGGCCGACATCGCCGAGGTGAAGTCCGGTCGCCCGACCGCGACGCCGCCGTGCCGGCCTGACCTCGACGGCGCCGGTACGGTGCGCTGGCCGGTCGCGGACGGGATCGCGGTGATCGCGACGCTCGCGCCGGAGCCGGACGAGACCAGGGCCGCGGCGCCGTCGCGGGTGCTGGCCGGCTGGGACGTGGCGCTGCCGGCCCGTGGTCGCTGGGAGGCGACCGTCGAGGTGACCGCGACCGCGCCGGGCGCGCCGCCGGCTGCCGCGCCGCCGACCCGCGAACTGTGGCGGGCGCCGGCGGTGAGCGCGGGCGACCACCGGCTGCCCGCGCTGGTCGACCGGAGCGTGGCCGACCTGTCCGGCCTGCTCGCCGCCGACCCGGTCGCGGACGACGACCACTACCTGACCGCCGGCGCCCCGTGGTACCTGACGCTGTTCGGCCGCGACTCGCTCTGGGCGGCGCGGATGGCGCTGCCGCTGGGCACCGACCTCGCCGCCGGCACGCTGCGCACGCTGGCCCGCCGGCAAGGCACCCGCACCGACCCGAGCACCGAGGAAGAGCCCGGCAAGATCCTGCACGAGGTGCGGGTCGGGCCGGCCGGACCCGTGCGCTACTACGGCACCGTCGACGCGACGCCGCTGTGGATCTCGCTGTTGCACGACGCCTGGCGCTGGGGTCTGGCCGACGCCGACGTGGCGGAGCTGCTGCCCAACCTGGAAGCCGCCCTCGGCTGGCTGCGGGAGGCGACCGGCGACGGCTTCGTCCGGTACGTCGACAACGCCGGCGTGCTGTCCAACCAGGGCTGGAAGGACTCGTTCGACTCCATCCAGTTCTCCGACGGCCGGCTCGCCGAGCCGCCGATCGCGCTGTGCGAGGTCCAGGCGTACGCGTTCGCCGCGGCGATGGACGGCGCCGCGCTGCTGGACGCGTTCGGCCGCCCCGGCGGGGACGACTGGCGGCACTGGGCGGCCGGCCTGCGGGACCGGTTCCGCTCGGCCTTCTGGGTCGAGGACCGGCTCGGGCGCTATCCCGCGATCGCGCTGGACGGCGACGGCCGGCCGGTCGACTCGGTCACCTCCAACATCGGCCACCTGCTCGGCACCGGGTTCCTGGACCAGGCCGAGACCGCCGCGGTGATACGCCGGCTGGCGGCGCCGGACATGGACAGCGGCTTCGGCCTGCGCACGATGTCGTCGCGCTCGGCCGGATTCAACCCGCTCAGCTACCACGGCGGGTCGGTGTGGAGCCACGACACGGCGATCGCGCTGCGCGGGCTGGCCGCGGTCGGCACGGGCGACGCCGCTCCCCTCGCGGCCAGCCTGGTCCGCGGGCTGCTGGCGGCCGCGCCGGCGTTCGACTTCCGGCTGCCGGAGCTGTACGGCGGTGAGTCGGCCGGTGGCGGCCGCCGGCCGCTGGCCTACCCCGCCGCGTGCCGGCCGCAGGCGTGGTCGGCCGGAGCGGCGCTCGTCGTGCTCACCGCGACCCTCGGGCTGACCCCGGACCTGCCGGCCGGTCGGCTGACGCTGCGGCCGATGCGTCCCTCGCCGGTCGGCGGGCTGACCGTGCGCGGGCTGCGCCTGGCCGGCCGGCCGCTGGACGTCCGGCTCACCGCCGCCGGCGACGCCGAGGTCCTGACCGCCGCACCGGATCTCATCCTCGACCTCGACTGAGCGGGGATCCGTCTACAGGCGACGGTCGGCGAGGGCCGGGAACTCCTTGCGGGCGCGGGTGGCGACGTCGGGATCGACGTCGAGGGTGAGCGTCTGCGGTCCGGCGCCGGCCTCGGTCAGCACGGTGCCCCACGGGTCGACCACCGCGCTGCGGCCGGCCAGCTCGACCTCGCCCTGCCGGCCGGCGGCGTTGCACGCCAGCACGAAGCTCTGGTTCTCCAGCGCCCGCGCCCGAAGCAGCAGCTGCCAGTGTTCGAGCCGGGCCAGCGGCCAGGCCGCGGCGACGAGGAACAGCTGCGACCCGTCGTCGACCTGGGTGCGGAACAGCTCCGGGAAGCGGAGGTCGTAGCAGGTGGACAGGGCGAGCTGGCCGTGCGCGCCGACGTGCTCCCCGGGGGTCAGCAGCTCCTGCTCACGCGAGCCGTACCCGAACAGGTGCACCTTCCGGTACGTGTGCACGAGTGCGCCGTCCCGGTCGAAGAGCAGGCTGGTGTTGAACAGCCGGCCGGCCGCGTCCCGCTCGACCATGCTGCCGGCGTGCAGCACGACCCCGGCGGCCGCGGCGGCCGCACCCATCGCCCGCACCAGCGGACCGTCCAGCGGCTGTGCGGTGCCCGCGTAGTCGTCGAAGGCGAAGTAACCGGTCGCCCACAGCTCGGGCAGCAGCACCAGGTCGCCGGTGCAGGCGGCGATCTGCTCGGCGACCCCGGCCACCCGCTCGGCCAGCGGCAGCGAGCCGTCGATCTCGGTCTGGATCAGCGTGACGCGCATGAGCCCTCCCTGCCGAGATCCTAAGCTGGCCCGGTGCCGACCGATCCTGCCCTGCTGGAGGACGCCCTCGCCCGGACCGCCGAGATACACGGCCCCGGCCTGGTCGGCCTCGTCACCGACCAGGGTGAGCAGGTCTTCGAGGGCGCGATCGGGCTGACCGACCTGGCCGACGGCCGGCGCCCTACGGCGGACGACTGGTTCCGGATCGGCAGCGTCACCAAGACGTACGTGTCCGCCGTGCTCGTGCAGCTGCTGCGGGAGGGAGCGTTCGCTCGCACGGACACCGTCGAGCAGTGGCTACCCGGCCTGGTGCCCGGCGGCGACCAGCTGCCCGTCGAGCTGCTGCTGCGGATGCGCTCCGGGCTTCCCGACTACGCCTGGGCGATTCTCGGCACGCCGCCGGACCTGTTCAGGGTCACCGGCTACCGGCGGCCCGAGCAGCTGGTCGAGGTCGCGCTGGCCCAGCCGGACCGCCACCCGCCCGGGGAGTCGTTCCGTTACTGCAACACCGACTACGTGCTGCTCGGGCTGATCGCCGAGAAGGCCACCGGGACCAGGGTCGACGCGCTGGTCTGGCAGCGGATCCTCGACCCGCTCGGGCTGCGGGACACGAGCTTCCCGGTGGCGGACGGCTGGCTGCGCGGCCCGCACACGACCGGCTACCTCCGGACCGGCGCGGACCAGCCGTACCAGGAGATGCCCGTGCTGTCCCCGTCGTTCGCCTGGACGTCCGGGGGGATGGCCGCCACGCCGCGGGACCTGGCGCGGTTCTTCGACGCGCTGCTGGGCGGGCGGGTGGTCGACCCGGCGGACCTGGCGACGATGACCGCCCGCACCGAACCGCTGGACGAGGGGCGCTGGCGCGGCCTCGGGCTGGTCCGGTACGAGTACCCGGACGGGACCGTCGCATTCGGACACCACGGCGGCGTACCCGGTTACACCACCGTCGTGCTGCGGACCGCCGTCGGCCGGACGGTGGTGCTCTGCCAGAACGGGATCGACCTGCACGACGTGCTCACCTCGGACACGCCGTTCGTCGCGGCCGCGCTCGCCGGCGGGTGAGAGCTGGCGGTCCTCGGTGGCGGTCCTCGGACCCGGCCGCCGAGCCGGCCGGACCGGCTGACGTCGCGCGCGAGCTGCTCAGGTCGACGCGCGCGGGATCAGCTTCGGCGGGAACACCCGGCTGGTGATCGGCGCGTCCGGGTCGCCGATCCGGTCCAGCAGCGTCAGCGTCAGCGCCTTCGCCATCTCCTCGACCGGCTGCCGCACGGTGGTCAGCGGCGGGCGTGCCTGCGTGGCCGCGACCGAGTCGTCGAACCCGACCACCGCGACGTCGCCGGGCACCCGCAGCCCGTGCTCGCGCAGCACCGCCAGCGCGTCCAGCGCCATCAGGTCGGAGGCCACGAACAGCCCGTCGAACGCCTCGCCGGTGGCCAGCAGCTCCTCCATCGCCCGCGCCCCGCTGCCCCGGTCGAAATCCCCGTACGCGATCGGGCCGGGCACCAACCCGTGCGCGGCCAGCGCCTCCTCCCAGCCGCGCAACCGGTCCTGGCCGGCGGCCATGTCCTGTGGCCCGGCGATCGTGGCGATCCGGCGCCGGCCGCGCTCGACCAGGTGGTCGACGGCGAGCCCGGCCCCGGCGACGCTGTCCACGTCGACGTAGCTGATGGACAGCCGGCCGACCGGCCGGGCCGAGAGCACCGCGGGCAGCCGCTCGGCGACCAGGATCCGCGGCAGCGGATCGGCGGCGTGGGTGGACACGAACAGCACGCCGTCGACGTGCCCGTGCCGCAGATAGGCCAGCAGCTGGTCGCGCGCCCGCTGGTCCTCGGCCAGCATGAGCACGAGGTGGATGCCCAGCGGCCGGACCACCTCGGTGGCGCCGCGGACCACGCTGGCGAAGAACGGGTCGGAGAACATCCGCGCGTGCGGCTCGGAGACGACCAGGCCGATCGAGCCGGTCGCCCGGGTGACCAGGCTCCGGGCGGCCCGGTTGGGCTGGTAGCCGGTGCGCTCGATCGCCGAGCGGACCCGTTCCCGGGCGGTCGGGCTGACCCCGGGAGTGTCGTTGAGCACCCGGGACACGGTGGACTTGGAGACCCCCGCGACGGCGGCGACCTCCTTGATCGTCCGTGCCGTGGCCGGGGGCCTGACCATGGGGTCGTTATACATCGACCGGTCCGGCGGACTGATCACTGCTCCGGTTGCGCCATCGGAGTGAGCCGTATTGACCTGTCGAAACGTCGTGTCTACCGTTCGGCTGGGAACGGTCCCAACAATTCCCAGCCGCACCTGAGGGTGGGCAGTAGGGAGTCGAGCCATGTCCCCTCCCCGTCGATGGCGTGTCCTCGCCGCGGGCGGTTTCGCCGCCGCCGCGGTCACCGCGATGATGGTGGCCGCCCCCACCCCCGCCGGCGCGGTGCCGGCGCCGCCGGCCGGCTACACGCTGGTGTTCGGGGACGACTTCAACGGCGCCGCCGGCACCAGGCTCAACGACGCGAACTGGCTGTACGACGTCGGCACCGGCTATCCCGGCGGCGCTGCCAACTGGGGCACCGGCGAGGTCGAGACGATGACGAGCAACTCGGCCAACGTGAGCGAGGACGGCGCCGGGCACCTCGCGATCACCCCGATCAGGGACGCCGCGGGCCACTGGACCTCGGCCCGGATCGAGACCAGGCGGACCGACTTCCAGCCGCCGGCGGGCGGGAAGCTGCGCATCGAGGCCTCCCTGCAGCAGCCGAACGTCACCGGCGCCGCGGCCGCCGGCTACTGGCCGGCGTTCTGGGCGCTCGGCGCCCCCGCCCGGCCGGTCGGGGCGACCAACTGGCCGAGCGTCGGCGAGATCGACATCATGGAGGACGTCAACGGGCTCAGCTCCGTGTTCGGCACCCTCCACTGTGGACCGTCCATTCCGGGCACGTGCAACGAGACCACCGGTCTCGGCAGCGGCCAGGTCGCCTGCCCCGGCTGCCAGACCGGCTTCCACACGTACGGGGTGGAGTGGGACCGCAGCGTCAACCCCGAAACCCTGCGCTGGTACCGGGACGGCGCCGTCTACTTCTCCCTGAACAAGAACCAGGTCGACGCCACGTCCTGGACCAACGCCACCAACCACGGCTACTTCGCCATCTTCGACCTGGCCATCGGCGGCGGCTTCCCGGCCGCGTTCGGCGGCGGACCGACCGCGTCGACGCGCTCCGGCGTACCGATGCTGATCGACTACTTCGCGGTCTACTCCGCCGGCGGCGGCACCACCAGCCCGCCGCCACCGCCACCGCCGACCGGCGGGACCGGGGCGTACGGCACGATCCAGGCCGAGTCGTTCAGCGCTCAGAGCGGCACGCAGCTGGAGCCGACCACCGACGCCGGCGGCGGCCAGGACATGGGCTTCATCGCCAACGGTGACTGGGCGCAGTACTCGAACGTCGACTTCGGCAGCAGCCCCGCGCACCAGTTCAGCGCGCGCGTCGCCTCCGGTGCGGCGGCGGGCGTGAGCGGGCTGGTCGAAGTGCGGCTCGACAGCCGGTCCAACGCGCCGATCGGCAGCTTCGCGATCGCCAACACCGGCGGTTGGCAGAGCTGGCGGACGGTCCCGGCGAACCTCAGCGCGGTCACCGGCGTGCACACGGTCTTCCTGACCTTCACCAGCGGGCAGCCGGCCGACTTCGTCAACGTCAACTGGTTCACCTTCGCGCACTAGCGTGCCCGCGTCCGAGGTTTCGTGCCGGTTCCCGTGATCCAGGCGGCGTCCGGCAACGCTGGGGAGCGGCCGATACCCGGCTTGTGTCGGCCGCGACCCGGCAACGCCGCCGTTCGTCGCCTGAACGCCGCCGGCTGCGCCAGGCCGTCGCGAGACATGTCCTGGACCGGGGCACCGGCCGGAGCCGGGGCGGATGACGGCAGCGGTCCCCGCCCCGGCTCTGTCCGATGCTGGGAATGCACGACGGGGAGTCGCGCTATTCGGATTTCTTGCACCATTCCTTGACTAACAACATCAGACTCACCCGGTCAGGCGGTTCTGCGCCAGAAACATGACGACGGTGACATAGAGCCCTAGGTTCGTGGTCATGGAGGCACCGCCCGACAGCGACAGGGACGCGCTCGGCGAGGACGCTGTCCTGGACTCCGCCGCCTTCCGTGCCGGCCGGTGGATCCTCGGCGGTCTCGCGGCGGCCTACGCGCTGACGACCCTGCTGCCGAGCGACGCCAAGCCCGGCTGGGTGGACACCTGGTTCTACGGCGTGGTGATCATGGCCGTGACGCTGGCCGGGCTGGTCCGGCCGGTGGTGGTGCGGCGCAACCGGCTGCCCTGGCTGCTGCTGTCGCTGGCCACGATCTCCTGGGCCGTCGGCGACCAATACTGGTCGATCATGTTCGCCGACGCGGACGACATCCCGGTGCCCTCTCCGGCCGACGTCGGCTACGTCGGCCTCTATCCGCTCGCGTACGTCGGGCTGATCCTGCTGGCCGGCTCGGTGCTGCGACAGGTGCCGGCCAGCGTGCTGCTCGACGGGCTGGTCACCTCGCTCGCGGTGGGCGCGCTGTTCTCGGCGATCACCGTGAAGCAGATCATCTCCGGGGTGGACGGCTCGGCCGCGGCCGTGATCACCAACCTGTCCTACCCGGTGGGCGACCTCGTGCTCATCGTCGTCGCGGTGGCCACGCTGGCGATGGTGCGCTGGCGGGTCGAGCCGGTGTGGTGGCTGCTCGTCGCCGGGTTCGCGCTGTTCGCCGTCGCCGACACCGCCTACCTGCTCGGCGCGAACAGCTGGTACGTCGACGGGTCGTGGGTCGACGGGCTGTGGATGGTCGGCATCGCACTGGTCCCGCTCGCCGGCTCACTGCGACAGCGGCCGGCGCCCGCGGCCATCGGCGGGTTCGCCGCGCTGCTGGTGCCGATCCTGTTCTCGCTGGCCGCTCTCGTCGTCCTGGTGGTGGCCTCGTTCGCCGACCTGCACCCGGTCACGGTCGTGCTGGCGGCGCTCTGCCTGGTCGCCGCCGGCGGTCGCACGGCGCTGACCTTCGAGCAGACCAGGGCGCTGGCCCGCAGCCGCACCGAGGCGCGCACCGACGAGCTGACCACCGTCGGCAACCGGCGGATGCTCGACGAGCGGCTGCCGGCGCTGGCCGCCGCGGCCGCCGCGGGGCGGCCACTGCTGGTCGGGATCGTCAGCATCCGGCACCTGTCGGCGATCAATGAGACCCTCGGCTACGAATACGGCGACGGCATGCTGGCCGCGCTCGGCGCCCGGCTGCGCGAGCAGGTCGGCGACCGTGCGGTCCCGGCCCGACTCGGCGGCGCCGAGATCGCGCTGCTGCAGCCGTTCGACGGGCACCTGGCCCGGGCCGAGCAGTCGATGCGCGACCTGCTGTCCGCGGTGGCGGGTCCGGCTCGGGTCGGCGGTGTCGAGGTCGAGATCGAGCTGTCCGCGGGCGTCGCCGCCGGCCCGACGCACGCCCTCGGAGGTCGCGACCTGCTCCGGTGTGCCGGTGAGGCGCTGCGCCGCGCCAAGGCGACCGAGTCCGAGGTCGAGGTCTACGACCCGGCGCAGGACATCGGCCGCGACTTCGGCCCGCGGCTGCTGCCGGAGCTGATCAAAGCGCTCGAACACAACCTGATCGGCGCCTGGTATCAGCCCAAGGTCGAGCTGGCCGGCGGTGCCGCTGTCGAGCTCGAAGCACAGCTGCGCTGGGTGCACCCGGAGCACGGCGTCCTCGACGCGGCCGTGCTGCGACCGCTGGCTGCGCGGGCCGGGCTGACCCGGCGGCTGACCCGGGTGATGCTGGCCGAGGCGGTGCGCCGGTGCGCCTGGTGGCAGGCCGGCGGTGTCCGGCTCGGCGTCGCGGTCGACCTCGGCACGGCGGACGTGCTCGACAGCCGCCTGCCGTACGAGCTGGCCCGGCTGGTCAGCGAGGTCGGCCTGCCCGCCGGAGCGCTCCAGCTGGAGCTGGCCGAGGACCTGCTGCTGGTCGACCCGGGCCGGACCCGGCGGGCGCTCGGCCAGTTCCGCACCCTCGGGGTCCGGCTGGCACTGGATCACTACGGCCGGTCCGCGCCGTCGCTCACCCGGCTGCGCGCGATGCCGGTGCAGGAGCTGAAGCTGGACCGCTCGTTCGTCGCCTCGGTGCTGCAGGGCGGCCCGGACGAGGCGGTCGTCCGGTCGACGATCAGCCTGGCCGGGTCGCTCGGCATCCGGACCGTCGCCGACGGCGTGGACACCGCAGACCTGCTCGACCGCGTCCGCTCCTACGGGGTGCGAGGCGTGCAGGGTGCGGCAGTCGTCGATCCGATGTCGCCGGCCGCGCTGGCCGACTGGCTCGGCACCGCGCCCGCGCCCGACCCCGCCGGCGACCCCACTCACGTCGCGCCGCAACCGCAGCCGATCGGATGACGGCCGTCGCGGACCAACCGGTTCGCGCGGCGGGACGGGACGGTCGGGCGTCCCGTGCTGCCGCCGCGCGCCCAGGGCCGGATCCCGGGACCACCCCGCTCGCCCCGCCACCCGCCGCCATGCATGCCACCGCCATGCATGCCACCGCCATGCATGCCACCGCAGTGCTGCGCGGCTGGAGCTGGACCGCAGTTCCACCGGCGGGGGCGCACGGCCGCCTGGGCTGCGGTTGGGCTACCGGCCGCCCCGGGCGTCGCTGGGCGGCAGCCGGCGCCCCGCCCGCGCGCCGCCGACCGCGCCGGCCGATGACCGCGCTGCTGGGGGTCGGACGGGAGAAGGTGCGGGAGTGGCGGCGGCGATACCTGCTGGCCGAGATCGTCGGCACGCTCACCGCGGTGGCAGCGGCGGTGACCGCGCACGCGCTGACCGGCTCGCTGGCCGCGGCCGCGCTGGCCGGCTCGGTCGCCGAGACCGTCGGGTACTACGGGGTGATCCTGCGCCGCACGATCCCGCGGCTGTACGGGCAGACCACCGGTGCGGGACGACGGCTGCTGCGCACCGGCCGCGGTCTGCTCGCCGAGATGAGCGACTTCGCGGCGGCCGAGCTCGCGGACACGTTCCTGATCCGGCCGGGGCTGATCTACCTCGCCGCCGGCTGGGCCGGCTCCGGATGGGCCGGAGCCGGCGTCCCGGCCGGCCTGCTGATCGGCAAACTGCTCGCCGACCTCGGCTTCTACGCCGTCGTCATCCCCTCCTACGAGCTGCGGAAGAGGCTGATGCACCGATGACCGACCCGCTGGCCGCCGACCGGCTCGCCCGGCTGCCGGGTCCGACCCCGTTCCTGGTGCTCGACCTCGACCGGGTCGCCACCGCATACCTCAACCTCGCCGCGGAACTGCCCGGCGTGGACGTCCACTACGCGATGAAGTGCAACCCGCACGTGCGGATCCTGCAACGGCTGCACCGGCTCGGCTGCCGGTTCGAGATCGCCTCGCTGGCCGAGCTGCGGGCGCTGGTGGAGATCGGCGTCGACCCGGCCGACGTGCTCTACAGCAACCCGGTCAAGCCCGCCGCGCACGTCGCCGAGGCGTGGCGAGCCGGGGTCTGGCGGTTCGCCGCCGACGGCGAGCCGGAGCTGGCCAAGCTGGCCGAGCACGCGCCCGGCGCGGCCGTGTACGTGCGGCTGCGCACCTCGACCGGCGGCAACACCGTCCCGAGCGAAGGCAAGTTCGGCGTGGGCGCCGACCGCGCCGCCCGCCTGCTGCGGACCGCCGGCCGGGCCGGGCTGCGCCCGCACGGGCTCGCCTTCCACGTCGGGTCGCAGATGCTCTCCCCCACGGCCTGGGACGCGGCGCTGCGGCAGGTCGGCGCGGTGCTGCGGGACCTCGCCACGCACGGGATCCGGCTCGACCTGCTCGACCTCGGCGGCGGCTTCCCGGCCCGGTACGCCGACGTCGAGCCGCCGCCGCTGGCCGAGTTCGCGGCCGCGATCCGGACCGGCATCGCCACGCACCTGCCGTATGAGCCGGGCAGGCTCGCGGTGGAACCGGGCCGGGCGCTCGTGGCGGAGGCCGGGGTCATGGTCGCGACCGTGATCGGGCTGGCCCAGCGCGCCGGCCGCCGCTGGGTGCACCTGGACGTCGGCGCGTTCAACGGGTTCATGGAGGCGCTGGAGAGCGGCAACCGGCTGCGCTTCCCGGTGACCGACTCGCGAGGCTCGGCGCTGCGGACGCCGGCCCAGCTGACCGGGCCGACCTGCGACAGCCAGGACACCATCATGATCGACGTCCCGCTCTCCTTCGACCTGACCGTCGATGACCGGATATTTCTCGGCACGGCCGGTGCGTACACGACAAGCTACGCGAGCGGCTTCAACGGCTTCGCCGTGCCGACTACTCACGTTGCAGAAATGTTTCTCTCGCCTCTATCCGGTGAACGCCGGACGTAGCGGCTGCAGCGGTCCTACTCTGCGCGGTCATGGCGACCGCGCCGGGTATCGGCCCGGACACGCAAGCCGACGATGCCGTCCTCGACTCGCTCGGATTCCGGCTGGGGCGGTGGCTGCTCGGCGGCATGGCCGGCCTGTACGCGCTGGCCACGCTTCTCCCGAAGGACGCGAAGCCCGCCTGGTGGGACACCTGGTTCTACGGGATCGCGATCCTCGCGGTGACCCTGGGCGGGCTCGCCCGCCCGCTGCTGGTCAAGCGCGACCGCGTGCCCTGGCTGCTGCTCGCGCTGGCGGCGATCTCCTGGGCCGTCGGCGACCAGTACTGGACGATCATGTTCGCCGACGCGGACGAGATCCCGCTGCCCTCCCCGGCGGACGTCGGCTACCTCGCGCTCTACCCGCTGGCCTCGGTGGGCCTGATCCTGCTGGCCCGGTCGCAGCTCAAGCGCGTGTCGCTGAGCGTCGTGCTGGACGCGCTGGTCGCCTCCCTCGCCGTCGGCGCGCTGGTCTCCGCGTTCACCGTGTCCCGGGTGATCACCGGGATCAGCGGCTCGCCGGCCGAGATCATCACCAACCTCTCGTATCCGCTCGGCGACCTGGTCCTCATCGTCGTCGTGGTGGCCACGCTGTCGATGGTCGGCTGGCCCGCGGACCCGGTGTGGTGGCTGCTGTTCGCCGGCTTCGGCCTGTTCGCGGTCGCCGACACGGCATACCTGCTCGGCGCCAACAGCTGGTACGACGACGGCAGCTGGGTGGACGGCACCTGGATGGCCGGCATCGCCCTCATCCCGCTGGCCGGCGCCCTGCGCCGGCGCGTCGCGCCGGCCGTGCTCGGCGGCCTCACCGCGGTGGTCGTCCAGGTCCTGTTCTCCCTGGTCGGTCTGTCCGTCCTGGTCGTCAGCGCGTTCATGCACCTGCACCCGCTGACCATCGCGCTGGCCGCGTCCTGCCTGGTCGCCTCGGTCGCCGCCCTCACCTACGAGCAGACCGAGGCGCTGCGCCGCAGCCGCACCGAGGCCCTGACCGACGACCTCACCACGGTCGGCAACCGGCGCGTGCTCGACGACCGGCTGCCGGCGCTGGTCGCGGACAGCACCCAGGGCCGGCCGCTGCTGCTGAGCATCGTCAGCATCCGCCACCTGCCGGAGATCAACGAGACGCTCGGGTACGAGTACGGCGACGGCCTGCTCGCCGCCCTGGGGACCCGGCTGCGCGAGCGGCTCGATGACCGCACCGTCTCGGCGCGGCTCGGCGGCGCCGAGATCGCGGTGCTGCAACCGTTCGACGGGAACCTGGTACAGGCCGAGCAGTGGATGCGCGACCTGCTGACCGCGATCGGCGAGCCGGTCCGGCTGCCCGGTGGCCAGGTCGACATCGAGCTGTCCGCCGGCATCGCGGCCGGTCCGGTGCACGCCACCGACAGCCGCGGGCTGCTGCGGTGCGCGGCCGACGCGCTGCGCCAGGCCAAGGCGACCGAGTCCGAGGTCGAGGTGTACGACCCGGCGCAGGACGTCGGCCGGGACTTCGGCCCGCGGCTGCTGCCGGAGCTGATCGGCGCGCTCGACAGCGGTCTGATCGTCGCCTCGTACGAGCCGATCGTCGACCTGACCAGCGGGACCGCGATCGACCTCGAGGCGAAGCTGCGCTGGGTGCACCCGGAGCTCGGGGTGCTGGACGCGGCAACCCTTCGCCCGTTGGCCGCGCGGGCCGGGCTGACCCGCCGGCTGACCCGGGTCCTCATGGCCGATGCGGTGCGCCGGTGCGCCTGGTGGCGGTCCGGCGGGCTTGAGCTCGGAGTCACCCTCGACCTCACCACCACGGACGTCCTCGACAGCCGGCTGCCGTACGAGCTCGCCCGGCTGGTCAGCGAGGCCGGCGTGCCGCCCGCGTCGATCCAGCTCGAGCTGGCCGAGGACCTGCTGCTGGTCGACCCGCACCGCACCCGCCGCGCGCTCAGCCAGCTGCGCACCCTCGGCGTCCGGCTGGCGCTGGACCACTACGGCCGGTCCGCGCCGTCGTTCACCCGGCTGCGGACGCTCCCGGTGCAGGAGCTGAAGCTCGACCGGTCGTTCGTCGCCTCGGCCATGAACAGCACGCAGGACGAGTCGGTGGTCCGAGCCACCGTGAACCTGGTCCAGTCCCTGGGCATCCGCGCCGCCGCGGACGGCGTCGACTCCGAGCGCCTGCTGTATCAGGTGCGCTCGTACGGGGTGCAGGTCGTGCAGGGGGCGATCGTCGGCGACGCGATGACGCCGGCCGGCCTGGCGGAATGGCTCGGGCCCAGGGCGGACGAGCTCGAGCCGCCCCGCGCCCCCCAGCCGACCGGCTGACCCCGGACCAGACCCGACCGGGCAGGAGCACGGCGCGCGCCCGCCCGGCAGCGCCGCCGACCGGCTGGTCGCCGTTCGCCTACCCGGTGACCGGCTTGCCCGGGCTCAGTTGTCGGGGTAGCGGCTGGGCGGGAACTCCGGCCGCGGGCCGCTGGGCAGCTCGCCCTTGTCGAGCTCGACCTCGATCTCGGTGACCTCGTCCTGGTATTGCGCGGACTCGGTGATGTCGGTCGGCACCGGGTCGTCGGTCGCCGGCGGCACGTCGTTCGGGTCGTAGTCGTCCAGCCCCAGCTCCACCCGCTCCTGCTCGGTGCGCTCGGCCAGCGCGTCGTCGTCGACGTGGCCGGGCATCCCACCGCCGCCGTGCTCCCGCCGGTCCCTGCGGACCTCCGGCGGGCCGGGCGCGGACATCACGTCCTCGACCACCTCGTCACCGGTGGGCCGGTCGTCCCGAGCCATCAGAAACCTCCAAAGTCACCGCCGCCGAAGTCGCCGCCGAAGCCGCCGCCGTCGAAGCCGCCTCCGTCGACGCCTCCGCCGTCTCCGTAGCCGCCACCGTAGTCGCCGCCGGCGTCACCGCCACCGTCGCCACCGCCATCGCCGCCGCCGTCACCACCGGCGTCCGCCGCCTCGGCCGATTCCCCGCTGTCGTTGAAGTCGAACATCGCGTCTGCGATCGCGGTGCCGATGAACGCGCCGGCCACGCTCGCCAGCAGGCCCCCGGCGATCATCCCGCCCATGCCCATGCCGCGACCGCCGAGCGCCCGCTCCATCGTGCCTGGCTGGCGCATCTCGGCCCGGGTGGCCATCCGGGCCAGCGACCGCGGGTCGTCGGACTGCACCCGCTCGGCGACCGGCACCGCGTCGGACAGCTCGGCCAGCACCTGCTGCCGCTGCTGCGGGGTGAGCTTCGCGAACGCCTCCGCGTGCGCCTGCTCGACCTGCTCGGGCGGAGCGGTGCGGAGCATGTACCGGTAGCGGTCGATCGCCACCTCGTCGTCGGTGCGCTGACGCTGCGGCGGCCGGGGCGGCCCCGGCGGCGTGTTCCACGCCGGCCCACGCCGGCTCTGGTCCTCACGGCCGAGAAGCCGGTCCAGGAGTCCCATCGGTGTTGCCTCCTCGCGTCGGTCAGTACGTGGTACCCCGCCAACGTAGAGGGGATTCTTGAGAGTTCCTTTAGAACAGGCTGTCGAGCAGCCCGGGCCCGCCGGTGCGGCGGAACCATTCCCGCCCGTACGCGGCGGCGAAGCCGGCCCGGCGGACGGCATCCCGCGGGACCTGCGTGCGGTGCGCGGCCATCGCGCGCCGCTTGGCCCGCAGGTCGGCGGCGTCGGCGGTGACGACCGTGGTGATCCCGCCACCGTCCCAGCCGACGTCGGCGCCGGCCGCCCGGTCGACCAGATGCGGCCGGCGGGTCCGCGGCCGGTCGGCGGCGACCGTGGCCTCATACCCGGGGATGCCGGCCCGGACCGCCGCGGCTGCACCGATCCGGTGCACCGCGACGTGGTCGGGGTGGCCGTAGATCCCGCGCGGGTCGTAGTGCACCAGCGCCTCGGCGCCCTCCTGCTCGCACAGCGCGGCCAGCCGGCCGGCGACCCGGTCGACCGGCGCGGCCGCCAGCGCGTACGGGTGGGCGTTGTCGGTCCAACCGGCCATCCCGGAGTCCCGGTGGCCGAGCAGGACCAGCCGGGCAACGCCGAGCACGGCGGCGGAGCGCTCCAGCTCGGCCCGGCGGCGGCCGGGCAGCGTCTCGTTGCGCCGCAGCGGGCGCAGCACCGGGCCGAGCTCGCCCGCGGTCGCGGTGACCAGGACGACCCGGGCACCGCGGCGGGCGAGCCGGTGCATGGTGGCGGCGGTGAAGATGGCCTCGTCGTCGGGGTGGGCGTGCAGGACGACGACGGTACGGCCGGACAGGGTGCGCTGCGGCATGCGCGCGGGCGCCAGGACGGCGGACATGACGGGATTCCTCGGGACGGAGCGGTCGGCGGGCGCTTCTGCCGACCCTCGCGCGACGCGCGCCGGAGGTCGGCGGCGTCAGCTACAGCGCTGGTCGAAGTGGTGGGCCCGGCGACCCACCCAGTACGACCCGTCCACGATCACGCGGAGATTGAAGCACATCCGGCGTCCGGGCGGCCGGGTCACGGTCGATCCAGCGGCGCGCGGAACGGCGGCGGCCGGTGCTCGCGCGGGTGACGTCCGAGCAGCGGGCCGGTCAGCGGTCGAGGAACAGCCGGGAGACCAGCTGGCCGCGGGAGCTGGTGCCGGACTTGTCGAAGATCGCCTTGAGGTGGTCCTGCACGGTGTAGCCGGACAGGTGCAGCCGGGCGGCGATCTCAGCGGTCGACAGCCCGCGAGCGACCAGCGTGGTGATCATCCGCTCCCGCTCGGTGAAGCCGTACGCGCCGGTGACGACCTCGGCCAGCTCCGCCGGCCGGGCCGCCTCCAGCAGGACGACCACCCGGTCCGGCCCGGCGAACGAGCCGCGGACCACGACCCAGCGCCCGGACCTGGTCCTGATCCGCGCGCTGGCCAGGACGTTCCGGTCGCCGGCGGCGACCCGGCGGGTCTGAGCGGCCACCGACCGGATCACCACCGGCAGCGGACCGGCCGCCGGCCCGGGCGGGGACAGCTCCTCGACCCACCGCTCGGCGGCCGGGTTCGCCAGCTCGACCGTGTTGTCGGCAGCGAGCACCAGGAACCCGGTCTCGTGCGGACCGTCGCCGATCCCGGCGTCGACGAGCACGGCGCGGCGCACCCCGTCGGCCAGCGTCGAGGCCAGCGACGCGACGAGGCCGACCTCGGCGGCGGTGAAGTGCGGGCGGCGCGCCTCGCGCAGCAACGTCAGCGTGCCCCAGCTGCCGGTCGGACCGGTGAGCACGGCCCGCAGCTCGTCGGCGAAGCCGTACGGCCGGCGGACCTCGCGCTGGCGCAGGCTGCGGTCGAGCTCTCCGCTGGTCGCCGCGCTGAGGCTGGCCGCAGGGACCGGGCCGCCCGCGAGCGCGGCGAACTTGTTGACGTCCGCCTCCCCCACCTCGATCTCGGTCAGCCGCTCGCGGGCCGCGGCCGGCAGTCCGTTCTGCACGATCTCCGCCGTCGGCAGCAGCGTCGCCGGGTCGACGGTGAGCAGGCACACGCCCTCGAACGGGACCGCGTGCCGCAACGTGCTGCCCATGTCCCGGGCGAAGGCCGGAAGCCCCGACGTGCGGTGGACGATCCGGACGAGATCGTCGCGGACCCGGGCGAGCGTCGCAGCCGTCGCAGCCACGTCCCGTTCCTACCCGACCGGCACGGCTGGGATCACCCAGGTTTCTGGGATGGAGGCACGCCCGGGGCGGTCGCACGGTGGACGGCAGCGCCGACGACCGAGGAGCCGACTGGGATGCCGACCACCCGAGCGGAGAAGCCGCAGGACCTCCTGCCGATCATCGAGGACGCGATCAACCGGGCCGACCTCGACGCCTTCCTTGCCGCCCACGACGGGGCGGCGACGGTCGTGGTGCCGCCGGGCGGCCGGCCCGCGCACGGCCACGACGAGATCCGGGCCGCGATGGCGCCGGTGCTGGCGATGCGGCCGCGGCTGGAGACGGCGGTGGTGCGGACGCTGCTGGCCGACGGGTTCGCGCTCAGTCACAGCCGGTGGCGGCTCACCCTCACCGGGACCGGGAGCCGGTCGCCGCTGCGCGGGCTGGGCACGATGGTCGCCCGCCGGACCGAGGCCGGCAGCTGGCTGATCCTCCTCGACAACCCGCTCACCGCCGCCGACCGCGAGGACCCGGGGACGGAGGTCGCATGAGCACCCGCCGCACCCTCCGGATCCCGATCGGGGTCGGCACCGCGCTGGCGCTCGCCGTCGGGCTCGGTACTCCGGCGGCGGGCGCCACGTCCGGCGCGGCCCATCCGAACCGCGCCGTCACGGTCTGGGCCGACCGGCACGCGCACCCCCTGGCGTCGACCGACCCGGCCGCACCGCTGCGCGACCTGACCCCGCTGCGCCGGTCGATCGGCGCCGCCCGGATCGTCGCTCTCGGCGAGGCGCCGCACGGCGCGGCCGAGGAGACCACGCTCAAGCACCGCACCCTGCGTCTGCTCGTCGAGCGGCTCGGCGTCCGTACGGTCGCCTGGGAGGAGGACTGGACGACCGGGGTCGAGATCGACCGATACATCCACGGCGGGCCGCAGGACCTGGACCGGCTCACCGCCCGGATGAGCCCGCAGTACCAGACGGCGGAGGTCGCCGCGGTGCTCGCCTGGCTGCGCCGGTTCAACGCCGGCCGCCGGGACACGGTCTCGTTCTTCGGCGTCGAGTACTACTTCACCCGCCGGCTGGCTTACGACACCGTCGAGCGGTACCTCGCCGCGACCGACCAGCGCCGGCTCGGCGAGCTGCGCCGGCACCTGGACCCGCTGCGGCCGCCGCCCGGCGACGACCCGTTCGCGCACATCGACGCCTACGGCCGGGTCAAGGACAAGCGGCCCTACCTCCACCACGCGCACGCGGTCCGCGACCTCGTCGCCCGCCTCCCCCACCGCCGCGGCGACCGCGCGCACGCGATCGCCCTGCACGCGGCGACCCAGATCGTCTCCTGGCACGAGCACTACGCGATGTCCGAGGCGGCCAACACGATCTACCGGGAGGCGCGGGCGGCCCGGAGCCTGCGCTGGTGGCAGCGCCTGACCGGCGACCGCACGGCCTACTGGGCGGCCAGCGCGCACACCGCCGACGCCCCGGACCTGCGCATCGTCCGGCCCGGCGGCACCGACCTGCGGTTCGCCAGCGCGGGCTCGTACCTGCGCCGCTGGTACGGCGATGGCTACCGCTCGATCGGGTTCACCGTCGACCACGGCGCGGTCGGCACCGGACCGCGCCGGACCGTTGGACTGACCCCGCCGGCGCCCGGCTGGTTCGAGGCGCCGCTCGGTGCCGTGCCGTACCCCGCCTTCACCCTCGACCTGCGCAGCCGACCCGTGCCCGGGCCCGTGCGGCGCTGGCTGCATGACCCGGTCGTGACCCGCGGCCTGCCGGACGACGGGCCCGCCTCGGTCATCGAGGGCGGCACCCTGGCCGAGTGGTTCGAGGTCCTGGTCCATACCCGAACGGTCCACCCGGCGACGTTCGGCTAGCGGCCGCTCACGTACTCGGCCAGGTGCTGTCCGGTGAGGGTCGACCGGCCGGCGACCAGATCGGCGGGGGTGCCCTCGAACACGATCCGCCCGCCGTCGTGACCCGCACCCGGGCCGAGGTCGATGATCCAGTCGGCGTGCGCCATGACGGCCTGGTGGTGCTCGATGACGATCACCGACTTGCCGGCGTCGACCAGCCGGTCGAGCAGGGCGAGCAGCTGCTCGACGTCGGCGAGGTGCAGGCCGCTGGTCGGCTCGTCGAGGATGTACACGCTGCCCTTGTCGGCCATCTGCGCGGCGAGCTTCAGCCGCTGCCGCTCGCCGCCGGACAGGGTGGTCAGCGGCTGGCCGATGGTGAGGTAACCGAGCCCGACGTCGGCGAGCCGTTCGAGGATCTTCTGCGCGGCCGGCGTGTGCGCCTCGCCGGCGCCGAAGAACTCCAGCGCCTCGAGGACCGGCATCTCCAGGACCTCGCTGATGTCCTTGCCGCCGAACCGGTATTCCAGCACCGATGCGTCGAACCGCTTCCCCTCGCACTCCTCGCAGGTGGTCGAGACGCCGGCCATCATCCCGAGGTCGGTGTAGATGACCCCGGCGCCGTTGCAGTTCGGGCAGGCGCCTTCGGAGTTGGCACTGAACAGCGCCGGCTTCACGCCGTTGGCCTTCGCGAACGCCTTGCGGATCGGCTCGAGCAGGCCGGTGTACGTCGCCGGGTTGCTGCGGCGGGAGCCGCGGATCGCGGTCTGGTCGACCGTGACCACGCCGTCCCGGCCGGACACCGACCCGTGGATGAGCGAGCTCTTGCCGGAGCCGGCCACCCCGGTGACGACGACGAGCACGCCGAGCGGGACGTCGACGTCGACGTCGCGCAGGTTGTGGGTGCCCGCGCCGCGCACCTCCAGCGCGCCGGCCGACGTCCGTACGCTCGGCTTGAGCGAGGCGCGGTCGTCGAGGTGCCGGCCGGTCACGGTGTCGCTGGTCCGCAGCCCGTCGACGGTGCCCTCGAAGACCACCTCGCCACCGGCCGTACCGGCGCCGGGGCCGAGGTCGACGACGTGGTCGGCGATCGCGATCGCCTCCGGCTTGTGCTCGACGACCAGCACCGTGTTGCCCTTGTTCCGCAGCTGCAGCAGCAGGTCGTTCATCCGCTGGATGTCGTGCGGGTGCAGGCCGACCGTCGGCTCGTCGAACACGTACGTCACGTCGGTCAGCGCCGACCCCATCTGCCGGATCATCTTCGTCCGCTGCGCCTCGCCGCCCGACAGCGTGCCGGACGGCCGGTCGAGCGAGAGGTAGCCGAGCCCGATCTCGACGAACGAGTCGAGCGTCTCCCCCAGCGCGATCAGCAGCGGCGCCACCGACGGCTCGTTCAGCCCGCGCACCCACTCGGCCAGGTCCCTGATCTCCATCGCGCAGGCGTCGGCGATGTTGATGCCGTCGATCTTCGAGGACCGGGCCTCCTTGCTCAGCCGGGTGCCGTCGCAGTCGGGGCAGGTGGTGAACGTGACCGCCCGCTCGACGAACGCCCGGACGTGCGGCTGCATCGCGTCGACGTCCTTGGACAGCATCGACTTCTGGATGCGCGGGATCAGCCCCTCGTACGTGAGGTTGATGCCCTCGACCTTGATCTTGGTCGGCTCCTTGTAGAGGAGGTCCTCAAGCTCCCGCTTGGTGAACTTCTCGATCGGCTTGTCCATGTCGAAGAAGCCGCTGCCGGCGAAGATCCGGCCGTACCAGCCGTCCATGCTGTAGCCGGGGATCGTCAGCGCACCCTCGCTCAGCGACTTGCTGTCGTCGTACAGGGCCGTCAGGTCGAAGTCGGTGACCGAGCCCCGGCCCTCGCAGCGCGGGCACATGCCGCCGAGGACGCTGAACGTCCGCCGCTCCTTCGTCGTCCGGCCGGCCCGCTCGACGGTGACCGCGCCGGCGCCGCTGATCGAGCCGACGTTGAAGGAGAACGCCTGCGGCGAGCCGATGTGCGGCTGCCCGAGCCGGCTGAACAGGATGCGCAGCATCGCGTTGGCATCGGTGGCGGTGCCGACCGTGGAGCGGACGTCCGCGCCCATCCGCTCCTGGTCGACGATGATCGCGGTGGTGAGCCCGTCGAGCACGTCCACGTCCGGCCGGGCCAGCGTCGGCATGAAGCCCTGCACGAACGCGCTGTACGTCTCGTTGATCAGCCGTTGCGACTCCGCCGCGATCGTGCCGAACACCAGCGAGCTCTTACCCGAGCCGGAGACCCCGGTGAACGCCGTCAGCCGGCGCTTCGGGATCTCGACGCTGACATCCTTGAGGTTGTTCACGCGGGCGCCGTGCACGCGGATCATGTCGTGACTGTCGGCAGCCTGCAGCGCCTGCCTCTGCCTGTCCGGCCTCGTGGCCGTGCTCATCGTGTCTCCGTCCGTCGGGCGGGAAGGTCCCGTCCAGTGATCGTGCGCGGCCGCCTCAGGCCGGCGCGGCCTGCCAGGCGAACCCGTCCGGGTCGGTGAACGACCCGGCATCGCCGCCGATGACGATCCGGTGCGACCCGGTGCCGTCCGGCGCGACCCCGGCGTCCTTGGCCAGGGCGCGCCGCCCGTACAACCCCAGCTTGACGCGCGAGCCGGGAGTGGCCGCGAACTCCACGTACTTGCTGCCGAAGCTCTTCCCGACCGGGAAGCCGTGGTCGACGTAGAACTGCTTGGTCGCCTTGACGTCCGCGACACCAAGCAGCAGCGCGACGTCGTCGACCTTCCGGGTCGCCGGGCCGGTCTCCTTCTTCGACGACGTCGCGACCTTCCAGATCGCGCCGTCCGGCGCCTGCAACGAGCCGCCGTAGCCCCAGAAGCTCTTGCTCACCGGCTTCAGCGGAGTGGCGCCGGCCTCGAGCGCGGTGCCGACGAGGCTGTCGACGGTGCTCGGCTGGGAGACCACGAGCGAGAGCGTGAACCCGCGGAAGCCGGTCGTCGGCTCCCCGGACTCGCGTACCCGCACGATGTCGTCGAGATCGAAGGCGGTCTTGTAGAACGCCTCCGCGGCCGCGGCGTCGGGCACCTCGAGGGTGACGAAGTCGATGCCGGCCATCTCAGCGCACCTCCTGGATCCGGACCAGGTTGCCGGCGGGGTCGCGCACGGCGCAGTCGCGCACGCCGTACGGCTGCTCGGTCGGCTCCTGGACGATCTCGGCGGTGTCGCTGGCCTGCAGCTTCTCGAACGTGCCGTCGAGGTCCTTGGTGGCCAGCAGGATGCTGGCGTACGTGCCCTTGGCCATCATCTCGGTGATGGTGCGCCGCTCCTCGTCGGTGATGCCGGGATCGACCGCCGGCGGGTGCAGCACGATGGACGTCGCCGGCTGGTCGGGCGGCCCGACCGTGAGCCAGCGCATCCCCTGGTAGCCGACGTCGAGCCGGAGCTCGAAGCCGAGCGTGTCGCGGTAGAAGGCGAGTGCCGCCTCCGGGTCGTCCTGCGGGAGGAAGCTGGAGTGAATGGTGATGTCCATGGCGGTCACGTTAGGTGCGGCTCGGGGCGGGCAGCTTCTCGATTCCTGATCGGTCTGGTGACCTTCTTGGCCTCGCACGAGGGCATCTCCGCGGCAGCCGGCGCCGTCCGGTCCCGGTAGGCGCTCGGCGGCATGCCGACCAGCTCGGTGAAGCGGGTGCTGAAGGTGCCCAGCGACGAGCAGCCCACGGCGAAGCAGACCTCGGTGACGCTGAGGTCGCCGCGGCGCAGCAGCGCCATGGCCCGCTCGATGCGCCGCGTCATGAGATAGGAGTACGGCGACTCGCCGTACGCACGGCGGAACTCCCGGCTGAGGTGGCCGGCGGACATGTGGACACCGCGGGCGAGCGCCTCGACGTCGAGCGGCTGCGTGTAGTCCCGGTCGATCCGGTCCCGCACCCGGCGCAGCCGCGCGAGGTCGCGCAGGCGCTGCTCCTCGACGGGTCTGCTGGTCACCCGTCCGATCGTGCCACGTCCCGATACCGTCCCCGGAATCCGGGGAACCGGCCGCAGCCGAGGGTTGACGTATTCGAACGTATGTTCGAGCATCGACCCCGTGGCGGCGATGGTGTCGGCGCCCGCGCAGCGGGGGCGTCCGGAGACGGTTGGCCGGTCGGAGGGTGACCGGCCGCTGCCGGTGCTGCCCGCGCTGGAGCCGCTGTTCCCGGCCGGCGGGCTGCGCCGCGGCTCCGCGGTGGCGGTGCGCGGCTCGGCCTCGCTGCTGCTCGCGCTGCTGGCCGGGCCGTCCGGTCGGGGTGCCTGGTGCGGGGTGGTCGGGGTGCCCGGGCTGGGACTGGCCGCCGCCGCCGAGGCCGGGATCGCGCTGGAGCGGCTGGCGCTCGTGCCCGACCCGGGGCGGGACTGGGCGGCGGTCGCGGCGGCCCTGCTCGACGCGATGGAAGTCGTGGTGGTCGCCCCGCGCGGGCGGGTGCCGGACGCGGACGCGCGCCGGCTGGCGGCCCGGGCCCGGCAGCGCGGCGCGGTGCTGGTGCCGTTCGGGCCGGTGCCGTGGCCGGGGGCGGAGCTGCGACTGAGTCTGGTCGACGGGGTCTGGGAGGGACTCGGCGACGGGTCCGGCCGGCTGCGGTCGCGGCGGGTGGTGGTCCGCGGGGACGGCCGCGGGTCGGCGGCCCGTGGTCACGAGCTGGCGCTGTGGTTGCCGGCGCCGGACGGACAGATCCGCGCCGTCCCCACCCTGCACGCGCTGCCGACCCCGCCCGACCACGCACCCACGCCCGCCCCCACTCCCCACCTCCACGCCGTCCCCACCCCTCCATCCCCACCACCCACGCCCGGACCGGCCGCCGCGCCGCCGACCACCGCGACGCACCCCGCGGCCTCGGGGGAGCCGGCGGACGGGGTGGGGGTTCTGCGAGCTCCGGCCCGCCGGTCCTCCTCGCCCGGCGGGCCGGGTGAGCCGGCGCAACCCGTGATCGCCGCGCTCTGGCAGGACGTCACCCACCGGCCCGGCGCCCGGCCCCCGGTGGTCCGCCGGTCCGACGGTCCCGCCCCCCCCCCCCCCCCCCCCCCCCCGCCCCCCCCCCCCCCCCCCCCCCCCCCCCCCCCCCCCCCCCCCCCCCCCCCCCCCCCCGCCCCCCCC
>Ga0207678_10000138_pt1 | contig 60384 bp, 54 predicted proteins | sample KBSC63metaG_FD_184319 | JGI IMG/M metagenome (GOLD analysis project Ga0207678, IMG submission 184319) | Corn rhizosphere microbial communities from Kellogg Biological Station, Michigan, USA - KBS C6-3 metaG (SPAdes) (version 2) | ecosystem: Host-associated > Plants > Roots > Rhizosphere > Soil ... | reverse complement strand
CTGTGACGCCTCTCCCACGGAAGCCTCACGTCCCGGGCGCCTCATGGGGGTCACAGCCTGCCAGGACCCCCATGAGGCGCCCGGGACACCCGCCACCCCCCTCGGACGGCCGCCCAGGGCAACGGACCCCCGCCCGTCCCTTCCCGAGCCCCCGCCGTCCCCCCGCCCCAGAACCAACCACTCAGCCTCGATCCGAGGCGAGCGGAGGTTCGGACCGCCAGAAGCGAGGCGATCATCCCCCTCACAAGGCCAACCGCAGCGGGGACTCGAGCAGATCGCGGACCGCGCCGAGGAATTCGGCGGCCTCGGCGCCGTAGAGGATCCGGTGGTCGCAGCTCAGGGTCAAGGTCATCAGGCCGGAGTCGACGATCTGGCCCGCCTCGTCGCGCGCGAGGACCGTCCGCGTCCTCCCCACCCCGAGGATCGCGGCCTGCGGCGGATTGATCACCGGGTAGATCGCCGTCATCCCGAACATCCCCAGGTTCGACACCGTGAAGGTCCCGCCCGCCAGCTCGGGGGGCGTGACCGTCCCGGCCCTGACCCGATCGGCCAGGCGCCGCGACTCGCGACCGATCTCACCGAGCGACTTGACGTCCGCGTCGAAGATCGTCGGCACGACCAGCGCGTCTTCGGCAGCGACCGCCATCCCGACATTGACCCGGTCGTGGAGCTCGAAGGCGCCGTCACGATAGGAGCCGTTCGCTTTCGGGTGTTCGCGCAGGGCAAGGGCCGCGGCCCGCACGATCAGGTCGTTGAAGGAGGGTGCCGGGGCATCGCCGGCGGCCTTCTTCAGCTCTGCGCGGAGGGCGATCGCCGCGTCCATCCGCACCTCGGTCTCGACCTGGAAGTGCGGCACGGTCGCCTTCGCCTCGGCCATCCGCCGGGCGATCACCGCCTGCAGTCGGGAGAGCTCGACCATGCTCGAGCCGCCCCGTGCGCCCTCGATCGCCGCGGGGGCCTCGGCACCCGCGTCGCCGGCGGCCGGCGCCGGACGGGCATGCGCCGAGGCGGCGGGCTCGGGCTCGATCCCGGCCGCGGCCAGCACGTCCGCCTTGACCACCCGTCCGCCGACCCCGCTGCCCTCACCGATCGAGTCGATCGCGACGCCGTGGGCCCGCGCGACGCGGCGCGCCAACGGGGTGCTGCGGCGAGTGTCGCCGGACGCGGCGGCGGTCGACGCGGCGGGCACGGCTACGGGCGGAATCAGCACGTCGGCTTCGCCCGGCACCGTACCCGTGCCCTCGGCGGCGGGCGGCGCCGGCTCCCCCGGGGAGGCGATGGCCGACTCCCCGCCCAGCCGGGCGATCGGGGTCCCGACCGCGACCGTCTCCCCCTCGCCGACGAGGATCCGGATCGCGCCGGCCCCTTCGGCCTGCACGGTCATGTTGGCCTTTTCGGTCTCCACCTCGAGCAGATCCTGCCCGGCGGCGACCTCGGCGCCCTCGGCGACCAGCCAGGAGAGGACGGTCCCCTCCTCCATCGAGTCCGACAGCCTCGGCATCAACATCTCGGTTGCGGTGGCGGTGCTCATCGTGCTCCTCGGCGCGCGGTCAGGGGAGTAGATCGATCGCCGCGCCGACGATCGTCTCGGTGTCGATTCCGAAGTGGCGGTAGAGATCGTCGACGTCGCCGGTCTGACCGAAGTCGTCGACGCCGAGGGAGGCCAGCGACACGTCGTTTACCGCCGCGAGGAACGCGAGGGCGTGCGGGTGGCCGTCCATCACGGTCACCAGGGGTGCCGCGCGCTCGGCCGGGAGGATCGTGTCGAGGATGGCGTCGTGGCCCGCGCCGAGACCCTGCCGTGCGCGCACGGCCCTGAAGACGAGGTCGGCGGAGGTGAGGACGACGAGGTCGGCGGCGATCCCGGCCGCGGTCAGCTCATCGTGCGCGGCGCAGGCCTCGGGGACGGTCACGCCCATCGCCACGAGGGTCACCTGCGGGGGGCCCTCGGCGGCGGCACGGAGGAGGTAGCCACCGCCGAGGGCGGCTTGACGGCGGAGCTCACGGTCGGGTGGATTGTCCGGGACCGCCGCCAAGGATTGGTCGATCGGTCGGGTCGAGAGCCGGAAGTAGGCGGACTCGCCACCCTCCTTGCCGAGCCGACCGAGCGCGTCGAGCAGAGCCCACTCGAGATCCTGGCCGAAGGCGGGCTCCCAGGCGACGCAGCCGGGCTGGCCGATCCCCACCGACGGCGTCGAGATCGACTGATGGGCGCCGCCCTCGGGGGCGAGCGAGATGCCCGACGGAGTGCCCACCAGGATCGACTGGCCGCCCGCGTAGATGCCGAAGCTCCAGGGCTCGAGCGCCCGGTTGACGAACGGGTCGTAGATCGTCCCGATCGGCAGCAGCGGGCGGCCGTCGCGCGACCAGGTGGCGCCGAGCTCCCCCAGCAGGCAGACCATGTTGACCTCGGCGATCCCGAGCTCGATGTGCCGGCCGCGCCGGTTCTCGCGCCAGCGGACCAACGTGTTGGTGTCGTCGGCGAACCAGTCGACCCGCTCGCGCGGGTTCCAGATCCCGGCGTGATTGATCCAGCCGCCGAGGTTGGTCGACGTGCCGACGTCCGGGCTGACCGTGACGACCGACTCGGCCGCCGCCGGTGCCTTGTGGCCGAGGTCGACGAAGAAGCGGCCGAACGCCTGCTGGGTCGAGGCGGAGCCGCGGTGGTCGCGGCCGACGTCCGTCGGCACCGGCGGCGCCTCGTGCCGCTCCACGGGCTCGCGCCGCAGGCGCCCCGCGGTCGCCGCGCAGAGCTCGGCCTCGGGCGACCCGTCCGGGAAGAGGGCCCAGGGATCATCGGCGTCGGCGTCGACGGCCGCCGCCAGCTCTTCCCACTCGGCGACCGAGAGGAGCGCCGAGTGGTTGGCGGGGTGGCCCTGGGTCGCCAGGCCCCAGGCCTTGATCGTGTAGGCGAAGACGACCGAGGGACGCTCGTCGGCGTCGCAGGCGCGAAACGCCCCGATCAAGTCGACGAGGTCGTGGCCGCCGAGATCGCGGATCGCGCGGACGAGCTCGGCGTCGTCCAGATCACCGATCAGCCTCTCGACCTCGCGACGACCACGGCCCGCGCCGGGCAGGCGCTCGCGCAGCTGCTCGGCACCACCGCGCAGCAGGTGCTGGTACTCCTCGTTGGGCATCGCGTCGATCCGCCGACGCAGCGCTTCGCCGCCCTTGCGCGAGAACAGCTCGCGCAGGAAGCGGCCGTACTTGACGACGATCGTCTGCCAGCCGGCCGCCTCGAACATCGACTGGATCCGGCCCGCCGCGATGTCCGGGACGATCCGGTCGAGGGACTGGCGGTTCAGGTCGACCACCCACATCAGCTCGCCGAGCGAGGGCACCATCGGGTCGACCAGGGCCTCCCAGATCGCCCCCTCGTCGAGCTCGGCGTCGCCGAGCAGGGCGATCTGCCGGCCCGCCCGCGCCGCCTCGAAGTGATCGACCACATAACGGTTGGCGATCGCGCTCCAGATCGTCGCGGTCGCGCCGATCCCCACCGAGCCGGTCGAGAAGTCGACCGGATCCGGGTCCTTGGTCCGGCTGGGGTAGCTCTGCAGGCCCTTGTAGGCGCGCAGCTCGGTCAGGTAGGCCGGGTCGAGCCGCCCGAGGAGGTAGTTGATCGCGTGCAGGACGGGTGCCGCGTGCGGCTTCACCGAGACCCGGTCGGCGGCGGCGAGGTGCTCGAACCAGAGCGCCGTCATCACGCTCACCATCGAGGCCGAGGAGGCCTGGTGGCCGCCGACCTTCACCCCCGAGCGCGTCTCTCGGACCTTGTTGGCGTGGTGGACGATCGAGGTCGCCAGCCAGAGGACCCTGTCCTGGACGCGCTCGAGGAGCTGGATATCCGGGAGCTCGGGCGCCGGAGGCAGGGGGGTGGACGAGGCCATCGCGAAAAGTTAAGTCTTTGGCGGCTTCCGGGCCATCGATTGCCTCCAAAGTCCGCAAAACTCGATGGATTCCGCTGTCAGTGCGCGTTTCTGTTTAAGATCCTTCAGGGTGGACGAGGAAATCGAAGTCGACGGCACCGATCTCGAAATCATCGACCTGCTGGTGCGCAACGGCCGTCGCACGCTGGCCGAGATCGGCGGCGTCGTCAGCCTCTCGGCGCCGGCGGTCAAACGTCGCCTCGCCCGCCTCGAAGAGGTCGGCGTGATCACCGGCTTCACCGCCGTCCTCGACCACGAGAAGCTCGGGCGACCGATCGAGGCGTTCACCGAGCTGCGCTTCGCGGGGAAAACCAAGGTCGCCGACATCGCCGGCATCGCCGCCGACCTCCCCGAGGTCGACGCCGTGTACACGACGGCCGGCGACCCGGACGCGCTGGCGCACCTGCGCGTTCGCGACGTCGCCGACCTGACCCGGGTGATCGACCTGCTCCGCCGCAGCGGTCGCGTCACCGGCACCAAGACGCTGATCGTCCTCGGCACGGAAACCAAGGTGCAGACCGGAAGCTGACAGGCCACGGCGGGGCGGCGGCTCACAAGCGACCGCGCTCGTTCGGCGCCGGCCAGGCAAGGCTCTCCTCGGTCGAGGTCCGCGGCCTGTACTCGAGGCCGACGTGGCCCTGGTAGCCGAGGCTCTCCAGCAGCGAGAACAGGCCCGGGTAATCGATCTCGCCCGTGCCAGGCTCATGGCGGCCGGGGCTGTCGGCCACCTGCACGTGTCCGATCAGCCCGAAGTGCCGGGTGAGTGCGGCGGCGACGTCCTCCCCCGTGCGGGTCGCGTGGAAGCAGTCGAACAGCAGCCGGACGTTCGCGGCGGAGAAGCCGGCGATGAACTCGGCCACGACGTCGGTGGTGTCGAGCAGATAGGGGCCGTTGTCGCGGAAGCGCCTCTCCCGCGCCGGGTCGGAGAGGATGCCGCGATCTCCCTGTGCCATCTCACCGCCGTCGAAGTTGAGGGCGACCAGGCGGAGGTCGCTCTCCCACAGCGCCTCGGCCACCCGATCCGGATCCTCGCCGTCCGGCCACCAGCTCTCCACCGCCGCGAAGCCTGCCGCGCGGGCCGCGGCGAAACGGTCGAGGTAGGGCAGCTCGGTGAAGAGAAGCGAGACGTTCGCGTCGAAGGCCAGGCCGCGGCCCTCCGGCGTCAGAACAGGTCCCACCAGTCGTCCCGTTCTCGCATCCGGGTCGCCTCGCCCTCGAGGATGATCCGGCCCGAGCGGATGACGTAGACCTGGTCGGCGACCCGCAGGGCCTGGCCGACGTTCTGCTCGACCATCAGCACCGAGAGGCCGCGCTCGGCGGCCAGGCGGGCGAGGGTCTCCATCAACTGCTCGACGATCGCGGGCGCCAACCCGAGCGAAGGCTCGTCGAGGAGCAGCACGCGCGGGCCCGACATCAGCGCCATCGCGATGCTCAGCATCCGCTGTTGCCCGCCGCTCATCGTGCCCGCCCGCTGATCGAGCCGCTCGCGCAGGACCGGGAACATGTCGAGCAGCTCCTCGCGGCGCTCGCCGCGGGCGGCGGCGGAGCGCTCCGAGTAGGCGCCGAGCGCCAGGTTGTCCTCGACGCTCAGCTCGGCGAAGGTGAAGCGCTCGGAGGGGATGAAGGCGATGCCTTCGCCGGCGCTGCGCGCCGCGTGGCCGACCGCGCGCTCCTCGCCGTCGTAGCGGATCGTCGCCGCGAACGGGCGCAGCAGGCCGCTGATCGCCTTCAGGCAGGTCGTCTTGCCGGCCCCGTTGGAGCCGAAGAGGCAGGTGATCTTGCCCTCGAAGATCGCCAGGTCGACGTCGTAGACGACCGGCCGGCCGTCGTAGCCGGCGCGGAGGCCGGAGACGTCGAGGATGCGCCGGTCGGCGCCGACCGCCGTGGTCGCCTCGCCGCTAGCCATGGTGCCCGAAGTAGACGGTCGCGAGGCGCGGCTGCTTGCGGATGTCGTCCATCGTTCCGGTCTCGGTGACCTTGCCGTCCTCGATGAAGAGGACGTGGTCGGCGAGCCGGGTGACGACCTCGAGGTTGTGCTCGACCAGACAGATCGTCTTGCCGGAGGCGCGGAGCCGCTCCATCACCAGCATCACGGGCTCCAGCGCTTCGCGGTCGATGCCCGACGCCGGCTCGTCGATCAGCAGGACATCACAGCCGGTGGCAAGGAGGCGGGCGACCGCGAGCAGCTTCTGGCTGCCGTAGCCGAGGTTGCCGGCGCGTTCGTCGGCCTGCTCGGAAAGCCCGACGAAGCCGAGGCATTCGAGCGCCCACTCGCGCACCTGCCGCTCGCGCCGGCGCACCGCCAGCGGGCGGAGGAAGAGCGCCGGGAGGGACTCGCCGGTCTGCTCGCCGACCGCCAGCATCACGTTCTCCAGCACCGTCATCCGCGTGAACGTGCGCACGTCCTGGAACGAGCGCGCCATCCCCCGCGCGACGACCCGGTGCGGCGGCAGCCCGCTGACGCTGGCGCCGCCGAGCTCGACCTCGCCGCGGTCGGGCGGGATCTGCCCGGTCAGCAGGTTGAAGACGGTGGTCTTGCCGGCGCCGTTCGGGCCGACCAGGGCGGTGATCATCCCCGGCGAGAGCTCGATGTCGAGATCGCTCACCGCGGTGATGCCGCCGAAGTGCTTCTCCAGGCCGTGCGCCTTGAGGCTCACGCCGGCGGCGGCGTTGCCGTTCTGCGACGGCAGCGACGGGGCGACGGCGACCGGCGCGATCGCCTCGGCGGGCGACGCCTTGCGCCGCGACCGGGCGAGGGCGCTGCGCAGGCCGCGCCAGGAGGCCCGTTCGGGGATCAACCCCTCTGGCCGCAGGCGCACGATGACCAGCAGCAGGAGGCCGTAGACGATCGCCTGCCAGAGGACGGCGCTGCTCGGGTTGACATCGACGATTTTCTCGAGGATCGGCTGCAGCGAGACCAGCAGCAGGGCGCCGACCATCGAGCCCCAGAGGTTGCCGAGGCCGCCGATCACGGCGATCGCGATCACCAGCGTGGCGACGTTGAAGTCGAACAGGGTCGGCGACGCCAGCTGGTTGTAGAAGACGAGCGCGACGCCGCCGACCGCGGCCACCGCGGAGCTGGCGGCGAAGGCGATCACCTGGTAGCTCAGCACGTTCTTGCCCAGCGCCCGCACCGCGTCGGGCTCCTCGCGGATGCCTTTCAGCACCCGGCCGAAGGGCGAGTAGATGATCCGCCAACAGGCGAGGAAGCAGATCGCGGTCAGCGGCACGATGAACTCGAGCAGTTCGTCGGGGCGCAGCAGGATCTTGCCGCCGATGTGGACGGGCATGATCCCGAGCAGGCCGTTCTGGCCGCCGAGCGCCGGGATCGCGACCAGGGCGGAGACGATCACCGAGGCGAAGGCCAGGGTCAGCATCAGCACGTACTCGGCGCTCAGCCGCAGCGCCGGCAGGCTCAGCAGGATGCCGATCAGGGCGCCGGCGCCGATGCCGACGAAGAGGCAGGGCAGGAAGGCCCAGCCGTGCATCGCCGAGAGGTATCCGGCCAGGTAGCCGGCGACGCCGCCGGTGGCGACCCCGGCGATCGAGAGGATCCCCGAGTAGCCGATCAGGACGTTCACCGACAGCGCGAACATCCCGATGATCAGCGCTTCGTTCAGGTAGCCGAGCCAGATGTTCATGCGGGCGCCCTCCGCCCCGGGCGCAGCCAGGGCAGCGAGCCGCCTTCGAAGACCGGGCGCAGGGCGACGAAGAAGAAGAGGATCCCGAAGACCACGACTTCCTGCCAGACTTCGCTGACCCAGATCAGGATCACGCTCTGCAACACCCCGATCGCCAGCCCGGTCAGGCCGAAGCGCAGCGGCCCCGATTTGGTCCCGGCGACGAAGGCGACGACGAAGGCGAAGAAGGTCGGCGACGTCCCCATGTCAGGGATCACCGCCTTTTCCATCGCGAAGACGATCGCGCCGGCGCCGCAGAGGAGCGAGCCGATCGCGAACACGAGGGCGAACATCACCCGGGTTGAGACGCCGACCGATTCGGCCAGGTCGGGGTTGGAGGAGACGGCGCGGATCGCGACGCCGCGGCGGCTCCAGCGCAGGTACGCCCAGAGCCCGCCGACGAGGACGACCGCGACGACGACGCCGACCACCTGCAGGTTGGAGGCAGTGACCCCCGACCCCAGCTTGATCGGCGAGACGCCGAACCCGGTCGGCAGGTTGCGGTAGTTCGATCCCCAGATCAGCCGCACGACGTTTTCGACCACCACGGTCACCCCGAGCGAGCTGACGAAGATCGCCAGCAGCCCGTAGTCACGCGAGCGTTCGGCCACCGGGCGGTAGACGACGATCTCGATCAGGACCCCGAGCAGCATCCCGATCGCGACGCCGACGACGATCGCCGGCACCAGCGGGACGCCGGCTTCGTTGAGAAGCACGGCGCCCAGCGGTGCCGCCAGGAAGGTGCTGGCGAAGGCGAAGTGGAACCGACCCGTCACCCCGTAGATGAGCCCGAACCCGGCGCCCATCAGGCCGAAGAAGCAGCCGGCGATGATGCCGCTGACTAGGTGTTGGTAAAGGGTGGTCAGGGCCGGCTCCGGGAGCTATTTCGCCAGCTTGAATTCGGCGGCTTCCAGGTTGAACGAGGCGAGCAGTTTCGGCGGTTCGCTTTCCGAGGTCGGCGCCTGGTAGACGCCCATCGCCCGTTTCGAGACCAGGTGGGTCTTGGTGTCGATTTCGAGCACGCCAAGGGTGGTGCCGTTGCCGCCGTAGAGGCTGGGGAAGCTCGGTTCGGCTTCCAGTGCTTTCACCCATTCTTCGCCGTTGCCGGCGTCGCCGCCTTCGCTCAGGATCTGGCGGTAGAGCTGCCACAGGACGAAGGTGGTTTCGTAGTTGTTGGCCGCGTACTGCGTCGGCTGACTGTTGTACTTCGCTTCGAATTCCTTGCGGAAGATTTCCGTCCAGTCGTTACCCGGGGTGGTCGGCCCGAAGTAATCGACGCCGAAGGTGTAGTCACTCACCGCGGCGCCGGCGATCTTCGAATCTTCCGGCACGAAGTCGTAGCCGAGGATCGGGATGTCGAGCCCGGCCGCCTTTGCCTGCTTCAGCAGGTAGGCGATGTCAGGGGAGTAGATGTTGGTGAAGACGAGATCGGGCTTCGCCGACTGCAGGCGTCCGATCAGGTCCGAGAAGTCGGTGGTGCCTGCTTTGGTGATCGTCTTGCCGACCGATTCGAACCCGTATTCGGCGATCGCCTTGTCGAAGGCTTCTTCGGCCGCCTTGTCGATCGCCGGACCGTTGTCCGGGGCGGTGTAGTACAGCGTTTTCGCTTCCGGATAGGCTTCGCGCAGGAACTTGATGCGCCCCGCGACCGAGGCGGTTTCCTGGTTTGCCCGCGTGCCGTAGAAGAAGGGCTGACCTTCGTTCGCGGCGGACGATCCACCTGACGGATCGAGGCTGAAGATTTTGTACTGTTCGATGTTCGGGAACGTCGCGCCGAGGTCGCCTTGGAACGAGGTCAGCGAAACCGGGATTTCTTCCAGCCCCCATTCCCTCGTGGCCTGGATGCCCGCCTGGGCGTCCCCGGATTTGTGGTCTTTGATGTCGAATTCGAACTTCGGCCCGCCCATCGCTTCGATCTCTTCGGCCGCCAGTTCGAAACCTTTGGTGCCTTCTTCGCCGTAGACCGCTCCACCGCCGGTCATCGGCTCCAGCGCGCCGACCTTGATGCCGACCCCTTCGCCGGCTTCTTCACCGGCCGGGGTGGCGAGAAGTTCCTTCAGTTCGCCGGCCACGGCGCTGGTCGCGCCGCCGCTGGATTCCGCGGCGCCGGCTTCGCCACCACCGCCGGCGGTGGTCGCGCTCCCGCCGCCGGTGGTGGAGTCACTGCTCCCGCCGCCGCCACAGGCGGCGAGCAACGCGCCCAGGCAGATGATGACGAGGGCGGCGAAGCCTCCACGTCGGAGGGTGCCGCGACGCGGGCTGCTCGCCTGCGCGTCGATCACGGTCCGCGGTTGATTACTCGGTCGCTCCTTCATCGCTCCAGTCGCCTCTCTTTCCCAGTCGCTCGTCCGTAGACCAAATGGTCAGGTTTTCGGCATGCGAGAAGCGCACTGTGTGTACGCAGTTCTCCCCGGTGCTGAACCCTCGGATTCAATCTAGACTCGCCCCCGCCGGCCCGAGTGTCTCAGTTTGCGTCACGCCCGCCAGGGAGCGCCCAAGCGCTAGTACCTTGGCCCCGGGTGGCACCTCCAAGCCACTCGAAGCGATGACCAGCGAACAGGGAGGAATTGCATGCCGGCCTACTGGGTGGGCTTGATCGAGATCGAAGACCGGGACCGCTACGACGAGTACGCGGCCGCGTTCGACGCCGAGGACTTCGCCGCCTGCGGGGGCGAGATCGTCATCCTCAGCGACGACGCCGACGTGCTCGAGGGTGACTGGCCCGCCGGGCGCCTGGTGATGCTCAGGTTTCCTACCCGCGAGGACCTGGATCGATGGTACGAGGGTGAGAGCTACCGGCGCGTCCGGGAGATCCGCTGGGCGGCCACGCGGTCGCACGCCTCGGTCCACCCCGGCTTCGAGCCCGCCTCCTGAAGCCGGGTGCGGGCCGGGTGCGGCCCGCCCCTTCAGTCCACCCCGGCGCCGCGCAGGAAGTCGAGGATCGCGGCGTTGACCGTCGCCGGGTCTTCCCACATCGGGTAGTGGCCCAGTCCGTCGAAGGTGACCAGGGTCGCGCTGTCGACGGCTTCGGTCGTTGCAGTGACGATCTCCACCGGTAGGAAGAAGTCACCCGTTCCCAGGCCGACCAGGAGCGGCGCGGTGACCGCGTCGAGACGGTCGCGCAGGTCCTGCCGCTCCCAGCCGACGAGGTCACTCGCGTACTGCAGCTGTGAGGTGGATTTGTGCAGCCAGGAGATCTCCGCCAGCTGCTCCTCGGAGGCCGTCGGGAGGATCACCGACTGCACCATCGAGTCGGCCACCGACTCCCAGGAGATGGTGTGGGGATCCCTCAACGTGCCCGCGCCCGCGAACGTCGGCGTGTACGCGGCGCCCTCGAAGGCGATCGCGGCGCCGATCCGGTCGGAGTGGTGGGCGGCGACGTCGATCGCGACGTTGGCCCCGACCGAACAGCCGAGGACGACGGGGGCCGCCAGTTCGAGCCGCTCGGCGAACTCGATCACCCACTCGCCGTAGGCGTGGAGGTCGTCGGTGGTCGACCAGTCGAGGGGAAAGGTCTTGCCGTGGCCGGGGAGATCGACGGCGATCGCCTGGTACCCCGCCGCGGCCATCGCCGGAAGCGTGTGGCGGTAGATGCGTCCGTCGGAGCCGGCCGGATGCAGGCAGACGAAGGGCCGGCCCTGGCCGATGCCCTCGTAGTAGGCGCGCACGCCGCCGACCTCGACGTAGCGGCCGAGGATCTCCTCGCTCACGCTCCCCCTCCGTCCGCTTCCATGTGGGCGAGGAAGGCGAAGGTCGCCGGGCGCACCCGGGTGGCCTCGAGGCCGTTGCCGTCGGTGGCGATGTCGCCGAAGTTGAAGAGCCTCGCCCACGGCCGATACGAGGCGCGGGGCAGCTCCCAGATCCCGGTCCAGGTGTCGAGCGGTGCGCGCAGCGCGAACGTGTACCCGAGCGGATCGGCGCCCTCGTGGATGTCGATGATGCCGCCGCGGTACCACTTCATCCAGATGGTGTAGTCACCGATCGCGAAGAGGACCGATCCGTCGAAGTGTTCGGTACCGGTGTGGAAGACCGGATCGCGCCCGACCGCCGCGACGATCCGCTCGAAGAACGCGAGGCTGGGGAAGTCGGGCGGAGTTGTGAGCGGCGAGGCGGTCGGGTCGGGATCCGGCATCTGCGGAGTCACCGTAACCGTGACCTCGAACCGCGAGTGTCTCACTTTGCGTCACCTGCGCGGTGGGCGCGAGAAGCGCTGGTACGCTCGCCGGGATGCGCCTGGCGAGGTTCGAAACCACCGATTCCGAGGGGCCGCGGTTCGGTGCCGTGGTGGACGCGGAGGTGGTCGAGTTCGAGCCCGGTGTGTCGGTAGGAGCTCTGCTTTCGAGCACCGAGCGCCCTGAGCCCACCGGCCCGCGCCGGCCGCTCGAGTCGGTGACGCTGCTTGCCCCGGTGGTGCCCCGCTGCGTCTTCGGCGTCGGGCTCAACTACCGCGCCCACATCGAAGAGTCGAACAAAGAGACCCCGGCGGTGCCGGAAATCTTCACCAAGGGCCCCAACACGATCAGCGCCACCGGGGCGCCGATCGCCCGCCGCGCCGCCGCCCGGCTCGACTACGAGGGCGAGCTCGCCATCGTCATCGGTGCCGGTGGCAAGGTCGGCGGCTATGCGGTTGCCAACGACGTGTCGGCACGCGACTGGCAGTGGGGCGACGGCCAGTGGTGGCGCGCCAAGGGCTCCGACGGCTTCGGCCCGCTGGGACCCTGGGTGACCACCGTCGACGAGGCGCCCGAGCCGGCGATGATGCGCCTGCGAACCAGGGTCAACGACGAGCCGCGCCAGGACACCAGCGTCGGCGACCTGCTCTTCGACGTCGCGGAAATCGTCGACTGGATCGCCGCCGCCGTGACCCTGGAGCCCGGCGACGTGATCCTCAGCGGCACGCCCTCGGGCGTCGGCGCCGCGATGGACCCGCAGGTGTGGCTCGAGCCGGGCGACGTCGTCCGGGTCGAGATCGACGGTCTCGGCGCGATCGAGAACGAAGTAGTCGCCTGAGCCGCGGCCGCCGCCCGGTCGCTCAGGACGGCTGCTTGATCGCCGGCCGCTCGACGAACGAGCCGTCGATCTCCGCGATGTCGCCGCAGCCGAGCAGCAACAGGGCGTTTTCGATCTCGGCGCGGAAGATGTCCAGCACCCCTTCGACCCCGGCGCGGCCGCCCGCCGCGAGCCCGTACATGTAAGGGCGGCCGACGAGGCACGCCTTCGCCCCCAGGGCCAGCGCCCGCACGACGTCGGTGCCGCGGCGGATACCGCCGTCGACGAAGACATCGGCCTCGCCCCGCGCCGCCTCGACCACGTCGGGCAGCACCCGGATCGTCGCCGGGACGCCGTCGAGCTGGCGGCCACCGTGGTTGGAGACGATGATGCCGTCGGCGCCCAGCTCGAGCAACGGCTCGACCTTGTCGGCGCGCAGGATGCCCTTGATGATGAGGGGGCCCTGCCAGCGGGCGCGAATCGCTTCGACGTGTTTCGGGGTGACCGGCTGCCAGGTGTGGCGGATGCGCTCGCGCGCTTCCTCCAGCGAGACCGGTGCGGGCTCGCCGACGCCGCGGCGGAAGCCCTGGCCGACGCTGCCGCGGAGAAACTCCCAGGACCAGGCCGGCCGCGAGACGCCTTGGGCGATGACCCCCGGCGTGTAGCGGATCTTCAGGTCGGCGAAGCCGTTGCGCTTGTCGCGCTCGCGCAGGCCGTTGACCGCCCCGTCGACGGTCAGGCAGAGCGCTTTGTAGCCGGCGGCCTGGGCACGATCGATGGTTTCGTTGGTCTCCTTTTCGGTCGCACCGAGGTAGAGGCCGAGCCAGAGCGGACCGGAGGCGACGTTTTTCACGTCCTCCAGCTGATAGCTCCCGGCGGTGCTGAGCACGTAGGCGGTCCCCTTGGCGCCCGCCGCCCGCGCCGCGCCGAGCTCGGCTTCGCGGTGCAGGGCCTGGCCGGCCCCGCACGGCCCGCAGATCACCGGCAGCGAGATCCGGTCGCCGAAGACCTCGATGCCGAGCTCGTGCTCGCTGACGTCGCCGAGCGGCTGCGGCTTCAGTTTCAGCTCGTCGAACGCGGCCCGGTTGGCCCGCATGGTGCTCTCGTCGCCGGCGCCGCCGTCGACGACGTCGAAGATGAGCTTCGGGAGGCGTCGTCGGGCCAGGTCCCGGAAGTCCTCGATGTTGACCGCTTTGTCGAGTCGCATCAGAAGATGGCGAGCGGATTGACCTGGCAGCCGGTCGAGCCGACGAAGCGCAGCGGATCCATCGCGATCAGGAACTCCCAGCGACCGAGGCGCGAGCAGGTGGCGACGAGCTCCTCGACGACGACGTTGTCGACGAGCCAGGCGCCCATCGCGACCAGCGACACGGCGTGGACCGGGAAGAGCAGGTCGAGCAGCTTCGGGTCGACGCCGCTGAGGTCGTCGCGGTCCGGGCTGAGGATGCGGTCCGGGCCGTAGATCGAGGGCTGCATGTCGTTGAGGGCGTCGCACGAGACCACGGCGACGTCCCGCTCCTTCAGCCACGGCAGGGAGGACGGGTGGTAGCCGTTGGCGAGGTCGCCGGCGTCGCCGGTATCGAAGGCGCGCTTCAGGTAGCCGGTGCGCACGATCAGGAAGTCGCCGGGGCGAACCTCCACCCCGGCCGCCTCCTCGGCGGCCGCGAGATCGTCGGGCGTCACCCCTTCCCCGGGCTCCATCCAGTCGACGCCGCGGGTGCCGGCGACGTCGAGGAGGACGCCACGGGTGACGATCCCGCCGCGGGCGTTGGCGACGTCGAGTTTCGCCGCGCCGCCGTCCGGGGTGACTTCGGTGGCCGGAAAGCCGTTGTACATGGTGCCGTCGAAGGCGAAGTGGCTGGGCGCGTCGAGGTGGGTGGCGGAGCCGTGCGGCATCATCCCGATCCACTCGCGGACGCCCTGCATCTTCGTGCCGGCCTTGTGGATGTCGGTCTCGCGGCTCATTTTCGTGCCGCGGCCGAGCGGGTCCGGATTGTCCGCGTCGAGGTCCATGCCGAGGGGCACGATCTCGCCCTCGCTGACCAGGCGGACCGCCGCGAGGCGAATTTCCGGGGTCAGCAGGTTGAGGGTGCCGAGCTCGTCGTCGCCACCCCAACGCCCCCAGTTGGAGAGGGTGTCGAAGTACTCCAATACCTCCTCGTGGGTCGGGCTGACCTGTTTGCTCGTATCCCCACTCATAACTCCCCCTGGTTCCAGTTGCTGGTGACTGTCCGGGGTGTGAGTCTAGGTTCGCCCCGCAGGGGGCGAATGACTCACTTTGGGACAGCCTCAGGCACGGCTCACTGCTCGATGCCCAGCACCGTCAAGCGCCGGTAGAGCGTCGAGCGCGAGATGCCCAGGTTGGCGGCGGCGAGGCGCTTGTTGCCGCCGCTCGCCGAGAGCACGGCAAGGATCGTTTCCCGCTCCACCCGCTCGAGGCGGGTGAGCGTGCGCGAGGCGGGGACGCTTGCCGCGCCGGGAAGGTCGACCTCGCGGATGACGCTGCCGGGCGCCTCGGCGTAGGCCGCCTCGATCGCCCGGCGCAGCTGGGCGACGTTCCCGGGCCAGTCGCTGCGCCCGAGCGCGCGGATCGAGGCGGGCTCGAAACGGGCCGTGGCGGGCTGGGCGACGTCGGCCAGGATCTGCGTCGCCAGTTCGGCGAGGTCCTCGGGCCGGCAGCGCAGGGGCGGCAGCTCGACCGGTTCGCCGAAGGTGCCGAGCAGGCGGTTGTCGTAGGGCTCGCCCTCGGACTCGAAGGTCCAGGTGGCCACGACCCGGCCCGCCTCGGTCGCGTCGACGGCATAACAGACCGAGGCCAGGGCCCGCGACGAGAGCTGCTCGAGGTGACGGACGAGGACGGTGCGGTTCCCGGCCGCCTCGAGCCCGGCGGCGAGCGTTGCGGTCCAGCCCGGTTCGTCGGCGAAGGCCGCACGCGCGTCGTACTCGATCGGCGGCCCGGTCTCGAAGGCCGCGGCAAGCGCGCCGGCGAGCGTCCGCTTGCCGACGCCGGACTCGCCGAGCAGCGCCACCCGGCGGCGTTCGCCCAGCGCCAGCAGCGAGTGCTCGACCGCATCCCGCCACAGTTCGCCGCCGCCGACGGCGCGCTCGAGGACGCGGTCGATCCGCTTGGGGTCGGGCGCCACACGCCGGCGGCCGCCCGAGCCCTCTCCGTCCTCGTCGGCGGGGCGGGCCCGGTCAGGTATGAGCTCGACGACCGCGCCCACCTTGGAGCCGCCGTCTTCGATGCCGGTCACTTTCACGGTCACCGGCCGCTCGCCGCCCAGGTCCACCGCGATCGTCTTGAGGCGATCGCGCATCGCCCGCTGCGCCTCCTCCCAGAGCAGGGGCTGATCGAGCGGGGCCATCATGTCACCCGCCGGCCGGTTGGTGATCAGCAGCCGCGAGTTGACCGCGACGGTCGCCCGCCGCGGCCCGCGGCGCTCGATCCGGAAGAAGCCGTCGAGCAGGGCACGGTCGGCCGCCGCGTAGCCGCTCAACAGGCGCTCGGCGGTCTCGCGCGCGGCGCGGCCGATCAGCGGCCCCATCATCGGCGAGCGCCGCTCGATCCGGCAGACCATGTCGAGCACGCCCTCGACCCGGCCGGTGGCCGGGTGCAGGATCGGCGCCCCGACCGCGGCCAGCGAGTGGAACATGCTGGAGAAGAACTCGTGACCGCTGATGACGACCGGGTGAGCGTCCTCGAGCGTGGTCCCGATCGCGTTCGTCCCCGCCACCGACTCGGCGTACACGAACCCGGGCCCGCCGCTCGAGCTGTCGAAATGCGAGCCGAGCTCCTCGCTGCCGAGCCAGCGGCGGATCACGCACCCGTCCTGGTTGGAGAGGACGATGGCGGCGCTCGGGTCGGCGATTTCCTCGAGCAGGCTGCGCGCCACCGGGGTCGCGGCCTCGGCCAGGACGCTGTGGCCGTCGATGTCCGGGACGAACGGGAGGTTCGGCGTCTCGGGGTCGACCTGGGCGCGCAGCGAGCGCTCCCAGGAGCGGGCGATCACGTCGCGCACGCCTTCCGGCACCTCCCCCGTGCCGAGGAAGTGTTCGCGCGCCTGTGGCATCCAGGCGAGCAGCTCGTTGGAGATCAAGGCATCGCCCCCGAAGTCGGTCCCGGGCACCGCCCGACTGACCTCGCTGTTGGCCTGGCCGGTGGTGCGCCCGCGGTGTGTGCCGATCTTCGCCGAGGACATGCGCTCCTACCCGATGCCGGGCGACGTAGGGTCGAGTGTAGGTACGGTAACGTCCTCGAACACGAAATGTGACGGTATAAATCCCATGAACCGCCTGTATCCGGACGCCTCCCCAGGCATCTCATCACCTCTCGCCTCGTTTCATACCGTACCACGACGTCAGGGGCGGACCGGTGGTCAGGCAGTGCTCTCGATACTCACCCGTCGCACCGCGGGACCGCTCAGCGGTTGGTGCCCCACAGTGGTGAGATCGACCGCCAACGCGCCGGCGCAAGCTCGGCAGTGGTACTCGCGCATCACCACCTGCGGCGAGTCGACCGAGGGCCGCACGTACATCTCGCGGGCCTCGAAGCGCTCGACGATCGGGGCCTCGGCCAGGACCACCTCCCCCTCCCGCCAGTTCTCCTCGACACCGCAGAGGGTGCTGCCGCAGTAGCCGCAGGCGAGGCGGTCGCCGTCGATCCGGACCGACGCCCCGGGCACCGCGGCGGCCTCCTGCGCGACGCTCGGCGCCGTCCCGAGCCGCTCCGTCCGCAGCTGCAGCCGGCGGGCCTCGGTCGCCTCGAGGTCGGCCGCCCCGGCGGCGCCGATGACGACGCCGTAGACGGAGTCGGCCACCGCGGCGGTGACGTAGCCGTCGGCGACGTCGCGGGCGACCAGGGCGGGCTCGCGCAGCAGCGGGTCGCCGAGGCCGCCACCGCCGCCGCCGGAGACGACGTAGGCGTCGCCGGGCGCGAGCGTCGCGTGGGTGACCTTGGAGGGGATCGCGTCGACGCGGCCGCCCAGCTCCTCCGGTCCCGCCACCAGACGGCCGGCGCCGAGCTCGCGCTCGAGGTCGGTGTCGCGGACGATCTCGACGCGGCTGGCGGCGCCCGGCGCGCCGCCCCCATACCCGCGGGCGGGCACCTGGGCGGCGGCGTTGAAGCTCGGGCCCGCGGCTTCGGGCGAGTAGCGCAGGGCGAACGCCTGGTCCATCCCCTGGCCGCCGCGCATCTCCCCCGCGCCGCCGGTGTTGGCGGTCAGCCGGCGCCAGAGGAAGATGACCGGGTCGTTCGCCTCGTGGGTCTCGACGTCGGACAGCCCGCAGCCGGTCATGTTGGTGAAGCCGTAGGCGTCCTGGCCGTCGCCGATCGTCTGCGCCGGGCCGCCGATCCCGACCGCGGTGTCGACGTAGAACATCACCGAGTCGGTGCCGTGCTGGTTTTTGGCGACGAAGGCGCAGCCGGGGAAGGAGTCGTGGGCCTGGCTCGAGACGCGGCCGCGGACGACCGGGTCCTTGCTCAGCGACATCGCCTCGGCGAGCACCGTGCGGGTCATCTTGCCCGCCCGGGCACCGACCTCGCAGTGGGCGTTGGAGACCGGCACGGGCGGCATCGCGTTGACGATCGTCCCCGGCTCGCCGAGGTCGAAGTGGATCGCCCGCCAGATGCCGCCGTTGACCGGCAGGTCGCCGTAGGCCAGCGAGGTGAGGATCGTCGACATCGGCTGGCCGATCATCGCGCCGCGGGTCGAGTTCACGAAGGCGTCGATCTGGGGCACGCCGGAGAAGCGCAGGTGCAGGTCGGAGCCGGCGACCTCCAGCTCCAGCTCCAGCTCGAGCAGCCGGTCGCCTTCGTCGTGGCCGTCGAACTCGTCCCAGTCGACGGTGCGGTAGATGCCGTCAGGGATCGCCGCGATCCGCTCGCGGAGGAGCTTCTCGGTCAGGTCCTTGTTGATCTCGCAGTATTCGCGGTGGCGCTCGATGCCGTAGTCCCCGACGATCTCGCCGAGCTTGCGCGCCGCCGTGTTGTTGGCGGCGATCATCGAGCGGATGTCGTTCAACACCGGCCCCGGCACGCGCACGTTGGCGCCGATGTAGGTCTCCCACTCCGCGGCGATCGCGCCGTCGCGGATGATCCTGGTCGGCGGGAAGCGCATCCCCTCCTGGTAGACGTCGTGGGCGCCGGGCGCGTAGCCCGAGATGCCCATGCCACCGACGTCCAGCAGGTGCATGTTGGCGAAGCTCCAGCCGAGGTGCACCCCTTCGTGGAAGGTCGGCATGATCACCGCGACGTCGCCCTGATGGAGGGCCCCGCCGGTGTGCGGGTCGTTCACCATCCAGCCGTCGCCGGGGTTCGGCTCGGCGCCGCCGAGGGTGGCGATCACCGCCTCGGTGCCGACCAGCGAGGAGCCGAAGTGACCCAGCACGTAGGCGGCGAAGCCGAGGTGCTCGGCGTCCGTGTCGAGCAGGCAGGTGGAGAAGTCCATCGCCTCCACCACCACCGGCGAGCCCGAGGTCCGGACCAGGGTGATCGCCATCTCGTTGGTCAGGTTCTCGATCGCTTTGCGATGCACCTCGACCGCGATCGGATCGTACTCAGGCATCTTCACTCCTATCCGTTGCAACCCACACCATCAGTTCACCCCCGCCGCGCGGAGAAACTCGAGCATCGCCGCGTTGACCGTCTCGGGGTCCTCCCACATCGGGTAGTGGCCGAGGCCCTCGAAGCTGACGAAGACGGCGCCCTCGACCGCGGCGGCGGTCGCTTCGACGATCGCCGGCGGCAGGAAGTAGTCGCCGCTGCCGGTCGCCAGCATCAGCGGCACGCGCACGTCGGCGAGCCGGTCGCGCACGTCCTGCGATTCCCAGCCGACCAGGTCGGCAGCGTACTGACGGCCGGAGCTCGACTTGTGGAGCCACTGGATCTCCTGCACCTGCTCGGGGGTGGCGTCGGGGCGCACCACCGAGGAGGCCATCGTCTCGGAGATCGTCTCCCAGTTGAAGACGTGCGGGTCGATCCGCGCGCCGGCGCCGCTGAAGGTCGGCGTGTGGGCGCCGCCGGCGAAGGCGATCGCGGCGGCGATCCGGTCGGAGTGGTGGGCGGCGACGTCGATCGCGATGTTGCCGCCGACCGAGCAGCCGGCGATCACCGGCTGCTCGAGCCCGAGCACGTCGGCGAGCTCGATCACCCAGTCGCCGAAGACGTGGAGGCTTTCGGTCAGCTCCCAGCCGAGCGGGAACGAGCGGCCGTGGCCGGGCAGGTCGACGGCGATCGCCCGATATCCGGCCGCCGCCATCGCGGGCAGGGTGTGGCGGAAGAGGCGCCCGTCGGAGCCGGCCGAGTGGACGCAGAGGAACGGACGCCCCGCGCCCGCCGACTCGTAGTAGGCGCGGGCGCCGCCGACCTCGGCGTAGGCGCCGGCGATCTCGGTCGCGACCTCGCTCACGCGCCCCTCCCCTCCGCCTCCATGTGGCCGATCAAGGCGAAGGTCCCGCCCAGCACCCGGCCCGAGGCGACGGCGTCGCCCTCGGTGGCGATCTCGCCGTAGTTGAAGAGCCGCGCCCACGGCTTGCCCGCCGTCCGCGGCAGCTCCCAGATCCCGCGCCAGGTCTCCAGCGGGGCGCGCAGGGCGAAGGTGTAGCCGAGCAGGTCGGCGCCCTCGTGCAGGTCGACGATGTCGCCGCGGTACCACTTCATCCAGACCGCGAACCCGCCGATCTCGAGCAGGACCGAGCCGTCGAAGAACTCGGTCCCGCGCCTGAACGCGGGGTCGGCCGCGGTGGCGGCGCGGACCCGCTCGAAGAACTCGCGGCTGGGGAAGTCGGCCGGGGCCTTCACGCGGCGATCCTGATGTCGTGGACCGGCGGCTCCTCGCCGCGGACGATTTCGGTGTCGAGCAGGGTGTCGCAGCCGGGGCAGATGCACTGACGGAGGGCGACGTCGTCGTCGACGTAGACGGCGCGCTCGTTGTAGCCGGGGGCGACGTCGGCGATCTCGAGCCTGCGCCAGAGCGTCGCCAGCTTGTAGTTCTCGGCCCGCCCGCCGAGATCCTGGCCGCAGCGGCGGCAGAGCAGGCGACCGGCGTCGAGCGCCACGTACTCGTGGATCGCGAGCGCGTCCTCGCCGGGGGCCGCGGCGTCCCCGACCGGCCGTACCGCCGGCCCCGGGACGGCCTCGGCCGCGCGCCGCGCGCGCATCGCCGCGCGCCGAGCGTCGGTCGCGGCGCGGTCGACGGCGAGCGAGCGCTCGTCGAGGACGACGCCATAGACCTCGGCCGCCGCCGGGAACTCAACCTCGCCGTCCTCGAGATCGGCGACGACGAGCGCCGGATCGCGGTCGAGCGGGTCGCCGTAGCCCGCCGCCGCGCAGGGCCGTTGCTCGTAGACGTCGGCGGGCCCCAGCGCGTTGTCCCGCGACTTCCCGCTGAGGAGCTCGTCGACGCCGGCCAGCTCGGTGACGTCGGCCGGGATCTCCCCCGCGGCGAAGCGCGCCAGCACGTCGCTGCCCCGTCGCAGCAGGTGGCGGGTCTGCATCGCCGGCAGGCCGCCGTAGAGGCCGCTGCCACTGGGCACGCCCTGGCCGGTGGAGATCGTGTTCACGGCAAGGTCCTCGGCCTCCCAGCGGACGTACCCGGAGGCGAACGTGTTGCCGCCGCGGTACTTGCCCGCGCCGCCGGAGCCCGGGACCAGCTTGCGGTACAGGTAGAGGATCGGGAAGAAGTACTCGTTGTTCTCGATGTTCGGCTGCTTGCCGAGCGGGATCCACGAGTGGCCGCCGGCGGGGATGCCGTCGCGCCAGGGGTAGGCGCTCATCCCGCCCGCGACCTCGTCGATCACGACCGTGGCGATCTCGTTACCCGCGTTGTCACGGCCGGCGAGCGCCGCCAGCGGCCAGGAGCTCATCCCGCCGGGGCCGAGCTCGGCGCGGATGTCGGCCGCCGGGTAGCCCATCTTCGAGAGCAGCCGGTGGGCCTGCACCACGGTGTAGACGATCGCGTAGCCCGGCGCGCAGCTGACCGCCGCCGGGAAGCCGGCGCAGGTGAGCGTGTTGGGCGTCGGCTCGAAGCGACAGTGCCGCAGCGGCCCGCCGATCGCGAAGAGCTGGTCGTAGCCGAAGATCGGCATCAGCGCCGCGGTGATCGCGCCCTTCCAGCCGACCAGGGTGCAGTTCAGCGAGCCCGCGACCTGCGGGTCGGTGCCCTCGTTGCGGAAGGTCAGGGTGGTGCCGCGTTTTTCGACCGTGAGAACGAGGCGGTGCACGTGGCGGTCGCCGACCGATTTCTCCTCGAGGTAGCCGACGTCGGTCCAGGTGCCGTCGGGGATCGCCGCGATCCGCGCCCCGAACGCCTCCTCGGCGTCGTCGACGACCTTGCGCATCGCCGCCTTCACCACCGCCGGGCCGTAACGGCCGATCAGCTCGCCGATCCGGCGGCCGGCGACGACGGCGCCGGCGATCTGCGCCCGCAGGTCGAGTGCCACCAGCTCCGGCGCCCGCGAGCGGCGCACGTGCAGCTCTTCGAGGTCGCGCCGCAGCACCCCGGCCTCGACGATCTTGGTCGGCGGCATCGCCGTCGGCTCGTCGTAGGCGTCGACCGCGTCGGGGCAGAAGCTGCCGGGGGTGCTGCCGCCGAGGTCGTAGACGTGCAGCGTGCTCGCCACCCAGCAGAAGATCTCCTCGCCGTGGAAGACCGGCGCCAGGATGCCGACGTCGGGCTGGTGGTTGCAGCCGATCCAGGGGTCGTTCTCGATGAAGACGTCGCCCGCCGCGATCCCGGGGTTCTCGCCGCGGTTCTCGAGCACCCACCTGACCGCCGAGCCGCAGGCCGCCGCCGCGTGCTGGATGTAGGGGCCGAAGAAGAGCTCCTCGCCGTCCTCGAGCAGGATCACCGGGTTGAAGTCCTGGGCGATGTTCGCCGCGGGCGAGCCGGAGAGCCGGGTCATCGTCTCGCCGTGCTCGCTGTTCACCATCCAGAGGTTGTGCCGGATCACCTCGTAGGTCACCGGGTCGAGGTCGTCGGCCGCCTCGTCGTGGAGCCGCACGCCCGCCGGGATCCGTTCGCGCAGGTCGGCGGGCGGCACGTAGGCGTCGCGGACGCCGTCCCAGCTGACCGCGGTGGCGCTCATGCCGGCGACCCCGCGAGGTCGATGACGACGCTGCCGAGCCCGTCGACAAAGGCGCGCATCCCCGGCCGCACGACGATCGTCGTGTCGGGCATGTCGACGATCGCGGGGCCGGCGAGCTCGTTGCCGGCGAGCAGGCGGGGGCCGCGGAAGACCGGCGTCCGCCGCCACTCCTCGAGCTCCGTCCAGTAGACCTCGCGGGGCTCGGCGGCGGCGTCCGGCGGCGGCGTCGCCGAGCCGGCCGCGACCTCCTGCAGCGGCGGCTTCGGCACCCTCCCGATCGCCTCGACGCGGAAGTTGACCAGCTCGATCCCGGCCCCGGGGAAGCCCGAGCCCTCCCCGTAGAGCTCTTCGTAGCGGCGCGCGAACCGGGCCTCGAGCAGGGCGAGGTCGCCGGCCTCGCATGGATAGCGCTCGAGCGGGACCTCGACCTCGTAGATCTGGCCCGCGTAGCGGACGTCGACCGAGCGCACCAGGACGCGGTCGTCGGCGGCGATCCCCTGGCGGTCGAGGACCGCGGCGGCGCGGCGGTCGAGCGCGGCGAAGACGGCGTTGACGGCGGCCGCGTCGGGCTCGCCCGCCTGGATCTCGGTCTGCTCGAGGACGCTGCCGACGTCCGAGCGGGCCGCCCCGAAGGCCGACCAGGAGGAGGCGAGGTCGCCGCGCGGCACGACCACCCGGGCGCCGCCGAGCTCGCGCGCGTACCCCGCGGCGTGCACGGGGCCGGCGCCGCCGTAGGCGAAGATCTCGAATTCGCGCGGGTCCTTGCCCTGCTGCACGGTGAGCCGGCGGATCAGGTCGGCCATCCGCGCGTCGCTGATCCGGATCGCGCCGGCGGCGACCTCCACGGCGTCCAGCCCGAGCGGCTCGCCCAGCGCGGCGAGGGCGCGGCGGGCCGCCTCGGGGTCGATCGCGACCCGGCCGCCGGCGAAGCGCGACGGGTTGACGTAGCCGAGGACGACGTCGGCGTCGGTGATCGTCGGCACCGTGCCGCCGCGGCCGTAACAGACCGGGCCGGGATCGGCCCCGGCGCTCTCGGGCCCGACCTTCAGCGACCGGCTGATCGGGTCGTAGCGGATGTAGCTGCCGCCGCCGGTGCCGACCGAGCGGATGTCGATCTTCGGCACCGAGTAGGTGTACTGGGCAAGCACCGTGCTCGAGGTGCGGACCGGCTGCCCGTCGACGATCAGGCCGACGTCGAAGCTGGTGCCGCCCATGTCGGTGCAGATCACGTTCGGCGAGCCGCCGGTCCGCGCCAGGCCGGCCGAGCCGGTGATGCCGCCGGCCGGGCCGGAGTCGATCGTGAGCAGGGCCGAGGCGGACGCCTCCTCCGGCGTCATCACGCCGCCCGCGCACTGCAGGATGAGCGTGCGGCCACGGTAGCCGCGCCGGCCGAGCTGCGCCAGCAGGTCGTCGAGATAGCCGGCGAGCGGCGGCCCGACGTAGGAGTTGACGGCGGTCGCCGCGGTCCGCTCGTACTCGCCCCATTTCGGCACCAGGTCGGAGGAGCAGGTGACGTAGAGGTCGGGGAACCGCTCGCGGACCAGGGCCGCCGCACGCTGCTCGTGGTCGGGGTTCTGGAAGGACCAGAGGAAGGAGATCGCCAGCGCGTCGATGCCGCGCTCGACCAACCGCTCGACCGCGCGCATGGTCCCCGCCTCGTCGAGGGCGACCACCTCGTGGCCGTTCAAGTCGTGGCGCTGTGAGACCTCCTCGATCAGCCGCCGCGGGACCAGCGGCCGCGGCCGCAGCTGGATCGAGGCGTGGGCGACCTCGTCGATCGGCCGGCCCGCGACCCGGCCGTGCCCGCGCATGATCAGGAGCACGTCGCCCGTGCCCCGCGTCGTCAGCAGGCCGGTGCGGGCGCCGCGGCGCTCGATCATCGCGTTGGTCCCGACCGTGGTGCCGTGGAAGATGAACTCGGTGTGGGCGAGGACCGTCGCCGCGTCGGCGCCCGCCTGCGCGGCGGCCACCCCGAGGGCGTCGAAGAAGCCGGTCGCGAGATCGCCGTGGGTGGTCAGGGACTTGCCGAGGTGCGGCTCCGCCCCGCCGAGCAGCACACAATCGGTGAAGGTGCCGCCGATGTCGATCCCCACCTGATAGCGCGGCTCCCCCGGGCTACCGCGGCGGTCATCCATCGGTGCTGCGCTCGAGGACGAAGTTCAGGTGCTCGTCGCGACGGATCGTCCGTCCCGGCGGCACGAAGATCGTCGTGTCGGTGGCGTCGACGATGAGCGGCCCGGCGACGGTGGCGCCCGGCGCCAGGGCGGCGTCGGCGAAGACCGGGATCGTCCGCCACTCGCCCGTGCCCGGCAGGTGCACCTCGCGGGTCTCGCGCGGCTCGGGCGTCGCCGCCGGCCCCGCGCCGTCCGTCGCCGATGGCCAGTCGTGCCGCTTGCGCCCGCGGGCGGTGACGCTGTAGTTGACCATCGTCGTCGAGACGCCCTTCCAGGCCGTCCCCTCGCCGTAGGTCGCCTCGTATTTCTCCAGGAATCCCTGCGCCAAGCTTTCGGCGTCGGGGCCGACGAGCTCGCGCGCGGGAACCTCCATCGTCAGCTCGTACTGCTGTCCCTGGAAGCGGAAGTCGGCGGTGCGGGCGACGGCGATGTCGTCCCGGGCGAAGCCCTCGCCGACGATCGCCTCGCGGGCCGAGCGGTCGAGGCGCTCGCTCAGCTCGTTGACCCGGCCGACGTCGTCGGGCCGCGCCAGGTCCCAGCCGACGGCGTGGTCGAGGCGGACGACGAAGTCGGCGGCCAGCAGGCCGAGCGCGCAGAAGACCGAGCTGTTCTGCGGGATCACGACCTTCGGGATGTCGAGGTGGTCGGCGATCTGCGCGGCGAACAGCGGCAACGTACCGCCGTAGGCGAGGAAGAGGAACTCGCGCGGGTCGTGCCCCTTGCCGACGCTGACCTCACGCACCGCGTTGGCCATGTTGACGACGACGAGGTCGTGGATCGCGACGGCGGCGCGCTCGACGGTCCACTCGAAATCGCCGGCGATGCTCGCCTGGATCGCCTCGCCGGCGAGGTCTTTGCGCAGCTGGACGCGGCCGCCGAGGTAGCCCTCCGGGTCGATCATCCCCAGCGCCACCATCGCGTCGGTGACCGTGGCCTCGGTGCCGCCGCGCCCGTAGGCGGCCGGCCCGGGGGTCGAGCCGGCACTCCGCGGGCCGACCTGCGGCACGCCGCGTTCGGAGACCTCGGCGATCGAGCCGCCGCCGGCGCCGACCGAGATCACGTCGACCAGGTTGACGCCGGTCGCGAACGGCCCGAGGTCGATGTTCTTCTCGACGTGGATCGCGTTGTCGACGATGATCCCGGTGTCGAAGCTGGTGCCGCCCATGTCGCCGAGCAGCACCTTGGGCTCCCCCATCCGCTTGGCCAGCTCGTTGGCGCCCATCGCCCCGGCCGCCGGGCCGGAGCCGAGCAGGGCGAGCGGGAACTGCTTGGCGCGCTCGAAGCTGATGCCGCCGCCGAGGCCCTGGAAGAAGGCGATCGAGCCGGCGAGCCCGGCGCTCCGCAGGCGCTCCTCGAGCGAGACGAGGTAGGCCTCGGCGCGCTCCTGGACGAAGGAGTTCAGCACCGCGGTGGTGAAGCGGCGGGTCTCCCCGGCGACCGGGAAGACCTCGTGGGAGACGGTGACGAAGAGGTCCGGGAAGGCCTCGCGCACCGCCTCGGCGGCCGCCAGCTCGTGGGCGCCGTTGACGAAGCTCGAGAGGAAGCAGATGGCCAGCGAGTCGATGCCGACCTCCTCGACGAGGCGCCGCGCCTCGACCCGGACCTGGTCGAGGTCGATCGGCACGAGGATCTCGCCGGCCCAGTCGATCCGCTCGTCGATCCCGGCCAGCGCCGCCCGCGGCACGAGGTCGGGCACGTTCTGCTGTCGGTGGTCGTCGAAGTCCGCCGTGCGCGGCCCGCCGGAGAAGCGGAAGGTGTCCTCGAAGCCGCGGGTGATGAGGACGCCGACGCGGCCGCCGCGCAGCTCGGTGATCGTGTTGGTGACCACCGTGGTGCCATTGATGATCAGCTGCGTGCGCTCCAGCAGCCCCGCCGGCGAGAGGTCGAAGTTGCCGGCCGCGACGGCGATCGCGTCGAGCACGCCGCGGCTGAACTCGTCGTAGGTGGTGAGCGACTTGCCGCGCTCGATCCGGTCGTCGAAGAGGACGGCGACGTCGGTGTGCGTGCCGCCGACGTCGACGCCGATGATGGCGTGTTCGGTCCCCATGGTGGCGTCGAGTCTAGACACGGCCGGCGGGCTCGCTGTGTCCCAGTCTGCGACACATCGGGGGGGCGGCTCGACCGCTCAGCCGCGCCCGGCGAAGGGCATCGCGGTCGCCATCACGGTCATGGACGGGACGGTCGCATCGAGCGGCAGCGAGGCCACGTAGGCGACGGCGTCGACGACCGCGGCGAGGTCGATCGTCGCCTCGGAGCGCCTCGAGCCGTCGGGCTGCAGCGAGCCGCCGCCGGCGCCGATCTGGGCCATCAGCTCGGTGGCCGCGTTGCCGATGTCGATCTGGGTGCAGCAGATGTCGCGGTCGCGGCCCTCCAGCGCGATCGCCTTGGTCAGGCCGGTGATCCCGTGCTTGGTGACCGTGTAGCCGACCGCGTTCGGCCGTGGCGTCTGCGCCGAGATCGAGCCGTTGTTGACGATGCGGCCGCCGCGCGGCTCCTGACCCTCCATGATCCGGAAGGCCTCACGGGCGCAGTAGAACGGCCCGTCGAGGTTGGTCGCGACGGCTTCCCGCCAGCCCGAGGTCGGGTAATCGGGGATGCGTGCGCCGGGGCCGAAGACCCCCGCGTTGTTGAAGAGCAGGTCGACGCGCCCCCAGCGCTCGACGATCGCCGCGAAGGCCGCCGCGACCGCCGCGGGGTCCCCGACGTCGGTCGCGAGAGGGAGCGCCGCCGAGCCCGCGGCCTCGATCTCCGCCGACACCGGCTCGAGCTTCTCCCGCCGGCGGCCGAGCAGGGCGACGCGGTATCCCTCGCGTCCCAGCCGCGAGGCCACGGCGCGGCCGATCCCTGAGCCGGCGCCGGTGACGACGGCCACCGGCGCCACGCCGCGCTCCGCCACCGCCTCAGCGGGAGCGGAGCGGGACGATGACATAGTCGTTCTCGACCTCGACCGGGATCAGCTCCGCCCGGTAGGGCCCGCGCTGCAGCGGCACGCCGTAGGGGCGCGGTTCGAGCTCGCCGGCGATCTCGTGCGTCGCCGGGTCGGCGACCTCCTCCGCCGCCACCGCCTCGTTCAGCTCCGAGCCGGTCGCCGTCTCGGTCTCGTAGTGGCGCACCCGCGTCTTCTCCGGGTCGCAGTACGACTGGCCGGTGCGGATGTCGAACTCCCAGCCGTGCCATGGGCACTGCAGGAGCTTCTGCGAGGAGTCGTAGGTATAGCTGCCGGGGACGTCGGACTTCAGCGAGCCGACCAGCGAGCCGCGGCAGAGCGGCGCGCCGGAGTGCGGACAGCGGTTGAGCAGCGCGTGGAACTCGCCGCCGACGTTGAAGACGCCGATCGAGCGGCCGTTGATCTCGACGATGATGCGGCCGCCGTCGGGGATGTCGGAGGTGCGGGCGACGACGAATTTCGTCTCCCGGGCGCTGGGATCAGTCGCCATAGAGATCACGCGCCGTCCGGTACATCATGTTCTCGAGGGTCGCCTGCGGCAGGACCCCGATCAGCTCCTCGAGCCCGCGCTGGTGGTCGTGCGGGTAGTCGGTGGCGAACATCAGCATGTCGTCGGCGCCGAGGTGGTCGATCTGCACCGCCATGTGCTCGGGCGGGCCGGCGTCGACCGGGGCGACCGAGAAGCGGAAGTGCTCGCGGACCAGGCTCGACGGCGGCCGGTCGACCCAGGGGATGTCGCGGCGCAGGCCCTTCCACTCCTTGTCGAGCCGCCACATGATCCCCGGCAGCCAGAGGAAGCCGCCCTCGAGCACCGCGAACTTGAGCGAGGGGAAGCGCTGCAGGAGGCCCTCGGCGATGATGCTCATGATCTGGGAGAAGTAGAGCTGGGTCGCGCCCGCGTACTCCTCCATATACCAGGAGGGGAAGCCGACCGGGGTGGGCGGGCCGTCGGAGCTGCCGCCGAAGTGGAGGCCGCAGACGAGCCCGTGGCGGGCGGCCGCCTCGAACACCGGCAGGTACGTGCGGCGGCCGTAGAGATGCTCGGAGCGGATCGGCAGGAAGATCTGGCGGATCCGCGGATGGCCGCCGAGCCGGTCGATCTCGGCCGCCATCGCCACCGGGTCGTGAGCCGGCAGGACCAGCGAGCCGCGCAGCCGCTCGTCCGCCTCCAGCCACTCGGCGACCATCCAGTCGTTCACCGCCGACGCCATCGCCGCCGCGTAGTCGGGATGGCGCAGGGCGTCGATCCCGTAGTAGCAGGTGACCACGGCCATCTCGGTCCCGTAAGGCTCGAGGACCTGCCGGTTCAGCAGCTCCAGGTCGGAGGCCGGCGGGCGCCCGTCGTCGGGACGCCAGTCGGCGCGCGTGGTGATCGGCGAGTTGGGCGGCAGCGTGTTGGTGACGCTGGTCGCGTTCCAGGTCCCTTCGCCGAAGCCCCGCTCCATCGCGAACTCGCGCCAGACCTCGTCGAGGTAGGGGAAGATCGCTTCGACCGAGGGCGGCGCGATGTGGACGTCGGCGTCGACGACGGGGCCGTGCCAGAGGCCGGCGAGCGGCGAGGCGGGCGCGGTCGTACTCATGCGCCGCCCCCTTCGAAGCCGTAGAGGCGCACGGCGTTGCGGCTCATGATCGCCTCGGCGATCGCGGGGTCGAGCGATTTCGGCAGCGCCTGGTCGGGCGGGTCGAAGTCCCAGTGCGGGTAGTCGGAGGAGTAGAGGAGCCGGTCGGCGCCGCCGAAGACGGCGAGCGCTTCCTCGAACTGGCCGCGGCGCTCGGGCTCCTCGATCGGCTGGGAGGTGAACCAGAAATGGTCGCGCATGTATTCGGACGGCTTGCGCCGCAGGTGCGGAACCTCGTCGCGCAGCTGTTCGAAGGCGCGATCGAGGCGCCACGAGTAGGGCGCGGTCCACGACCAGCCGCCCTCCTGGAAGACGACCTTCAGGTTCGGGAAGCGCTCGAACACGCCCTCGGTGATCAGGCTCGCGACCTGCGCCATCAGCGCGCCGGGGTAGCCGACGTGGTCCTCGTAGTAGAAGGACGGCCAGCCGGCGCCGCTGATCAGGTTGTTGCCCATGCTCCCCGGGTGGAAGGCGATCAGCAGGTCGTGGTTTTCGGCGACCTCGAAGATCGGCCAGTACTTGCGGTTGCCGATCGGCCGCTGGGTCCGGAAGGGGAAGAGCACCTGCAGCCAGCGCGGGTCGGCGCCCCACCGTTCGACCTCGGGCAGCGCCAGCTGCGGGTCCTCGAAGGCGCAGCAGATCGAGGAATAAAGGCGGTCGTCGGCCTCGAGGAAGTAGTCCTGCGTCCACTCGTTCGCCGCCCGCATCAGCTCGGCCGTGAACTCGACCGGCTGGTTGCCGCCGACGACCGACTGCTGCGCCATCGCCAGCGAGTTGAGGATCGCCAGGTCGATGCCGTGGCGCTCGAGCAGGTCCTCGCGGAAGAACGCCGGATCGTTGCCGGGGACGTTGCCGTTCGGCGACCAGGCATCGGTGCGCGAGGCGAGCGGTTTCGCCCGCACGAGGCCCACCTCGGCGGGCGTCCGCAGGCCGAACGTCTCCAGGTACTGCTGCCAACGCTTCGACAGGTACGGCGCGAGGTCCCCGGGGAGGGGCCAGTTGTGGGCGTCGCAGTCGACGATCCGCAGCTCGCGGTCCTTCGCGGCGGTCGCGGTGGCGGCCGTCTCCAGTTGCTGGTTGCTCATCGCGAACCTCCCTCGGTTGCGGCTGTGGTCTTGCTGCCGTAGGCGCCGGCGGCGATCCGCGCCGGGCCCCCTTCGCTCACCGCGGCCAGCCGGCCCGCGGCGGCGACTTCCTCCCGCGCCGCCGCCTTGAGGCGGGCGGCGGCGCCGACCAGCAGCGCGTGGTCGGTCGCGAGGGTGACGAAGTCGGCCCCGCGGTCGAGGCAGAAGCGGACGTCGGAGCCGACCGCCGCGTAGAGCCCGACGCGGACCCCGTGGTGGTGGGCGGCGGCGATGATCTCGCGGTGGACCTCGATCGTCTCGGGGTCGCTGAAGTCGATCACGGGCTCCTTGCCCATCGAAAAGGCGAGGTCGGCGGAGCCGATGTAGATCGCGTCGAGGCCCGGGGTGGCAAGGATCCCGTCGAGGTTCTCGACCGCCGCCACCGTCTCGATCTGGGCGATCACCAGCACCGTGTCGTTGGCCTCGGTGACGTAGTCGTCGCCGGCGTAGGCGACGGCGCGCTGGGGCCCGTAGCTGCGTTCGCCGTCCGGCGGGTAGCGGCAGGCACGGACCAGCGCCGCCGCTTCCTCGGCGGTGTTGACGAGCGGGCAGATGACGCCGTAGGCGCCGGCGTCGAGGACTTTGCCGATCGCGCTCGGATCGTTGGCGGGGACCCGCACCAGCGGCGTCGCCGAGGTCGAGGAGATCGCCTGCAGGAGGGTCACGGCGGCGGCGTAGTCGACGATGCCATGCTGCATGTCGAGCGTGATCGCGTCCCAGTCGAGGGTCGCGAGCAGCTCCGCCTGGACCGCGGCCGGGCTCATCAGCCAGGCGCTCAGCCCGCAGCCGCCCTCGGCCCAGACCGCCCGCAGGCGCGCCTCACGCATCGACAACTTCCGTTCCCATCCTCTCTCCGCGACGACCCAAGGCGGAGATTGTTGTGGCTCAGGGCCTCGCGGCTATGTCTCAATACGAGACAGGAACCGGCGGCTCAGCCGACCCGCGGTCGGCCACCTCCGCGGAGGAGCCGGCGCGGCGCTGCGGCGCGGAAGGAGCGAATGAGGAGATGCCGCGGATGCCGCTGGCCTCGGCCCGGCCGAGGTGGCGGGCGCAGGCGGCCGCGGCGGCGTCGGCGTCGCGCGCCTCGATCGCCGACATGAGCGCTTCGAGCTCGGCGACCACCTTCGGCCCGCGCTCGGGGTCCGACATCGAGGCGGCGCGCAGCATCCGCACGCGCGCCTGCAGCCGGCCGAGGATCGACCTGACTTCTTTGTTGCCGCCGCCCGCGAACAGCACGTCGTAGAAGGCATCCTTGGCCCGCAGCAGGGCCCGCGTGTCGCCGCCCTTCTTCACGACCCGGTCGAAGCTCTCCATCGCCCGGCGCAGCGCGGCGACCTGCTTGTCGTCGGCCCGCATGACGAAGTTCCGCACGGTCAGCTGCTCGAGCGCCGAGCGGACCTCGTAGAGCTCCTCGGCCTCCTCGGCGGTGGGCACGACGACGATCGCGCCTTTCTGCGGGATCGTCGTGACCAGGCCCTCGGCCTCGAGCTCGCGCAGAACCTCACGGATCGTCGTCCGCGAGACACCGGTCTGCTCGATCAGCTCCCGCTCGATGAGCCGTTGCCCCGGCTTGTAGCGAAAGTCGAGGATCGCCTCACGCACCGCCCCCCGCACCTGGCCGCGTAGCGGGGCTGCCACCCGGCCGATCTGGAGCTCGAAATCAGGCGATGCGGGTTCGGTGGTCTTCATCGTCTCGGATGGTAGCGAAATTCCAGCTTTTGCACTATCGCATGATTGTATGACAGTGTGTTTGTATACTGCGCTTGGTTGCCCGGAGGAGAGGCGATCTCGTCCGCGGACGAGTCCGACAGATCACGCCGAGGAGGCGAATAGATGACCGACAAAGAGCGCTACGACGCCGGGGTGGCGATGCGCCGACAGGTTCTCGGCAGCGAGCACGTCGACCGCTCGCTCGCCAAAGCAAGCGAGTTCGCGAAGCCGATCCAGGAACTGGTCACCGAGTACTGCTGGGGCGAGGTCTGGGCCCGCCCCGCCCTCGCGCCGCGCGAGCGCAGCATCCTGAACCTCGGCATGCTGACCGCCCTGAACCGCAACGAGGAGCTGAAGGTCCACGTTCGCGGCGCCCTCAACAACGGGATCAGCCCGGCGGAGATCCAGGAGATCCTGCTCCAGGCGGCGATCTACTGCGGGGTGCCGGCCGGGTTGTCCTCGTTCCGCGTCGCCCAGGCGGCGATCGAGGAGGTCGAAGCCGAAGGCGGCCCGACCGGCGACGGCGCGAGCGCGGAGACGGCGTGAAGTGATCCCCGCGCCCGAGAGCCTCGGTTTCGTCGGCCTCGGCGAGATGGGATCGCGGATGGTCGCCGCGCTGATCGGGTCGGGCCGCACCCCGGTCGTCTTCGACACCCGCGCCGAGGCGGTCGACGACGCGGTCGCGCTCGGCGCCGAGCGTGCCGGGTCGGTCGCCGAGGTCGCCGCCCGCGCCGCCACCGTGATGGTGAGCCTGCCGACCCCCGACATCGTCCGCGCGGTGGCCCACGGCGACGGCGGCCTGATCGAGGGCGGCGCGATGAGCACGTTCGTCGACCTCTCGACCACCGGGCTCGGCAACGCCCGCGAGCTCGCCGCGCTCCTCTCCGAGCGCGATATCTCCTACCTCGACGCGCCGGTCTCCGGCGGGGTCGCGGGCGCCGAAAAGCGCGCCCTGGCGGTCTTCGCCGCCGGCTCCGACGAGGTCTTCGAGCGCTGCCGCGGCCTGCTCGAGCCGTTCTCGAAGGTCGTCCTGCGGGTCGGCGAGGAGCCGGGCCTCGGCCAGTTGGCGAAGCTGCTCAACAACCTGCTCTCGGCGACGGCGGTGACGATCACCAGCGAGGCGATGGCGGTCGGCGTGCGTGCCGGGCTCGACCCCGCGGCGCTGCTCGAGGCGTTCAACTCGGGCAGCGGCCGCAACTCGGCGACGCAGGAGAAGTTCCCGAACCAGGTCGTCAACCGCCACTTCGAATCGGGCTTTCGACTGGCGCTGATGTTGAAGGACGTGCGGCTGGCGCTGGCCGAGGCCGCGGCGCTGGGGATCGCGATGCCGCTCGGCGGGCTGGTCGAGCAGCTCTGGACGCTGGCCGACAACGTCGCCGGCGACGGCGCCGACCACACCGAGGTGGCCCGGGTCTACGAGCGCTGGGCCGACGTCGAGATCGTCGCCAGGGAGGAGTCGCCCCGTGATGTCGGCTGAGTCGACCGCCGCCGAGCCGGCTGCCACCTACAAGGTGACCGCGATCCGCTACGGGGCCCTGGACTCGACCCTGGGCGTGCTTTTCCACCACTGGGGCTACTACGGCGAGCCCGACGCCGAGGCCGAGATGGCCTACTACTTTTGGCTCCTGCAGTCCCCCGACCGCACCGTCCTCGTCGACACCGGCTTCGATCCGGCTGCCGGCGTCCGCCGCGGACGCCGGGTCCTGGTCGAGCCGCTGACGGCGCTCGCGCGGATCGGGGTCGAGCCCGAGGAGGTCTCGACCGTCCTCGTCAGCCACTTCCACTACGACCACGTCGGGAACCTCGGCGCCTTTCCCCACGCCGAGTTGATCGTCGGCCGCACCGAGCTCGACTTCTGGACCGGGACGATGGCGCGCCGGGCCCTGTTCGCGGCCCACGTCGAGGCGCCGGAGATCGCGCGGATCGAGCGCGCTGTCGAAGAGGGTCGCGTGCGCACGACCGCCGGCGACGAGGAGGTGCTGCCGGGAATCCGGGCGATCGAGGTCGGCGGCCACTCGCCCGGCCAGCTCATGGTCGAGGTGGCGGGGACGGACGGCCCGGTGCTCCTCACCTCCGACGCCGTGCACTTCTACGAGGAGCTGGAGCTCGACCGTCCGTTCGGCGTGGTCGCCGACCTGGCGGCGATGTACCGGGCCTACGACACGCTGCGCGAGCGCGAGGAACAAGGGGTGACGCTGGTGGCCGGACACGACCCGGCCGTGATGGACAGGTTCCCCGCCGCGAACGCGGACGCCGGCCTGGCCGTGGAGATCAAGGGAAGACGAGAGGAGCAGTGATGGCAACGAAGCTGAGCGAGCGACAGCGTGGGCTGCGCGAGGAATTCCTCGACGCCCGGGGTTACTGGAACGAGAACTGGGAGGAGCTACTCACCGTCGACGAGGATTTCTTCGCGGCCTACCTCTCGTTCTCGTCGGTGCCCTGGAAGACGGGTCCGCTGGAGCCGAAGGTGAAGGAGTTCGTCTACATCGCCGTCGATGCGGCGGCGACCCATCTCTTCACGCCGGGAATCCGCTCGCACATCAAGCGGGCACTGGAGCTGGGCGCGACCACCGCGGAGATCATGGAGGTGATCGAACTCACCTCGACCCTCGGCATCCACGCCGCCAACATCGGCGTCCCGATCCTGGTCGAGGAGTTGGAGGCGGCCGGACAGACGGTGAGCCGCGAGCTCGACGCCCGGCAGCAGGAGATCAAAGCCCAGTTCGAAGCGAAGCGCGGCTACTGGAACCCGTTCTGGGACGAGATCTTGTTGCTGGCCCCGGAGTTCTTCGACTCCTACACGAGGTTCTCGTCGATCGCCTGGGAAAACGGGCCGTTGGAGCCGAAGGTGAAGGAGCTGATCTACACCGCCTTCGACGTCTCCTGCACCCACCTCTACGTGAAAGGCCTGCGCGCCCACATCAAGAATGCGCTCGGTTACGGCGCGACCCGCGAGGAGATCATGGAGGTGATCGAGCTGGCCAGCGTGGTCGGCATCCACGCCACCAACGTCGGCGTCCCGATCCTGGTCGAGGAGCTGGCGGCGGCCGGGGGCGGGAGCCAGGGATGAGCCCGGTGGCGCCGCTCGAGCGCTCCGACGCGGCCGTCCTGGGCACGCTCTACGCGCGCAACAAAGCCCTCGCGCTGTCGGTAGGCGCGTGGCTGACCCTGGGCCGGCGGCCGGCCGAGGCGCCGGCCGAACTGCGCCGCCACCTCGCCGAATGCGAGGAGGCAGCGCGCGAGGGGGCCGACGGCGAGCTCGCCGAGCACCTCACCGCCTGTCGCGACGCGGCGGCCGACCTGGCCGCCCTGGTCGCCGCGAGCGGCCCGGACGGGACGGCGTCGAGCCGCGAGCGGATCGCCGCCGCGCGCGCGAGCCACCGCCGCCTGCGCCGCCTCGTCTGGGATGTCTTCGACTGCGAGTACACACCGTGCGGCCACGAGAGGAGCAATTGATGAGTGACTATTCGATCTGGATCGTCGAGTACGCCCGGGTCAAGGAATACCCGGTCAGCGCCGCCCTCTACGGGCGGCACAACCAGGGCTCGCTGATCCTTCCCTACTGCTATGGGGTCCTACAGAGCGATGACCACCTGGCGGTCGTCGACACCGGCTTCGACTACGCCGAGTTCGGCAAGGTCCTGGCCGACAGCTATGGCGTCAGCGACTGGCAGCCGCCGGAGGTGGTGCTGTCGCGGATCGGCATCGATCCGGCCGCCGTCGACACGGTGATCCTCACCCACAACCACTTCGACCACGCCGGCGGGGTCGACCTCTTCCCCAACGCACACGTCTACCTGCAGTCGCGCGAGGTGCAGAACTACATGTACCTCCGCGGGCTGCCGGAGCGGATGCAGTGGCTCACCACGGCGGTCGATCCCGACCTGATGCTGTCGCTGGCCGAGCGGATGCGCGACGGCAAGCTGACCCTGATCGACGGCGAGGCCGAGGTCCTGCCCGGGGTCTGGTGCCGACCCGCCCACGACACCCACACCGCCGGCTCCCAGTTCGTGACCCTCGATCAACACGACGGGCGCTGGCTCCTCGCCGGGGACAACTGCTACACCTACGACAACTTTCTCGGCTCGGAGGAGGACGGGAAGTTCGTGCCGATCGGGCTCGCCTTCGGGTCGATGCAGGAGTGCGTCCTGACGATGGAGGAGATGTACACGTGGGTCGGCGAAGACGTCACCCGCATCGTCCCCTTCCACGCGCTCGAAATGTGGGACAAGTTCCCCACCCACGTCTTCGACGACACCCTGCACTTCGCCGAGCTCTCGGTGGCGCCGGGAACCGCGAGCAAGCTGGAGGCGCTCCATGTCGCCGCGTAGCGAGAACGGGGTCGAGCGGGTCGGGATGGTCGGGCTCGGCAACATGGGCGGGCGGATCGCCCGCCGGATCGCCGCGGCGGACTGGTCGATCGCCGGCTTCGACCTCGACCCCGAAGCCGCGGAGGCAGCCGGGGTCGAGCCCGCCGCCTCGGCCGCCGAGCTCGGGGCCGGCGTCGACGCGCTCTTCATGTCCCTACCGGACTCGAAGGTGGTCGAGGCCGTCGTCCTCGGCGACGGCGGGCTTCTCGGCGCGGTGCGCGAGGGAACGGTCGTCGTGGACCTCTCCACCGCCGCGCCCGACTCGACCGTGCAGATCCATGCGGCCTTTGCCGAGCGCGGGGTCGAGTACATCGACGCCGGGATCTCCGGCGGCGCCGCGGCGGCCGAGAAGGGCGCGCTGACGATCATGGCCGGCGGCTCGGCGGAGGCCTTGGACCGGGTGCGGCCGGTGATCGACTCGTTCGCCGCCAAGGTGTTCCATATGGGCGGCCCCGGCCGCGGCCACGTCGCCAAGCTCCTCAACAACTTCCTCAACGGGGTCAGCCTGGCGGCGTCGGCCGAGGCGATGGTCGGGGCGAAGCTGGCCGGCCTTGACCTGCGCCAGTTCCTCGAGGTCGTCAACAGCTCGAGCGGGGTCAACTTCGCCACGCTGAACCGCTTTCCGAAGATCGTCGAGGGCGACTACCTTGAGGGTGGGCTGTCCTCGAACCTGATGGCCAAGGACCTGCGGCTCTACCTCGAACTGATGCAGGATCTCGGCGCGACCAGCTTCACGGGACCGCCGACGCTCGGCACCTTCGACCTGGCCAACGCGCTCGGCTACGGCGACCAGATCTCCAACCGGGTCGTCGACGCGATCGGCGACATGGCCGACGGCACACGGGTCCAGGCCGACGCCGATGCGAGGACCGGGCGATGAGGGTCGCCCACGGGCGCGCCGACGGCCCTTCCAAACGGCGCACCGACACCTTCACCGGGGGCGTCTGGGCTGACCTCGCGCTCCCTGCCGAGGACGGGGTCGTCGTCAACACGGTCACCTTCGAACCGGGCGCGCGAACCTACTGGCACAAGCACGAGGTCGCCCAGGTGCTGTTCGTGACCCATGGCGAAGGCCGCCTGCAGTCGGCCGACGGGACCGGCGAGACGCTCCGCCCCGGCGACGTCGCCCACATCCCCGCCGGCGAGGCCCACTGGCACGGCGCCGCCCCCGGCTCGATCCTCGTCCACGCCGCAATCTCGGTCGGGAAGACCGAATGGATGGACGCGGTGAGCGACGAGGACTACGCGGCCGCCTTCGCCGACTGACCGCGATCGCGAGAGGGGCCCTCGACGGGCCCCTCTCGTCAACGACCGGATTTCCCGGTGGAGCGGACGACGAGGGCGCGCCTGCTGCCGGACTTCTCCCCAGGCGGACATGACTTCCGCGCCGGCGGACGGCCTCCCAGCCCTCCTTGCGAAGCGTCACCTCTGAAGAAGTGCCGAGGGGCGAAAGCGATGACGGTCGCCTTTCACGGCCGTGTCCCGACCGTACGCCGGCCGCCCGATCTACGGCTTGCGTTCGCCGACGAGCGAGGTGCTGCCGACGGCGACGCACTTGTCGGCCGACTCGCAGCCGAAGGCGGTGATCGTCGGCGCGGCGCCTTCGATGCCCTGGATTTTTTCGTAGGAGAAGTCGGCCCAGTTGTCGGTGGTCGAAGCGATGACGGCGTCGGCACCGTGGACGCCGCCGACCAGGCATTCGCCGTCGGCGGGACAGGCGACGCTCTTCAGCAGCGGGCGGGTCGCGACCGGTTCGGTCGCGTTCGGCAGCGTCAGTTCGCTCCAGTGCATGAGGTCGGTGCCATTGGAGGTGAGGAGCTCGCCGCCCGCCCCGGCGGCGGTGCACTGGCCGCCCGGCGAGCAGCCGACCGCCTCGAGGCCGAGGGGAGGATCGGCGTCGGTGTAGCGCCAGTTCCAGCGGACCTTGCCGTCGGCGCGGGTCATCGTCCCGAGGATCAGGAATTCGCGGGTGGTGGCGACGCACTCGACCGGGCTGAGGCGGTTGTGGACGCAGGCCACCGAGGTCGCCTTGTCGGGGAAGGCGTTCTGGCTCCAGGGCGTCACGGCGCCGTTGAAGGTGGTGTAGACGACCCCCTCGTTGATCCCGACGCAGACCTGTTTGGTGACGCAGGTGAGGGCGTCGGTGCCGCGCGGGTCGGTGATCGTGGGGTGGCGTTCCTTGAACTCGATCAGGTCGTCGGTGAAGAGGGTCAGGGTCTTGCCGAGGAAGAGGCACTTGGAAAAACCGCTGCATTCGACCGACTTGATGTTGAGGCCGGTGACGCCGCTCAGCGGCTCCGCCCAGAGCTTGCCCTCCGAGCGGGAGACGCCGATGTCCTTCTCGCCGCCCGCCACGCAGGTCCCGTCGAAGGCGGCCGGGCACTGGATCGCGTCGAATTTGGCGACCTCGTTGACGCGCCGCCAGTCGAAGCCGGATTCGGCGCCGGCATACCAGGCCGCCGCTTTGCCGATCGCGACGCATTCGTCGCCGGCGCAGCTGAGCCCGACGAGGTTGAGCGAGCCGGTCGGCCGCCGATGCCAGCCGCCGTCCGCCGCCGAAAGCGAGGTGGTCCTCATCGCGAGCCCCCCGACCAGCCCGACGCAGGTGTCGGCCCGCGGGCAGGAGAGGGCGGTGACCGCCGTTTTCTTCGGCAGCCGGGGGAAGAGCTTCGCCGGGCCCCATGACTTCTTCGCGATTTCGATCGACATGAAGTGGCCGAGGCCGTCGGTCGCGGTGCAGCGCGTGGCCGAATCGCAGGCGAGGCCAAGCATGCCCTTGCCGACGCCGGCGGGCAGTTTGACCGCGGTGACGCTCGTCCCTTCGATCACCGCGCTGCTGACCGCGCCTTCGCCGCCGACCGCGACGCAGACCCCCGCCGCCGGGCAGGCGACGCGGCTGTAAGCGCCGGGCGCCTCGGGCTGCGCGAGCGCTTCCCAACTGCGGCCCTGATCACCGGAGCGCCAGACGCCGCCGCCCGGGCCGACCGCGTAGCAGGTGCCGGCGGGATCGCAGTCGAGGCCGAGCGCGCTGCGCGACTTGTTCGCCGCCGCGGGGAGCGCGACGCCGTCCGACCAGGTCGCGCCGCCGTCGGTGCTGCGGAAGACTTCCGAGGTGAAGGTCGCCTGGGTGAGGCGCGTGTTCGACACCGCCAGGCAGAAGGTCTTGGTGCAGGCGACGCCGTCGAGCTCCGTCGGATATTCGAGCGGGACCCGGGACCAGGCCGGCGTCTTGTCCGCGGACCCGGTCGAGCGGAGGACCATGCCGCGCTGCCCGACCGCGACGCAGTCCTTCGGCGACGCGCAGGAGACGTCGCGCAGGGCCGGTCCGTAGTCGGTCCAGGTCCACTGCGACGGGACCTCTTTCGCCGATGCGGCGGACGCCGCGGCGGCCAGCGCGATCACCAGCAGCATGGCGCCGATGAGAGCCCCGCGGAAAGTTCGAGCCCTCGGCACGAGCGCTAGATTACGCGGATCGACGCCTGTTACGAACGCCGCGCCCGGCCGGCACGCCGCTGGATCGCCGGGCTCGCCGCGGGAGTCGCCCTGTTCGCCGCCGTCCCGGCACTCGCCGCCGCAGCGCCGGGCGGGCCGGACGCGCGCCGGGCGAAGGCGCCCTTCGTCGTCGTCGACGCCCACCTCGACCGCATCCCCGGCGGCGCCGTCGTCGAGGGCCGGGTCAGGTGGAACAAGGCCGCCGCCGAGGACGGGCCGGACTACATGACCGAAGGCGACCTCCGCCTCGTCGCCGTCAGCGAGCGCGGGCACCACCCGAGGTTGCTGGACACCGACAGGTACGACAAGATCGCCGCGGACCCGACCCAGGCGGTCCACCTGCGGGTCAACCCTGAGGACGCGCACGCGATCGAGCGCGGCAACCGCGTCGTCCTCACCGCCAGCCAGCACGGCGCGATCTCGGCGGGGACGCGCACCGAGCGGACCTTCGTCACCGTCGACCCGCTGCAGAAGTTCGGCTCCGCGCAGGACCGGATCGGCCGCCGCGACTGTGCCGGCGAGGCGATCGTGGCGGGCGCGCAGCTGAACGAATGCGACCTGGTCGGCGCCGACCTCGACCGCGCGATCGTCTCGCAGCGTGAAAAGGGGACGCGGATGCGGCTCGCCGACCTCACCGGCGCCTCGCTGCGCGGCGCCGACCTCAGCGGCCTGAACGTCGCCGGTGGTCGGCTCAACGGCGCCGACGCGACCAACGGCGTGCTCGACAACATCTACTTCTCCGGCGCCGAAGCGACGCGGCTGGACGCCAAGGGAGTGAGCGTCGACAAGGCGCAGGGGACGGCGGGCGGCAACATCTTCGACGCGAACCTGACCGGCGCCGACTTCCACGGTGCCGAGCTGAACGGCCTCTCGCTGAACCACTCCGACCTCGACGGCGCCGATTTCGCCGACGCCACCTGGAACGCGGTCGAAGCCGAAACCGCCAGCTTCCGCGGAGCGGACCTGCGCGGGCTGGACGGGGAGGCCCCGAACGTCTACTTCGCCGACTTCGAGGGCGCCAAGCTCCAGGACACGCCGTTCACGCAGCTCGGCCTCGAATGGGCGAAGCTCTGCCACACGGGGCTGCCCGCCGGCGTCCCCGCGGAGCTCGCCGATCGCGACTGCCGCTCGAAGGTGGAAGCGCGGCCGGAGCGGCCGGACCAGCCGTTCGTCAGGGTCAGGGGGAACCTCAAGCGCGCGCCGGGCGCGGCGAGGATCACCGGGACGGTCGAATGGAGCGCCTCCTCGATCGCCCTCGGCAAGTCGGCCGGCGACATCCGTGTCGTCGCGGTCGATGCCAAGACCGGGCTACCGACGGTGATCGCCACCAAGGCGATCAGGCAGGGGCTCGAAGCGACCACGGAATTCCAGGCCGAGGTGACGAAGAAGGCCCTGCTCGACGCGCTCGACCCAGGAAACCGGGTCGTCCTCACCGCGACCCAGCACGCTCCGCTCCCCGAACGCGTCAGCGAGCAGATCGACGGCGCCTACGTCACCGTCCGCACCCTGCAGCCCGGCCCCGGGCGCGGCCGGGTCGGCAGCCGCGATTGCTCCGACCTCCTGCTCAGCGCCAGGCAGCCGCCCGCCGGCGGGTACGAGTTCTGCGACCTCGTCGCCGCGGCGCTGACCCGTGCCTCGCTCTCGGCCTCGAGCGGGGAAGTCGACATGCGCGACGTCGACCTGACCGGCGCCAAGCTCGAAGGGGCGGGGCTCGACGAAGTCAAATTCGACGGCGGCGCGCTCGGCGGCGTCGATGCGACCGGCGCCGATTTCGACGGCGTCACGATGATCGACGCAACGGCGCCGCGCCTCACGATGCCGATGACGCACCTCGGCGGTGACCGGGTGCGAGGGACCGATCTCGACGGCGCCGACTTCTCCGGGTCGGTGATCTCCGGCGGCACCTTCGCCACTTCCTCGCTGCGCCGCGCGAGCTTCAGCAAGGCGACCCTCGCCAACGTCGACCTCGGATATGCGCGGCTGGCCGGCGCGAAGCTCGACCACGTCGATGCCCGGCCCGCCGCGGGCGACCACAGCTCGCTCTTCCTCGCGGACCTGACCGACGCCACCCTCGCCGACTCGCACTGGCCCGACGACGAGGAAGGCGAACGGCCCTGGCAGTGGGCGACGCTCTGCCACACGAGGCTCCCCGAGGACGCCGGGATCGGCGGCGACCGCGACTGTCCGCGCCCGCCGTCAGTGGGCCGGTGACACGTCGTTACGTGCCACCGAAGAGCTCGAGGCTCGCCTATGAGCGAGCGGCTCCGCCGCCGATCGCGCCTGGCTGGACGAATAGCGGCGCGGGGCTGCTCAAGCAGCCTGGCCCGTTTGTCGATGACGTGCCGCCGGGTGATTGACCCCGGCTCAAATCGACGGAAGGAAAGCATGAAGCTTGGCAGCGAATTCGCCGCAGGCAACGGCCGCCGGCGCGTCGTGTTGGTCGGCCTCGCGCTCGCTGCGGTCTCCACGATGTGGGTGGGCGCGGCCGCGTTGAAGCCCTCGAGCGCCGAGGCGTGGGCCTGGAAAGACAACTGCACCCTCCTTGTCACCAACAAGACCGGGGCCCAGGGCAACGTGCGTCCGATCCTCTACACGCCCGCGCTGCCGACCTCCCCGCCCAGCTTCGCGCTATACGTGGCCCGCGCGGCCACCGGCATCCAGACTCAAGGCCTCGATGCCTTCACCAACTATGGCGTCCCGGTGCCGTCGTGGGGCTGTCACACGTTCATGAACTTCACGTCCCCGAGCGGCACGGTCAGCTGCCACGCCGACGCCCCGACCAAGGGCGCCAACTCGTTCAGCTGCAGCGGCCCCGCGGCGACGAAGGTAATTCGGGACGACGACGACATCGCGGGGGAAATCTTCATCCCGCAACGGAGCGGCGCGAAGACCCGGACGCCGGACGAACCGACCGTCGGCGGCGGCTCCGTGCGCTCCGGCGTACTGCCCGGCAACGGCTGGAAGAAGACCATGGTGCCGACCGACTTCGGCATCGCCGGCAAGCTGATGGCCACCGGCGAACTTCCCGCCGACTGCGACAAGAACGGCAAGGAAGCGGCCCCGAACGACGTCGACACCGAAATGGTCGTCCGCGGGGGCGGCGACGAAGGCGTCGGCGCCGTCGTCACCACCTTCGACAACGCCAACCAGGCCACGGACACGGTCGGCGAAGCGCTCTCGGATCGCAGCATCGACTGCCTGGCGAAGCTCCTGAACACCCAGGACACCAAGGTCTCGGCGCAGCCGCTGCCGACCCCCGAAGACGGCGTCGACGGCGACCAGCTGGTGATCAGCCGCCGCGGCGACGACGGCTGGCGTCCCGTCTCCTACCTGAACGTCACCGGGTGGAGCCAGGGCAGGGAAGCCGCGATCGAGCTCTACGAGACGGTCGGCGGCGCGCCCAGCGAAGCCGACGAAACCGAAGCGGCCACCGCGGTCCGCATCGGCAACTAGGGCAGAGCCCTGATCGGGCGGACGGGCCGGGGACGATTGCTCCCCGGCCCGTCTTCTGGATCGGCAGAATGCGGGGTCGTTGACTGCCCCGGAACAGTTGGACCCAATGCCGCCGAGATCGTCATCACGGACCGCCGCGGCGCCGCCGCGGCGTGCCATCGCCTGCTTGCAGTCACGGGGAATGACGGTTGAAAGGGGCGCTGCAAGCCCGAGGCCACCGTGCGCCCGAATCCTCACTTGATCGTTCCGACGACTGAAAAGTAGCCTGCTGAATCGGCGGTTGACGGCCCGGCGGCGGGTCGTGCCCCATTCGGGAAGGGCAAAAGCCGCACGAGTCGCGAGAACGGTCCGGTATCGCCGACGGCCAAAGGACCGCCGGCGACACATCTGTCAGGCGAGCAGTTTCGCCTTCGCCCGGTCGAACTCCTCGGCCGAGAGCGCCCCCTTTTCCTTCAAGTCGTTCAGTTTGTGCAGTTCATCGGCCGGTGAGGTGTGTGCCTGTTCGCGCACGTAGCTGTCGAAGTGCGCTTTCGCATCACTCTGCGCCTTGATCGTCCTCTCCCGCATCCCGTCGCCGCGTGCGATCAGATAGACGAGAGCGCCGAGCCACGGGATGACGATGACGAAGAGGATCCAGGCCGCCTTCGCCCACCCCGAGAGCTCGTGGTCGCGGAAGAGATCGCCGATGATCTCGAAGAGGATCCAGATCCAGGCGAAGAGCAGGAAGAACTCGAAGACGAGCAGCAGTAGTTCGCCGAAGCTGATGTCTGCGATCGGCAACATGATCAATCCTCCGACCAGTTGACCATCAACTGGTAGATCAGAACGATGTCGAGGACGATGATCAGGAACGCCCACAGGGGCGCTGCCGGGAACCAGACCATCTGAAGAACCGCGTTCAACCCGATCAGGAACACGCCCGCCCACCGCCCGGCCGTGTTGCCCCGGATCAGGCCGAGCCCGGTGAGAGCGATGAGCGCACCGAGGATGAGCTGGACCCAGCCCCAGGCAGTGATGTCGAAGATGAGCGCGCCGTGGCCGCCTACCACGACGATCTCGTCGTTGAAGATCGCCGCCAGACCCCAGATCACGTCCAGACAGCCGAGGATCAACATCATCACCCCGGCGAAGGCGATCCAAGTCGAGCGTTCGCCCCCTCGCGGGGGCCTCGAGCTTCGGTGAGCCTCCATCTGCACTCTCCTTTGATTGGCCCACCCCGGGCCGTTTCCCATATCGGACGCCGACCAGGCCGCCTCGGACAAAGAATCTAGATCGGCGGTCGGGCCTGGTAAAGGGTCTGCGAGGAAACTTTCAGGCATACGAGACGATCCCGGTTGCGTTCCGGAGTCGTCGCGATCTAGGCTCGCCTCGGGGAGACACGATGGGACCTGTCGAATCCGCGAGCGGGGCTTCGGCGGCCGATGCCGCCTCCGGAGAGTTGCGGGGCAGGCGCAGACGGCTGGGGCTTCTGCTGGCGGCGGCGATGTTCGTGCTGGTCGTCGACACCTCGCTGATGAACGTCTCGATCGCCTACGTTGTGCGGGACCTTCACACGACGGTGAGCGGCGTACAGGCGGCGATCGCGTTGGAGGCGCTGGTCTCAGCCGCCTTCATCCTGATCGGCGGCAAGGTCGGCGACCTGATCGGCCGCAAGCGCGCCTACGCGCTCGGCCTCGTCGGCTACGCGATCGGCGCGGTCGCGATGACGCTGGCGCAAGGGCTGGTGGCGATCATCGTCTTCTGGGCGATCGTCGGCGGCACCGGCGCCTCGCTGCTTCTGCCCGCGATGCAGTCGCTGATCCACGGCAACTTCGAGGGCGACGCGCAGCGCCGGGTCTACGCGATGGTGGGGGCGGCAGCCTCGGTCGCCGCCGCCGTCGGCCCCCTGCTCGGCGGCTTCATCACCACCTTGCTCTCCTGGCGGGTCGCCTTCGCCGGCGAGGCGGCGATCATCGCGATCGTCCTCACCGGGCTCGGCTTGGTGCGTGACGTCCCGTTCACCGGCGTCCGTGCCATCGACACCGTCGGCGCCGCGCTCTCGGTCGTCGGCATGGGCGGGATCGTCCTCGGCATCCTCGTCTGGCAGGAGGGCGGCGAGGCGGTCGGCGCCCTGATCGTCGGAGGCGTCGCGGCGATGGGAGGCCTGGTCTGGTGGCTGCGCCGGCGCAAGCGCTCGGGACGCCCGGCCCTTATCGACCCCGACCTCTTCCGCTCTTCCGCTTTCCGCATCGGGGTCAGCCAGCAGATGTTGCAGCAGATAGCGCTGGGCGGGGCGATGATCGCGCTGCCGATCTACCTCCAGATGGTGCTCGAATACAACGCCCTGCAGGCGGGCCTCTCGCTGGCCCCGCTCTCGCTCTCGATGTTCGGCGTCGCCCTGCTGGCCGCGAAGAAGGCCGGCGACCGCCGTCCCGCCCCGATCGTCCGCATCGGCTTCCTCCTGGTCAGCGTCGGCTTCGCCCTGCTGATCCCCTTCATCCCACGCGTGGACAGCGGCTGGTACCTGGTACTGCCGCTGGTGATCGCCGGCTCCGGCCTTGGTCTGCTCGTCTCCCAGCTGAACAACTTCACGCTCGGCCCGATCGCCGAGGAGCGGATCTCCGAGGCCGCCGGGGTCAACTCGGCGGCGGGCTCCTTCGGCCTCTCGTTCGGCCTCGCCTGCGCGGGGGCGATCATGCTGGCGACGCTCTCGGTCGCCTTCACCAAGGAAGCCGAAGCGAGCGCGGTCCTGCCGCCCGCCCAGCAACAGCGCGTCGCCGACGTGCTCGACGAAGATGCCGAAGTGATGGGCAACGCCCAGCTCGAAGAGCTGCTCGCCGACGAGCCGCCGCAGATCCGCGAAGAGATCGTCGACATCAACACCGACACCCGCCCGTTGGCGTTGCAGATCGCCCTGCTGGTGCCGCTGCTCGCCGGCCTCGCCGGTCTCGCCAACTCCTTCCGCATGGTGCGGCTGCCGGATGCAGTCCGACCACCGGATGCCGGGGACGCCGTCCTCACCTGACCACCGAACGAACAGGAGGAACAGATGCTGAGACGAATCGAGGACCTGCCCGCCGGGACGCTCGGCTTCGAGGCCGTCGGCGAGGTCGAGGACGACGACTGGGAGGATGTGGTCGAGCCGGTGCTGAAGGAGTGGATCGCGCAGGGCTCTCCTTCCTGCTTCCAGGAAAGGCGAAGGCCTTCCGCTCGGCCGAGCTCGAGGGCGCCAAGGCATGGCTCGCCGAGGACTGATGCGGGCTCCTCGGCGCTCAGACCTCGGCTCGAAACCCGACGCCCGCCTCAGTTCGAGGCCGGTATCACGCAGATGTAGGGAAAAAGAGTTTCAACCTGGACTCTGTCCCATTCGATCCCCCCACCTTTCGCAGCAGTCGCGACCCAGGCGAAGCCTTCCGGGCCGTCGGTGAACTCGGGTTCGGTCCACTCCAACGGTGGTCCGACCGGGAGGCTGTCATCGAAGGCAAGGAGCTCACCGCGCGTGGGAAGCCGCAGGCTTGCCCGCGCGCATCCGATGACGGCTTCTCCCATCTCGGCCGGCGCATTGGTCTGTTCCTGGTAGCAGAGGCCGCCAAACAGCGCCATCCCACTCGGACAATGAAGCCTTGAGGCGCCGGCGAGTTGGCCGGCGGACTGGCCGCCGAGCGTCTCAGCGTTCATCGCGTCGACCGCCTTGAGCGCGCTGTCGGCGCTCGCGGCATGGCTCGCCGTGGTGGCGCTTGGGACGGCTCCAAGGGTCGACAGCCTGATCTTCGACCCGGTGATCGTGCCGTTCTTGATTTTCGATGCGATCACAGAGTTCTTCTTGAGCTGCTTCGAGCCGACGCTGTCCTTGCCGAGCTGGGTGGCGGCAAAGGCCGTTCCGCCACCGACGAGAAGGAAGAGGCAGAGCGTGGCAATGACGTTCGCGTAGGTCAGCTGGCTGCTCAGACGCTTCATGTAGGTCCTTCCGAGGGGTCGACCAGAGGACGAGACGCGAGCGAGCCTCTCACCGAGATGGTTCGGAAGCAATGGCGGATCCGCCCTCCACGAACGGTTAGGACCGCTTCCGAGGAGTGATCCTTGGTCGCCCCGCCGCCCGGCGGTTCCCACGCCGGTCAGCGCCGGCGGCGATCTTCATCTCGGTCGGGGAATCGGCATCGGGTCCACCACCGGGGCACTGAAGCCCGCCTACCGCGGGCTGAAGAAGCAGGCCGGAGGAGGAACGATCTTCAACCTGTTCGTGCCCCACGGGGCATTTTTGAGACGTTTTGTCTGCATCCCAGGACAGACAAAAACCCCGCATTTGCGGGGCTTTCGTGAAATAGCGGGAGCAGGATTCGAACCTGCGACCTTCGGGTTATGAGCCCCAGCCGTGGGCTTGGCCGGGCTATGTGGGGCTCACTTTCATCTTCGGCTGGGCTACCAAGGGATTCGTGCCCCATTTCGTGCCCCACAATTCGCGGCCGTGACTCCACGGCCCCTTGCGTCCGCGAGTGTCGTCGATCGGTTTCAGGCGGGTCGCGCTGAATCGAGCTCGGCCTCAGGGCGACGGGGCGCGGTCGTCAAAGAGCGTCCCGGCGCGGATACGCGCGGCCATGTCCTTCGACTCCTCCCGATAAGCCCGACCGTCCTCGAACTCGATCACCGGGTACGACCGCTGCCCCGACAGGCGCTCGAGATCGTCCCTCCTGGACTTGCGCAGCGGACCCTTGACGAGCTCGTAGGGGATCTCCTGCTCGTCCAGGGCTTTTTGGACCTTCCAGCAAGGGTGGGCGCCGATCTTCACCCACTCGTTCGAGCAGCGATGGAGCTTGATCGCCATCGATGCGAGCTTATAGGCGATGCGAACGACTGCGCAAGACCGACCTGTAAAGGCGGGTGGGTGTGGCCGGCCGGCGCATCACCGCGACAGGGTCCTCGCCGATCGTGAAGCGCAGCGAGGCGAAGGTGTGTGGCGCAGTGAGTGCGGGGGTTTACCGCGGCGGCAACGACAAGTTGCCGCGGGCCTCCAGCAGGACGGCGAGGCAGCCGGGGATGAACCCGGCGACCCCAGCCGGCTCCCGTCACCCGGCCTTGAAGGAGACCAGCTCCAGCTTCTCGACCGGACCTTTGACGGCGATCTCGCGGACGGTGCCGACCCCGCGAACGTAGTACTTGTTGTCGACCGTGGCCGGCTCCAGCGGCGTCCACTCCCTGGTCCGCAGCGCTTTCCGGGTGGAGGCGAAGGGGACCGAGACCCTCACCGTCAGATCGAGTACCCGGAAGTGATCTTCGGCTTCGCCCTTGAGGAACTCCTGGCGGCCGGCCAGCCCGACCTTCGGATTTCCCGGGATCAGTACTCCGGGGCGGGCGCCGTCGACACCCGCTTCGAAGGAGCCTTCGGTGCTGGTCGGCTTCCCCCGCGCGTTCAGCTCTTCGGTTTCCTCACCGAAGTACCAGACGTTGCCGTGACGGTCCTGGGCGTAGAAGTCGTCGGTCACCTCCTCGGGCTTGCCGTCGACCGAGACGACATCGTGGACGACCGTCGTGGTGACGCCGAGGATCGTTTTGGTCCTGCCAGTGGCGGTCACGGTGTCGGTCGTCCTCTTCCCTTCCTTGAGGCCCTCGTAGTGCCAAACGCTGCCCGGCTTCAGCGGGAACCACGGGTTGGTGACCTCGCCGACAAATTCGCTCGGGCTGATCGTCGCCGGCCAGCCCGGCCCGGCGCCGGAGAGGATCGTCCCCGAGGCCGGAGCGCCACCGGCGGCGCTCGACCCGACCGCCGCCCCACTTCCGATCAGAGCGCCGGACACCGCCAGCGCCACGATCGCCTTCCTCCTCAGCGTGCGGTTGATCGATTCCACGGGGGTCCTCCTCGTCCCGAGCACCCGGCAGCTACCTCTCGCCCCAGGGAGGCTACGCCCATCCCCTGAGGCGACGATCAAGCCGATCGGTTCCAATCTCCCCCATCACGTAGAGGATCGCGCCGCCGGCGAGCGCGTAGAACGCGAGTTCGAGCGGTTCGGAGCTGACGCTGTAACTGAGCATCGCGCCGATGAACGTCGGCGCCCCGCCCACGAGCCCGGCGACGCCGAGCCATTTCCATGATGGCCGGACCTCACCGAGCGGCCCGACGATCCCGAACCCCTCGGTCGCGCCACCGGCGATCGGCGGCAGGGCCTTGGCGCCGCGCATCCGGCGCTCGGCGACCCCGAGCCCGCCGAGGCCGAGGGCGAAGCCTCCGCCGAGGCTCCGCGCAATGCCTCGGCCCAACCTCCGTGCAGACACATCGTCCGTCCGCTTCCTTTCCGCCGGCGGACGGCTCTGGGTGTCTCCATGAGGTAAAACCGCCCGCCAGCGCAGCGAACGTGCAGTGCGGGAGGGCCTATCTCAAGGCCCTAGCTAGAGGAACGATCTTCAACCTGTTCGTGCCCACATCGTGCCCCACGGGCACTTTTGCGGTGTTTGTCTGCATCCTCGGAAACACGAAAACCCCGCATTTGCGGGCTTTCGTGAAATAGCGGGGGAAGGATTCGAACCGGCGACCTTCGGGTTATGAGCCCGAGCCGGACGCTATGCCGACCTATGTGGGGCTGGTTTCAAGCGGTTCTGGCGAATTCGGGCTTGGCGGATATCGGCTGGGCTACGTGGGGCTTCGTGCCCCATTTCGTGCCCCATGAAAATCGGGCGACGCAGGCTCGCGGGCCGCGCCGAGTGCCAAGAATCCGCCGTGCGAGATCCCCTCGTATCTCGGCGCGCTTCTTGACCCGGCGGCACGGTATACAACCCCCGACTGCCGCCGCCGAGGCGAGGCGGATCATCCGCTTGATCATCGGATCCCTAAGTTTGAGCCGCACGCCCCGCGATCCTTTAGTGAGGGGCCGAAGACAAGCGACGAAGTCCCGAAGCCGGTTGCTCGGCGGCGCGGCAGCCCTGGACCGCCGCGCCGCCATAGCTCAGTTCGTCCGGAAGGAAACGGAGTTGAGCGAACCCGACCCGGATCCGAAGGGCACGACGGAACCGGAGGGATCAATCTGGACCAGGCCTGAGGTCGTGTTGCTGATCCCGTCCACCACGATGAGGCTTTCCGGGGCCGGCGGACGAAACCCGACCGGCAGCGTGAAGGCCGATCGACCTTCGGTGCAGCTGGCGAGGAAGCCCTGAAGATGGACGATGCCGAAGGGGTCCTTATAGAAGCCGACCGGGCCGAAGGTCCCGGGGTTGATGCAGCCGTGTTCGAAGGTGGGCTGACCAGCCGCGCCGACCACGTGCACGGCTTCCAGTTCGTTCTTGGCATACGCGGATGCAGGCGCCCCTCCCAGGGAATTCGCGTTCGATGCCTGACCGGCCGTGTCGGCGGAGGTCGCGTGGGTTGCCGTGTCGGCACTGCCTGCGTGCGAGGCGTTGGTCGCGCTCGGGACCGTGCCGAGCGTCGAGACCTTGAGCTTCGAACCGGTCACGGCTTCCTTCTTGATCTTCGCCGCCGTGATCGCATTGTTCTTGATCTGCGTGGTGCCGACCGAGTTCTTGGCCAGCTGACTCGCCGCGAAGGCACTGCCGCCGGCGAGGACCAGAAAGAGCGCCAGCGTCGAGACGACGTTGGCGTAGGTGGCCTTGCGACGCAAGTGGTTCATGAGTGGGTCTCCTTGGAGGCTTTGATGGGGCGTGGGCTAGGCGAACCTCTCACGGCGCGCGCCGGCGGCCAAGCCTCCGTCCTCGTTGACGTTCTCTACGGCAGGTCTGCTTCGGCACATGCCGAGCGCCGATGAGTCGATCTCCCGTTTTGCTGTCATCGTTCCGAGCCGGGGCCGTCAAGGCCCCGACCCGGGTTCGGTCCCGCGTCCGCGAAATGCTCCGCGTAGACATCTACGAGGTCGGGGACGACGAAATGTCGTGAAGCTCTAGGACTGAAGAAGCCGCAGGGGCTCGCCGAGCCCGAGGCGTCGGATGACCGACCCGCATGGCACGTCGCGAGATCTTGTCGCCAAGACCGGAGAGGTCGGGCCGCCGCGATAAGGAGCGCTCTCGCCGACGAACCGCGAAGAAGGCTCACCAGACGCACCCGACACAGTGCCGCTTGGTGTGCGGTTGAGGGTCCGCAGAGTTCCTAGCGCAGATCGTCCGGCCCTACGGACTCGTCCCGCCGCCGGCCCGGCGGGTTGCATCGACACCGTCCGCGACTAGGCTCACCGGTTACCAGCACGCAGAGGGAATCCCATGGATCTCGCCGTCTCGTTCTCCCAGCTTTTCCTGGCCGCCGTCTTCGCGGTCGCCGGCTTTGCCAAGCTTTCTGACCGCGCGAGCTCCCGGAAGGCGATAGATGCGTTCCATGTGCCCCGCCGCCTCGCCACCCCGGCGGCGGTCGCGGTGCCGATGGTCGAGCTCGGGGTGAGCGCGGCGCTGATCGCGGCGCCGACGGCCCGGGCCGGCGCGTCGGCGGCGGTGGCCCTGCTGACGATCTTCAGCGCCGCCATCGTGCGGGCGCTCCGGCTCGGCTCCACTCCGGACTGCAACTGCTTCGGCGGGCTCACCCAGACCCAGGTCGGACGCGGGACGCTCATCCGCAATGCGGGGCTCGCCGCCGCCGCCGTGCTCGTCATCGCCGGTGGCCGGTCGGTCGGCGCGCTGCACTGGCTGTCGCTGGCCGCGGCGGCCGATCGTCCGCTCTTCGCCGTCCTGGTCTCCGCTCTCGCGGGGCTCGGCTGGTTCTGCTGGGTATTGCTGCGACAGAACGGGAGGCTGCTGCGCCGCCTCGACGGGTACGCCGGGCCCGTGACGCCGGGCAAAGGTGGGTCGACGTCGCTGGCGGCGGGGGCGCCTGCCCCCGATTTCGACGGCCACGACCTATCCGGTGAGCCGGTCTCGCTCGCCTCCCTGTTGGCCCCTGGACTCCCCGCAGCCCTTTTTTTCACCGATCCCGGCTGCGGTGCATGTGAGCTTGTGCTCGCCGCGGTGGCGGAGGCTCAAGGGCGACGCGCCGACCAGTTGACCCTGGCCGTGCTCAGCGCAGGTAGTATCGATCGCATCAAGCGCAAGGCCGCCGAATTCGGGCTGGACCGGGTCGTTCCCCTCGACGACGACGCGCTCCTTGACGCCTACGGCATCCAAGGCTTTCCCGCCTTCGTCGAGATCGATCCCGACGGCTCTGTGGCCGCGGGGCCGGCGCTGGGCGCCGACCCGGTGCGGGCGGCCATCTCCCGCGCCCGCCCCGCGCCGTCCGGCGCCTCCCGCTTGGACGTGGCACCCAGATGAGCCCTCCGACCTCGACGTCGACCGAGGTCGTCGCGGCGCTCGAGCCCTACCGTCCGAGGCTCGCCGAAGGCGCGACGGATTTCACGCTCGCACTACTCGCGCTCGCCGCAGCCAACGCGAAAGGGACCGCGGGGTTCAACGAACCCTCCCCCCAGGATGCGGTTGCCCTCCATGCCCTGGCCCACTGGCGACGGGACGCCCGGCACGCGCTGAAGAAAGTCGAGTCGGTCTCGGCCAAAGCCGCGGGCCGCAAGCTTGCGATCCAGTGGCTCAAGGCGCTCATCGAAGGGCTGGACCTGCAGCGGCAGGCTCTATCGCTGATCGACCCGGTGGCGGCGACCGATGCCGCGCGGCGTGCCGGCGTCGCCGTGGCGAGAACCTCTCGCCTCGAATCCCGCGTCGATCGTGAGCTCGCATGAGCGGCGGTGCGGGCGATAGGCCGCGTTGGCTGGATTCGGTGGCCCGGTGGTCGGTCCGCGGTGACACGGAGGCAGGTTCGATGCCCGCTCCCGCGAGCCGGCCCCCGGTCGCGACCGGCACCACCCGCCGCACTGCATTGCGCCGAGCGGTCGGCGCCGCCGGCGTCGTCGCGGTCGCCGGACCGCTCGGCCTGGCCAAGCCGTCCGCCGCCCATGCCGACGCCGCGCTCGAAATGTGCCAGAGCGAAAGCTTCAAGAGCGTGTACGCCGACTTTCAGGCGTGCGTCAAGCATCCGCTTGAAGAATTGGAAGAAACGTCGGGATTGCTGCGGCTTTATGAAGAACATCCGTCGAAGATCGACAAGACGAGAAAGGCGAAACGGACCGTTTCCAGATTGAGACGGCGACGGAGCCAGGCGATCAAAGACTCCGAGTTCTGCAACACGCTCTTCGCGCGGGAAAGAGCCGAAGGTGAAGACAGGTGCCACGCCAAGGCGAAACCTCCGGGCGAAACGGGCAGCGGCGGCGCCACCAAAGCCCCGGGGTGCGAACCCGGATATCTGCTCTGCGGTGAATACTGCTGCGACCTCCATTACGCCACCTGCCAGGGCTGTGGGACGCCGACGTGCTGCCGGATCGAAGGCAATTGCTGCCCGGGGGGATAGACCAGCCCCGACTCACGATTCGCGCAGTCTGGATGGCGCCTCGAGGATGCTTCGACGGGGCCCGCCCGAGGAGTGTCAGTGCGGGAGCGCCGATCTCAAGGCCTAGGAGGGCCGATCTTCAACCTGTTCGTGCCCCACACCGTGCCCCACGGGCATGTTTGCGACGTTTTGTCTGCATCCCGGAGCAAACAAAAACCCCGCATTCACGGGGCCTTTGTCCTATAGCGGGGGCAGGATTCGAACCTGCGACCTTCGGGTTATGAGCCCGACGAGCTACCTGGCTGCTCCACCCCGCGACGGTCATTGGACTTTAGCAAGGAGGCGTTGATTTCCGGGGGCGAGGGGGTGGAGGAGGAGAGGGGCGGCGGCTGAATAGGGTGCGCGGATGGCGCGGGACGGGCAACGGGTCGCGGTGATCGACATCGGGTCTAACTCGACGCGGCTGTTGGTCGCTGATGTCCTAGGGGGACGGGTGAGGCCGGTGGAGCGGCGGAGCACGGTGACGCGGCTCGGGCGGGGCGTCGATCTGAGCGGGCGGCTGGCGGTCGAGGCGATCGAGGCGGCTTGCGCGGCCGTCGATCCTTACCTCGCCACGCTGCAGGAGATGGGGGCGGAGAAGGTGGACGCGATCGCGACGAGCGCGGTGCGGGATGCGACGAATGGGGGCGCGTTCGTGGCCGAGCTGCGAGAGCGGTTCGCGCTTTCGGCGCGAGTGCTCGACGGCGAGGAAGAGGCGCGGCTCACCTACCTGGGGGCAAGTTCCGAGACCTCGCCGGAGGTCCCCACCCTGGTGATCGACATCGGCGGCGGGTCCACGGAGCTGGTCGTCGGCAAGGGACGGGACGTCGGGTGGCACGTGTCGCTGCAGGCGGGCGTCGTCCGTCACACCGAGCGCCACCTTCGTCACGACCCGCCCACCACAGTGGGCCTGGAAGCGCTCGCCGCCGACCTGCGCGGCCTGATCGGGGCCGCGGCCGAGGGGGCGCCGCGGGCCGAGGCGGGGATCGCCGTCGCGGGGACGCCGACCTCGCTGGCGGCGATCGAGCTGGAACTGGAGCCCTACGACCCCCTGCGGATACACGGGCACGTGTTGGAGCTGCGGTCGATTCAGCGGATGCTGTCGCGCCTCGCGGCGGCCCCGCTCCGGCAGCGGGCCGAGATCCCGGGGCTGCACACCGACCGAGCACCGACCATCGTCGCCGGGGTGGTCATCTTGGTCGAGGCGATGCGGGCTTTCGGCCTCGAGCGGATCACCGTCTCCGAGCACGACATTTTGTACGGAACGGCGATTGCGTTATCGGAATCGACCTAAGTAAACTGCTGCTGCGTTCCAAGCTGTTCAACTACCGGTTGGACATTGGCTGACCGGCCAACAGGACAAACGGGTGGTTGGTAGTGGCCGACCCCCACAAATGGGCTAGTCAACGGCCCTAATTTCGGTAGTCCACGCCCCAAAGAGTGGACAAACGACCCCTGCCTTGGCAATACTCATGTCACCGGGGACGAGGAGGGGTTCAGTCTCTCCTTGCCCTTGGCATAGGGCTTGGGCGATTGCCGCATCATGGCGCCTCCCGCCGTCTGAGCCCGTCAATCAAGGGTCCCTGAAGACGTACCCCTGCCCGTCCTGAGGGATCCGCGTGAATCGCCCGTCAGAGATGCCGGGCGATTCTCGTTTTTGGGACCAAGTACCGGCGTGTTCGTCGGTCCGGCGGCCCCGCGCTTACGCCAAATTCGCTTTGCGCGGGTAGGCGATCTCAGGGTCGGTGATGACGTTGACCAGGGTCGGCGTTCCCGAGGCGAAGGCGCGCTCCAGCGCCGGGCGCAGCTCGTCCGGGTCCTTCACGATCACGCCCTCGCAGCCGAGCGTCTCGACCAGCTCGTCGTAGCGCGTTTCTGGTCGCAGCTCCGCCGCCACCGAGTAGCCGTAGAGGAACTGCATCGGATGGTGCTCGAGGCCCCAGATCCCGTTGTTCCCCATCACCCCGACCACGCCGAGGCCGTGGCGCGCCATCGTGTCGAACTCCATCCCGGCGAAGCCGAAGGCGCCGTCGCCGAGCAGCAGGCAGACCTGCCGGTCGGGGTTGGCGACCTTCGCGCCGATCGCCTGGCCCGGCCCGGCGCCGAGGCAGCCGAACGGGCCCGGGTCCATCCAGCATCCCGGCTCGTAGGTGTTGATGTAGCGCCCCGCGTAGGAGACGAAGTCGCCGCCATCGCCGACCACCACGGCGTCGCGGTCGAGGACGTTGTCGAGCTCGCGGTAGACGCGCACCGGATGGAGCGGCGAGCGCGGGTCGTCGAGCTGCTCGCGCTCCGCCTCGCGCGCCTCGCGCTCGACGTTGCCGAGCTGCTCCAGCCACGGCTTCGACCGCGTCCCCTCCCCCGCCGCCGCGGCGATCGCGGCGAGCCCGGCGGCGACGTCGCCGACCAGGTCGAGGTCCGGCAGCCGGTTGGCGGTCAAGGCGTTGGGCGCGACGTCGAGGCGGATCAGCTTCGTCTCCTCGCCGAAGCTCCCGCCGAAGCCGAGCCGGAAGTCCAGCGGCACGCCGATCACCAGCGCCACGTCGGCACCCTTCAGCGCGGTCGAGCGGGCGCGGCTGAAGGCGAGGTCGTGGTCGGCCGGCAGGCAGCCGCGGCCGAGGCCGTTGAGGAAGACCGGGATGCCGAGCGCCTCGGCCAGCGCCCGCATCTGCTCCTCCCCGCGCCCCCAGTAGAGCCCGGTGCCGGCCATGATCACCGGCCGCTCCGCCCCGGCCAGGAGCGCCGCGGCCTCCTCGACCCCCTCGGGCGCGGCGGCCTCACGGGCGGCGGGCGCCGGGATCTCGTACTCGGCCTCTGAGAAGACGACGTCCATCGGATAGTCGACGAAGGTGGGGCCGCTCGGCGCGGCGGCGGCGGTGTCGAAGGCGGCGGCGGTCAGCGCGGCGATCGCGTCGGTCGTCTTCGCCGTCGCGGCCGACTTGACCAGCGGGGAGACGAAGGGCAGGTGGTCGATCTCCTGCAGCGAGCCCGAGCCCCAGCGCATCTCCGGCGCCCGCCCGCCGAGGATGACGACCGGCGAGTTGTTCGACTGGGCGCCGGCGATCGCGCTCATCCCGTTGGTCACGCCCGGCCCCGCGGTCAGCGCCGCGACCCCGACCCCGCGGGTCGCCTTGGCGATCCCCTCCGCGGCGAAGGCGGCGGTCTGCTCGTGGCGGACGTCGAGGATCCGGATCCCCTCCGCCTTGCAGCCGTCATAGATGGAGAAGAGGTGCCCGCCGGAAAGCGTGAACAGGGTGTCGACCCCGCGTGACTTCAGGACTTTGGCGACGATCCTTCCTCCGTGGTCTCCCATGGCGCGCCATCTTATATGCGACACGAATCCGTGCAGTGGCCCGCCAGAAGTGCCCGGGGCGGGACTCGAACCCGCGAACCGCAATGCGGTAGCGCCTTTTAAGGGCGCCGCGTTTACCAGTTTCGCCACCCGGGCAGGCCGATCGTAGCCCGCGGTAAACGCGCAATAAAACTTGGCGGGCCGCAACTCGGCCGTTGTTACCGTGTCTGGAGAGGACCGGACCACGCCTTCCCTGGAGGGATCTTGGAGGCATCAGCACTTTCCCACGCCAGTCGCCGCGGGCTCCTCGCCCGTAAGTCGCCGCTGCTGAAACTGCAGGGCGACGAGAAGCTGATCGCGATGGCCCGCAGTGGGAACCCCAGCGCCTTCGAGACGATCGTCGACCGCTACCAGGGCCGCCTGCTCGGCTTCTGCCGCCAGATGCTCGGCTCGACCGAGGACGCCGAAGACGTCCTGCAGGAGGTCTTCGTCAACGCCTACCGGGCGATGCTCGCCGACGAGCGCGAGATCAACCTGCGTCCCTGGCTCTACCGGATCGCCCGCAACCGCTGCCTCAACCACCTGCGCAAACCAAGCGCCGACGCGCAGGAATCGATGGACATGGTGCCCGAGGTGGAGGCCGCCTCGACCGCCGAGAAGGTCCACAACCGCGAGGAGTTCCGGCAGATCATCGCCGACGTCAACAAGCTGCCGGAGACGCAGCGCTCGGCGCTCCTGCTGCGCGAGATGGACGCGCTCTCCTACGAGGAGATCGCCGACGCGATGGAGACCACGGTGCCCTCGGTCAAGTCACTGCTGGTGCGGGCGCGGATCTCGCTCGCCGAGGCGAGCCAGGCGCGCCTCCTGACCTGCGGCGAGGTCCGGGTCGAGCTCTCCGAAGCGGCCGAGGGCCTGCGCAAGGTCTCGGCGCCGGTCCGCCGCCACGTGCGCGAGTGCGAGGAATGCGCCGACTTCCGCTCCCAGGTCCGCTCCAACGAGAAGCTCTTGGCGGCGCTCTTCCCGGTCCCGATGCTGCTCGCCTTCAAGGGCTTCATCGCCGGCAAGCTCGGGCTCGGCGGCGGTTCGGCCGCGGGCAGCGCGGCGGCCTCCGGTGCCGCGGCGGGCGGCGGCGCTGCTGCCGCGGGCGGCGCGGCGAGCGGCATCGGCGCGGCGCTCGGCGGGACCGGAGCCGCGGGCGGCCTCGGGGGCCTGGGCGGCGCAATCGGCGGCGCGATCGGCACCAAGGCGGTCGCCGGCGTCGTCACCGCCGCGGTGATCACCGCGGGCGCCGCGGTCGAGCTGCCGAAGGAACACCACTCCACGGCGCCGGTGGCACCGGTCGCGCGCGAAGTGCCCGCGCCCGCCCCGGCGCTCGCCTCGACGCCGCCGAGCGGCGGGATCGAAGCGATCACGCCGGCGACGACGGTCGAAAGCAGCAAGTCGGCGATCGCGAGCAACGTGGTCGCCGTGGCGCCGAGCAAAGCCGAAGAAGCTGCGAAAGCGACCACCGTCACGAAGACCGAAGAAGCGCCGCCCGCGACGGGCGCCGAAGAACAGGTCCCGCCCGGCGACGCCGAAGTGGCCGATGAACCGGAAGCCGGCGCCTCCGAGCTCGAAGCCGCCAACGTCGCCGGCGGCATCGAAGTCGAGCCCGCCACCGCGGCGAGCCCGACTACGACCGCGGGCGCCCACGGCGGCAAATCGACGGTGACCGTCACCGTGGCCCCCGGGACGACTCCGCCGCCGACCACTCCGCCGGCAGACGCGCCTGCGCCGACGGCCGCCGAATCGCCGCCCGCGACGCCGACGGAACCGCCCGCCGAAGTGACCCCGCCGCCCCCACCGGCGGTCGAAGCGGAAGCCCCGGCGACCCCGGCCGAACCGGCAGTCGAAGCGCCGCCGGTCACCGAAGAAACCCCGTAGCGCCCGCGCGCCCAGCGCCCGCCGCTGCCTAGCGCCGCCTGGCCGTTCGCAGTTTCCCGCACTGGCTACGGCAAGTGCGAACGCGCCGTGTCGGGCTCAGCCCAGGCCGATCACTTTGAGCCGCCGCATCAGGCAGGTCGCGGCGAACTGGCGGGTTTCGCCGAGCGAGTAGCCGAACAGCTCGAAGTCGTTGCCGCCCTCCGCCCAGGGCGGTGAGAAGACGCCGTCGGCGATCGGCAATGACTGCTCCAGCGTGCGCTGGATCGCCGCCTTGTAGCGGTCGTCCTCGTGCGCCTTCTCGCGCAGGAAGACGGAGCCGAAGGCGACGTGGCGGTGCTCGTCGCGGGCGACGTTGCCGAAGCCCTCGACGAAGGCCGGCAGCGTGTTTTCGCGTTCGTTGAACTCCATGATGAAGTGCTGACCGGTGAGGGCCAGCATCCCCTCGATGACCATGTGGTAGAGCGTCACCGCCTCGACCAGCGCCTCGGTGTCCTCCGGTTCCCGGGAGAGCCGCTCCGTCCGCGAGCCGAGCATCTCGTCGAAGAGTTCGCCGAAGTTCTGGTTCAGGTGCGAGGAGGTCTCGGCCAACATCTCGCCGAGCCCATCGGCCTCGAGCACGCCGACCTCACGGTAGAAGCGCTCGAAGAAGCGGACGTGGCGGGCCTCGTCGGCGATCTGCGTGCAGAGGAAGACTTTCTGGTCCTCGGTCGGCGCCGCCCGCATGATCGGCCCCAGCTCCTCGGCCACCTTCTGCTCGCCGATGAAGAACGACGACAGCCCGTACATGCGCTGAAATCGCTCCTCCTCGGGGATCCGCTCGTGCCAGTCCTCGCGGTCCTGGCTGAAGTCGAGCTCCTGGGTCTGCCACTGCTGGCGCTCCCAGAGGTCATACAGCTCGCCATAACCCAGCAGCTTGATGTCGGCGGTCCGATCCGCCGCCTCATTAAGCGCCGGGTCCGCGGTCGCCTGGTAGTCCGCGCGCTGCGTGCGCGACCGGATCCCGGCCGCCTCTTTCGCCTCCATCCGATCCTCCTCGGTCGTGGTCCCGAGGCCGAGGCTAACACCGGACTGGCCGGCCGGCCAGTCGGAGGGGACGCGGCCCTCTCAAGCTGGCGGCCGGGAAGGGCTGGAGCCCCGCAAGCTGGCGCCCGGAAGGGACGGGGCCCCGCAAGCTGGCGCCCGGATAAGGGAAGGGCCGTCTCGTCCACGGCCCTGGCAGGCTGTGGCCGTGGCCGAGACGGCCGGGTGTGCGGGGAGCGGGGGGACCCGTGGAGCGTCCGTCACGAGGGA
>Ga0207678_10000133_pt1 | contig 62724 bp, 60 predicted proteins | sample KBSC63metaG_FD_184319 | JGI IMG/M metagenome (GOLD analysis project Ga0207678, IMG submission 184319) | Corn rhizosphere microbial communities from Kellogg Biological Station, Michigan, USA - KBS C6-3 metaG (SPAdes) (version 2) | ecosystem: Host-associated > Plants > Roots > Rhizosphere > Soil ... | reverse complement strand
CTCGGGTTTGGGCTCGGGGGTGGCCGAGGAAGGGGTGGTGTCCGGCTTCGGCTCGGGTGTGGTGTCGGGCTTCGGCTCGGGTTTGGGTTCCGGGGTCGCCGACGAGGGCGTGGTGTCGGGCTTCGGTTCCGGCTTGGGGTCCGGCTTCGGCTCAGGCTTGGGTTCCGGCTTCGGCTCCGGGGTCGCCGACGAAGGTGTCGTGTCGGGCTTCGGTGCCGGGGTCGTGTCCGGTTTGGGGGCCGGTGTTGCGTCCGGCTTCGGGGTGGGCGCCGGTGTCAGGCTGCTCGTCGGCGGCTTGGCCGCCGCCAGGTCGTCGCCCGCCTTGCCCAGCTTCGTCAACGCCTTCAGCAGCTCGCCCAGCTTCTTCGCCAGCTGGGCCAGCTTCGCGCCGATCTTGCCCAGGGCCGTCGCCACCGTGCCGATCGTCGTGCCGATGAAGATCGCGATCGACGCGCCGAAGGTCACCGGGGCCAGTGCCGCCGCGATCAGGGCGCCCTTGATGATCGTCGCCAGGAGCATCGCGATCAGGTCGCGGAGGATGCCGCGGAACGCGCCGACGATGCCGCCGGCGATCTTCATGTTCTTGCCGGCCTCGTCGAGGTAGCCGCCGAGGGAGCCGAGTTGCTCGGTGACCGCGTCCATGTCCTTCTTGAACTGGTCCGCGGCCTGCCCGCTCCACTCCTTCAGCAGCGTGTCGAGCGCCTGCTGGTGGTCGGCCGACCACTGCTCCAGCTTCTTCTTCTCCGCCGTGAGCGCTTCGCTCGCCGCCGCGATGCCGATCGGGTCGCCCATCAGGATGTCCAGCGGCCACCGCAGGATCGTGATGTGTTCGATGAGCCAGCCGATCCCGGCCGTCAGCAGGCTGCCGATCGGGTCCAGCACGAGACCGATGGTCTCCAGCGCCATCCCGGCCGAGCCGATGCCGATCGCGACCTTGTCGTGCTCCTTGACGGCCTTGTCCAGGCCGGTCGCCGCCTCGAAGAAGCCCGCGCCCGCCGCCCGGTTGTCGGCGTTGAACAGTTCCGAACCGTGGAGGCTGACGTCCTTGCTCTGGTAGTCGTCGCCCACTATTCGAACCTCACGATCGAGTTCACGGCGTCTTCTTCGCCCGACTGGTAGCGCTTCGCGGCCTCGGTGACCTTGTCGGCGAACTCGCCGACGGTCTTGGCGTACTCCCCGAACTGGTGGTGCGCCTTGTCGGTCCACGTGCTCGCGCCGGCGGCCATCAGCTGGCACGCCGGGTTGATGCCGAACATGCCGGGGTCGCACACCATGCCGCCGACGAGGTCCGAGGTGCCCTGGAGGTTCTTCTGCAGCTCGTCGAGGTGCTTGCCGAAATTCGCGAGTGGCTCCGAAGAGACGCGGAAGCCGCCGCCGGTCACCAGGGGTTCGATTCGTCGTCGGAGCGCTCGTCGGACACCGGACGGCGGCGCGGCGCGGCCGGCGGCGAAGACGGCGCAGGCGGTGCCGAAGGAGCGGGCGGGGTGGGTTCGGTGCTCTGCGGCGCCGCGAAGTCCCCGTCCGGCGGCGGGTCCGGCGGCAGGAAGGACCGGACCATTTCGGTCGACTCGCCGTCGCCGTTGATCGTGGCGAAGGAATCCGCGACGGCGCGGGCGGTCTGCCGCTGCGCGTCGCGCACCGCCCCCATGATCGCCGCGGTCAGCCGCGCCGGGCCCAGCTCGCACGCCCGGTGGCCGAGCTCGAGGTTCGTCAGCGCGCCGTTCGGGGCGAGGGTGACCGTGACCGAGCCGTCGCGGGTGCGGACCGTGGCCCCGGCGGAGGAAAGGGCTTCGTTCAGCGCAGCCGCCTTCGACTGCATTTCCCGGACCTGTCGTTCGAGCAGGAGCTGGAAGTCTTCGCCTGGCCCCAGGTTCGGTTGCACTGATCGACTCCTCGACGCGCCGGCGCACTCGGCCGGACACCATGGTCGGCCAGGTTAGCGCACACCGGACATTCCGCCGCTGGTAGTCGGAGGTGTGCCTGGTTGTTCCTTCGATGGTGCCCTCGAACGCCTCGGCCGGGCTTGCACGGTCGGGGCATGACCGAACCGGGCGCGCGGTCACCGGAACAGCCGGCCGAACCCCTTGGGGCGCTCGCGGTGGACGTGACCGATGCCCAGCTGGACCGGTTGACCGCGGTGAGCGCGCCCGCACTTTGTCTACAGTGGACTCTCGACTGCCCGTGCCGCTCGCTCGACCTCCGCGTGCCGGGCCGCCCAGAACTCGGCCTCGCGGTGGCCGTCGGTGGCGATCGAGCCGTCGAGCTGCTCGCGCAGGATGTCCGCGTGGCCGGCGTGGCGGTTGGTCTCGGTGAGCACGTGGACCAGGATGTTGAACAGCTTCACGTCCGGGCGGGGCCACCAGGGCACGTGGCCCGGCGCGTCGATGGGGAGGGCGGCGATCGTTGCGTCGGAGTGCTCCCATGCCCGCTGGTAGCCCGCGACGATGTCCGCGCGCGTCTCGTGCTCGGTCGCCCACATGTCCGTGCCGCGCACCGAGAGGTCGTCCCAGCGGAGTAGCGGCTCGGGGTACGGCCTGCCGAAGATGTCGCCGAAGTACCTGGCCTCGGTCAGGGTCAGGTGCTTGACCAGGCCGAGCAGGTTGGTGCCCGTTGTGGTCAGGGGACGGCGGATGTCGTACTCGCCGAGCCCGTCCAGCTTTCCGACCAGCTCTTCGCGGACCTCGCGCAGGTCGCCGTGCAGGTAGTTCTTCGCGAACTCGTCGATCATGGCTCCACCCTGCCAGATCAGCCCAGGGGCACGCCGCGCACCGCGACCGGGCCCAGGGTCGGGTCCAGCTCCGGCTTCTGGTCGACTCCCGGCGGTGTCAGCACGTCGAACGCCTTGGGCGCGGTCGCCGGGTCCGCCGCGCAGACCGGGGCCGTTCCGCCCGCGGCGCAGAGGCCGAACGTGTACTGGCCCGCCGTCGGCGTGAACGGCCGGGCCTGGTCGGGGGAGTTGCCGTCCTGTCCGGTCAGCACCACGGCGAACGTCCAGCCCGGCCCCGGAGTCCCGAAGGCCGCCTTCGCGACGCTGACCGTGATGTACCGCGTTGCCTGCGAAGCCTGCACCGACGGCGTTGCCAGCGAAGCGCCCGAAGCGTCGACGAGCGCCGGGTCCGCGAAGCCCTGGACTTCGATGCGCCTGCTCCACGCGTCCTGAGGTGCGATCGTGTACGCCCGGCTCGGGAACGGCGCCGCGGTCGACGTCGCTGTCGCCGCCGGGTCGTGGCCGTGGATCGTCAGCAGCTGGGCGCCCAGCGGGGAGCCGAACGTCGGCGACAGGTCGCGGAGCTGCGCTCGGAAGACCAGGTTGGTGCCGGAGTCGATGATCTGGAACCGCTGCAGGTCGAACGCGCCCGCGTGGAAGTCGCCGGCCGTCGGGTAGGTGAACGTGCCCGGGCCGTTGTCGTCGCCGTCCGGGTCCGTCGTGTCCAGCAGGACCGTGCCGGTGACGAAGTCCGAGCTGATCGTCTTCTGCGCGTACCCGGTTCCCGCGCCCGTCGCGGCCGCCGTGACGACGTTCGCGCCCAGCGGGGTCGGGACGGAAGTACTGAACGTCCCCGCCGCCGAAGCCTGGGTCGACAGCACCGAAGTCGTGCCCGCGTCGGTGGCCGAAACGGCGATGTCGACGCGGCTGCCGGCGGGCGCGGTGCCCGTGACCTGGGCGGTCGCGGTGGACACCGACGCGGGCGCGTCGAGCGTGACAGCCAACGCAGGCGGGGCGGAGCGGTACCGCGAGCGGACCTCGGCGGGCTGTTCGGGCAGCCGTCCGTCGTCGAGGGCGCGGGCGAGCCGCACCGACTGCGACTGTGCCCAGCTCAGCGGCGCCACCGACCCGACGGACTGCCCCGGCGTGAAGCCGATCGACGCCGTCTTCGGGTCCGATCCGTACGGCGACGCGGGCAGCGCCGGGTCCTCCCAGATCTGCTCGGGGATCAGGCCGGTCCCGTTCGTCTGGGCCCGCATCGCGCGCAGCAGCGCCGCCGCGCCGGCCCGGTCGCCGGTCTGGACCGCCTGCTCGCCGCGTTCGCCGGCCAGCACCGGCCACAGGTGCCCGGACCCGCTGTTCGTCGACGGCCAGGGAGCGCCGGACGGGCCGCAGTTCGTCGGGTCCGGTTCGTAGCAGTCGCCGTAGCCGTCCTCGCTGCCCGGCGCCGACGTCCCGTAGCGGTACCAGCCCGGCCCGGCCGGGGTGTCCCGCTTGAGCACGCGGTCCACGACGGCGAGCGACGCGGCGACGTCGGGGTCGTTCGCGGGCAGCACGCCCAGGCGGGTCAGTTCGAGGAAGCCGGCGTCGACGACCGCGCGCTGGTCGGCGTCGATCGAGCCGTTGCCGAGGTTGTAGAACCACTCCGAGTTCGGGTCGCCGTTCTTCGTCAGCCGCAGGAAGTACCGGCCGCCGTACGGCCCGTTCGAAGTCACCGTCCAGCCCTTGATGCTGCGCTGGAAGTGGTCGGCGGTCGCGCGGTAGACGTTCGCGCGCGCCGGATCGCCGTTGCGGTCGGCGATCACGCCGGCGGCGACGAGCCCGGCGATCTCGGCGGCGATCGTCGAAGGGGAGTAGCCGCCCTGCTCTTCCCAGCGTTCCGAGCCGAACGCCGGCCCGTGCGCGACGACGAAGTCGGCGGCCGCGCGGATGTGGTCGGTGTAGAGCGTGCGGTCGCGATCGAGTCCGGCCTGAAGCGCCATCAGGATCGGGTACGCGCTCTCGTCGAGCTGGTCCCCACCGGAGTCGGGCGCCTTCTTGCCGTTCAGCACGGAGTTGCGCGGGAACCGGCCGTCCGGCTGCTGCTGGCGGGTGAACAGCCACCGGACGCTCGCCCGCGCCGTCTCGCGATCCCCGGCCGAGAGCAGGCCGGAGAAACTCTCGTAGAGGTCCCGCGCGAAGATCTCGCGGTAGGACCCGAAGTAGACGGGCTTGCCGCCGGGCGCGTCGCCCGCCGGCACCGCCTGGCCCCACGGGCTGCCGAGCGACGCGACGACCGCGCCCGGGAACGTCTTGTCCTCACTGGCCTTCAGCACGTTGACGGACTGGTAGTACGCGTCCGAGTCCTTGCCCCGCAACGGAATCAGCCCGTTGTCGTAGTCACGCCACTCGCGCGCGTACTGGCGGTGGCTCTGGTCGAACGGCGTGCGCAGGCTCGCGCCGGCCGTGGCGACCGCGGCTCGCGCGTCCGTGCCGAAGCCGAGCGCCAGCACGGCCGGGCGACGCGGCTGCAGGTCCAGCTGCGCGGTCTGGACGACGTTGCCGTTCACCGCCGACGGCGTGGTGTCGGTGAGCCGGTGGTCGCGGTCCAGCTGGGCCAGCCCGTCGCCCGCGGTGCCGGCGAAGCCGCTGCCGGTGGCCAGGAACCGGCGGTCGGCGCGCAGGGCCGCGGCCAGCGGGGTGCCGTAGTCGCGGGCCGGCGCGCTCGACACCGTGTTCGGGTCGGCGCTGACCAGCGCGGACGTCGCCGCGTCGACCGTGGCGGTGTCGCCACCGCCGTTGGCCGGGCCGCCCCCGCCGTTGCCGTTGACGCTCGCGTCGAACCGCACGTAGACCTTGAGGTCCCGGCCGGAGTCCCGCAGCGGTTCGAGCCGGGTGCGGATGAGCACCCCGGTCCGGGCGGGGTCGGCCAGGTACTCGGTGATCAGCCGGTACCGCCCGCTGCGCGGGGTCGACGTGACCTCGCACGCCATCCCGCCCGCGCTCGTGCGGACGGTGTAGGTCATGTCCCGCGCCTGCAGGTCGGTGAAGCTGCGCCCGTCGGTGACGGCGAACTGCAGTGTCTCGACGTTCGTGTTGTCGATCACCGGCGCGTAGACGTCGGACAGCACGCCGCCCGCGACGGTGAACCACGCCTTGCTCGTCGTGTTCCGCGCGGTGCCCAGGCAGTCCTTGCGGGCGAGGCCGAAGTGCGAGACGGCACCCGGTCCCGGCGCCGCGGTGGCCGCGTCGGCTGTGCCGGACACAGCGGGCAGGAGGGTCGCGGCCAGCACCGCGCTCAGCACCACGGACGACGTCGACCGAGTCATCCGCTCATCCGATCACGGCGGGCCGGGGGCGCACCAGGTCCGAACGGCGCCAGGGGAGTCCATTACCGGTGATTGAGAATCCGAACTCGTGGGTAGCAAACCTGTTGTCCCCCGAGGAGGTGAACGTGGAAGAGCTGGGATCGGACGGATGGCGGTACCGCGGCACGATTTCGCCACGGACGCTGCCGAGCCTGCGCCGGCACCTGGTGTCCTGGTTGCGGCGGCGCGCCGGTGACGAGGTCGGACGGCAGGCCGACGACGTCGTGCTGGCCTGCTGGGAAGCAATGGCCAACGTGCTCGGCCACGCTTACCACGGCCGGCCGGGCCTGATCGACGTCCGCGCCCGGATCGACGAGGACGTGCTGATCGTCACCGTCGCCGACCAGGGCCGCTGGGAGTCGGTGGAGGAGCGGGCCGACGGCGGCCGCGGGCTGCGCCTGATCCAGGCGCTGGTCGACGGGCTCGACCTCCGCTCGACCGAGGGCGGCACCGTCATCACGCTCACCTGGCCGTTCCCGGCCCGCCACACCGCCTGAGCCGCCTTAAGCCCCAGAACGGGCTCAGCCGGCCGAGGAAAGGTCCTCGACGAACCGGGCCGCGATGTCCCGCAGCTTCACGTTGGTCCGTTGCGACTCGGTGACCAGCCGCTTCATGGCGTCGTCGGCGCTGATCCGGTGCACGGCCATCAGGATGCCCTTGGCCTGCTCGATCACCGCGCGCGTCCGCATCGCGGCTTCGAGCTCGACGGCCCGTTGCCGGGCGTGGTGGTAGCGCCGGGTGGTGCGCAGCCCGAACGAGACGACCGTGGTGTAGAGCTGCAGCAGCCGCGAGTCGGTCTCCGCGAAGCCGTGGTTGCCGTAGCCGAAGAGGTTGAGCGCTCCGGACAGGCGTTCGTCGACGCGCAGCGGCGCGGCGAGGTAGCTGCCGACCCCGAGCTCCTGCGCACGTGCGGTGAACTCGGGCCACGCCGCTCCGGCCGTGGCCAGCGGCACCCGGACGATCTCGCCGGTCCTCGCGGCCTCCAGGCAGGGACCCGCGCCCGCCGCGTACTGGGCGCGATCGATCTCGACGGCACGCTCGTCCGTGCAGGCCGCCGTGGTCGGCTCGCCCTCCCGGATCGCCGTGATGCTCGCCATGTCGGCGCCGGGGACGGCCCGGACGGCTTCGGCGCAGACGGCGTCGAGGATGTCCGCCTCGGCTGGTTCGGTTTCCAGGGCGCCCGTGAGGTCCGCCATCGCGGCGGTCAGCTCGTCGAGGTGCTCGGGCAGGATCGGCTCACCGGTCACTCGATCATCTCCGTCCCCGACGGCTGCGGTTCGTGCCGGACCGCTGCTGCATCAACGGAACGGCAAAACCTTACTCGCGTTCGCAACACGCGACCGGGAAGCGGTGGCTCCGGCCCGGCGCTCACTGCTGAACGTCGTGGGTTGGGCGCCGGGGCCACCTGGCGACGGACGGCAGCACAACCCACCCGACCGCCGTCGCTGCGGCCCGCATACCCGGTGTACCCGGCGTCAACCGTTCAGCGGACCATGACCTTCGCGACCTGGGTGAGCCCGGACACGCGCAGTACCCGGTCGAGCAGTCGCGGCGCGAGCAGCCGCAGGTCGTGCTCGGCCGCCCGGTCGAACAGCACCGCGACACCGGCGCTGTCGAGGTAGGTCACCCCGGTGAGGTCCACGGTGACGGCGGTGCCCGCCGCCAGCTCGCGACCCAGCGCCGCGCCGAACTCCGCGGCGTTGCTCATGTCGATCTCACCCGTGACGGTCAGGACCCGGTCTCCGTCGTCCCCCGGGCCGCCGACCAGCGTGAGTGCCGTCGTCACGAACCGATCCTCCATTCCAGCGTGACGGTGGTTCCGGTGGCGTCGTGCCGGAAGGTGACCGCGTCGGCCAGCGCTTCCATCATCGGCACGCCGCGTCCGCGCAGCACGTGGTTGTCCGGCGGCGGCTGCTTCCAGCGGCCCCGGTCGGTCACCGTGACGACCAGGTGCCCGCCGGTGAACCGCGCCGCGAGGTGCCCGGTCGTCCCGTCGCCGCCGGAGTAGGCGTGCTCGACGGCGTTGGCGCAGGCCTCGCCCGCCGCGACCAGCACGTCCTGGGCGAGGTCCACATCGAGGGCCGCGTTGTCCAGCCAGGCGCGCAGCCAGTGGCGGGTCGAGGCGAGGTGGTCCGGGTGCGCCGTGAACTCGAAGTCCAGCGCGGGGATCGACCGGCGGTAGAGCAGCAGCGCGACGTCGTCCTCGTAACCCTCCGCCGGGCGGAGCCGGTCCATCAGGGCCGCCGTCACGTCGCCCAGCTCGGCGTTCCGCGTGTCGTGGGCGACCGTGGCGGCCCGGTCCATGCCGTCGTCGAGCGACTCGCGGCGGCGCTCCACCAGCCCGTCGGTGTAGAGCATCAGCAGCGAGCCGATCGGCACGACCGCCGTGGCCTCCGGACGTGGCGTCCCGACGCGGACGGCGAGCGGCAGGCCGCCGCCCTCGTCGAGGAACTCCGCCGTGCCGTCGCGGTGCACGAGGGAGGCGGGCGGGTGCCCGGCGCTGCTGTAGACGAGCGTGCCGGTCGCCGGGTCGAGCACTCCGCAGAAGACGGTGGTGCACAGGGCGCCGGGCAGCCGCACGGCGAAGCGGTCGAGCGCGCCGAGCGTGTGCGCCGGGCTGCTGGCTTCCAGCAGCAACGCGCGGCAGGCGCTGCGGAGCTGGCCCATCACCGCGGCCGCGGCGAGCCCCCGGCCGACGCAGTCGCCGACGACGATGCCGATCCGGTCGCCGGCCAGCGGAACGACGTCGTACCAGTCGCCACCGACTTCCAGCGGCGGGTTCGCCGGCTCGTAGCGCACCGCGAAGCCGTCGGGAAGCCGGGCCGGGCCCAGGATCGAACGCTGCAGCGCGAGGGCGACCTCACGCTGCCGGTCGTCGCGGTGGGCGCGGCGCAGGGCGTGCGCGAGCGTGCCGGCCAGCAACGCCAGCAGCGTTCGGTCTTCGGTGCCGAGCGGGCGGCCGGGCGCGGGCTCGACCCACAGCGTCAGCCGGCCGCCGGGGTGGTCGACGGTGGTGCCCGCGCCGCTGTCGGCCGGGGCCGCGTGCAACGCCGGGAGCGAGCGGACGTGGTCGAGGGTGGCGCGCAGCGGCTCGGCGAGGTCCGCCCAGTGCCGGTCGGCGGGGTCGGTGGACGCGAGCTTCGGTTCGCCGTCCCGCGGCCAGGTCACCGCGAGGACGCGCCGGGCGTCCCACAGCTCGCGCAGCAGTTCCAGCCCGGTGCGGAGCACCTCCGGCGCCCCGCTGATCCCGGCGAGGCGCTGGTTCATCGCCGCGAGCGCGCTTTCGCGTTGCACGGCGTACCGCTCGGCCGTGACGTCGCGGATCGTGCCGACCACCCGGCGGCGGCCCTCGTCGTCCTGCAGCTGGTTGTAGGCGATCGCGGTCCACACCCGGTGCCCGTCCTGGTGCCGCATCGGCAGGACCAGGCTGCCTGCGGGCTCGCCCCACGCGCGGCCGGACGCCGCGGCGACCTGGCGGTGCGCGGCGGGATCGGTGTCCTGGTCCGGCCACCACGGAAACGGCGGGGCGTAGGGCAGCTCGCCGGTGCCGAAGCCCAGCAGTTCGGTGAAGGCCGCGTTGATCTCCACGACCCGGCCGTCGGCGTCGCAGACGAAGAAGCCTTCCTGCAGCGAGTCGATCATCGCCGCGCGCCACCGGGCGTGCTGCGTCCGCAGCCTCGCCAGCTGGACGGTCGTGCGGACGCGGGCGAGCAGCTCCCTCGCCGAAAACGGCTTCACGAGGTAGTCGTCGGCCCCGGCGGCCAGCCCGTCGACGGCGGCTTCCTGGCCGGCCCTCGCCGACAGCAGCAGCACCGGCACGGCGGCGGTGCGCGGGTCGCCGCGCAGCTCGGCGAGCAGGCCGAGGCCGTCCAGCCGCGGCATCATGACGTCGCTGATGATCAGCTCGGGTGGCTCGGCGCAGGCGGCGGCGAACGCCTCGACGCCGTCGCGCACCGCGGTCACCGCGTAGTCGTCGCGCAGCAGCCGGACGAGGTAGGCGCGCATGTCGGCGTTGTCGTCGGCGACCAGCACGCGGGCGCCCGCCGCGGCGGGCGCGGGCCGGGCGGACTCCTCGCCGTCGGGCAGCCAGCGCAGTGCCTCCTGCACGTACGGCTCGGCGGCCTGGGCGGTGAGCCCGCCCTCCGCGGGCTCGGCCACGACGTGCTCGGCGGGCAGGTGCCGGGTGCCCAGCGGCACCCGGACCCGGAACGTCGTCCCGGCGCCCGGCGTGCTTTCCACGGCGACGCTGCCGCCGTGCATGCCGACGAGCTCGCGCACCAGCGCCAGGCCGATGCCGCTGCCCTCGTTCGACCGCGCCCGCGCCGACGGGATCCGGTGGAACCGCTCGAACAGGCGCGGCAGCTCGGCGGCGTCGATGCCGATCCCGGTGTCGGACACGGCCACCACGGCCTGCCCGTCCTCGACGGTGCTCGTCACCCGGATCGCGCCGTCGAAGGTGAACTTGACCGCGTTGGACAGCAGGTTGAAGACGACCTTCTCCCACATCCCGCGGTCGACGTGCACCGGCTCGGGCGACGGGCCGCAGGCGACCTCGAACGCCAGCCCGGCCCGCTCGACGGCCGCGCGGAAGACGCTCGCCAGCTCCGCGGTGAACGTCCCGAGGTCCACCGGTTCGAACCGCGCCTGCATCCGGCCGGCCTCGATCCGGGAGAAGTCGAGCAGGTTGTTGACCAGCCGCCCCAGCCGCAGCGCGTTGCGGTGGATGACGTCGACCTCTTCCCGCACCCGTTCACCGGCGCCGTCCAGTGCCTCCCGCAGCTCGGCAGCGGGTCCCAGGATCAGCGTGAGCGGGGTCCGGAACTCGTGGCTGATGTTGGCGAAGAACGTGGTCTTCGCCGCGTCGAGCGCGGTCAGCTCCTCCGCGCGCCGCTGCTGGACCTGGTAGGCGATCGCGCCGTTGACCAGCGCCGCCGTCTGCTGGGCGACCAGCCCGAGGAACGTCCGGTAGGACTCGTCGAGCGCGCGCCCGGCGCTCGCCGCCAGCACGATCACGCCGGTCGTGGTGTCGACGGCGTCGCCGCGCAGCGGCAGCACCATGGCTTCGGTGGGCGGCGTGGACCAGCTGCCGGCGGGCAGTCCGCCGGCGGCCTCGCCCGACACCGTCCGCGCGACCCCGTCGGCGAGCACGTCCTCGAGCGGCCAGGCGGCCGCGTCGCCCGCGCCTTCGCCGCCGGGGGTGACGGCCGCGAGCGGCGGCCCGCCGTCGCCCTCGCGGAGGTGGAGCGCGGCGTACGGGACGTCGGCGCCGGCCCGGCCCAGCACGGCCGCGACCAGCTCGCAGGCTTCGTCGACGGTGCGGGCGACGCCTGCCCGGGCGCCGAGTTCGCGCAGCGTCGCCAGCCGTCGTTCGCCGATCACGCGCTCGGTCGTGTCGGAGACCGCGGTGAACACCGCCCGCACGGCGCCCTGGTCGTCGTGCACCGGGCTGTAGGAGTACGTCCAGTAGGTCTCTTCCCAGTAGCCGTGCCGGTTCATCGGCAGCAGCAGGTCCTCCGACCAGGTCGCCTCGCCGGTGGACATGACGCTGTCCAGCATCGGGCCGACGATGTGCCAGATCTCGCCCCAGACCGCGGAACCGGGCTTGCCCAGCGCCGGGTGCTTGGTGCCCAGCAGCGGCAGGTACGCGTCGTTGTAGAGGAACCGCAGCTCCGGGCCCCACCAGACGATCATGGGGAAGCGGGAGGTCAGGCAGATCCGGACCGCCGCCGCCAGGCTCGGCGGCCAGTCCCGCGGTTCGCCGAGCGGGGACGACGCCCAGTCGAAGTCCCGCATCCGGGCGGCCATCCGGCTGGTCCCGGGAAACACGGCGCGGTGGCCGGCCTCTTTCCCGACGCTCATCTCACTCCAGGTTCACGCGGCCCCGGACGAGCCTACGTGAGCCGGCACCGCCCTGCCGGGCGTGCAAGATTCACGCGCCTGGGTGAGTCAGCCAGGTCATGGTGACCGTGGTGCCGTCGTCGCGGTGCACCTGCGCGCTCTGGTCGGCGAGGGTGTCGATGAGGAGCAGGCCGCGGCCCCGCAGCCCGTTCGAGGCGACCGGCGGCCGCCAGGTGCCGTAGTCGGTGACGGTCACGATGACCCGCCCGGGCAGCGCTTCGGCCCGCACGTCGACCGGGCCCGCCTGCCCGGTGGCGTAGGCGTGCTCGGCCGAGTTGGCCATCGCCTCGTAGCCGGCGAGGACGATGTCCTCCCGCTGTTCGAGGCTCAGCGGCAGCGTCGCCAGCCACCGCGCGAGTGCCTCCCGCAGGTCCGGCAGTCGTTCGGCGATGGCGGCCGTGCGCAGGTGGAACGTGTCCGGGGGAGCAGGCGCTCCCGGGGGGAGGGGGTCCGTCATCGGGTGTCCTCTCCGCGGCGGCGCACGTGGATCACGGCGATGTCGTCGTCGTGCCGTCCTCGCGTCAGTTCGTCGACGAGCTTGTCCCACGCCGTGCCGAGGTCGCTCGCGGTCAGCAGGCCGGGGATACCCGCGAGCAGCCATTCGATGCCCAGGGTGAGGTCGCGGGTGCGGCTTTCGACCAGCCCGTCGGTGTAGAGCACCAGGTCCGCGCCCGCCGGGAAGCCCGCGGTGCGCTGCGGGAAGACCGAGCCGACGCCCAGCGGCTGGGCCAGTGCCTCGCCGATCTGCTCGGGCGGCTCGCCCGGACGCACCAGGATCGCGGGCAGGTGGCCGGCGTTGGCGTAGACGAGCGTGCCGTCGGAGGGCCGGTGGACCGCGTAGAAGCAGGTCACGAAGCTTTCGCCGAAGAGCCCTGTGGTCAGTTCGGAGACGTTGCGCAGCAGTTCCGACGGGGGCAGCTCCAGCAGGGCGTAGCTGCGGATGGCCGTCCGGACCTGGCCCATCACCGTTGCGGCGGTGACACCGTGGCCGACGACGTCACCGATGACGAACGCGGTGGCGCCGGACGGCAGCCGGATCACGTCGAACCAGTCGCCGCCGACCTTGCTCCCGGTGGCCGCGGGCAGGTACCGGGTGAGCACGTCGAGGCCCGGGGTGGGCGGGGCGACCGGCAGCATGCTGCGGGACAGCTCGGTGGCGAGGGTGCGCTCGCGTTCGTAGAGCCGGGCGTTGTCCAGCGCGATGGCCGAGTACGCGGCGATGCCCTCGGCCAGGTACGCGTGCCGCGCGGTGAACCGGTCCGGTTCGGGGTGGCCGAAGAAGAACCCGCCCAGCACCTCGCCGGAGGTCGGGCTGAGCACCGGGACGGCCAGGTAGCTGCACACCGGCAGGTGGCCTTCGGGCATCCCGTGGTGGGGCGCGTTCTTCCCGAACCGCGGGTCCTGCGTGATGTCGGGGCTGCGCACGGTGCCGATGCCGTCGAAGGTCGGGGCGAACACGTCGGTGTTGCGCGGCATGGGGAACCGGGCGAACGCCTCCCGAGGCACCCCCGAGATCGTGTACAGCGTGTACGACTCGCCGAACTCGTCGATCAAGTTGTAGAAGAACGCGCCGAAGCCGGCTCCGGTCGCCTTCGTGGCCGCGTCGGTCGCGTCCTGCACGATCCGGTCGATGTCGAGCTGTGCGGTCAGTTCCCGGCCGGTGGAGTGCAGGGCGTCGACGACCGCGGCCTCGCCCTGCAGCCGCCGGACGGTGGCGGCCAGGTCCGCGGTGGCGGCGTCGATGGCGGCGGCGACGTCGAAGGGCAGAGCACCGGCGTCCTCGGTGGTGTAGACCAATGCGCCGTGCTGCTCCTCGCCGGCGGCAAGGGCGACCGCCCGCGTGATTTCCTTGCCCGGCACCAGTTTCGCCAGCAGCGCGCGGTCGGTCACCGCGAGCGCGACGTGGTGACCGAGGACGGCCCGCACCTCGTCCGGGCCGAGCTGGCGGATCTCGGTGGCCGCCGCGGCGCCGTCCCCGTCGACGAAGGCCCGGCGCACCGCGCCGAGCACCGTGTCGAAGTCCGGCCGGGACGGCATCAGGGAACCAGCGCGTCGGACAGCGACGGGTAGATGGCGAGTTCGTCGACCAGCCGGGTCAGCTCCAGCGGCCGCAAGGTGATGCGGCCGGTGGCCACCACCCGCAGCGGCGCCGAAGCGGTGGGCCCGCGGTGCGCCCGGACGAGTTCGGCCATGCCCGCCGAGGCGAGGAAGGTGACGCCGGTGAGGTCGATGACGAGCAGCGCGGGCCGCAGCCGCGCCGCCCGTTCGGCCAGTTGGCGCAATTTGGGGGCCAGGGCGAGGTCGAGTGCACCCTCGACGTGCAGCACCGCCGCGCCGTCCCGGCTCTCCAGGACCACCGACCCCGCGGCACCGGCGGCGTCGTCGAGTGAGTCCCCGGTCACGTCCCGTTCGCCCATGGCGCCCATCCTGCCTGCTCGTGGCCCCGGCGGGAAGCGACGGGGGAGCTGACACGGCGGCGTGTCGCCCGGGCAGGCATGATTGACAGCGGTTGAGCAAACAGCCTTCGTGATCACGCACGCCCGCCGGGCTCTCCCGGTGAAGCGTCGAAGGCGAGGAGAAATCACATGACCGAGCACACCCACCTCGAAAGCTCGGCCACCGCTGTGCCGTTCGGGGAATTCCGGATCGCCCGGACGGAGCAGGCGGAAGCGGTCGTCGTCGAGGTCGCCGGGGACGTGGACACCACCACCGCACCGGCTCTCGTGCAGGCGGCGGACGAAGCGCTGGCGGAACAGCCGCCGGTGCTCGTGGTCGACCTGAGCCGCGTCGAATTCCTCGCCTCCCCCGGCCTGACCGCGTTGCTGACGATCCACCGCAACGCCGGCTCCGGAACCGCGGTGCGGATCGTCGCCTCCGGCCGGGCCACCCTGCGCCCGATCCAGCTGACCGGGCTCGAGGAAAGCCTTTCGCTCTTCCCGACCCGGGAAGCTGCGCTGGCCGGGTCCTGACCGCGTCGTCCCGGCCGCGTCAGCTGCCGGCCGGGACGGCTTGGCGCCGGATCGCCAGCACGGCGACGTCGTCCTGGGCCGGCCGGTTGCCGATCATCGTGGCCATGACCCGCGCGCAGACCCGTTCGGGCTCGTCGGCGCGCACGATGTCCGCCAGCTGCTGCATGCCCACGTCCACCGGCCGGTCCCGCCGTTCCACCAGCCCGTCGGTGTAGAACACCAGCACGCTTTCCGGCACCAGGCCGATCACCGTGGTGCGCCGCTCGGGTTCGCCGATGGTCAACCCGATCGGAGGATCCGGGGGCGTGTCCACCAGCCGGCCCGCTTCGCCGGGCAGGGCGAGCACCGGGGGCAGGTGCCCGGCCAGCGACAGCGTCAGCGTCTCGCGGTCCGGGCCGATGATCCCGTAGGCCACCGTGGCCATCGCCCCGTGCTCGAAGTGGTTGGCCTTGCGGTCGAGCTTGGCGAGCACCTCGGCGGGGCTTTCGCAGTCGAGGGCGTAGGCCCGCAGGGCACTGCGCAGCCGCCCCATGATCACCGCCGCGTCGAGGCCGTGGCCGGAGACGTCGCCCATCACGATGCCGAGCCGGTCGCCCGGCAGGGAGAACAGGTCGTACCAGTCGCCGCCGAGCCCGGTTTCCGCGCCGGGCACGTACCGGGCGCCGAACGCCAGGCCGGACACCGCGGGCAGGCTGCTGGGCAGCAGGCTGCGCTGCAGCGCCATGGTGGCGGTGCGGTTCTCCTCCAGCGCCTCCATCTGGACCGCCAACGCGAGGCGGTCGGCGAGCAGCTGCATGGTGGCCACGTCGGACTCGCCGAACGCCCGTGGCGCCACGGAACCGACGTGCAGCACGCCGACGAGCTCGGTCCCGGCCATCATGGGCACGCCGAGCATGGAGTGCAGGCCGCGTTCCCACAGCAGGGAGTTCACGACGGTGGTTTCGTCGATGTGGTCGAGGATGACGGGGGCCCGCTCGAGCGCGACCCGGCCGGCGAAGCCGCTGCCGACCGGCACCCGCACGCCCTGGTGGACTTCCTCTTCGATCCCGGCCGCCGCGAAGGCGACGAGCTGGCGGCCGCTGGGCTGGTAGCGCAGCACGGTCGCGGTGTCGACCGCCATGACCTCGCGCAGGCGCCGGAGAGTCTCGGCGAGCACCTCGGCCAGACCGAGGTGGGCGGCCGGGGCACCGAGGATCGTCTCCAGCTGCTGCAGCCGGTCGTGGGCGTCGAGACTTCGCGACATGTGACGACCCTAGCCGCAAGTCCTTTGCGGCCCTAACCATCCCGGGTTTCGACGGCGGGTCTCCCGGGGTACCAGAGCGGCGTGAACGTCGACTTGGACTGGGTGGGTGTGCTGCGGCACGGCCAGAGCACGGGGAACGTGGCCAGGGAGGAAGCGGAGTCGGCCGGCGCGGACGTGATCGACGTAGCCGAACGCGACGCCGACGTGCCGCTGACGGACCTGGGGCGGGAACAGGCTTCCGCCGCGGGGAAGTTCCTCGCCGAGCACCCGCCGGACGTCGTGATCACCTCCACCTACCGCCGGGCCTGGGACACCGCCCGGCTGGCCGCCCCCGACGGCGTGCCGGTGGTCCCCGACGAACGGCTGCGCGACCGCGAGCTCGGCGTCCTGGATCTGCTGACCTCGCACGGCGTCCGCGAGCGGTGGCCCGACGAGCTGCGGCGCAAGCGGCGCCTGGGCAAGTTCTACTACCGGCCGCCCGGCGGGGAGTCGTGGGCGGACGTGGTGCTGCGGCTGCGGTCCCTGCTCACCGAGCTGAGCGTGGAGCACGCCGGAAGGCGCGTTCTGCTGGCCGCGCACGAGATGACCGTCTTCGCCCTGCGCTACCTGCTCGAAGGGCTGCCCGAACCCGACCTGCTGCGCGCCGCCGGCGCCACCGAGGTGCCGAACGGCTCGGTGACGGCCTGGGAACGCGACTCCGACGGCGGGTTCACGATGGTGCTGGCCCAGGAGGTGGGCCACCTGCACGCCACCGACACCCCGCCGACGGCGGACGACGATGCCGCTCAGCAGCTCACCTGAGCCCGCGCCGATCAGCCCGGCCCTGCTGCGGGACTGGCGGATCGGCGCGGAGGACCGCGGCACCGTGCTCGTCGTCGGCGGCGCCCGGACCGTGCCGGGAGCACCGGCGCTGTCCGGGACCGCCGCCCTGCGCGCCGGGGCCGGCACGCTCCAGGTCGCGGTTGCCGAACGGCACGCGACCGCGCTCGGCGTCTCGGTGCCCGAGTCGTCGGTGTTCGGGCTGCCCGAGACGGAGACGGGGGCGATCGCCGCCGACGCCGTCGACCGGCTGGCCGAGGTGCTGCCCGACGCCGGCACCATCGTGGTGGGGCCCGGCCTCACCGGCGCCCCGGAGACCGAAGAGCTGCTGCGGCGCCTGGTGCCCGCCATCGCCCCGGACGCCCGGGTGGTGCTCGACGCGTTCGCGCTCGGCGCGCTGAGCAGGGCCCCTTCCCTCGCGGAACCCCTGTCCGGCCGCCTCCTCCTCACGCCGAACCGGGTCGAGGCCGCCTTCCTCGACGGCTGCGAGGAAAAGGACGTCGACGACCTGGAGACGGCGGTGCGGATCGCCGGCCGCTACGGCGGCGTGGTGCTGCTGATGGGCGTGGTCGCCTCGCCGGACGGCCGGGTTTGGCGCGACGGCAGCGGCCACGTCGGCCTGGCGACGTCGGGCAGTGGCGACGTCCTGGCCGGCCTGACCGGCGGCTTCCTCGCCCGTGGCGCGGCCGTCGACCAGGCGGCCTGCTGGGCGACGCACGTCCACGCGGTGGCCGGCCAGCGGCTGATCCCGGACACCGGCAGCACCGGCCTGCTGGCCCGGGAACTGGTGGCGGAGATCCCGCGGGTCATCGCCGAGCTCGAACGCTGAGCGTCAGCGCTGGGTGGTGGGCCGCACGATGACTTCGTTGACGTCGACGCCGTCCGGCTGCCCGATCGCGTAGGCGACCGCCGCGGCGATCGCGTCCGCCGGGAGGGTCACCGCGCGGTAGGCGCGCATCGCCTCCTGCGCGCCCGGTTCGGTGATCGTGTCCGCCAGCTCGGACTCGGTGACGCCGGGGGAGATCGTCGTGACGCGGATGCCGGGCTCGGCTTCCAGGCGCAGGCCTTCGGTGATCGCCCGGGCCGCGTGCTTGGTGCCGCAGTAGACCGCGGCCGTCGGCACCACCTCGTGCGCGCCGGTGGAGGCGATCGTCACGAAGTGGCCGCCGCGTGCGCGCCGGAAGTGCGGCAGGGCGGCCGCGATCCCGTGCAGCAGGCCGCGGACGTTGACGTCGATCATCCGGTCCCACTCGCCGACGTGCAGCGAGTCCAACCGCGACAACGGCATGACGCCGGCGTTGGCCAGAAAGACGTCGATCCGCCCGTGCGCCTCGACGGCGGCGTCGGCGAACGCGGCGACGTCCGCGCGGTCGGTGACGTCGAGGCGGTGGACGTCGGCGGTGCCGCCGGTGTCGTGGATTTCCTCGGCCAGCGCGGCCAGCCGGTCTTCGCGCCGGGCGCCGAGCACGACGTGGTGGCCTTCACGGGCCAGGTGCACCGCGGTGGCGCGGCCGATGCCGCTGCTGGCGCCGGTGATGAGAACGGTCTTCACAGGGTTCCTTCCGGGAAGTCGGCGCCGAGGGTGGTCTCGCGCCAGGTGTCGAACGTGGCGCGGAGGGTGTCGAGCCGGGTGGTGGCGATGTCGTAGGCGGCGCGGCCGAGGAGCAGGCGCAACGGCGGTTCGTCACTGCCGACGGCGGCGAGGATGGCTCCGGCGGCGCGTGCCGGGTCGCCCGGCTGCCGGCCGTAGGTCGCGAGCGTCGCCTCCCGGCGGGCGCCCGCGGTCTCGGCGTAGTCGTCGATGCGGATCGCCGACTGCCGCATCGAGGGGCCGGACCAGTCGGTGCGGAACGCCGCGGGCTCCACGATGGTCACCTTGATGCCCAGCGGTGCCACTTCCGCGGCGAGGGACTCCGACAAGCCTTCCACGGCGAACTTCGTCGCGTGGTAGTAGCCGGTGGCGCCGAAAGCCGCCAGACCGCCGAGGGAGGACACGGTGACGATGTGGCCGCTGCGGCGCGCCCGCATGCCCGGCAGGACCGCGCGGGTGACGTCGGCGAGGCCGAAGACGTTCGTGTCGAACAGTTTCCGGATCTCTTCGTCCTCGCCTTCCTCGACCGCGGCGAGGTAGCCGTAGCCGGCGTTGCCGACCAGGACGTCGATCCGGCCGAACGCCGTTTCGGCTCGCTTGACGGCGTCGACGACCTGGGTGTGGTCGGTGACGTCGAGCGGCAGGGCCAGCGCGCGGTCGCCGTGTGCCTCGGCGAGGCCGGCGATCCGCGCCGGATCGCGGGCGGTGACGACCGCGCGCATTCCACGGCCGAGCACGGCTTCGGCCAGGGCATGGCCGAGGCCGCTGGAGCAGCCGGTGATGAAAAAGACCGGGTTTTCGGGCACGACGAAGTACTCCGTCCATTGTGGATGGGTGGGGAAAAGCGGTTCAGGCGGAGAGGCTGCCCAGCAGGGCCAGTGCCGCTTCCGACGGGCTGCCCGGCTCGGCTTGGTAGACGATCAGCTGCTGACCCGGTGCGCTGTTGACGGTCAGCGCCTCGTAGCTCAGCTCCAGCTCGCCGACCAGCCGGTGGCGGAACCGCTTGGTTTCGCGGGTCTTCTGCCGGATGTCGTGGCGGGCCCACAGCCGGCGGAAGTCGGCGCTCTTGACCGACAGCTCGCCGACGGTGTCGATGAGCTGCGGGTCGTCCGGGTCGATGCCGGCGGCCGCCCGCAGGCCGCCGACCGTGTTGACGGCCACGCGCTCCCAGTCCGGGTAGAACTCGCGGGCGTCCGGGTCGAGGAACACCAGGCGGACCAGGTCACCGCTGTGGGTGTGCCCGGCGAACAGCGCCTCGCCGAGCGCGTTGTGCGCGAGCACGTCGAGACAGCGGCCGAGCACGAGCGCGGGCGTGTCCGGCCAGCCGTCCATCAGGCGCAGCAGGTTCGGGCTGACCTGTTCACGCCGCCGGGCGCGCCGGCGCCGGACCGGCTGCGGCCGGGCCAGCCGGTGCAGGTGGGCGACGGCGTCGTCGTCCAGCGCCAGCCCGCGGGCGAGCGCGTCGACGACCTGCGCCGACGGGTTCCGCTCCCGGCCCTGCTCGAGCCGGACGTAGTAGTCGGTGCTGACGCCCGCCAGCAGCGCCACCTCCTCGCGGCGCAGGCCCGCGACCCGGCGCGAGCCGCCAGGAGCCAGGCCGAGCTCCTCGGGACCCACCTGTTCGCGGCGGGCTCGGAGGAACTCTCCGAGGGCGTTTTCCTGGGCCATGATCCGAGGCTAACCCGGAAACGGTTCACGAGGGTGGCCGTGCGACACCCACCCTCAGGCCAGCCGGATCGGCTTCTCGTCGTCGCCCGGCTCGGCCCGCAGCAGCGTCGCCGTGGCCGCGCGCCCGTCGACGTCCAAGGTCATCACCGCGTTCCCGAAGTGCGGCCCGGACACGCAGTGCCACGACAGCGGCGCGGGCGGAACCCCGGCTTTACGCGCCAGCCACTCGCTCACCCTGGTGAGTGACCGCGCCCAGCCGGCCCGGAACAGCCGGTTCATGTACCACGGCACGGTGTTGTGCACCGGCGAGCAGGTCAGCTGGTGGACCGGCGCCGCGGTGCCGCCCGGGAACTCGGCCCGCGCGACGTAGGCGTGGTGCACGTCGCCCGAAAGCACGTTCACCGACGCCGGTCCTTCGTCCGCGACGCGGGCGATGAGCTTCGCCAGCCGCTCGAACGACGTGCGGAACGCCGGCCAGTGCTCCAGGTCCACCAGCTGCCGGAACCACTCGTTGGCCCGCCCGAGGAGCCCGGGCCGGGCGCAGAGCCGCTCGTTGACCGACTGCGCGGCCGAGAGCGCGGTGGGCAGCAGCCACGGCAGCGACGTCCCGATCAGCAGGTGGTCGAACTCGCCGGACGCCTGCTCCTCGATCCAGCGGAACTCCTCCTCGCCGATCATCGACCGCTGCCCGCCCTCGAGGATCCGCCCGGCCCGCGAGTCGATCACCAGCAGCCGGACCGGGCCGAAGTCGCGCCGGTAGGACCACCGGGTGCCCTTGGCGCCGTCGGCCTCCCGGTCGGCCCGGTCGGCGAACTCGCGCAGGAGCCCGGCGTTGTCCCCGCCCGACCGGCCGACCCGCTGGTAGAGGTCGTCTTCGGCCAGCTCGCGCGGCCCGAGGTTGCCGAGGTGCTGGTAGACCCAGTACGAGACCAGCGCGCCGCGGATCCGCTCCGGCCACCAGGACGTCCGGGCCATCTTCTCGCGCCAGGCCTGCGAGGTGTTCCAGTCGTCGCGGACGTCGTGGTCGTCGAAGATCATCGACGTCGGCACGGTGGAGAGCAGCCAGCGGACCGCCGGGTCGCACCACGCCTCGAAGTACAGGTGGCAGTACTCCTCGAAGTCGGCGATCTCGTTGCCGGGTGGCTCTTTGGTGTCACGCCGGGTGGCGAGCCACTGCTGCGTCGCGTCGGTGGTCTCGTCGGCGTAGACCTGATCGCCCAGCAGCAGCAGGGATTCCGGCCATTCGGTCTCGTCGAGGGCGGCGATCCGGTGGGCGTAGGCGGCGAGCGCGTCCGGGCCCAGTGCGTCCTGTTCCCGCGGCTTGCGGCAGGAGCCGAAGACCAGCCGGAACCGCGGATCGCCGGGTTTCAGCGTCCGGATCCGGCTCGGCGGCAGCTCGCTGTCCGGCTCCGGCCAGACGACTGCGCCGTCGAGCCGGACCTCGTACGGCGTGCTCCGTCCGGGTGCCAGCCCGGTGAGCACGACCAGGGCGTAGTGGTGGCCGGCGACCTCGAACGTCCGGGCGGACGCGTCGCCGGCCCGCACTTCGCACGAGCCGTCGGTCTCGACCCAGATCGTCGCCGAGGTGGCGTCGACGTGCCGCAGCAGCGGACCCAGGAGCAGCTCGGTCATCCGGGAATCCTGTCAGAACTCCACGGGGGCGGCCGATCGGTGAACGGCTCGAAAGTTCCCGAAACGTTTCGATAATCGTTGACCGGCCGGGCGCGGGGGACGAACCATCGTCGCAGCTGCGTTCCCGCCCCCGGAAAGGATTCCCTCGCGTGCGAAGACTCCTCACCGCCCTTTCCGCCGCCGTGCTGGCGATCGCCGCGTCGATCGTGCTGGTCTTGGCGGCGCAGCCGGCATCCGCGGCCACGTTGACGCGGGTCACCGACTTCGGCAGCAATCCCAGCAACCTCAACATGTACACCTACGTCCCGGACCGCGTCGCCGCCCGCCCGGCGCTGCTGGTGGCCGTCCACTACTGCACCGGCTCGGCGTCGGCGATCTTCAACGGCTACGCCCACGACTACGTCACCGCGGCCGACCAGTACGGGTACGTCATCGTGTTCCCGGAAGCCACCCGCAGCGGGCAGTGCTTCGACGTTTCCTCGCCGCAGGCCCTCACCCGCGGCGGCGGCAGCGACCCCGTCGGCATCCTCTCGATGGTCAACTGGGCCAAGCAGCGCTACGACGTCGACTCCTCGCGGGTGTACGTCACCGGGTTCTCCTCCGGCGCGATGATGACGAACGTGCTCGCCGCGGAGTACCCGGACGTGTTCGCTGCCGGCTCGGCGTTCATGGGCGTGCCCGCCGGCTGCTTCGCGACCACCGACGGGTCCAGCTGGAACAGCCAGTGCTCGGGCGGCCAGCTGATCAAGACCGCGCAGCAGTGGGGCGACCAGGCCCGCCAGATGAGCGGCGGCCGCACCGGCCCGTTCCCGCGCATGCAGCTGTGGCACGGCACGGCCGACGACACCCTGCGCTACCCGAACTTCGGGGAGGAGATCAAGCAGTGGACCAACCTGCACGGGCTGAGCCAGACGCCGTCGTCGAGTGATTCGCCGCAGCCGAGCTGGACACGCACCCGCTACGGCGCCACCGGCACGCAGGCGCCCGTCGAGGGCATCAGCGTCCAGGGTGCGGGACATGCGTTGCCGCAGAACGGGATGATCCAGTACGCGATCGCCTTCCTCGGCCTGAACAGCGGTGGTTCCACCACCACGCCGCCGACGACCACGTCTTCCGCGCCGCCGGCCGGGACGACGCTGGGCAGCGCGGCGGCGCGGACCGGACGGTACTTCGGCACGGCGGTTTCGGCGAGCAAGCTGTCGGAAAGCGTGTACACCGGGATCCTGAGCCGCGAGTTCTCCATGGTGACGCCCGAGAACGAGATGAAGATCGACGCGACCGAGCCTTCGCAGAACCAGTTCTCGTACGCCAACGCGGACCGGATCGTGAACCAGGCGACGAGCCAGGGCGCCCGGATGCGCGGGCACACGCTGGCGTGGCACCAGCAGCAGCCGGGCTGGATGCAGGGCATGGAGGGCTCGGCGCTGCGGCAGGCGATCCTCAACCACGTCACCCAGGTGGCGACCCACTACCGCGGCAAGATCTACGCGTGGGACGTGGTGAACGAGGCGTTCGAGGACGGCGGTTCCGGCGCCCGGCGCAATTCCAACCTGCAGCGCACCGGCAACGACTGGATCGAGGCGGCGTTCACGGCGGCCCGGGCGGCGGACCCGGGCGCGAAGCTGTGTTACAACGACTACAACACCGACGACTGGAGCCAGGCGAAGACCCAGGCGGTCTACCGGATGGTGCAGGACTTCAAGTCCCGGGGCGTCCCGATCGACTGCGTCGGCTTCCAGTCGCACTTCAACCCCAACAGCCCGGTGCCGTCGAACTACCAGACGACGTTGCAGAACTTCGCGAACCTGGGGGTCGACGTCCAGATCACCGAGCTGGACATCGAGGGCTCGGGGACCGCGCAGGCGAACAACTTCCGCACGGTGACTTCGGCGTGCCTCGCGGTCGCGCGGTGCACCGGGATCACGGTGTGGGGCATCCGCGACACGGATTCGTGGCGGGCTTCGGGAACGCCGTTGCTGTTCGACGGCAACGGCCAGAAGAAGGCGGCGTACCCGGCGGTGCTCGAGGCGTTGAACGGCGGAGCCCCGCCGGACGGCGGCACGACCACCACCACCACTTCTTCCGCTCCGCCTTCACCTGGTGGCTGCTCGGCGGCGTACGTGAAAACGGCGGAGTGGAACGTGGGCTTCAACGGCCAGGTGACGGTGTCGGGGACGAACAACTGGGTGCTGACGATCACGTTCAACGCACCGCAGAAGGTGATCGGCAGCTGGAACTACACGGGAACGTGGGACAGCACCGGTTACGTCCTGACGGCGAGGCCCAACGGAAGCGGCAACGTCATCGGCTTCACGGTCCAGCACGGCGGCAACCTGACGGCCCCGACGGTGACCTGCACGAGTCCATAGTGGTCGTCGTCACAGGTTCCAGGTGCTGCGAAAACTGTCGGTGGTGACGGATAGCCTCAGCACATGAAAACGGACGACGCGACAGTCCCGGCGCACCAGCTCACCAAGGGCCAGTGGTTCTGGCACGAGCCCGCGCCGGGGCTGCCCGCGTGGCAGCTGCAGGTGAATTCGGCGGAGTTGCTGGAGGATTCTGTGGAGATCTTCACCACGGACGAGGAGCGGGAGCTGGTTTCGTACCCGCGGAACCGGTTGATCCGGCTGGCCGAGGTGGCTTGAGGGCCTGAACGGGGGAGTGAGGGGAGTTGGTGTTCGTGAGGGTTGTGTCGAGCTGAAGGTTTGCGGGCGCAGGTCTTCGGCGGGCAGTCGTGCTTGACCTGGGGTGGTGCGTTCCGTTCGGCACCACACCCGCCGGCCCGCTGCTGAGCGAGCCGGCGGGTGTGGTGCCGGGTTTCCCGGGGCGGGCCTGGGTTGGGCTTTGTTCGCGCCGGGCTGGGCCTGCGTTTGGCCGCGCCTGCGCCGCGCCGGGCTGAGCCTGCGCTGGCCGCGCCGCGCGTGCGCCGGCCGCGCCGCACCCGCGTCGAGTCGCGCCGTGCCTGCGCGGGCCGCGTCGAGTCGGGCCGAGTCGCGCCGGCCGCGGCTGCGCCGCGCCTGCGCGGGCCGCGTTGAGCCGAGCCGCGCCGGCCGCGTCGGGCCGGGGGGGCGTCGGGACTAGCCTGCGTGGCGGAGGGCCGGTGGGCGCCAGGTCATGCGGACCGTTGTTCCCTTTGCGCCCGTGTCTATGTCGGACTGGTCCGTCACCTGGTCGATCAGCAGCAGGCCGCGGCCACCGGAGGTGCGCAGGCCTGCCACGCGGGGGCGCGTTGCCGGGATTCCGCAGCCGGTGTCCGTCACCGTCACCGTGACCGCGTCGCCCTCTCGGCGGGCCTGCAAGCGGGCCCAGCCGTGGCCGTCCGGGTAGGCGTGGGCCGCGACGTTGGCAAGTGCTTCGTACGTGGCCAGCGTGATGTCGTGCTTGCTGTCCGGGTCGAGGGAGAACTCGCCCAGCCAGTGGATCAGCTTGCGGCGCAGGTCGGCCATCTCGTTGGGCAGGGCCGGCGCCAGCTCTTCGAAGGTCGAGGCGACCACGGCTCCGGCTGCGAAGCGCTCCGGGGGCGTGGTCCCGGCTTGGTCGGCGTCGGTGCTCTCGCCCGTATCGACGCCAGTTTCCGGGGTATGTCGATACACGATCCGCTCCCATCGTTCAGCCGCGGTTCCCCCGTATCAGCGGGCTTCTCTGGTGGACTACCCACCGCCACGGAGTCTTACCCGTTGTGCTTCGTGAGATGTGCCGCTACAGTGGAGACGCTCCTCGCGGATGCCGGCCCCTTGGCCGCCCGGAGGCAGCTCCCTCGGATCCAGGCCACTCGGCCTCTTTCCTTCTTCGCGGCCTCGCCGTCCGTGCGCAGGCCCATCACCCACATCAGGAGACACCCATGTCTTTTCACGGAATCCTCGACCTGTCCGGCAAAACCGCGTTCGTCCGGCCCGGCTACCGGCCCGCGCCCGACGACGTTGCCGTGCCGCTTTCCCTGGTCCGCAAGCACAACCTGCGGCCCGGCGACGAGATCGCCGGCACCACCGAGAAGATCGCCAGCGTCAACGGCGCCGATCCGGACGAGCCGCGCCCCCGGTTCACCGACCTCGTCCCGGTGCACCCGGACCGGCGGCTGCTGCTCGAAACCACGCCGACGCGGCTGTTGCCCCGCGTCCTCGACCTCGTCATGCCGCTCGGCCGGGGGCAGCGCGCCCTGATCGTTTCGCCGCCCAAAGCGGGGAAAACCACGGTGCTCAAGGAAATCGGCCACGGGCTTTCGGTCAACCACCCCGAGTGCCGGTTGCTCGTCCTGCTCGCCGACGAACGCCCGGAAGAGGTCACCGACCTGAGCCGGACCGTGCACGGCGAAGTGATCGCGTCCACTTTCGACCGTCCGCCCGCCGAACACGTCGCGGTGGCGGAACTCGCCGTCGAGCGCGCGAAACGCTTGGTGGAGCGCGGTGAAGACGTCGTGCTGCTGCTCGACTCCCTCACCCGGCTCGGCCGCGCGTTCAACCTTTCGGCCCGCCCGTCCGGCCGCACGCTGTCGGGCGGCGTCGACGCGGCCGCGTTGCAGCCGATGAAGCGGATCCTCGGCGCCGCGCGCAACATCGAGGGCGGCGGTTCGCTCACGATCATCGCGTCGGCGTTGGTGGAAACCGGTTCGCTGGCCGACACGGTGTTCTTCGAGGAGCTGAAGAGCACCGGCAACGCCGAGCTCAAGCTCGACCGCAAGACGGCCGAGCGCCGCGTCTTCCCGGCGGTCGACGTGGCGGCGTCCGGCACCCGCCGCGAAGAGCTGCTGGTCACCCCGGGCGAACTCGCTGCGATGCGCGAAGTCCGGCGGGCGCTGCCGGGTCCGCACGCGATCGAGCAACTGCTGGAGCAGCTCCGCAAGACCGGTTCCAACGCCGAGTTCCTGCTCCGCGTGACGGGTGCGGCCCTGCCGGAAGCCGCCTGAATTCAGTTTCCCGACGCGCCCGCAGTTCGCCGATCACCTTCGCCCCGGCATGGCGGGTGCCCGCACGGGGAACGCTCACGTGCCGCGGCCGGTCGCCTTCTGCAGGGCGTCGATCCGCTCGGACGCCTCCGCCTTCGTCAGGTCGTCCGGCACCTCTTCGCCGGCTTCCTGCGCCAGCGTCTGCAGGTACGACTTCTGCGGCCCGGTCATCGGCTCGTCGCCGGTGGTCCAGTCGCTCGGGTCCTTCTCGGGGTTCGGCTCCACCTGATCGGTCACGACTCCTCCAATCGAACGTTTGTTCGCATGTCGTCGACTGTAGCGCAGGGGTCCGACAACCGCCGGTCACGCGCCGGCCGGGGGCGTGCTCGGGACGCCCGCCTCGTGGCCCGGTCGCCCGTGCGTGCGGCGGTCGTCCTTCATCTGCTGTTCGTGCAGGTGGCGGCGTCCTCCGGTGAGCGAAGTGAGCAGCTCACGCTCAAGGTCGCGGCACGCCTTGTAGTAGCCGTCGTCGTACTCCTCGACGACCTGGAACGTCCACCGATCGGGTAACACGTTGAGCCCGATGAGCTCTTCGGAGATCCGCCGCGCCCAGTCGCCGTGACCTGCCTTCCCGAGCTGCTCCACGGCCTCGCCGAGGGCCAGGTCCGCGCTCCCGGTCAGCTGGTGGAAGGAGTAGAGGTGCCCGCGGGCGCGCTCGATCGTCTCGAGCGCCTCGGTCACCTTGCCGACGGCTTCGACGGTGGCGGCGTCAGGGTTCTCGTCCATGCGCGCAAAGTGCCCCGTTCCGCGATTTCTACACTTCGCGGAACGGGGCACCGGTCAAGCGTCAGGCCGTGGGGCGCGTGGCCCCCGCGTACTCGCTCATCAGCGGCGAGATCTTGACGACGTCGCCGCTGGTCGGCGCGTGCACCATCTTGCCGTCGCCGATGTACATCCCGATGTGGGACACCGGCGAGTAGTAGGCGACCAGGTCGCCGGGCTGCAGCTGGCTGCGCGACACCGGGGTGCCGAAGCCGGCCTGTGCCGCGGAGTTCCGCGGCAGGGTGATGCCGGCCTGCTTGTACGCCCACTGCATCAGGCCGGAGCAGTCGAACGTGCTCGGCCCGGTGGCGCCCCAGACGTAGGCGCTGCCGAGCTTGCTCAGCGCCGCGTTGACCGCGGCCTGCGCCGCCGCGGTGGGTGCCTTGACGTTCGGCGCCGCGCCGCCGGTGTCCTTCTGGGCGGCCCGGTCCGCGTTGCTGAGGGTCCGGCTCTGCGCCTCGATCTGGTCGATCTGGCCCTGCAGGTCCTTCTTCTTGGCCTCGATGTCCGACGCCAGCTTCGCCGCCGCGTCCCGGGCGTCCTGCGCCTGCTTCGCCGCGTCGGCCGCCGTCTTCTCGGCGGCGGTGGCCTTGGCCGCCGCGCCGCTGAGGTTGTCCATCGCGGCGTTCTTGTCGGTCGCGATGACCTCGAGCGCCGCCGAGCGGTCCAGGAAGTCCTGGGTGGACGTTCCGGCCAGCAGGGCCGACAGCTTGTTCATCTGGACGCCGCTGGTGAACGACGCGCCGGCGAACTTGTCCACTTCGGACTGGTACTTCTGCTTCGCCTCGACGGCCTGGGCACCGGCGTTCTTCGCGTTGGTGACGTCGGCGTTGGCCTTGTCGAGCTGGCCCTGCTTGGCGGTCAGGTCGTCCTGGGCGCGAAGCAGGTCTTCGTTGAGCTTTTCCGCCTGTGCCGCGAGGTCGCGGTACTTGGCGAGGGCGTCCGACCCGGTGGGTGGCGCCTGGAGGACGGGGACGGGGGCGGCGGTGGCCGGCTGGGCCATGGTGACGACGGTGATCACCGAGGCCGCGGCGAGGGCACCTGACACCACGCGCTTGACGGGATGCGAACGCATTCTCGCGCGGGTCTCCTTTGCTGATCGGCCGCCGGCGGGTACCGGGACGGCGAGTCGGGGGTCTCGCCCGTCCCCGGGCGTGCTCGACCGCAACAGGAAGAGCCCGCGGTGGGGGTCCCGGTACCCGGCAGGGGGTATCGGCGGCGATCTCGCGTCGCCGTCTGTGGACGACCGGGGGCCGCGAGATCTCGAACAGGTTACGAAACGAGCACGGAAGAGTCCAGTGGGGGGCGCTCGAAACTCTCCGTGACGCCGGTCAACACGGCTGGACCAGTGGAAACGCGCCTGGATGTGGTTGGGATTACATGCCGTCACGGCGCTCGTTACGGTACCCCCCTAGGGTAGGTGGTGCGGTCCACGTGGTCAGGAACCGCCCGTGCTGGGTGAATCCGGTTTGTACGTCCCTTGTATCCGGTTGCGTGATTCTCCTCGGCGTAGAGATTCCGACCCATGGAGGACAAGGATGTTCACGAAGGCCGCCGTTCTCACGGCGCTCACCGCCGCGACTTTCGCCGTGGCCGCACCGGCGCAGGCCGAGACAGCGGCCACGACGGTGCTGCCCGGGGCGAACATGGAGGCCGTGCTGAAGGCGGCCCAGATCGACCCGCGCCGCGCCGACGACACCCAGACCCCGGGCGCCCACGACAGCGTCCTGCTCGTCGAGCAGGCGCTGCAGGCGAAGGGGCTGCTGGCGAGCCAGTACGTCGACGGTTACTTCGGCACCACCACGATCACCGCGTACTCGCAGTACCAGAAGTCGTTGGGCTACACCGGTCTCGACGCTTCCGGCCTGCCGGGCAAGACCTCGCTCGAGAAGCTGGGTGAAGGCCGCTACACGGTCACGAACCCGCTTTCCGCCGGCAGCCAGGTGACCTACCACAGCAAGACCCTCAACACGCGCACCAAGGCGATGCTCGTTGCGGCGGAAGGGATCTACGGATCCCAGGTCGTCCTGACCCAGGGCTCGTACAACGCGGGCGGCGTCGACGCTTCGGCCGGTACCCACGACGGCGGCGGCGCGATGGACATTTCGGTGTCCGGCATCTCGTCGGCGAACCGGACGAAGCTGCTGACGGCGCTGCGCAAGGTCGGGTTCGCGGCCTGGCTCCGCACGCCGGCGCAGGGCTTCGACTACCACATCCACGCGATGGCGGTCTCCGACCCGGACCTGTCGTCCGGGGCCCAGCACCAGACCGGTGACTACTACCTGGGCATGAACGGCCTCGCCGGCCGCGGCTCCGACGACGGGCCGCAGGTCACGAAGGTCACCTGGGAGGAGTACCAGCGCGGCTGATGCCGGGCGTGCGCCCGGCCGTGGTGGCACGGCCGGGCGCACCGGTGGTTTGATCGAAGGACCAACGACACGGGGGTGTTTCGATGCCGCAGAAGGCGTTCCGGTTCGGCGTGGTCGCTGGCGCGACGGAGGGTGGCGCGAAATGGCTCGCCACCGCTCGCCGGGCCGAAGAACTCGGCTATTCGACGCTGCTGTGCCCGGACAACCTGAACATGCCGACGCCGACCGCGGCACTCGCCGCGGCCGCCGCGGCGACGACCGAGCTGCGCGTCGGCTCGTTCGTGCTGGCCGGCCCGCTGCGCACGGCGCGGGCAGCGGCCTGGGAAGCGCACAGCCTGACCGTCGTCACCGACGGCCGGTTCGAGCTCGGGCTCGGCACCGGACGGCCGGAAATGCGGCAGCAGGCCGAAGAACTCGGGCTGCCGTACGGCTCGGGGCAGGAGCGGCTCGACTCGATTTCCGAGACCGTCGACCACGTCCGAAGGCTCGACGGCGACGCGCACACGCCGGTGATGATCGCCGCGGGCGGCCCCAAGGTGCGCCGCCTCGCCGGGTTGAAGGCCGACATCGTCACCATGGCAGGCGGCGTGCTGACCACCCGGGAGGAAATGACCGGGCACGTCGAGGAAGTCCGGTCGGCGGCCGGTGACCGCGATGTCGAGTTCGCCATGAACATCTGGGTCGTCGGCGACGAGGTGCCGCCGTGGATCCGCGGCTTCATCGGCGTCGACGCCGAGACGCTGATCGAGCACGACTCGCTCGGCCTGCTCCGCGGCGGCGTCGACGACATGGTGGCGGAGCTCGAACGCCGTCGCGAGGAACAGGGCGTGTCCTACTTCAGCGTCAACGGCGCGTTCCTCGAGGAGTTCGCTCCGGTGGTGGAGCGGTTGTCGGGGAAGTGAGCGTCGTGGGGTCGGTGTTGGCGCCGCAGAGCACGACGGCGACCCGTTCGCCCGGCGCGGGCCGGTAGGCACCGGAAAGCAGGGCGGCGAACGCCGTCGCCCCACCGGGTTCGACGGCCAGGCGGTAGCGGTCCCACAGCGCCGCCCGCGCTTCGACGATCGCGGTGTCGTCCACGAGCACCGAGCCCGCGTCCGTGCGGGTGGCGACCGCGAAGGCGATGTCGCCGAGCCGGGTCGCGCCCAGCGAGTCGGCGGCGATGCCGGCGACGTCGACCGCGACCGGCTCGCCCGCGGCCAGCGCCGAGTGCAGCGTCGGGATCGTGCGCGGTTCGACGCCGACCACGCGCGCCCGGCCTTCGACCGCGGCGGCGACGCCGGCCAGCAGGCCGCCGCCACCGACGGCGACGAGGATCGTGTCCAGGACGCCCGCCTGCTCCAGCAGTTCGAGGCCGAGGGTGCCCTGCCCGGCGCAGACGTCCGGCTGGTCGTAGGCGTGGCAGAAGAGCTCGCCGGAGTCCGCGGCGTGCTTCACGGCGGCGTCGTAGGCGTCGGCGTACTTCTCGCCGACCAGCTCCACTGCCGCGCCGAGCCGACGCAGTTTCGCGACCTTCACCGCGGGCGCGGTCGCCGGGACGTAGACCTGGGCAGGGAGGCCGAATTCCCGGGCGGCGTAGGCGACGGCGAGGCCGGCGTTGCCGCCCGAAGCGGCCACGACCCCGGTTTGCTCCCCGGCGGCGATGATCCGGTTGAAGGCGCCGCGGGCCTTGAACGACCCGGTGTGCTGCAACTGCTCCAGCTTGAACCACACGCCTTCGTCCGCGGCGAGCACCGGCGTCCGGCGGACCCGGCCCTCGATGCGCGCGGCCGCCCGTTCCACATCCGCAGTGCTGATCATGGCTCCAGCATGCGCGCGGGCCACCATAAGCACCAGCGATGTCTCCTATGCTGGATTAAGCAGAACTTACGGCTGGAGGCTTCCCTGCTCGACGCCCACCGCCTGGCCGTGCTGGCCGAGGTCGCCCACGCCGGCTCGATCGCCGCGGCGGCCCAGCGGCTTTCCTTCACACCGTCCGCCGTCTCGCAGCAGCTGGCCAAGCTCGAGCGCGACGTCGGCGCCCGCCTGCTGGACCGTCACGCCCGCGGCGTCACGCTCACGCCGGTCGGGGAGGCGCTGCTCGTCCACGCCGAAGCGATCGTCGGGGAGCTGCGCACCGCCGAGCGGACGGTCCGGGCGCTGCTCGACGAGGAGCTCACCGTCGGCACCTTCGCGAGCGCGGGCATGACCCTGGTGCCGGCCGCGCTCGCCGAGTTCCGCCGCGACCACCCCGGCGTGGCGCTGCGGCTGCTGGACCTCGAGCCGCCGGACGGGTACGGCCTGGTCAGCTCCCGCGAGCTCGACCTGCTGATCACCCACCGGTACCCCGGCGCGCCCCTGCCCGACCCGCGCGGCCTGCAGCGGTCGCTGCTGCGTTCGGAGCGGTTCCGGCTGATCCTGCCGAAGGGGCACGCGAAGGCGCGCGTCCGCCGGCTCACCCTGCGGGCGCTGGCCGCGGAGGACTGGATCTCCGGCAGCCCGGGTGTGCCCAACCGCGCCTGCTTGGAGGAGCTCGCCGACGTCGCCGGTGTCCGGCTGCGGGTGGCGTACGAGACCCGGGACTACCAGGTGATCGTGGCGCTGGTGGAGGCCGGCCTGGGCATCGCGTTCGTGCCGGAGAGCGTGCTGGAGCGGGTGGGCGCGGCGCGCGTCGAGGTGCGCGACGCGGTGGACGCGCGGCCGGCGCGGGAGATCTTCCTGGTGCACCACCGGCGTCCGGGCCGGCTGGTGACCGAGATGGTGGCGCGGCTCGGCCGGTGACTCAGCCCACCGGACGTCCCGCGCTTTCGAACCTCGCCGACGCCGCCCGCAACGCGTCCAGGCACGCCCGCACCGCCCCGCGGTCTTCCTCCCCGGCCCGGCAGGCCGCGTAGATCGTGCGGCTCAACGCCGGCCGCGTGGTCAGGATCCGCACGCCGTCCGGGAGCCGGTCGCGGGCCAGGCGGGGCACCAGCGCCGCGCCGACGTTGCCCGCCACCAGGGCCAGCTGGGTCGGGTAACCGCCGACGGTGCAGCTGATCCGCGGCTCCAGGCGTTGCTTGCGCAGCACCTGGACCAGCCAGTCGTGACACCCCGACCCCAAGCTCCAGCCGATCCACGGCAGATCGTCCACTTCGGACAGGTCGACCGCCTTGCGGTGGGCCAGCCGGTGGCCGGCGGGCAGGGCGAGGTCCGCGACGTCCGAGAACAGCGCGATGCTCGTCACCGAGGGCGGGATCACCGTCGGGTGGTCGTTCCAGCTCTCCAGCACCGCGACGTCGAGGTCGCCGGCCAGCACGCACGGCAGCGTCTGCTCGGCCTCGCCCTCGCGCAGCGTCACCTCGAGCCGCGGGTGCTGCGCGGCGAGGGTGGCCAGCGCGGGCGGCAGCAGCGCGTGCACGGTCGTCCCGATCGCGCCGATCCGCAGCGGCCCGATGACGTCGTCGCGCAGCAGCTCCAGGTCCGCCTTCGCCGCGGCGACCTGCGCGAGGACCAGCTCGGCGTGCCCGGCCAGCACCTGGCCCGCCTTCGTCAGCCGGACGCCGCGGCCGCGCGGCTCCAGCAGCGGCTGGCCGGCCTCCCGTTCCAGCTTCGCCAGCTGCTGCGACACCCCCGACGGCGTGACGTGCAGGGACTCGGCCGCCGCGGCGACCGAGCCGTGGGTGGCGACGGCGTGCAGCGCCCGCATCCGCTCGAGTCCGAACACGGTAGCGATGCTACCGAATTCCGCGCAGAAACATTCGCTTGTCGTTGACAGTCGGCCGTCGCAGGCTGGAGGTGTGCTCACGACCGCCCCCGCCCCGACGTTCACCCGTCGCTTCGACCCGCGGCTGCTCGCCGCGCTCGGCAGCCTCTGCATCTCGCTGTCGTCGGTCTTCATCAAGGTTTCGCACGCCGGCGGCAGCACGAGCGCGTTCTGGCGCTGCCTGCTCGCCCTGCCGGTGCTGCTCGTGCTGGCCGCGCGCGAACGGCGGAAGGCCGGCCCGGAGACGCGCCGCCGCGCGCTCTTCCCGCTGCTCGCCGGGACCGGGCTCGGCCTGGACTTCGTGCTCTGGGGCGAAGCGATCCCGCGGGTCGGCGCGGGCATCGCGACCGTGCTGCTCGCCGTGCAGGTGGTGATCGTGCCGCTGCTGGCGTTCGCGTTCCTGGCCGAGCGGCCGTCGAAGCGGTTCCTCGCCGCGGTGCCCGTGCTGCTCGCCGGGATCGTGCTGGCCGGCGGGTTCGCCGGCACCGGCTCGTTCGGCCCGGACCCGGTCACCGGCGCGGTCGCGGCGCTGCTGGCCGGCGCCGGGTACGCCGGCTACCTCTTCCTGATCCGGCTCAGCGGCGGCACCGGCACGCAGGCGCATTCGCTGGTGCTGGCCACGGTCTCCGCCGGCGTGGTCGCCGTCGTGCTCGGCATCCCGACCGGCACGCTCGACCTGACGCCGGGCTGGCCCGCGTTCGGCTGGCTGATCGCGCTCGCCGGGGTCGGCCAGCTGGCGGGCTGGCTGCTCATCTCCGCCGCGCTGCCCCGGATGTCCGCCACCACCGGGGCGACGCTGATGCTGCTGCAGCCGGTCGGCGCGGTGCTGCTCGGCATCGGCCTGCTCGGCGAGACGCCCGGCTGGGCGCAGCTGATCGGCTGCGCGGGTGTCGTCGCCGCGGTCTGCTTCGCCGGGGGCGGACGATCTGCGCGCGAAGTCCGTCCCGGCTAACGTCGCGGGCATGCGGGTGCTGGTGGCCGGGGCGTCGGGGTTCGTCGGCAGCCGGTTGTGCCCGGCGCTCGAAGCGGCCGGCCACGAGGTGCTCGCGATGACCCGCCACCCCGCGAAGTACCGCGGTGCCGGGAAAGCGGTCCGCGGCGACGTCGCCGACGTCGGTTCCCTGCGCGACGCGCTCAAGGGTGCCGAAGCCGCGTACTACCTCGTGCATTCACTCGACAGTGCGGACTTCAAACGCCGTGATGCCGACGCCGCGCGGGCGTTCGCCCGGGCCGCGGGCGACGCGGACCTGCGCCGGATCGTCTACCTCGGCGGGCTCGGGGACGACGACGACACGCTGTCGGACCACCTGGCCAGCCGCCGCGAGGTCGAGCGGCTGCTGGGGGAGACCGGTGTGCCGGTGACCGTGCTGCGCGCCGGGATCGTCATCGGGCACGGCGGCACGTCGTGGGAGCTGACGCGCCAGCTCGTGGAGCACCTGCCGGCGATGGTCACCCCGCGCTGGGTCGGCACCCGGACCCAGCCGATCGCGGTCGCCGACGTCGTCCGCTACCTGGCCGGCGTCCTCGACCACCCGGAGGCCGCCGGCCGGGCGTTCGACATCGGCGGCCCCGAAGTGCTGGCCTACCGCGACATGCTGCAGCGGGTCGCGGCGATCGAGGGCAGGCCGCTGCTGATCCTGCCGGTGCCGCTGCTGTCCCCGCGCCTGTCGTCGTACTGGCTTTCGCTGGTGACGGACATCGACGTCACGACCGGGCGGGCGCTGATCGACTCGATGACCAACGAGGTCGTCGTCCGCGACGACGCGATCCGCCGGATCGTCGAGTTCGAGCCGATGGGCTACGACGAAGCCGTCCTGCAGGCGCTGGGCGAGCGCGCGAAGAGCCGGCGGACGGCGTGAAGCCGTTCCTCGCCGCGGTGACCGCCGCCGGGTCCGGGCTGCTCGGCGCTTCGCTGGCCAGCCGTCCCGGATCACGCCGGTTCCACGCGCTCACGGCTTCGGTCGCCGCGACGTGGCTCGCCGGCGCCCAGGCGGCCGGGCCGGTGCCCCGGGGCCGTCGCGACGTCGCCGGACCGGTGGCCGCCGGAGCTGCCGCGTTCGGCGTGTTCTACGGGTGCGCACTGGTGGCGCGCCGCATCCCGCCGCTGCGCCGCGCGATCGCCGGCGTGCTGGACCACGCCCACCACGGCCCGAAGGCCACGGTGGCGGCGACGACTCTGCTCACGGGCGCGGCGGAAGAGGTGTTCTTCCGCGGTGCGCTCTACGACGCGACCGGAGCGCGGGCTTCCACCGTGGTGTACGTGCTGTCCACCACGGCGACGAGGAATCCGGCCCTGGTACTGGCCTCGGCGGTGATGGGCACCCTCTTCGCCTGGCAGCGCCGCCGGTCGGGCGGAGTGCAGGCACCGCTGCTGACGCACGTCGTGTGGTCGGCGCTGATGCTGGCCTTCATGCCGCGCCTCTTTCCCCCGGAAACCCTCGACTCTTCCGGGGCGCACCCACCAGGATGAGAGGTTGTGCGCCTCCTCCTCTTGGCCGTCGCCGTCCTCGCTGCCGTCGCCGGATGCCACGCCGATGTGCCCGGGCGGGCCCACGCGTCCCGGGACGGCTTCGTCGTCAAAGACGGAACACGGCTTCGGTTCCGCCCGGTCGTGAGTGAGCTGCCGCCCGGGCCGGCGGCCGGCCCGCAGGGGCAGCGGCAGAGCACGGATCGCGTCACGCAGGAGGCCGCCGCCCGGGCGCTGTCCTGCGGGCCGGGTGAGGCGGATGCGCTGGACGGCCGCGACGATCCGGCGTTGCCGCTGGTCAGCTGCGATCGTGCGCAGGGCACCCGGTACATCCTCGGGCCGGGGTTCCTCAGCGGCGCGGACGTGAGCTGGGTCGAAGCGCGCCTCGACCCGGCGGTGAGCGGCGCGCTGGTCACCATCACCTTCACCGCGGCCGGAGCGCGGACCTGGGCGGAATGGACCGGGCGCAACGTCGGCAAGCAGGTCGCGATGGTCGTGAAGAGCGGGGTGCTCACCGCGCCGGTGGTCCAGTCCGCCATCACCGACGGGGCCACGCAGATCACCGGGAAGTTCACGCTGCCGGAAGCGCAGCAGCTGGCGCGGGACATCGCCGGCGCCTGACGCCTCAGAAGGCCGGGTTTTCCCGGCAGGCTTCCACGCCCGTCCTGTTCGTCGCCTGCTGCAACAGCGTGTAGAGCGTTTCGCGCTGTTCGTCGCTGAGCGCGCTGAACACCTCGTCCTCGACCGCGGTCAGCGCGAATTCGGCGCGGGCCAGCAGCTTCGCGCCGACGTCGGTGAGCTCGACCAGGTGACGCCGCCGGTCGGCGGGGGACCGGCGGCGCTCGATCAGGTTCTCGGTCTCCAGCTCGTTGAGCAGGGTCACCACGTTGGTGCTGTCCATCTCCAGCGTCTTCGCCAGGTGCTGCTGCGAGCTGCCGCCCTGGTCGCGCAGCACCGTGAGGGCGATCAGGTGGCGCGGCCGCAGCCCGAGCGGGGCCAGCACCGACTCGCTGCGCAGCCGGAGCCGGCGCGCGAGGTGGTCGACCAGCGCGCCGCAGCGGTGCGGGGGCTGGTTGACGACCGGCAGCGAGGTCATGCGCCCAGTATATGGGCAGCCCAATGGTCGATGTGCTATCAATGGTTTGTCTTACACCAACGATCTATGGACGGCTAACGACATGGCTCATCTCCTGCACATCGACTCGAGCATCCAGGGCGACGCCTCGGTGAGCCGGCGGCTCAGCGCCCGGGCCGCGGCGGCGTGGCGTTCCGCGCACCCGGACGGCACGGTCGCCTACCGCGACCTGGGCGTGAACCCGCTCCCGCACTTCGACGCGGCGGGTGGCCTGGCCGGCCAGGTCGCTCCCGATCAGCACACGCCGGAGCAGGCCGCGACCTGGGCGCGGATCGTGGAGGTCGTCAACGAGGTGAAGGCGGCCGACACCGTGCTGCTGGGCCTGCCGCTGTACAACTTCGGGCCGCCGAGCAGCGTCAAGACGTGGGTCGACCACCTCATCGCCCCGGGGCTCTCGATCGACCACGAGACCTACACCGGCCTGCTCGGCGGCCGCGAGTTCGTCGTGGTGGCCAGCCGGGGCGGCGGCTACGGCGAAGGCACGCCCCGCGAAGGCTGGGACCACGCCCAGCCGTGGCTGCCCCACGGCGTCTCCCTGACCGGCCTGGAGCCGCGCTTCATCACGGCGGAGCTGACGCTGGCGCCGGTGCGCCCGGCGATGGCGGAGCTCGTTCCGCTCGCCGAGGAGAGCCTGGCGGCGGCGGAACGCGCCATCGACGAGCTGTGGGTCCCGGCCCGGGTCTGACCGGCACCCGGCGTCCGGCCGCGGCGGAGCACCCGCGGCCGGACGCACCCAAGGCCCCGACGGCAGCAATGCCCGGCGCGGACGGTACCGTGCCGCGGCGGGCGGACTGACGTGGTGCGGCACGGGTCGCACCGGGGCTAGGAAGGTCGGGTTTGAGCGCGCACACCTCCCAGATGGACGACATCCGGCTCGTCGCGCAGCCCAGCGCGCTGCCGGTCACCGAGCTGTTCGTCCGCCTGATCCTCACCGACTGGTCCCTGCTGCCGATGCTGGAGCAGGTGACCGCCACCGCGAAACGCCTGGTCGAGGCCGTCGTCGACGCCAGCGATCCGAAGGCGCCCGCCTTCGTCACGCTGCGGCTGCGGCTCCGCGCCGAAGTGCTTTCGATCGAGGTCGACGACGACGTGCCCGGGCGGCCGGAACCCCGGGCCCGGCCCGGTGAGCGGCTGGGCGTCGCGCCCGCCGAGGGCGGCGGCCGCACCACCTGGTGCGAACTGCCGCTGCCGGGCGGGATGACCGCGCGGCAGGTGCGCCTCCCGCGCCGCCAGGACCGCCGCACGCTCGTCGACGAGCCCGTCTCCGGCGATCCGGTGGCCGCGGACCCGGAGGTCCTCGAACGCCTCCTGACCCGGCTGAGCGGCTGGTCCGGCCAGGGCTGAACGCTTCCGCCCGCGCGTCCGTGCATCCAGGCAGGGGCTGACGTGGACGCGAGGAGGCAGCCGCCGTGCGGATCGTGATCGCGGAGGACGACGCCCTGCTGCGCGAAGGGCTGGTGCTGCTCCTGCGCAGCGAAGGGTTCGAGGTCACCGCCGCCGTCGACCACCCCGGCGACCTGGTGACGTCGGTCGAGGCCGGGGAACCGGACCTGGCCGTCGTCGACGTCCGGATGCCGCCGACGTTCACCGACGAAGGCCTCCAAGCCGCCCTCGAAGCCCGGCGCCGGGTCCCCGGCCTGGCGATCCTCGCGCTTTCCGCGTTCGTCGAAGACGGCTACGCGGGCGACCTCCTCGCCGCGGGCGGCGGCGGGGCCGGGTACCTGCTCAAGGAGCGCGTCGGCCGGCCCGACGAGTTCCTCGACGCTCTGCGGCGCGTCGCCGCCGGCGGCACGGTCCTGGATCGGGACGTGGTGGCGGTCCAGCTGGCCCGGCCCCGGCCCGGCGACCCCGTGGCGACGCTCACCGAGCGCGAACGCGAGGTCGTGGCGTTGCTGGCCGAAGGCCATTCGGTGCCCACGATCGGGCGGCTGCTCGGCATCGGCACCGCGGCGGCGCGGCAGCACGCCGGGGATGTCAGCACGAAGCTGCGCGTCGCCGACGGCGCCCAGGCGATGCTCAGCTACCTGCGGGCGTGAGGACTTCGGCCTGCCTTTCGCGGTACCGGGCCACGTTGGCCAGCTTGACGTCCTCGTAGCCGCGGACGAGGTCGGGGAGTTCGGCCAGGGCCAGCACCCGGGCCCGGTCGAGGGTGCGGAACGCCTCCAGGACGGTGCGGCGGTAGTCGTCGATCAGCCCGCGCTCCACCCGCCGCACCTCGGCGCGGCCGAACGGGTCGAAGCGGGTGCCGCGCAGCCGCCGCAGCGCGTGGAGCAGCCGGAACGCCGGGCGGAACCACGGGCCGAGGCTGATCTTGCGCCGCATCCCGAGCGCCCGCAGCACCGGCGGGTGCAGCCGGTAGGCGTACCGCGTGCCCACGCCGAACTGCTCCTCGAGGCCGTCCGTGAACGCCGGGTCCAGCGAAAGCCGGGCGACCTCGTACTCGTCCTTGTACGCCATCAGCTTGTACAGGTGCTTCGCAACGGCCTCGGTGATCTCCGTCGGCCCGTCCTCCAACACCCGCACCTGCTCGACGAACTCCGCGTACGCCCGGGCGTAGGCCCTGTCCTGGTAGGCGACCAGGTCCGGGATCCGGATGTCGAGCAGCCGCGCCAGTTCGGAGCCGGGCTCGGCGTGCACCAGGCCTCGCCTGGCGTCCGGCTTCGTCGTCGCGGGTTCCGTGGCTTCCGCAGGGGGTTCGGCGACGAGCAGGCGGCCGCGGCGGAACGCCTGGAGGTTCGCGGCGACCCGGGTGCCGTTCAGCTCGATGGCGCGTTCGATCGCCGACGCGGGCAGCGGGATCGCGCCGGTCTGGTAGGCCGCGCCGAGCTGCAGCACGTTGGCGAACTGGTCGTCGTCGAAGAACTGCTCGGCCAGGCCGCGCGCGTCCAGCGACACCGTGCGTTCCGCCGCGGCTTCCAGGGGCGCGAGGACGCTGCGGGGGTCCGGGAACGACACCGTCGTGTCGACGACCATCCGGCCGGTCGGGACCTCGGTCGTGGAGACGACGGCGGTCGTGCGGGCCGGGTCGGCGACCCCGAGGTTCGCCTCGTCCGCCCCGACCAGGGCGTCGCAGGCGAGGTACAGGTCGCACTCGCCGGCGGCGAGCTTCGGGGCCTGCTCGACCGGTTCCGCCGTCACCTTCAGGTCGGAGACGACGGCGCCGCCCTTCTGCGCGAGCCCGGTCTGGTCGAGCGTGCGGACGTGCCGCCCGTCGAGCACCGCGGCGGTGGCGAGGATCTGCGTCACGGTGACCACGCCGGTGCCGCCGATGCCGGTGATCCGCACCGTGAAGTCCTTCTCCTGTGTCTTGGGCGCGGGGACGGCGTCGGCCGCGAGCTCGGCGGCTTTGCGGTGCCGCTTCTTCCCGGACGGCACCACGGTGACGAACGACGGGCAGTCCCCGGCCAGGCAGGAGTAGTCGACGTTGCACGACGACTGGTGGATCGCGGTCTTGCGGCCGAACTCGGTCGCCACCGGCTGCACGGACAGGCAGTTCGACTTGGTGCCGCAGTCGCCGCAGCCCTCGCAGACGCGCTCGTTGATCACCACGCGCGTCGCGGGCGCGGCCTGCTTGCCGCGGCGGCGCTTCCGGCGCTTCTCGGCCGCGCACTCCTGCTCGTGGATGAGCACGGTGACGCCCTTGATCGCCGCCAGTTCCTCTTGCGTGCGCAGGAGTTCGGTGCGGTCGCGGACCTCGACGCCGGCGGGCAGCCTACGGTGTTTCGCCGGTGCGTCGCTGGTGATCACGACCCGCTTCGCGCCCTCGACGAGCAGCAGTTGCGCGACCTTCTCCACCGGCAGCCCGCCGACCGCTTCCTGGCCGCCGGTCATCGCCACGGCGGAGTTGTGGAGCAGCTTGTAGGTGATGTTCACCCCGGCCGCGACCGCCGCGCGCACGGCGAGGCTGCCGGAATGGGTGAAGGTGCCGTCGCCGATGTTCTGGACGAAGTGCTGCGCCTCGACGAACGGCGCCATGCCGATCCACTGGGTGCCTTCGCCGCCCATCTGCGTCACGCCGAGGACGGTGCCGACCTGGTCGGGCTCCATGAACAGGGCCATGGTGTGGCAGCCGATACCGCCGCCGACGAGCGTGCCTTCCGGGACCTTCGTCGACGAGTTGTGCGGGCAGCCGGAACAGAAGTACGGCGTGCGGGCGAGCAGCGGGACGGCGATGCGCTCGCGGCGGCGGCGGCCGCGGTAGGCGTCGACCGGCGGGATGTCCTTCGGGAGGACTTCGGCCAGGCCCGCGGCGACGCCGTCCGGGTCCAGCTCGCCCAGTTCGGTGAACAGCGTCCGGCCGTGGCGGTCCTTCTTGCCGACGATCCGCGGCGCGTTCGGGACGCCGTAGAGGATCTCTTTGAGCGCGGTCTCGACGAACGCGCGCTTCTCCTCGACGACGATGATTTCGTCGAGTCCGTCGGCGAACTCGCGGACGATCGTGGGCTCGACGGGGTGGATCGCGCCGAGCTTGAGGACGCGGATGCCGTGCTTTTCCCGGTCCAGACCGAGTGTGCGCAGTGCCTGCTGAAGGTCCAGATAGGACTTTCCGGCGGTGACGATGCCGATCCGGTCGGCCGGGCCGCGTGCGGTGATCCGGTTGATCCCGCTCGCGCGCAGGTACTCGAGGGCCAGCGGCAGCCGGACGGTGAAGAGGCTGCGCTCCAGCTCGGCGAGACCGGCGCCGAGCAGGCGTGACGTCGGCGTGTGCCGGTATCCTCCGTCGATCGCCGGTGCGCTCCACTGTGGACCCACCGTGGCGGTGCCGGAGGCGTCGGCGACGTTGGCGACGATCTTCAGCGACGTCCACAGCCCGCTGGCCCGCGACAGCTCGACGGCGTGCATGCCGAGGTCGAGGACGTCCTGGGCGTCGGCGGGGAAGAGCACGGGGATGGCCAGGTCGGCGAGGGCGAGCTCGGACGCGCAGGGCACGGTGGACGACTTCGCGTTCGGGTCGTCGCCGACGAGGGCGACAGCGCCCCCGCGCGGGTCGGTGCCGGCCAGGTTGGCGTGGCGGAGGGCGTCGCCGGCCCGGTCGAGGCCGGGCGCCTTGCCGTACCAGAAGCCGGTGACACCCCGTTGCCCGCCGGCGCCCGCGACGAGCTGGCTGCCCATGACCGAAGTCGCGGCGAGCTCTTCGTTGAGGCCGGGCCGGTGCACGACGTCGTGCTTCTCCAGCAGCGTCGCGCGGCGGCCGAGTTCGAGGTCGTAGCCGGCCAGCGGCGAGCCCTCGTAGCCCGAGACGAAGACGGCGGGGTCGCCGCCTTGGGCGCGGTCGTGGCGGACGCGGTCGAACAGCAGCCGGACCAGGGCCTGCACCCCGGTCAGGTGCACGGTCCCCGCCTCCCGCAGGTAGCGGTCCTCCAGAGTGAACGTCTCCACGGCGCGCTCCCTTCTTCGGGGGCACGATGCGACGTGGACCACAGTCGCGCAACAGGCACGTCGGCTTTCCGGCTCTCGACGCAAACTTCGGTGTCTCGTGTTGTGTTTTGGCGCTGATTTTTGCGTCTGGTTACGCTGTGACGCATGCCCGAAGAGCTGCTGGACGCGACCGACCACGAGATCCTCGGCCTGCTGCGCGAGGACGCCCGCCGCACGCTGTCCGACATCGCCGGCCGCGTCACCCTGTCCACGGCGGCGGTCAAGCGCCGGATCGACCGCCTGCGGGAGAGCGGGGTGATCACCGGGTTCACCGTCCAGGTCGACCACGCAAAACTGGGCTGGGGCATCGAGGCGTTCACCGAGCTCCGGTTCGCCGGCAACACGAAGGTGGCCGAGATCCTCCGCACGACCACCCGCATGCCGGAGGCCCAGGCGGTGTTCACGATCGCGGGCGACCCGGACGCGCTGGTCTGGCTGCGCGTCCGCGACATGGCCCACCTGCAGAAGACGATCGACGAGATCCGCCGTCACCACCAGGTGACCGGGACGAAGACGTTGATCGCACTCGAGTCCTGGTCGCGTTAGCCGTGGAGGTGGTGACGCTGGCGGAGCGGCCGGACCTCTTCGAGGCGGTGTATGCGATTCCTTACCCGCCGGGATCGCCGGGGTTCATGGAGGGGAGCCTCGCGAGCTTGCTGGTGCGCGGGCGGAGGGTGGCCCGGCGATGGCCTCATTTGGTGGTGGCGCTTCTTGACGGTGGGGTGCCTGTTGCGCGGGGGATCATGGTGCCGTTCCGCGGTCGTTCGCCGTTTCCTTCTCGTGGCTGGGACGAGGTGGCCGTGTGGGCTGCCGAGGATGCTCTTGACGGGGTTGCTCCTGACACCGCTTGTGGCCTGGAGATCGCGGTGCATCCGTCGTATCAGGGGCGGGGGCTGTCTTCCGTTGTGCTGACTGCGATGCGGGAAGCTGTTGCTGCCGCCGGTCTTTCGTCGCTCGTCATCCCTGTTCGGCCGCCGGACAAGGCTCCTGGTGTTTCCATGGAGGACTACGCGACTGCTGTTCGCCCGGATGGCCTGCCGGTCGATCGGTGGCTGCGGACTCATGTCCGGGCTGGGGGAGTCATCGAGTGCGTCGCGCCCTGTTCGGCAACTGTGCAGGCTTCTTTGGCCGACTGGCGGCGGTGGACCGGCTTGCCGTTCGATCGGGATGGTTCGGTGCTCGTTCCCGGGGCCCTCGGTCCTGTTCTTGTGTCTACTTTGGACGACTACGCTGTCTATGTCGAAGCCAATGTCTGGGTCTCTCATCGGGTGACTGGGATTTGAAGATCCGGAAGGCCGCCCTCGGCGATACCGGGGAGCCGACCGCCGCCGAAGCGCGGGTGCTTGGCAGCCGGCCGCCCGGTGACGGGCGACCCGTGCCGCACGCCCGGCCCCGCCTCAGCCGCGCAGCAGGACTCCGGAAGTCCGCTCCCGCTCGAAAAACGTCTCCGGCCACTCGATCGAGTCCGGCGGCGCGTCGATCGCCGTCGCTCGGCGGCGGAGTTCCGCCAGGTACTCCGGGTCCAGGACCGCACGGGCCGACAACGGCTCGCGTACCAAAAGATCCGCCGGGCCCTCGTACAGGTACGCGTCCACCCCCGGATATCCGCGCGTTCCTGGCGGGTAGTCGCGGTTGACCGGGAAATACGTCGTCTCCAGGGAACCCAGCCACGAACCCTTCAACGGCACCAAAGCCGGCCACGGACCCAGCTGCCGCTCCAACCGCGCGTTGTCCGAGGTGAACCCTCGGTGGTCCGCGATCACATACGCCGCCCCGGGGTACTCGCGCTCGAGCTGGGCTACCGCGCCGCTGCCTCCGTCGTGTGTCAGATGGCCCAAGCCGAACAGCATCAACGCCTTGCGGTTCTTCTGCAGCACCTGAGTCTTCACCACGGACACGATCGAGGCGTCGCGGTCCAGGAACGGCTCCAGGTCCGCCGGTGACTGGATGTGGCTCCAATCGACCGGTGGATCGGTGGCCAGCACGCGGATCTTGCGCGCCGCCGGCAACGTCGTGTTGACCTGGCGGACCAGGGCGAACAGTTGCTCGTAGAACGTCGAGAATCCGCAGCTCGGCTGCGTTGTGTCGCGCCACACGTGGCTGATGTCCGGGGTTGCGGCCCCAAAGATGTACGCGTCCAGCACCGGCTGGAGACGCGCGTTGCCGCACTCCACCGCTATGTCGTTCACCCGGCCCGGAAGACGGGGGTCACGGATCAGGTCGAACACGAACGTTCCCACGTCGGGGCTGGACTTCGCCACGATTGCGTGGCTGTCGAGTGCGGCCAGCAGCGCCCCCACCGGGTCGGAGCGTTGCTGGCCCGCTTCCGCCGGCGCGACGAGCAGCGTGGCGGCCGTGAGGACGGCCAAAAGGATTCGCATGAGAGTTCCTCGGATAGTTCCCCCACTGTCCTACGACTGTAAGACAACTCGGTCAGCATCCAGGGCGGCCCGGGTCGTGTCAAGGGTGGGTCAGTGCCGGAACGCCTCCGCCAGCCACCAGGATCCGCCGTCGTCGGCGATCTTGGCGTCGATCACCAACGGGTGCGGACGCGGCCCCGCGAGCCAGTCGCGTACCGGCGGAAGGTCCGCGGCCGAGCGCACCGTGACACCGGTGCAGCCGAAGCCGCGGGCGATGGCCGCCAGGTCGGAGTCGGGGAACCGGACCGTCGTCATGTCGGCGTCCCCGAAGTGGTGGATCTCCGCGCCGTACGCCGCGTCGTTGTAGACGATCACCACCAACGGCAGGCCCAGGCGGACCGCTGTGTCCAGTTCGGACAGTGCCATGTGGAAGCCGCCGTCGCCCGTGCCCAGTACCGGCAGGCGGTCCGGGCGGGCCAGTGCCGCTCCGATCGCCGTGCCCAGGCCCAGGCCGATGCTCTGGAACGCCTGGGTGAAGCAGAACCCCTGCTCGTCCGGCACCGACAGGTACGCGCTCGGGTAGCCCATGAAATTGCCCGAGTCGATCGAGACGATCCGCTCGGCCGGGAGCAGCTCGTCCAGGAGCCTGCTCAGCGTCCGCGGGTCGATCCGGCCGTCACCCGGCAGGTCTTCGTGCTCGACGTCGTTCCAGCGCCCCGTCGCGATCCGAGCCGCCACTTCGTCCGTGCGGTAGCCCGGGCGCGAAGGTGCCAGCGCGAGGACATCCGACGCGGTGCACGCGACGTCGCCGACGACGCCCAGGTCGATCGGGCGGTGGGCGCCGAGCGCCGCCTGCTCGATGTCGACCTGGGCGAGCTTCGCGTGCGGGCTGAGCAGCTTGCCGTGTCGGGTGGTCCACATGTTCAGCGCGCAGCCCCAGCCGACGACCAGGTCCGCGCCCACGATCAGCTCGGCGGCCACCGGGGAAGCGAACCCGCCCGAGATGCCCAGCGCGAACGGGTCGTCGTGGAACAGGCCGTGCGCGACGGCGGACGTGGCCGGCAGTGCTCCGCACCGCGAAGCCAGCTCACGCAGCACGTCCCCGCTCGACCGGGCGCCGCGGCCGGCGATGAACACCGGGCGCTCGGCCGCCGCCAGGAGGTTCGCCAACGCCGCCACCGAAGCGGCGTCCGGCCGCACCGGGGCGGGTCCGGCGAGCACCGGCAGTGAAGGCATGTCGGGCGCCGGCTGGGCCTGGACGTCGAGCGGGAGATTCAGCACCACCGTCCGGCGCTGCTGGCGCGCGGTCCGGAAGGCCCGCACGGTGTCGGCCACCGCGCTCGCCGCCGAATGCACGCGCTCCGGCACCGCGCCGACGGCGGCGGCCAGGCCGTCCTGGTCGATGCGGAAGTTCGACAGCACCGACGCGGCCGCGGAGTCGGCGGTCAGCACCAGCATCGGCGTCCGGCTCTTGGCCGCCTCGGTGATCCCGGTGACGGCGTTGGTCAGCCCGCAGCCCTGGTGCAGCGACAGCACCGACACCTGCCCGCTCATCCGGGCGTAGGCGTCGGCCATGCTCGCCGCGCCGCCTTCGTGGCGGGCAGCGACGAACCGGACGCCGCCCGCGCGCAGCGCGTTGGTCACCTCGAAGTTGCCGCTGCCCACCACCCCGAACGCCGTGCCTGCGCCGAGGCCGGCCAGGGTGCGGCCGACCAGTTCGGCGACGTTCACCGCTCCACCAGGGCCAGCACGCGGGCGGGGCTGCCCGAGCCGCCGACGATCGGCAACGGGGAGACCAGCAGCAGCACGCCGGTCGGCGGCAGCGACGCGAGGTTCTGCAGCTGTGTCAGGCCGTGCTTCCCGGCCCCCAGCAGGAGTTCGTGGCAGGGGAACATCGGCTCGAGCCCGGGTGCCTGGCCCGCGTCGGTGCCGACGGTCTCGACGCCGAGCCCGGTGATCGGCGTTTCCTCGGCGAGCCACCGCGCGCATTCCGGCGAGACGCCCGGCGTGTGCGAGCCGGTTTCGTCGGCGTTGAGGAAGTCCTCCTGGTCGCCGCTGCGCGCGTCCCAGCCGGTGCGGTAGAGCACCCAGCCGCCGTCGGGCAGCGGGCCGTGCTCGGCCGTCCAGGCGCGGACGTCGTCGACCGAGAGCAGGAAGTCCGCGTCCTCGGCCGCCCGCGCGGAGAAGTCGAGCACGACCGCCGGCGCGACCAGCGTCTTCAGCGGTACCTGCGAGACGTCGTGACCGTCCTTTCCGGACAGCCAGTGCACCGGGACGTCCAGGTGGGTGCCGGTGTGCTCGCCGGTGTGGATGTCGTTCCAGTACCACCGCGGGCCGCGCTCGTCGTAGCGGCTGATCTCCTCCAGCCGGAACGGGATGGTGTTGGCGAACGGCTCCGGCAGCCGCAGGATCGGCGTGCTCGAGCTCAGGGGCGCGGTGAGGTCGACGATCTCGACCGCGCCGCCCGCGATCGCCTTGCCGAGCTCCTGCAACAACGACATGCCTGCCTCCGGGTGCCGGTGTGGTGGTCCGATCCAGACCCTATGCCTTGACAGGCGCGCACCGGGAGGTGTTGTCTTAATGTCGTAGGACAATAGGAGGGTGGGGCAGGGTGATCGAGTTCGTCCTGGACGGTCGTTCCCGGGTCGCCACGTACATGCAGCTCGTCGTCCAGGTGAAACAGGCGCTGCGCGTCGGCCTGCTGCGCCCCGGCGACCAGTTGCCGAAGGTGCGTGACGTGGCCGAGGCGCTGGCGATCAACCCGAACACGGTGCTCAAGGCGTATCGCGAACTGGTGCTGGAGGGGCTGGCCGAAGGCCGCCCGGGGGTGGGCACGTTCGTCACCGGCAGCCTGGCCGGGCCCTCGCTGGGCCACCAGGCGCAGCTGCGCGACGAGCTGGTGGCCTGGCTGGAGCGCGCCGAAACCGCGGGGATGTCGCCCGACGACATCGCCGCCCTCATCGAAACCACGATCCGCGGCACCCGGGTGCCGCACGACCTGTCGTAGGGAGTCCGGAATGGAACTGGCGGTGGAAGCCGCGGCGCTGGGCAAGCGCTACGGCCGCACCTGGGCGTTGCGCGACTGCGCGCTGGAGGTGCCTGCCGGGCGGATCGCCGCACTGGTCGGCCCGAACGGCGCGGGCAAGACGACGCTGCTGCACCTGGCCGTCGGCCTGCTGAAACCCGACGCGGGCGAGGTGCGTGTCTTCGGGCGCGAGCCGCGGGCCGCGCTGCCGGACATCGGGTTCGTCGCGCAGGACACCCCGCTCTACCGGGACTTCACCGCGGCGGAACTGGTCACCATGGGCGGCAAGCTCAACCCCCGCCGCTGGGACGCCGCGCTGGCCCGCGACCGGCTGGCCACGCTCGGCATCCCGCCGGACCGGCGCGTGGGCAAGCTGTCCGGCGGGCAACGCGCCCAGGTCGCCCTGGCCTTGGCGCTGGCGAAGCGGCCGCGGCTGCTGCTGCTCGACGAACCCATCGCCAGCCTCGACCCGCTCGCGCGCCGCGAGTTCATGCAGACGCTGATGGGCGCCGTCGCCGAGAGCGAGACGACCGTGCTGCTGTCCTCGCACCTGCTCGCCGACCTCGAACGCAGCTGCGACCACCTGATCGTGCTGTGCCAGGCGCGCGTCCGGCTGGCGGGCCCGGTCGACCAGCTGCTCGACGCGCACCGCACGCTCGTCGGCCCGCGGGCCGGCAGCGAATCCATCGCCGGGGTGGCGGAGGTGGTCCGCGCGAGCCACACCGAACGCCAGTCGACGCTGCTGGTCCGCCGGGGCGACGGACCGATAGATCCATTGTGGACGGAGCACGAAGTGACCCTGGAAGACGTGGTGCTGGCCCACCTCGCCGAAGCGGAGACCCGCGTCCCCGCGTCCGCGTGGGAGGTGCCGGCATGATCTGGCTGATCTGGCGGCAGCACCGCAAGCAGCTGCTGTTCACCGTCGCCGCCCTGGTCGCGCTCGCGGCGACCATGGTGCCCACGGGGCTGGCGATGCACGCGAAGTACGACAGCCTCGGGCTCGGCCCGTGCCGGGCCACGTTCGGCAGCGCGTCGCTGATCACGCAGACCGAGGCGGTCTCGCGCTGCGAGAGCCTCAGCCACCAGTTCCAGCAGGAGTACGCCGGCATGGTGTTCATCGCCGTCCTGTTCGTGGTCCTGCCGGTGCTGGTCGGCGTGTTCTTCGGCGCGCCGCTGGTCGCGCGTGAGGTCGAGCAGGGCACCCACCGTCTGGTGTGGACGCAGGGGGTGACCCGGCTGCAGTGGGCGCTGGCCAAGTTCGGCCTGGTCGGAGCGATGACCACGGTGCTGGCCGTCGGGTACGCGCTGGGCATGTCCTGGTGGTTCCGGCCACTGGTGAGCGCGAGCTCCGGCCGGCTGAACTACCTGTCGTTCGACGTCCAGGGGATCGTCCCGATCGCGTACACGCTGTTCGCGCTGGCCCTGGGCGTGTTCGCCGGGACCTACTTGCGGAAGGTCCTGCCCGCCATGGGGATCGCCCTGGTCGGGTTCGCGGCGGTCCGCGTCGCGGTCGAGGTGCTCGCCCGGCCGCGGTACCTGCCCACGCAGAGCCTCACGTTCTCCCCGGCCGGCGATCAGACGCCGAATCCCGCGGCGGGCAACTGGGTGATGGACCTCGGCGTCCGCAACGCCGCCGGGGAGCTGGTCCTGCCGAACGCCCAGATCGGCCCGTGCCCGCCCGGCGGGTGCGGCGAAACCCCCGCCGGTCCCGGGGCGGTCAACTGGCTGCAGTACCAGCCGGGGGACCGGTTCTGGCTCTTCCAGGGGATCGAGACCGGGATCTTCGTGTTCCTGGCGGCCGCGCTCGTGTTCTTCGCGCTCCGCCGGGTGCGCACGATCGCCTGACCGGGGCTCGGGTTCGTGAGTTTTCCACGGTCGCAGACCGTTTTGCGGCCGATCGGGTGATCTGCCGGGGTAAGCGGGCGAACGGCCCCCGGAGTGTCGGTGCGGGGTCGTAAGGTCGCACCCGGTGAGGGAGCACAACGGTTCTGCCGAGGGGCGCGCGGGGGACCCGGAACCGTGGCGAGTGTGCCTGTTGAACTCGTCGGGCCGGGCACTGGGCGCCGGGATGCTGCTGGGCGATTCCACGGTGCTCACCTGCGCGCACGTCGTGCAGGCCGCGGGGGAGGAAGCGCTTTCGGGGGCGCACGTGCTGGTGCGGTTCGTCGGCCTCGACGGAATGCCGGAGACACTCGCCGCCGTGCGGCCCGGTTCCTGGGCGCCGCCGTCGGAGGACGGCCGCGGCGACATCGCGCTGCTGGACCTCGCCGAAGCGTTCCCCCACGTGCCCGGCGCGCCGCTCGTCCGCCTCGGAGCGGTGCGCGACCGGGTGGTCCACACCTACGGCTTCCCGGCCCCGCACCGCTACGGAGTCTGGGTGAACAACGCCGAGCTGGCCGGTCCGGCCGGCGCGGCCGGGGAGTGGATCCAGCTCAACTCGCCGCTGCCCGGGGAGCGCGTGCGGCGCGGCTTCAGCGGCGCGGGCGTGATCGACAAGGCGACCGGTGCGGTGCTGGGCATGGTGGTCACCGAGTACACCGACGACCGGGCCGGGCTGGCCTACCTCATCCCGGTCGAGGTGATCGTCCGGCACGTGCCGGACGTCGCCCGGTGGGTGGGCGAGCCGCCGCGGCCGCCGGCGGGGCCGCTGATCGTCGTCATCGGGGACCGCGACTCGGCCGTCCGGCAGGGTTTCCTCGATCAGGTGCGGCGTGAGCGCCGGGGATCCAGGGTCTCCGGCGAGCGGCTCGACGCGATCGTGGACGCGACCGGCAAGACCACCGGCGAGGTGGCCGAGCACGTCAGTGCGGGCATCAGCACCGGTGAGGTGCTCACCGTGCTGGAGAGCAACCCCGAGGACGTCGCGGTGGCGGTGACCGGCGTCGAAGACGCGCGGGCACCGGAGGAAGTGCTCACCGACGTGGTGCGGCCGCTGGTCGACAAGGGCGCCACCGTGCTGGTCCAGTTCAGCAAGCCGGACTCGCCCGGGGTGCAGCTGGCCCGGCGCTGGGAGAACGAGCGCAACGCGCGGCGCCTGGACCGGCTGGCGCTGCTGGTCGACATGGTGGAACACGAGGAGGACCGCACCCGGGAACGGGCCGCCCGGATCGGTTCGCGCACGGCGGTGCCCGGAAGTTCCGCGGATCTGCGGCTGCGGCTGGGGGCACTGCGCTCGGCGGGCGAGCGGATCGAACCCGGACGGGTGCGGCGGGCCCTCGCGGCGACCGAACAAGACGCGGAAGCGGCCCGGTGGGCGCTGGTCCGGTTGTACGCCGAACTCGACACGCTGGCCGCCCGGCACGACGAACTGCACGGACGGCTCCGCGGCTACAACGCCAAGGCGACCGATGCGGGCCTGATGGAGGACGAGGAGCTGGCCGAGCTGTACCGGCCCGCCATGACGGCACTCACCCTGTGGCCGGACGAACCGGAAGCCGCAGCCGGGCTGGTCGAGCGGTACGTGCGGGCGGTCCGCCGCCGGCTGGAGGGCGCGTGACGACCGAAACCGTGTGGTGCCACGGCCGTCCGGTCGGGCCGATCGGGTTCTGCGAGAAGTGCGGCCGTCGCCGGGTGCCGGCCGAGCCGCCGTCCGCGGCCACACCGGTCCCGGAGAGCACCCGGCGCAGCGTAGAGCTGTGGAGCGGCGAAGCGGACTTCCAGTCGCTGCCCGCCGTCGAGGTGCCGGACCCGGAGAAGCTCGTCCTCGCCGACCCGGACTACCCGGAGCAGCACCGGTTCTGCGGCCACTGCGGGGAACCCGTCGGCCGGGCCTACGCCGGCGAACCGGGGTTCGCCGAGGGGTTCTGCGAGAACTGCCGCGAGCGCTTCTCCTTCCTGCCCAAGCTGAAACGCGGGGAGCGGATCGGCGACCGCTACGACGTCCTCGGCTGCTTCGCCCGGGGCGGGCTCGGCTGGGTGTACCTGGCCGCCGACACCGCGCTCGCCGGCCAGCACGTCGCCCTCAAGGGCGTGATCAACAGCGGCAACGCCGTGCTGCGGGCCCTCGCGCGGGTCGAACGCGATGTCCTGGTCCGGCTCGACCACCCGAACATCGTGCGCATCAGCGACTTCGTCGAGCACCCGCCGCCCGGTGGCGGGGAGCCGGACACCTACCTGGTGATGGAGTACGTCGGCGGGCGGTCGCTGCGGGACCTGCTCAGGCAGGGGCCGCCGCCGCGGGTCGAGCACGTGATCGTCTACGGGCGGGCGATCCTCGGCGCGCTGGACTACCTCCACGGCGAAGGCCTGCTCTACTGCGACATGAAGCCGGAGAACGTGATCCACGGCGACAAGCGGGTCAAGGTCATCGACCTCGGCGCGGCCCGCTCGATCGACGACGCGTCCGGTCCCAGCGTCGGCACCGAAGGGTTCCAGGCGCCGCCGCACGAGCTGGCCCGGCACGGCCTGACCGTGCGCTCGGACCTGCACACCGTCGGGCGGACGCTGCAGGTGCTGCTCGAAGCCGCGAGCGAAGACGCCGACCCGGACCGCGTCGCGGGCGGCCTCGGCTCGTTGCACCGGGTGCTCGAGCGCGCGGTCGCGCCGTTCGAGCGGCGGTTCGCCACCGCGTCCGAAATGGCCGAGCAGCTCGACGGCGTGCGCCGGGAAATCCTTTCGCTGCGCGACGAACGGCCGCGGCCGGTGCCCTCGGCGCTGTTCGAGGACACCGCGGAACTGCTCGACGACGGCCTCGGTGGGGTGCCCGGCCTCGACCACTGGGTCACCGGCGAACGCACCGCCGCCCGGCTGGACCTCGGCCTGCCCGCCGCCGCCGACGGGGCCGGACGGCTGCCGATCCCGCGGGTGGCCCCCGACGACGCCGCGGCCGAGTTCATCGCCGCCGCGGGCGCGCCCGGGCCGGACCGCTGGCTGCACAAGCTCGCGATGTTCGGCGAACCCTCGGTCGAGATCACGTTCGCCCGGATGCGGGCGCAGATCGCGCTGGGGAACTCCGACGCCGCGGCCGCCGCTCTCTCCAACGCCGAAGAACACCTCGGGCCCGAGGCCGCGCGGGACTGGCGGGCGGCCTGGCACCACGGGCTGCTGGCGCTGGCCCGCGACGACGCCGAGCAGGCCGTGGCCGCGTTCGACCGGGTGCACCGCAGCTGGCCCGGCGAGATCGCGCCGAAGCTGGCGCTCGGGTTCTGCGCCGAACTGCGCGGGGACACCGCCCAGGCCGAGCGCTGCTACCGCTCGGTGTGGCACCGCGACCACGGCCAGGTCAGCGCCGCCTTCGGCCTGGCCCGCTGCTACCTGCGGACCGCGGGCCGCGACGCCGCGGTCGCCCTGCTGGACGCCGTCCCGCCGATCTCGCGCCACTACGACGCGGCGCGGATCGCGGCCGTGCGGATCCGGGCCGGGCGCCTGCCGTCCGGGCCACCGGGCCGCGACGACTTCGCCGACGCGGCCCGGCGGCTGCCGGAGCTCTACCTCGACCGGGAGGCGCAGGACCGGCTGGAGGCCCTGGTCCGCGAGGCCGCGCTGGCCGGGCTCGAAGGCGACGAAGGCTGGGACGGCGGTGTGCTGCTCGGCGAGCGCGTCACCGAACGCGGCCTGCGGACACTCCTGGAGCAGTCGCTGCGCCGGCTCGCCGAGCGGGCGCGCGACCGGAACTCCCACGGCGTGCTGGTCGATCTCGCGAACTCCGTCCGGCCGAGAACGAGAAGGTGATCGGATGCCCGACCCGTCGTTCACCCTTCAGCTGAGCCAGAACAAGTACCTGGCGCCCTCGGACGACCGGATGGACGTCGTCCTCACCGTGCGGGTGGGCGACGCCGGTGCTGCGGCCGGGCCACCGCCGACCGCCGAGCTGCTGCTGGTCGACTGCTCCAGCTCGATGGACTGGCCGCCGACGAAGATCGAGGCCGCGCGGCACGCCTGCCGGGCGGCCATCGGCTCGCTGCGGGACGGGGTGCTGTTCGGGGTGGCCGAATGCACCGGACGCGCGCGGCTGGTCTACCCGGCCGCGCCGCCGCTGGCGGTGGCCGGCGAGCGGACGCGCCGCGAGGCGAAAGCCGCGGCCGCCGGGCTCATCGCCGGTGGTGGCACGGCGATGAGCACGTGGCTGGACCTGGCCCGGGACGTGTTCGAGAAGACGCCGGCCGAGATCCGGCACGCGGTGCTCCTCACCGACGGCAAGAACGAGTCCGATCGCGGCGGGGCGCTGGAAGCCGCGCTCGACCGCAGCCGGGGGCAGTTCGCCTGTGACGCCAGGGGAATCGGTGACGACTGGGAACCGCGGGACCTGCAGCGCATCGCGTCCGTCCTGCGCGGCAGCGCGGACGCCGTGCTGGAGGACAGCGAACTCGCCGGCGACTTCCGGCAACTGGTCGAGCGGGCGATGGGCCGGACCGTGCCGGACCTGCGGCTGCGGCTGACCACGATGCCCTACAGCGGGCTGCGGTTCGTCAAGCAGGTCTTCCCGGCCGAGGTCGAACTCACTTCGCAGTGCCACTCCGACGGCCGCGGGTTCGAGCTGCCGACCGGGGCGTGGGGCGACGAACTGCGCGAGTACCACCTCTGCCTCGACGTCGAGGTGGGGGAGCTGACGCGGTACGAGGACCGGTTGCTGGGCAGCGTCACGCTCTTCGCCGGCGCCGACGAGGCGGTCGGTGAGCAGCAGGCCGTCGTCGGTTACCTGACCGACGACCTGGCGCTGTCCAGCGTGCCGGACGACAACGTCGCCCGCGTCACCGGGCAGGCCGAGCTGGGCCGCGCGGTCCGGGCGGGCTGGGAAGCCTTCGAGCGAGACGACCGGGTGGTGGCGGCGCGCGAATGGGGGACCGCGGTCCGGCTGGCGACCGAGCTGGGCAACGCGGAGATCCTCAAGCGACTGGGCCGGCTGATCGACGTGGGCGACGACGGTACCGTCGCGATCAAGGACGGCGTGCGGCCGCGCGACGGCTTTTCCCTGGTGCTCGGTTCGACCATCTCGACCTGCACCGGGGCAGCGGAACCCGCCGTCGCCGTCCCGGCCGAGGCCGACGGCACCCCGGGCAAATGTGTCCACTGTGGACATAAGGTGCGCCCGAAGGCGATGTGGTGCAGTCACTGCGGCGAGCCGCCGTTCGAAGCGGGAGCGTCTTCGTGACGGCGATCAGCACCACCCGGAAGACCCTGTGGTGGCTGCGGCTCGTGCTCGTGGCCGTCAGCGTGCTGGTGCTGGGCACGGCACTGGCGACCTTTCTCGGCGTGCGGGAGAGCATCGCCGAGGTGCGCGAGCGGACCGCGCCCGCGGTGCTCGAGGTGTCGCTGGCCAAGGAAGCGATCGTGGCCGCGCACCGTGCCGCGGTCGCCGCGTTCGACACCCGGCAAGCGCGCCTGACCGGCCCCAGCGAGCAGTACGAGGACGAAATCGCCCGGACGAGCCAGCAGCTCGCCCAGGTCGCCGAACACAACGCGGCGGGCGAGGCGGGCAGCCAGACACTGCGGTTGATCGAAGGGCTGCTGCCGTCGTACAACGGCTTCATCGGGAAGGCCGACGCCCACTTCCGGCAGGACACGGGCGGCCCGCTCGCCGCGAGCGACCTGCAGTCCGCGTCGGACCTGCTGACCGCGCCGCAGAACGGGATCCTCGCCCAGCTCGACGTGCTCGAGGCCGCTCAGCGCACCGCCCTCGACGAGCAGCTCGGGGCGAACTGGCTGGGTCCCGCGATCACGGCGCTGTGGGCGGTTCCGCTGGTCCTGCTGCTCGCCACGCTCGTCTGGGCCCAGCGGTACCTCGCCCGGCGGTTCCGGCGCACGGTGAACACCGCGCTGCTGGCCGCCACGGTGGCGTGCGTGCTGCTGGGCGCGGGAACCGCGCTGCTGCTCGGCATCCAATCCGACGCCCGCGAGGGTGGTGCCGCGCTGGAGAAGACCGTCGACGCGCGGTCCGCGGCCACCGCGGCCGCCGCCGGCGGGGCCCGGTGGACCCTCGCCCAGGTGCTGACCGCCCAGTGCGGGATCGAGGGAGTGGCCGCGTGCGGCGACACGGTGACCGCGTTCGCCGCCGGGACACCCGTCCCGCCCGAAGTCCCGGACGCGCCGCCGGGCGCCGTCGACGAATCGGCGTTGCTGGGCCCGGGATTCACCGAACCGGGCTGGAACGGTGTCCTCGGGTACGGGATCCCGGTGCTGGCCGCGGGGATCGGCGTCCTCGCGGCCGGTGGCCTGCAACCCCGTCTCGACGAATACCGGTTCCGCGGGAGGAGAGAGCCGTGATGAAGCGCTGCGCCGGTTCGATGCTGGCCCTCGTGCTCCTGATCTCCGGGTGTTCCGCCGGGACCGGCGCGGAGCCGGTGACCGTGCTGGGGTCGTGGACCGGCGACGAGCAGACGGCGTTCCTGCGAGTCCTCGACGGGTTCACCCGGGAGACCGGGATTCCCACGCGGTACCAGGGCACCCGCGCGCAGAACCAGGTGCTGCGCGGGGACCTGCAGCAGGGCACCCCGCCCCACGTGGCGGTGCTGTCCAACCCGGCCGAGCTGGCGGGCTACGCGCGTTTGGGGCAGCTGAAATCCCTCGACGGCGTCCTCGACGCGGACGCGACCGCCGCGTACGGCCCGAAGTGGCGGAAACTGCAGCAGCTCGGCGGGAACACGATGTACACGGTCGTGGTGAAGGCGGACCTGAAGAGCATCGTCTGGTACGACCCGAACAGGTTCCGGGAAGAGCCGCCGGCCACCTGGGAGGCGCTCGTGGCGACCTCCCGCCGGCTTTCCGCCGCCGGGCAGCAGCCGTGGTGCCTCGGCATGGGGGCACCGCCGAACTCCGGGTTCCCGGGCACCGACTGGCTCGAGGACATCCTGCTGCACCAGGCTCCGGACAAGTACGGCAAGTGGGCGGCCGGCGAGCTGGCCTGGACCGACGAGGTCGTGCGCAACGCGTGGCAGAGCTGGGGCACGCTGGTCCTCGTGCCGGGCGCGGTCCGGGGTGGCAGCACGGCGGCCCTGCTCACCTCGTTCGCCGACGCCGGCCGGGGCCTGTTCGCCGATCCACCCGGCTGCCTGCTGGAGCACCTCGGCTCGTTCGCGATCGGCGGCTACCAGGCGGTCCCGCGGCCGGCCGGGCCGCCCGTGCCCGACCGGGACTTCCGGTTCTTCCCGTTCCCGGGCACCGGGAAAACCGCGCGCTCCGAGGTTTCGGCCGACCTCGCCGGGATGTTCCGCGACACCCCGGCCGCGCGCCGGCTCATGGTCTACCTGGCCGGGGAACAGGGGCAGCGGATCTGGCCGTCCGGCGGGACGACGTTCTCGGTGCACCAGCGTCTCGTCGGCGAGGACGTCTACCGCAGCGACGTGACCCAGCGGATCGCGACGACCCTGGCCAAGGGCACCGACCTCTGCTTCGACGCGTCGGACCTGATGCCCTCGGCGATGACCAGCGCGTTCTACCAGGCGGTGCTGGAGTACCTGGCCCACCCCGACCGGCTGGACACCCTGCTCGGCGAGCTGGAGCAGGTGCGCCAGGGCATCGGCCGGGCACACTGGCTCGACCTGCCGTGCTGACCCCTACAGAGAAGGAGATCCGGTGCAGGAGTTCGTGCGTTTCCCGCTGGCCGACGGCGGTTCGGTGGTCGTCGAGGTCGAGGGGGAACCGGGCCTGGAACAGGCGTCGGCACCGTCGGGGGTGCTCCGCAAGGCGACCACGACCTTCGAGCACGCGCTGAGCGAGGTCCGCGCGGCCGCCTCGGCCGCGCTCGCGCAGTTCCGCGACCTGGGGCCGGACGAGGTCGAGCTCAAGTTCGGCGTCAAGCTGGACGCCCAGGCCGGCGCCGTGATCGCGCGCACCGGGCTGCAGGGGCAGTTCGAGGTCAAGCTGAAGTGGCTGCGCGACGAGGCGACCGCGGCCGAAGAGGCGGCCGAGGAAGGGTGAGGCGTCAGGGCTTGTAGCCGACGATCCCGGCGACGCACTTGGCCGAGCCGCTGAGCGGCGTGAGCCGGGGACCGTCCGGCCACCACTCGTCGCAGACCGCCATGCCGGGTTCCGCCGTCGCGTTCGGCTGGACGATCTCGAGGCCGTCCATCATCGCTTCGATCTCCGCGCGGGTGCGGAAGCGGCCGGCGCCGAGCGGACCCTGGACGAGGATCTGCTCGATGCGCTTGGCGATCGCGGTCAGCTCCGGCACCTCGGGGTCGTAGAAGTGCGACAGCACCACGTACGAGCCCGACGGCAGCGCGTCGATGTACTCGCGCATGATGTCGAAGACGCCGTCGCCCTCGAAGTGGTGCATCGTGCCGACCTGCAGCAGCGCGACCGGCTCGGAGAAGTCGACGTGCGCCAGGACTTCCCGGTGGCCCAGGACTTCCTGCGGCTTGAAGACGTCCGCCTCGACCATGTGCGTGAAGTCGTTTTCGACGAGCAGCGCGCGGCCGTGGGCGAGGACCACCGGGTCGTTGTCGAGGTAGACGACCGTGTTGTCCTTGTCGATGCGCTGCACGATCTGGTGGGTGTTCTCGGCCGTCGGCAGTCCGGACCCGCAGTCGACGTACTGGTGGATCTTCGTCTGGTTGGCCAGCATCCGCAGCGCGCGGTTGTGGAACCCGCGGTTGCCACGGGCGATGTCCACCGCTTCCGGGACCGCCGTGCGGATCTTCTCCATCACCACGCGGTCGACTTCGTAGAAGTTGTTGCCGCCGAGGAAACCGTCGTAGATCCGCGCGATGCTCGGCCGGGTGGGGTCGACCCCCACCGGTGTCTGGCTCGGGGACAGTGCGGACGGCGTGTCGGACATGGCGACCTCGCAGGACTTCGGCGGGCGGCGTTGGGCCACCCAGAGTAGTAGGTCGCGTCCGCGCGGTGAAGGCGAGGTGGGCCCTCTCAGCCGCTGGGGCGCAGCCGCTGGTCGGGGATGTCGGCGGCGCGCTCGGCGCGTTCGCGGCGCAGCCGCTCGAGGTGCTGGTTGATCCGCCGGTCGAGGTCCCGCGCGGCCTCGGACAGGTCCGTCAGGTCGCGACGGACCGCCGGGCGCCCGGCGGCAGCCCCCGTATCCGTTTCGTCCCCTGCCCTGTCCACTACCGGCACCTCCCGGATCGGCCCTGGCTGTCCTGCTCTTGGCGTTACTGCCCCATCGGGCGCTTGCCAAAACCCCTGACGGCGTGAGCCGCCGCACGCGGCCGTTCGTCCGAAAGCACCTGGTCACAATTTTGACCAGGTGGTAGAAATTGAGGTGCCGTGGCGGACGGCCGCCACCGGAGCTGGAGGAGCTGGGGATGAGCGTGCCTTCCGTGCAGCTGTATTCGGTCCGCGACGCCTTCGCGGCCGATCCCGCCGACACTCTGCGGCGGCTCGCCGCGATCGGCTTCACGCAGGTCGAGCCGTACGGCGTGCTCGAAAACGCCGAGGCGCTGCGGGCCGGGCTGCCCGCGAACGGCCTGACCGCCCCCACCGCGCACGCGCAGCTGCTCGGCGCCGACCAGCACGCCGTCTTCGCCACCGCGACCGAGCTGGGCGTCGGCCTGGTGATCGACCCGTTCGTGCCGCCCGAGCGGTGGCGGGAACCGGCCGACATCGCGGCCACGGCCGAGGCGCTCAACGCCGCCGCGAAGCTCGCGGCCGAACACGGCGTCGCCGTCGGCTACCACAACCACTGGTGGGAACTGGAATCCCGGATCGACGGCCGCAGCGCCTTCGAGGTGTTCGCCGAACAGCTCGACCCGGCGGTCGCCCTGGAGGTCGACACGTACTGGGCCACCGCGGGCGGCGAGGACGCACCCGCCCTGCTGCGCCGGCTCGGCGACCGGGTGCGGGCCATCCACGTCAAGGACGGCGGCCTCGCCACCGACGCCACCGGTCAGGTCCCGGCCGGCCAGGGCCGGGTGCCCGTCGCCGAAGTGCTCGCCGCCGCGCCGGACGCGCTGCGGGTGGTCGAGTTCGACGCTTTCGACGGTGACCTCTTCGAGGCCATCGCCGCCAGCCACGCCTTCCTGACCGGCGCGGACCGGTGACCGGCGGGCCGGTCGGCGTCGGCATCATCGGCACCGGCGTCATCAGCGGCACCTACCTCGAAAACCTCACCGCCTTCCCGGACGTCCGCGTGGTGCGGGTCGCCGACCTCGACACCGGACGCGCGGCGGCGCGCGCGGCCGAGTACGGCGTGCCGCGCTCGGGCACGGTGGCGGAACTGCTGGCCGACCCGGACGTCGAACTGGTCGTCAACCTGACCGTCCCGGCCGCGCACGTCGACGTCGGGCTCGCCGCGCTCGAAGCGGGCAAGCACGTGTGGACGGAGAAGCCCCTCGCGCTGGACCGGCAGACCGGCCGCAAGCTCCTCGATCGCGCACGGGAGAAGAACCTCCGCCTGGCGAGCGCCCCCGACACCGTGCTCGGCGCCGCGCTGCAGACTGCCCGGCAGGCCGTCGACGCGGGCCGGATCGGCCGTCCCATGACGGCGCTGGCGCTGTTCCAGGTGCCGGGCCCGGAAGCCTGGCACCCGGCGCCGGAGTTCTACTTCCAGCCCGGCGGCGGGCCGCTGCTCGACATGGGCCCGTACTACCTGACGGCGCTGGTGCACCTGCTGGGCCCGGTCCGGCGCGTCACCGGGGCCGGCGGGCGGGCACGCGACACCCGGGTCGTCGCGTCCGGGCCGCGGGCGGGCACGGAGTTCCCGGTGTCGGTGACGACGACGGTCACCGCGCTCGTCGAGTTCGAGAGCGCTTCCGCGCAGCTGGTCCTGAGCTTCGACTCGGCGCTCAAGCGGCCCGCGCTGGCCGAGCTGACCGGCACGCTCGGGACGGCCGTGCTGCCGGACCCCAACCGGTTCGACGAGCCGACCCGGCTGCACCTGCTCGGCCGGGACGAGCCGGAAGAGCTGGCACCGCGGGGACACGCGGCTTCGCGCGGCACCGGCGCGCTGGAACTGGCGCGGGCCATCCGGGCCGGTGTGCCGGAACGCGCGTCCGGTGAGCTGGCCTACCACGTGCTCGACACGATGCTGGCCATCGACGAATCCATGACGCGCGGGCAGACCGTGGAGGTCACGAGCACCGTCGACGTCCCGCCGCTGCTACCGGCCGGGTGGGACCCGTACGCGAAGACCTTGGGGGGAACCTGAGCCGGCCGCGACTCGACCGTGGCCGCCTACTCGAACAAGTGCCGATGAGCCTACCCGCCGATGCGGCTGGTCCTGCAACAGCTCATCAGCGGTCACGCACGCGAACCCTGCCCACGGCTAGAGCGGGACGGTGAGCAGGTTCTGCAGGTAGAAGCGCAACGAGCCGACCAGGTCGACGTCGCCGGGCACGGTCAGCCACTGCACCTGCAGGCCGTCCATCAGCGCGATGAACGTCAGCGCCGCCGTCGCGGGCTCGACGCCGTCCCGCAGCTCGCCGCGGGCGGCGAGGGCTTCGAACGACTCGTGCACGCCGTCGCGCGCGGCCCGGTAGTGGCGCACGAAGTACTCGTGCGCCGGGTGGTCCGGGGCGACCGCTTCGGCGGCGAGCCGCGAGTAGAGGTCGACGATCCCGGGGTGGCGGACGTTGTGCTCGGCGAGCGCGACGAAGTGACGGAGGACCTCGAGCCCGGGCGGCACGGTGAGCTGTTCGCGCTCGGAGTCCTCGGCGTCCCGGCGTTCGAGCACGGCGGCGAGCAGGGCTTCCTTGGTGGGGAAGTGGTAGAGGAGGCCGGCGTGCGAAATCCCGACGCGCTTGGCGATCTCCCGCAGCGACGAGCCGTGGTAGCCGAGTTCGCCGTACGCCGCGGCCGCCGCCGTGATGATGTCTTCGCGGCGGATCCGGCCCTTCAGGTAGCCCCCGGTCACGGGGTCGCGGTGGTCTCGGCGGCGTGCACGGCCCCATCATGCCGCAGCGGTGGTTCGCACAAGTCATGTGAGCGTTCGAACAAACCGGTTGTGCGAACGCGGGCGGTTTGCCAGCCTTGCGGCGTGAAGAGCGCGGAACGGCAACGGGTCATCGTGGAGCGGTTGCGCGAGGCCGAGCAGGTGGGCGTCGCCGAGCTGGCCGAAGCGACCGGCGCGTCGGAGATGACCGTCCGCCGCGACCTCGACCAGCTGGCCGCCCGGGGCGTGCTCCGGCGGGTGCACGGCGGTGCGGTGCCGGCGTCGCCGACGGCGGCCGAACCGCCGTTCGAGGCCCGCGCGACGGCCGCGATCGCGGCGAAGCGGGCCATCGCCGCCGCGGCGGCCGAGCTGATCCGCGACGGCGAGACGGTCGTCCTAGACAGCGGCACGACGGCCCTGGAGCTGGCACGGTTGCTGCGCGGGCGCTCGGTCACCGTGATGCCGTTGTCGCTGCACGCGGTCCGCGAACTGGCCGAGGCACCCGGCGTCCGGCTCCTGCTGCCCGGCGGGGAACCGCGGCCGGGGGAGCAGGCCCTCACCGGCCCGCTGACGCTGGCGTCGCTGCGGGCCCTGCGGTTCGACGTCGCCGTGCTGAGCCCCTGCGCGTTCGCCGTCGACTCCGGCCTCACCGCCTTCGACCTGGGCGACGCCGAGGTCAAGCAGACCGCCCTCGAGGTCGCGGCCCGGGTGATCGTGCTCGCCGACGGCGCCAAGTGGGGCCGCTCCGCGCTCGCCTGCATCTGTCCCGCCGACCGCGCCGACGTGGTGATCACCGACCCCGGCGCGCCCGAAGACCAGCGTGCCGCGCTGGCCGACCGAGGCGTGCTCGTGCACGTCGCCGTTCCTCTGGAGAGCCGATGACCGTCCCGCCCCG
>Ga0207678_10000132_pt1 | contig 62810 bp, 57 predicted proteins | sample KBSC63metaG_FD_184319 | JGI IMG/M metagenome (GOLD analysis project Ga0207678, IMG submission 184319) | Corn rhizosphere microbial communities from Kellogg Biological Station, Michigan, USA - KBS C6-3 metaG (SPAdes) (version 2) | ecosystem: Host-associated > Plants > Roots > Rhizosphere > Soil ... | reverse complement strand
GTTTTTTCCTCCGGCGCCCGCTCAACCGCCTTTTTTGAGCCAGTTCTGCCGACATCGGATTTCTATGTTGCGCTCAAGGTCGCCGGCGATTTTCAAACCGCCAGGTGGCGGGTAAGCGTTCGTGCGTCTTCGAATGTCACGCGGACGATGAGAGATTTGCCACTGAATTCGAGTTTATGCGGAAGCGCTCCGCACCAGACATGAGATGACGGCGCAGCGGCGACCCAAGGCTTGCACATGTGCCGATAGCGGGCAAACTCCTCGACCACATAAGGGTCAGCAACACCGTCGCGACTGAGTTTGACGATTGAAGCAGGTTCATCTTCGATTTCGACGGTAACTCGTAACCGCGGATCGCCATCGAAGACGTCGACGAAAATCGCGCATTGTGGACCTGAATGATCGACGATAACGCGCATATCCGGATCGGCTACGGGGCCAAATGGGACATAACGGGTCGCATAATGATTCCCGTCAACGGATAGCACGTGAAATCCTTTTGGTGTGCCGTCTCGGCTATTTGCGACCGGCACCCCGGATGAGTCGAGAGGCCCACTCCACCAACTTCCGCACGCGGCGGTCAAGACTTGGTGGTGATGCGGCAAATTGCGATCGAAGCCCTCGGTGCGTCCGAAGTAGTGATGCTCGGTCGTGTGTGAGTGGCCGGAGAAACTTACCGTATGCGGGCGGGTCGACAACAATTTCAAGAGGGCGTTGCGGTCGGCAGCGGTGTCTGCTTCGCTATCGGGATTGTCGAAACTCTGAAGGGGGATGTGCATCGAGACGACGACGAGTTGATCGGGCGGCACATGGCGCAACACGTTGGAGACGAAGCGCAGCTGTTTCTCGCCGAACAGGCCGCGATAGGGGCGACCTCTTTTTGCACGGCCTCCACATCCGAAGTAGTCAACATTGTTGAGCAGGATGAACGTGGCTCCGGCATGTTGAAAGGCGTAGGTCGTTGGACCGACAAACCGTTTCCAGGTCTCGAAGGCGTAGCACGACTCCACCGTGTCGAGATTCATGTCGTGATTGCCGGGACAGTGGTGCCACACCAAACCGGTCTCATTTAGAATGTTCAGATATTGAGGTAATAGAGTCAGATCGTCGGCCATCGCATCGCCGTGGTGGATAGCGAAGGCGGCGCCGGTTGCGCGGGTGGCACTCAAAAGGACCTGACGCACGTAGCCAAGTTCTTTGGCATCTGCAGCTTGCGTGTCGGCAAACAGCAGAGCTTCGAAGCATTGCGATTGCGGCTGTCGAAGCAGAGGAAAGTCGATCGACTTCGGCAATGCTCCCGTGGGCTCGATAGCAGGCGAACGCAAATTCGCCGAGACGGGCGTGCCTTCGGGCTGATGCAAATAGGAGAATGAGCTTGGCCCGCGACCGACCGTCGTCCAGTGCGAAGGCGTTATGACGAAGATCGAGTCTCCGCTTTGAACCGGAAGGGACCATCGGCCATCGCTGTCGGTCATCGTTACGTCCAGACCGTTCGAGACCATAACGCCGGCGATCCCGCGGGCTTTTGCTCCGCGGCCGTCACCGTTCCGGTCCTCAAATACGGTTCCGAAGGCAATGTCGGGATGTGGCGTGCCGGCAGCCAAATTGAGCCGGCTTGGCAGTAAAAGCGTGCCTGCGGCCCCAATCGTGGCGATCGCTCGCCGCCGGGTGAGCAGGCTGTCCTTGCTCATAAACGTCTCGCGTCTGGTTCAGCGCTTTTCTGCGCGATGCGACGCTGGTAGCTGCGATTCGCGACGCTGCCGTTACGGTTTGCTGACAGTTTGACGATAGACGCCGTCGGATTCTATTTCCGGCCAGCATTCGCTGCTATCGCCGCCACCGCGAGGTGACCAGCCGGCACGTCGCCAACATCGGAAAGGCCTTGTATAACCATTAAACAAAATATATCTTTGGGTATGCGACTCACCCTGCACGCCGACTATTCGCTTCGCGTTCTGATGTTCGCTGGCCTGAAAGACAGCGAGCTGTCGACGATCACAGAAATAGCTGAACGTTTCGATATATCGCGAAGTCACCTAATGAAGGTGGTGCACGATCTCGGCCGCCTTGGATATATCGAAACGGTGCAAGGCAAAAACGGCGGCTTTCGTCTGATGAGGAAGCCAAGCCAAATCAACGTCGGAGCGGTCATCCGCGACATGGAAGAGGAACTCGACGTCATCGGCTGCCTGCAGCAGGAGGGGTTTTGTCGAATTGAGGGCGCCTGCGTTCTGCGCCGCGCCCTGCAGGAAGCGACGAAGGCTTTTCTTGCCGTTCTCGATAAATACACTCTGGAAGACCTGCTTCGGCCGGGCCGCTCGCTGGCTAGGCTGCTCGCAATCGACTGGGCACCGCAGGGCTTGAATACGCCTCGGTAGCGCCGTCGCGCGCCGATCTCGTCATATCACGGCGAAGGCCTTGATCCCCGCCCCAGCGGCGATTTCGACGCGACCAATAACATACATATGTTTTGATTGTTTTAATGGACAAGATATAAGCGTTCGAAAATTTCATGTGATTGAGCCGGGTAAGCCCTGCGATGTACTGGCCGCCATCCTATAGAAGTTTGCTGTTGTCCATCCTTTTGCTACTCGCAGGAGGCGTTGCTGGCACGACTGGTGTCCTTGTGTTTACTCATTCGCCACCGCTCACCACGCACCATCTGGACGTGCCACTGAACAGCGCCGTCGCCACGGCGCCCGTGGCTCTGAAAGGAGTTGCCGAACTGCCGAAGTTGCTATCCCGCGATAGTGCGCGGCGGCAGTGGGAAATCGTTGGGGGTGCGCTGCTTCAAATGGGGCTCAGCCGGTTGAGTATTCCAGCGCTTGAGCGCGCGATCGCCAGCGATGAAGGCAATACCATGCTCCACGTCGCATTGGGGGAAGCCATAGCAATGGCGAACGGCGGCCGGATCAGCGACAGGGCCAAGGCCGAATTCGACATTGCCCTGCGCGCCGACCCGAACGACATGATAGCGCGATTCTACATGGCTTATTGGCTACTTCAGAACGGCAAGCCGAAGCCGGCGCTCGTCAAATGGGTTGGGCTCATGAGGACAGTAGGGCGCGATCAAGTCTGGTACGACCGGCTGTGGGTGGCAATGCCACTGGCCGCCGAGAAAGTGGGCGTCAATAGGCTGACACTGCAGGCCCTCTGCGTTGCAGGCATGTAGCAAGTGACGCCGCGCTTCACGCTGGCCCTGTCAGACGAATTCTACGGAAGGACGCAAGAGAAACGAAAAGTCGCACCTGAAAATTGCCATAACATATATTTCAAATATTGCTTTAGAAGTCCAACGGTGCCAAACATGGCCTCGTCGAGAGTTTTGGGGGGATCACGCTCGTGAATGCAGGAAGACCTCTCGACACCCACCGACAATTCCCCAGAATGATCTGACGTCCGCGCGCGTTGCGGCGATAACGGAGAGACTTGGCCGTTAGAAGCCCCCAGGGCTTCGAACGCTTGTTAACATCTATCTTATATAAATGTTAGGGCTACGACACATGCACTGCTGCTGGTTTGGCAAGACGTTCGTCGGTCTTATCGCCGCCGCTGGCGCCGGCTTAGGCGCTTTCAGTTCAACTGCCGCTGCAGAGACCCGGCATATCTCGTTCACGATCGAAGATACGATCTTGACATTGAGCGGCAAGCAAACCTTTCACACTTTCTCTTTCAATGGTCAGACACCGGGTCCGCTGATCCACGTCACCGAAGGCGATGATGTCGAGGTCGAGGTCGAAAACAACACGACCTTGCCACATACGATTCATTGGCACGGCATGTTCCAGCGCGGCTCTTGGAAGAATGACGGCGTTCCGGGCACGACGCAGGCGGCGATCGCACCCGGCGAAACGTTCACCTATCGCTTCAAGGCCGAGCCATCCGGCACGATGTGGTATCACTGCCACGTCAACGTCAACGAGCATGTCGCGATGCGCGGCATGTGGGGGCCGCTGATCGTCGATCCGAAAGATCCCCCGCCGATCGAGAAGGAAGTGACGAAGGACTACATCCTGATGTTTTCCAGTTGGGTTTCCAACTGGGCGAACAAGCCGGGTGAAGGCGGCGTCCCGGGCGACGTTCCGGATTTTTTCACCGTCAATGGCAAGGCCTTCCCCGAGACGCAACCACTGCGGATCAAGAAAGGCGATGTCGTACGCATTCGCCTGATCGGTGCCGGCGACGAGATGCACTCGATCCACATCCACGGCCACGATTTCGAAGTTTACGCGAAGGACGGCCGGCCGCTGGCAAATCCATACCCAGCCGACACGATCCTGTTCGGACCAGGCGAACGCTACGACCTGATCCTGCGCGCCGACAATCCCGGCATCTGGATGGTCCACGATCACATCGACAAACACACGGTCAACGGCAAAAACCCGATGGGCGGCATGATGACTACCATCGAATACGCTGAGATCCCGGTGAAGGATCAAGCCTTCTACACCTGGAAGGACAAGAACTTCGTGCCGGACTTCTATTACGAAGAATCGCTGAAGAAGCCGCTCGGCATGCACGAGAATCCCGCCTTCAAGGGCGTTCCAGCCCCGTAACACCTCTGCTTTCCCTGCTTCCATGGAGATGAATATGAAAAGACTGCTATTGGCAGTTGGATTGGCGGTGGCCTGTGTCGGTGATGCGTACGCAGGTGGGCTCGATCCGAGCTGTGCCGCCTGTCATGCACTCGTCAAACCGGCCGATGCGTCGATCGACCGTCTGTGGACGCGCAAAGGACCGGATCTTTGGTACGCCGGAAGTAAGTTCAATGCCGAGTGGTTGACGTCATGGCTGCAGAATCCGAAAGCGATCCGCCCAGCCGGATATCCCTATTTCAAGTCCGTCATGAAGGGATCGGATCATGACGTTCCCGACCCGTCCAAGATAACGCCTCACCCGAAGCTGGATAAAGCCGCCGCCGAAGCTGCCACAGCCGCTTTGATGGCGCTGAAGGCACCTGCCGATCTGCTGCCGCCCGGAACATTCAAAGGCGACATGGCCGGTGCCCGCATGGGCAAGCTTTCGTTCAATAAGCTGCGTGGCTGCGTTGCGTGTCATCAGGGCGAAGACGGCAAGGGAGGTTTTTCAGGCCCCGAGCTGACCGATGGAGGTGCCAGACTGCAACCGGATTTCATCGCCGCCTATACCGCCAATCCGCAAGCCTTCGATCCGCATATCTGGATGCCGAAGCTGACGCTCAAAGATCAGGATATCCAGCGGCTGACCGCATACCTCTCGCAACTTGGCCGAGGAGGCAATCCATGAAACTCCAATTGATGCTGACGCTCGCCGGCGCCGCCCTGATGCTTACGCCGACCGTCGGACGCGCCGACGCTCCGGCCAAACAGCTCTACGAAACCTATTGCGTTCAGTGCCACGGCCTCAATCGCAACGGCACTGGCGTCAACCTGCCCGGTCTTTCGGTCCGTCCGCGTGATCATACAGATGCCAAGGGCATGGGCGCCACGCCTGACGATGAACTCTTCAAGGCGATCAAGGAAGGCGGCCTAGCCGTCAACAAGTCGGTGCTGATGCCGACCTGGGGCGGCGTCCTGACCGATCCGCAGATAACCGAATTGGTCAAGTACCTCAGGGAAGTTTGCCACTGCGGTAGCTAGACGGCCTGAGCGCGAGCAAATCAAAAACAATGAAACGGAGGGTACTGATGAGTAGAGCACGTCATCATAGGACGTCGATGGCGCGGAGCCTGGCGACGGCGATCCTGGTTCTCGGAGGTCTTTCGGTCAGCGCAGCGCAGGCAAAGACCGTCAAGATCGAATTGACGGCCAAGGAGACGACGGTGCCGGTCAATAACGAAGGCAAGACCGCCGTCGGCTGGACCTACAATGGCCAGATCCCCGGCCCGCTGTTTCGTGCGACCGAAGGCGATACGATCGAATTCACGTTGAAGAATGATCCCAGTAACAAGAATTCCCACTCAATCGACTTTCACGCAGCGCGTACCGACGTGCTGACGTCATTCGCGCCGATCAAGCCGGGCGAGACGAAGAGCTTCACATTCACCGCTGACAATCCGGGGATCTTTTTCTATCACTGCGGTTCCGATCCGATGATCCAGCACATAGCCCGCGGCATGATCGGCGCCTTCATCGTCGACCCGAAAGATCCCACGGCAATGCCGAAGGCCGACCGCGAGTATGTGTTGATCGAGCATCAGATGTTCGACAATCCGGAAGACGTAAAGGGGATGATGGCCAACAACTGGCAGCATGACGCCTTCAATGCCGTACCGTTCCAGTACGATCCGGTGCATGACACCAACGCCACGCAGACACTGGAGGCCAAACCCGGCGAGCGCGTCCGCATTTATCTGGTCAATGCCGGACCCAGCGAATTCTCGGGCTTTCATCCAATCGCCGGCATCTGGGACAAGGTCTATCCATCAGGCAATCCCAAGAACGCGCTGACGGCGATGCAGAACTATACGGTAGCGCCCGGTGACGCTGCGGCCTTCGACATCATCTCGCCGGTTGAAGGCGCCAACGCGCTGGTCAATCATTCGATGCGGGCCGCGCTATCGGGCGCGATTGCCATCATGATGTTCAGCAAGAGTGCTGATCCCTCGATGGGGCACGGCGACAAAATTATCGTTCGCTGACAAAAATGATTGGCATGGGCCGCTTCTGCTGCCCACGCCTATCTCTCACCGCCTCGATGGTGCGTACGTCAAATGTAGCGATGACTCATTGACGACGACGAGGATGCGAGAGCTGCTGAGGCAATGAAGACATCCGGCCGCATCGCCATTTCGTCTTTTGCCTTCCCGGCCTTGGCGATTGCCAGGTCAATTGGCGCCGGCCGCTTGTAATAGAGGTTTTGCGAACCCGAGCGGGCGGATATTTTGCCGCGTCGACCATACCTCGCAGAGCAGCAGCGAATGGTAGCGGTCGAGAAAGCCCTTGTGTGTTCGCCGGAATAGACAACGTGATGGCTTCAATCGCCGACTAACGCCCGTCTGCAAATTGGCGAACGTTTCCGAGATGTAATAAGAAAAACGACGGATTGGCATCGCAGCTCTCGTTTTTGAGTGTTTCCGCCATGTGGCATGTGCGGCCGATAGGCGGCGCGCCGTCTCTTACTTACGGTTTAATGCAACCGACGCACCGCGGTACTTGGCGGTGCGGTCTACGGCGAACCAAAAAGGAAGTGCAATCGGCCGCTGTCGTGCCTGATTTTGTGCGGCTCGCGGTTCCTTCGTTCCAACGAAACCTTCTCGCTGTTTTTGCAGTTCTTTTATCGCGCCACTGGTCCAGTTTCGAAATGGCAAAAGCAACGTGCCGAGATTCCGCGTAAAACTTCTTGTATCGATCGTCTTGTTTGCCGGACTCCTCGGCGGATCTATTTGGGCGGTTCGCGCTTATCGCCCGGGGTTAGAGAAGGCGGATAAGAACGCGGGCGATGAAAAAATTCCGGCCTCCGTAGCCACCGCCAAGCAACAAGACTTTCCCGTCTTCCTCGATAGCCTGGGCAACGTTCAAGCTTGGAATACGGTGACGGTTCGCACGCGCGTCGACGGCGAAATTCAGAAAATTGCATTCGACGAAGGTCAATTCGTCAAACAGGGAGATCTACTCGCCGAGATTGATCCGCGCCCCTTTCAGGCAGCTCTAGATCAAGCGCAAGGGAAAAAGACTCAGGACGAAGCCACATTGGCGAACGCGCGCCGGGACCTTGAACGCTTTGAAAAGGTGGGCACGCTCGCCGCGACGCAACAGCAGATCGATACGCAGCGCTCGTTGGTTTCGCAGGAAGAGGCTTTGGTAAAGTCAGACGCCGGCGCCCTCGATAATGCAAGAGTTCAGCTCGGCTATACGACAATCAGAGCGCCGATCTCAGGCCGGGTTGGATTTCGCCTGGTAGACCAGGGCAACATCGTCCACGCCGGCGATGCCGGGGGCATCGCAACCATCGCCGAGATACAACCCATTGCGGTCATTTTTACGGAACCGCAGGAAGAGCTGCCTCGCATCCTTGAAGAACTGAAAGGCGGCCCCTTGCAAGTGATAGCACTGACATCCGATTCGACACGCGAACTCGGCAAGGGCGAGCTTTCCCTTGTCGACAACCAAGTCGATATGACGACCGGATCGATCAAACTGAAGGCGAAGTTTGCGAACGAAGATAAGATCCTCTGGCCCGGCCTCTCCGTCTCAACGCGCCTCCTCATCACGACCGAGAAAAACGTCGTGGTGATCCCCGACGCGGCCGTGCAGAGGGGACCGGAAAAGCTGTTTGCCTACGTGGTCGGCGCAAACGATAAGATCGAGATGCGCAATCTCGATGTCGGCGAGATCCAGGATGGTCAAGCGGTCATCAAGAACGGCATAAAGGCCGGTGAGCGCGTCGTGACAGCGGGCTATTACAGGTTGCAGCCCGGTTCCACTATAGAGCTGCAAAATAGCAAGCGGCAAATGCCAACGCCTGATAGCGCGACAGCAATGGGCTCCAATCAAGCAAGACGATCTCGATCGCCGGAGGTCGAGTAGATGGGTAGCGGCGGCATCTCAGCACCATTCATTCGCTACCCGATTGCGACCTCACTGATCATGGTCGGAATTCTTTTCGTCGGTGTCATAGCGTTCTTCAACTTGCCCGTCGCTCCGTTGCCGCAGATCGACTTTCCGACGATCCAGGTCTCGGCAAATCTTCCAGGCGCTAGTCCGGAAACGATGGCTTCGAACGTTGCCCAACCGCTCGAACGCCAGTTCGCGCAAATTCCGGGCGTCACACAAACCACGTCTACCAGCGGCCTCGGCGTTACTACCATCGTCGTGCAGTTCGATCTCGACCGCAATATCGACGGCGCTGCCAACGATATTCAGGCGGCAATCAATGCCGCTGGGGGGCAACTTCCTACCGACCTTCCGTCGCCGCCGATCTATCGCAAGGTCAATCCGGCCGACAGCCCGATTATGATCCTCTCGGCGACCTCGGATGCGATGCCGCTCACAGAAGTGGACGACAACGCAGACATCAAACTTGCACAACAAATCAGCCAAATCAGCGGCGTCGGACAGGTTACGATTGGCGGAGAGCAAAAGCCGTCCATTCGAATCCAACTCGATCCTGCCAAACTTTACGCGCGCAATCTGACACTCGACGAGGTTCGTCTCCCGCTTTCTATTACAACGGTCAACAGTCCGAAAGGCTCAATAGACAGCAGTAATCGCGGCTACACAATTTACGCGAACGATCAGCTAACCAATGCGCAGTCCTGGAACGACGTAATTCTCGCCTTTCGCAACGGCACCCCAATCCGCGTCCGCGACGTTGGGCATGCCGTTGTGGGGCCGGAAGACACAAAGAAGGCGGCATGGGCCAATGGGCATCGCGGCGTGTTCCTGATTGTGTTCAAGGAGCCCGGCGCGAACGTCATCGAGACCGTCGATCGCATCACGGCGGAACTGCCCCGCCTCAAAGCCGCAATGCCGAAGGCGCTCCAGATCAACGTCTTGAGCGATCGGACGCAGACGATACGCGCCTCCGTTTCGGATGTCGAAGTCACTCTCCTGATCTCGGTCGCGCTTGTGATCGGCGTCATCTTCATTTTTCTGCGCAGTCTCTGGGCGACCATCATCCCGAGTGTAACTGTGCCGCTGGCTCTCTTCGGGGCCTGCGGGGTGATGTATGTGTTGGGGTATAGTCTTGATAATCTGTCTCTGATGGCTCTGACGATTGCCGTCGGCTTCGTTGTCGACGATGCCATCGTCGTTCTCGAAAATATTGTCCGCTACGTTGAGGAAGGAGAAAAGCCTTACGAGGCGGCGTTCAAAGGCTCCAGCGAAATAGGCTTTACGGTCGTTTCGATCAGCATTTCGCTGGTGGCGGTGTTCATCCCTCTGCTTTTTATGAGCGGAATTATTGGCCGGCTCTTCCGCGAATTTGCCGTAACCGTTACCGTGACGATCGCAGTTTCTGCCTTCGTTGCATTGACGCTCACGCCGATGATGGCCTCGCGCTTCTTGAAGAGCGAGAAGGATGTTAAGCACAACAAGCTCTACGAATGGAGCGAACGCGCTTTCGACGCGCTTGTAAGCCGCTATGCGCGCGGTCTCGATTTCGTCATTCGCCACCAGTTTGCAACTCTGATGACGTTTCTCGCGACGCTTGCGATCACCGGCGCGCTCTTCGTTACCATACCCAAAGGCTTTTTTCCTCAGCAGGATACAGGGCTGATTACAGGTATTGCCGAGGCGAGCCAGGATATCTCGTTTCAGGCAATGATGGATCGACAGGAAAAGCTCGGCGAGGTGGTCGCCAGCGATCCGGCCGTCGCAACAATTGCGATGGCGATCGGTGCTGGCGGCTCGACGGCGGCGCTCAACAACGGCCGCATGTATATTACGCTGAAGCCCAAATCCGAACGCACGGCCTCAGCATTTGAAGTCATAAGACGGCTTCAGCCAAAACTAGATGAAGTGCAGGGTGCGCGACTTTTCTTGCAGGCTTCGCAAGACGTCAATGTTGGAGGCCGCTCCTCGCGGACACAATTCCAGTACACGCTGCAGGACGCCGATTCACGCGAACTCAACGCTTGGGCGCCGAAGCTGCTCGAAAAATTGAAGAGCCTGCCGGATCTCCGCGATGTCGCGACGGACCAGCAGGTGGCGGGAATGACGCTAACCGTCGACATAAATCGCGACGAGGCGTCTCGATATGGGCTCACTCCCCAGGTGATTGACGATACGCTGTACGACGCATTCGGACAGCGGCAGGTTGCGCAGTATTTCACGCAACAGAACAGCTATCACGTGGTTATGGAGGCGCTCCCCGAAGTTCAAAGCGATCCGCAAAGCCTCGACAGGATTTATGTCCGTTCACCGACAACTGGCGGTCTTGTTCCGATGGCGGCCTTCGCAAGTTGGACGACGCGCCAGACCCAGCCACTGTCGATCAGCCACCAGGGCCAGTTTCCTGCCGTAACAATCAGTTTCAATCTCGCACCGGGCAGCTCGCTCGGTACGGCAACCGAAGCGATCAACGCCGCCGAACGTGAACTTCATATTCCGGCTTCTCTGCAGACGTCCTTCCAAGGCAACGCCCAGGCCTTTCAGCAATCTTTGACGACAATCCCACTGCTCATCGCAGCGGCGTTGTTCGTCGTATATCTGATCCTCGGCATTCTTTACGAAAGTTACATCCATCCCCTCACGATACTTTCGACCCTTCCGTCAGCTGGCGCAGGCGCGCTCGCGACCCTGATGCTGTTCGGCTTCGATTTCAGCTTGGTAGCGATGATCGGAGTCATTCTGCTGATCGGCATCGTGAAGAAAAACGGGATTATACTGGTTGATTTTGCAATTAACGCCGAACGGACAGAGCACCTGTCGCCGGAGGAAGCGATCCGCAAAGCCTCGCTGCTCCGATTCCGTCCCATCATGATGACGACGCTTGCAGCATTGCTCGGAGGCGTGCCGCTGATGTTGGGCGCCGGGACGGGCGCCGAAATCCGTCAGCCGCTCGGCTTCGCGATGGTCGGTGGCCTCGCGGTCAGCCAGGTGCTGACGTTATTCACGACGCCAGTGGTCTATCTATACCTGGATCGGCTCGCCAACTGGACTTCGAAGCTCGGCGCCGACCCGACAAGGACCGAAGTGTCAACGGCATCGCCCAAATGAGTCCATACCGGAACGGTCGGAACTTATCTCTCGACCTCAATCGCCCTTTATCCGTTCTCACCAATGTGCGCAGTAAGGACAACTGCGGGTCACAAGCCGACATGGGGTTTGACTTCAAGAGAAGAATTACGTTTCTGGAACGGCTGCGGGGCTTCTGGAGTTGAAGCCAATGCTCTATCTCTTGTTAGCAATCCCCAATCTCACCCTTCCACATTGTATCAAGCTCGTTGCTGCGCATTCTTTCCGCATCAGACTGTGCCGATAAGACCGATTGGCGGAGCCGGTTTAACCTAGCGGCATCCTGCTACGCGGACGGCGCGAAAGCGGAGATTTCGTGATCGACATCCGCTGCGTCAAACACTGCTGAAAGGAGTATTCATGAAGATTCTGATGGTCATCACCTCCCATGACAAGCTTGGCGATACCGGTCGCAAGACGGGTTTCTGGCTCGAAGAGCTGGCGGCGCCTTTTTATGTTTTCAAAGATGCTGGCGCCGAGATCGTGCTTGCATCTCCAAAAGGTGGTCAGCCGCCGCTCGATCCCAAGAGCAACGAACCAAATTTCCAGACTGACCTGACCCGCCGCTTCGAAGCCGATGGGGATGCCAAGGCACAACTCGCCTCGACGCTTCGACTGGATACGGTGAAGGCGGACGATTACGATACCGTATTCTATCCCGGCGGCCACGGTCCGATGTGGGACCTCGCGGAAGATCAGAACTCGATAGATCTTATCGAAGCCTTCCTCGCGGCCGGCAAAACCGTGGCTTTGGTATGCCACGCTCCGGGTGCGCTCCGTCATGTCAACACCCCTGACGGCAAACCGCTGGTGCAAGGCAAGAAGGTTACCGGCTTCACCAATACCGAGGAAGAAGCAGTCGGTCTAACCAAGGTCGTCCCCTTCCTCGTCGAAGATGAATTGAAGGCCAAGGGCGGCATCTTCTCCAAAGCCGATGATTGGCAGCCCTATGTCCTCACAGACGGGCAGCTGATTACCGGGCAAAATCCGGCCTCGTCCGGTCCCGCAGCAAAGGTGCTGATCGAAAAAATCGCCAAGGATCGAATGTCATGACCGCGTATGTTGTCATGATCCGCGAACGCGTGACCAACCCGGCGGAGCTCGAGGTCTATGCTCAGAAGGCGCGTGCCGCCCGGGAAGGTCATCCGATGGAGCGGTTGGCATTCTACGGCGACGTCGATGTTCTCGAAGGCTCGCCGATTGATGGCTGCGTCATTCTAAGTTTTCCGACGATAACGGATGCACGGCGTTGGTATGAGAGCCCGAGATATCAGGATGCTCGTAAACATCGGCAGAATGGCGCCGAGTATCGCGTCTTCATCACTGAAGGTTTAGCTGCCGCAGCGCCCTCAACAGAACGAGGTGCGAAAGGCTAAAGTTAAATGGGCTAGCAGACCCAGCGACCTGCTCTTGTGTGAGAACGACGGCCGGCTAAGCAAGCATTGGGATCGCTCAGCAATCGGCATCACTTCTCCGATGAGAGGCTGTCATACGAAGTTACGAGATGCCGAGGCGACGCGGCGGAAGAATGCTCTACTTTCGCGGTCAATTCGTCGACAGCTCGACCCGCATCAAATCGGTGGAGCCAAGCAATCGAGCAGCGCCTTCTGAAAGATCAATGATCCGCCCTTTGATAAAGGGGCCCCTGTCGACGATCGTGACAGTCACCTGTCGTCCATTTGCGAGGTTCTTCACCGTGACGCGTTTTCCGAAGGGAAGCGTCCGATGCGCAGCTACAAGTGCGCCGCACGAAAATGACCTGCCACTGGCGGTCTTCGTCAACTCGCAAAACTTTGATGCGATTCCAATTTCCCCCGATTGAATTGGACTTAGGCTGAATATGGTGAATCCGATAGCCAAAATGGGCGTCTTTGTCATCGAAGCGCTCCTAACGCTCCGAACGTTCAAACATTCCAATTGTTCCGTGTTGAGTTCGGGGACTACCGCCCAAATGGGGTTAACGAGCGCTCGGACATCGTACAGCGACACACGACTGGCGCGATCGACAATAGCGCCCACATTTCAGAATGGCGTACAGCACAATGAATTCGGTGGTCCGAAACGATAGCGGACGCGTGGGAGATTGAGATGGATGATCAAACCGTGCGGATGGCGCTTGAGCGCCATTGGGATGCTTCGGACGCAAGCGATTTCAAAGTCGAACATGAAATCTACCGCGAGGATGCTGTGCTTCATTATCCGCAATCGGGCGAGCTAATCCGTGGCCGGTACAATATTCATACAATATTCAAGAGAGCCGATACGTCCAGCCAAACAAGAAACGTTTTACGGTTCGGCGAATTATCGGCAGCGGCGATCTCTGGGTCACTGAATACGTACTTACCTATGACGGCGTACCATCTTACGCAGTGAGCATCATGGAATTCCGCGAAGGACTGGTAGCCAACGAAACCCAATATTTCGCCGATCGGTTTGACCCTGGACCCTCGCGCGCGCATCTTGTTGAGCGAGTGGGCGAAATCACGTCAACGGACTCCACCGTGAAGCATTCGGGTTGATGAAACGCACCGATAGCGTCTGCGGTAGTGCAGCCGCGCCATTGCGATTGACGAGCGAAAGTCCATGATGAATTTCAGGCGCTAGCGATGACCGCCGCTCCGAATCGAACTGCGGACCGAACGTGTGCCGCTCATTGCCGTACTTGGCATTGCCATACTTGGCATTGCTGTACTTGGCATTGCGCCAATCGGCAGGCTGGTCGTCGCGCCCGCGCCGGCGCCGATTTCATTGAAGCTCGAACCCGCGCGGCTGATGTTGGCGCTCGGAGATCCGATAGGGGGCGTGGTCGGAGTAATCGTGACGCCGGTTGCGCTGCTCAAACCCGAGGTGCCTGCACCCGCTCCGCTATTCGAAGCCGTGCCTTCAATGGTATCGAGAGATACGCCCGGCGAGACCGACTGGGTCGTTGGCGTATCGGGACTGATCACCGTCGCCGCCGAGGCGCCATTGTCGATCTGCGATCTCAAATCGCTTGGAGCCGAAGGGTCGAGCCGATCCTGTTCGATAGGTGAAGTAGCGGGGTTGCTGATTGCCTCGGATGAGCCGGGTGCCGTTGTCGCATTTGTCGACGGTGCCCCGCTCGGCGTTTCCGTTGCGGGGCTCATTGTAACGCTGGGTGTCGTGGGGGTCATAACGGTTTGGGCCAGAGCCGGCGCGGGTGCAGCCAAGCTTGCTAAGATGGGTGCTATAAGTATCTTGTTCATGCCGCTTTCCTTTTTCGTCGCCCCGCTGAACCGCAAACTTTCGCTTTTCTCGTTGGTTCCTTGAACACAGCCGCGTGATTTCAGTCAGCATCAATTGGCCTCAAACGACCAGTCGACCTATTACTAATGGCCGATGCGACGCCGGCTGAAGATCAAGGCGACTTCGCGAGCAGCAAATGCATTCCTTTCGAGCAATTCGTTCTGCTCGTCGGTTGTTGCGAAGTTCGAGATGAGTCCGAATGCAAAACAGGTCTACTGTTCGGCGTGTTCGTCTCCGGATTTCCTTGTTCGCCGAGATATTCGTTGATTGCGCTCTTGCACTCGTTGGCGCCAATCTTCTTGTTGCCTGCGTCGAGACTCCTCGCGCGCGTATTTCACAATCTCATCAAAAACGATGACGACGACGAGCGCGACAACAAGAACGGCGGCGACGGCGAAGTAGTCGAGAAGTCGTTCCAATCTCGGTTCTACGGGACCGCCGGCGACCCACTCGATCAGCGCATTCACCAGGCGCCAAAACTGATCGATCTCGGCATTGAATGATCCGAACATCCGAGATTTCTCCTCGGTGTCGGCAGTGCCGGCCCGTTTCTGGAAACGACCAATTGCTCGACTTCCGTCGTAGCTCGGCGAGCCTCGCGAAAGGTGAGTTTCCCACCAAGCCTAAGATATTGGTGTCTATCTAATTTTAGGAGGAATGGCGCCCCGTAGGGGACTCGAACCCCTGTTGCCCACGTGAGAGGCGGGTGTCCTGGGCCACTAGACGAACGGGGCAGGCGCAGAGGACGTGTAATCGAGTGTTCGCGGCCGATCAAGCCCCGACTGTCTTGCAAAACCTGTGTGCCTGGCAAAAGGCCGCGACAAGCTCGCCTCGCAACCACAACGGACCATCAGAAGGCTTCGGGCATAGCGAGGTCAGTTTCGCGGCAAGGACTCGACCGGTTTGACGTCGAACAGGCGCTGGCCGGTTTCAAGGTCGAGAATGGCGATCCCGGCTCCGGCGGGTCCGTCGTGATGGACGGCCAGTCTGTTGCCGGAAAGCGAGACGGATACGATCTTCGAGCCCTGTGGGATTTCGAGCGCCAGCGTGCCTTGTGGCGACGCGACGACGGTGGTTATGACCTGCGATTTACTCTTTTCGCCGGACCCCGAAGCAAGGCCGAGGACGCGCACCATGACGGCGCCGAGGCCGACGATTATGAGAGCCGCAAGAGCCGCGACGACGATCTTGAGGTTGCGCTGCAACCGCTGTTCGCGCATCAAGTCGGTTGCGGATGGCTGAGGTTCGTCGGTCATCGCGAAGACGTATCTTTCCTTCTTTGAATGTCTCTGACCAGTGCAGACCAAAGTCAAAATATCGAGCGAGATTGAACTGACCGCCGGTCCTGAGGATGCCGGTCAGCGTATCGACCGCTGGCTCGCAGAGAGGATAGGCGAGGTCAGCCGTGCGCGTTTGCAGGCCCTGATCCGCGATGGCCATGTCAGCGGCGGCGGGACGATACGGGAGGCTCGGGCTCCGGTCAAACCGGGTGTGACGTACACCGTCACCCTGCCGCCCGCAACGGAAGCGGATGTCGAAGGCGAAAGCTTGCCGCTTAAAATCGTCTACGAAGACGACGTTCTCATTGTCGTCGATAAGCCGGCTGGGCTCGTCGTGCACCCTGCCGCCGGCCACGCCTCGGGAACGCTCGTCAATGCTCTCGTCGCGCACTGTGGCGAAAGCCTCTCAGGCATTGGCGGCGTCAAGCGGCCGGGGATCGTCCACCGCCTGGACAAGGATACGTCCGGGCTGCTCGTCGTCGCCAAAACCGACGCCGCGCACCACAGTCTTGCCGCCCAATTCAAAAGCCACGGCCTCGATGGCCGCCTGCACCGCAGCTATCTGGCGTTCGTCTGGGGCAATCTTCCACGGCCTAAGGGAACCATCGATGCGCGGCTGTGGCGAAGCCGGGCCAACCGAATGAAGATCGCAGTCGCGCGCGGTGATCTGGGCCGCTCAGCGACAACGCATTACGACGTGCTTCAAACTTTTCCCGGCGAGCGGCCTGCCGGCGACGTTTCGATGCTGCGACTTGTCCTCGAGACCGGCCGCACGCATCAAATCCGCGTGCATCTCGCGCATATCGGCCATCCGGTTCTGGGCGATGCGGTTTACGGTAGCGGCTTCAAGACGCGTCTCGCCGCGCTGGGAGCGGGCGCTAAAGACGCAGCCGCGGCGCTCGGCCGCCAAGCACTCCACGCCGAGAAACTGCAATTCGAGCATCCGATAATAGGAAAAAAGTTGAGCTTTAACAGCCCGTTGCCGCCTGACCTCGAACGCCTCGCCAAGGCATTCGGATGCACGCCACCCGCGAAAAAGCCGGCAAAAAAGATGCTTAAGCGGCGTTCTTGATCGGCGCGGAAAACGCCAGTCCGCGCCGGACACGACCGTTCAAACGGACGTGATGAGGAACCCCAGGTGAATTGCGCGATTTAACTACTATGTAACGTGCGGCACTGGGGCCGCGAATATAGACTCTCACGACAATCCAGGGAATGTCGGACCGAACCGGTGACGGGTCAAGGTCCGGCAGAGGGCTATGGCTACAAGAGGTCTTCCGACGCTGGCCGGCGGTTCGCTCGGGCTGACGAGATATCTCGAAGAGATACGCAAATTTCCGATGCTCGCGCCCAATGAGGAATTCATGCTCGCCAAACGTTGGCAGCAGCATGAGGACTCGGACGCCGCCGAACAACTCGTGACGTCGCATTTGCGGCTCGTCGCGCGCATCGCTATGGGTTACCGCGGCTATGGCTTGCCGATTGGCGAAGTCATCTCCGAAGGCAACGTCGGGCTGATGCAGGCCGTAAAGCGTTTCGACCCTGATAAGGGCTTCCGCCTCGCGACATATGCCATGTGGTGGATCCGCGCCTCGATTCAAGAATACATTTTGCGCTCGTGGAGCCTCGTGAAAATGGGCACCACGGCCGCGCAAAAGAAGTTGTTCTTCAATCTGCGGCGCGCCAAGAGCCAGCTGCAGGCGCTCGACGATGGCGATCTGAAACCCGAACACGTCAAGAAAATTGCCGTCAAACTCGGAGTGCCGGAAGAAGACGTCGTCAACATGAACCGTCGGCTTGGCGGCGACGCGTCGCTCAACGCTCCGATCCGAGCCGATTCTGAGTCGGGCGAGTGGCAGGATTGGCTCGTCGACGATAAGCCGACGCAGGAAGATCGCCTCGTCGAAGACGAGGAACTGGAGCGCCGGAAATCGTACCTTTCGTCGGCGATGTCGGTTTTGAATGACCGGGAGCGGCGCGTGTTCGAAGCGCGGCGTCTTGCGGAAGACCCTTCTACGCTGGAGCAGCTGTCGGAAGAGTTCGGCGTTAGCCGCGAACGTATCCGCCAGATCGAAGTGCGCGCCTTTGAAAAGGTGCAGAAGGCGGTTACGGCGACGGCACGCCGCGCGGAGACGCCGAACGTGCTTGAAAGCGCGGAGCGGCGGGCCTGAGGCCGGTCGCGCTCTTGACGTAGCCTTTCGAACCGGGTTCCTGAGCAAAACACATGGCGGCGCCGACCGGTGCCGCCATAACCGTTTCAGCACAAAGCCCTTCGATGCGCCGCCGGTTCGCACTCGTCTTCAATTCAAAAGCAGGCCACGCCGTTCCGCGGCTGCTCGACGGCGTGCTCGACATCGTCCGACAGAGCGGGGCCCAAGTATTCCAGCTTCCCGCCCGTAATGCCGCCGAGGCTGCCGAGCGCGTTTCAGAGGCGGCGCAGCAAGGCGGCTGCGATGCCGTAATAGCAGCCGGTGGCGACGGCACATTCCGCGCGGTTGCGACGGGAGCCGCCGGAAGCGGCCTTGCCGTCGGCGTCATTCCGCTCGGCACGGGCAATGTCCTCTGCCACGAGATGGGTCTCAGGCGGCGGGCGCGCAGCGTTGCGGATATGCTGCTCGAGGGTCCAGAGATCGACGTGCGCGGCGGGCTCGTCAATGGCGAGCCGTTTTTCCTGATGGCCGGCGCCGGGTTCGATGCGCGCATCGTGGCGCGGCTCAACTATCGCACCAAACGCGTACTCGGGCGTGGCGCTTTCACCTATCCCGTCCTCAAGACATTGACGGAAGGTCCGCGCTCTTTCGATATCGAACTCGACGGCCGATGTTTCGAGGCAAGTTGGGTGATCTTGACGTTTGCTAGCCGCTACGGCGGCTCGTTCGTTCTGACGCGCGACACCGGAGTGGGGCACGATCATCTCATCGCCGTCGTGATCGACGCGCGTTCCCGCCTTGGCATCGCCGGACACGCGCTGTCGCTGGCGCTGGGCAGGCTCACAAACCCGCAGACACGGCCAGCCGGAGTTCACGTTCTTCCGGTGAAACTTGCGCGCATCGGCTTGCAAATTGCGGTGCCGGTCGAGATCGACGGTGACGCGGCGGGCATTTCGCCCATCGAGGTCAGCGCCGAAGGACCGCGCGTTCGGCTTATCGTGCCGCCTGCCTATGTTGCTGATCTCACGAAACGTCACACGAATCGCGTAACATCAGAATCGTGAAGCGTTGTGGGGCTTGGCCTTACAACACTGTGCGAGCGTCAGAGCGAGAACCAAGGGTCTATGCCCTTCTCTTCTCTGGACCGGTTCCGGATGGACCGGCAGATGGCTTCGAACGGCGCGTGGCAGCGATGGACAGGGCTGCCCGAGGGAGTGCCGTTCTGGTCCAGGCTTGGCGACTTCACGCACCTATCCAACCCTTCCCGCACATTCGATGTCGATATTTTGACGTTAGCGCACCGCTCAGCGAGCCCGTGTACTGAGCGACTGCGTGCGTTGCCTCGACAGCGAAGACCCCGCTTTGACCGGCCGGGGCCGCGGACACCTGGAAGATGGAGTGCCTCATGCAGAAGCGCTGTCACCAGCCAATCGAATTTCTCCGATCCGGCGAGGCGCATGCCCCAGAAGGTACGTTGAGGAACCCGCGTTGGTTGATTCTGCTCTGGCGACAACACCGCAAGCATCCCCCATGTAGGGCTTGACTGATGCATGCCGGGACGGTGCGACGATCTCCGGCCACGTGAAACGACAAGGCCGGCTGCAAAGCCGGCCTTCATTTTTTCCGATCGCATTGCTGACGGCCTTGAGCACGTCTCACATCGGCAAGCGCGCGATCTCGTGGGAAAAGTAGTTGTCGATCGCCGCTGAGATGGATTGCGCAACCTTCTCTCGCCAATCGTCCGAGTTGAGGTTCTTGGCATCTTCCCGGTTCGTGACGTAGGCAAGTTCGATCAACACGGACGGGAACTGCGCGGTCTTGAGCACGCGGAACGCCGCCTGCTGATCTGGCTCGCTGCGCATCTGGGTGCTTTCGCCCATGTTCTCGATGACCGTCTTTGCAAACATGCCGGTACGTTCATGCGTCAATCCAACGTCGCGCTCGGCAAGATCGGCGAGGATGTTTCTCACGGCGCCGACGTCATCGCTGACTTTTTTTACGATATCGATTTCCTGCGCCGAAAGTGCCCTGTCGGCGGCTTTATCCTTGGCTGACCGTTCGAGGTTCTTGGCGACACGGTCGCGAAGCGTGAAGATCGTGGCGCCCCGCGCCCGTGACTGCGCGTAGTCGGCATGGATCGCGATGAAAAGGCTCGCCTTGTGGCGCTCGGCGAAGGCCGTCCGCTCGTCGAGCGGAATGAATGTGTCGTCGTCGCGTGTCATCATTATTTTGTAGCGGCCGGTCTTTTCGAGCTGATGCCGCAAGACGAGTGCGAATGCCAGCACGACGTCTTTTTCAACCGTGCCCAATTTCACGGCGCCAGAATCCATGCCGCCGTGACCTGGGTCGAGCACGATGACGGGTCTGAAAGCCCTTGCGGCGCGCTCCTCGGGACTTTCGGCAAGGCGCGGCAATGGCGGCTGCATAGCCCCGGCGCCGAGGGCGAACGGACTGACGGCAAAATCCTTCTGAGTCGAATTATTGAGCCCGGCGTTCGCCGGCCGGATGATAAGCGCTAGGTTGAATTGTCCGTCCTTGTCTTGCGCAATTTTTGAACTTTCGACGATGGCAGGGTGCGTGACGGCGATGACAATTCGGGTCTTGCCCGGCGCAGCCAATCCGGCGCGAATGCTTTTGACCAAGCCCACGGATTTGTTTTCTTCGAGCACCGGAAGACGCACGTTGATATCTGGAAGCTCGACGATGACCCGGTTTGGATTTGTGAGCGAGAAGATCTGATAGTCGACTTTGTGCTCGAGACCGACGACGAAGCGCGTGCGCAGGATGTTGCTTGCGACGGAAGCCGTGGGAGCTTCCGGTTTGTCCGATTCGATCTGCAACTGAATCTTGCGCGGGGTCGAGTCAGCTCCGACCGTGCCCGCTCGAACTGGGCACGAGAGTGCGACGGCTGCAGCCGTTGCAACCACGCAGCAAAGCGCCCGTTGAACGGAATTACGCATGCGGTGTTCCCCCGTGGCGCGTCCCGTCCAGCCCCATGCACCACATAGTCTCAGTGCCTTATGAAGATGGCGTTTTGGCGGTCTCGTTGGTACGAGGTTAAGGTTATCGAATGGCCGGTTAATCTCCCGTTAAGGGATCTCGGCGCCTCGATAAAACTCAGCAGCTTGGAGCTTATTTTTCCGAAGTTTGCCAAGCCATGGCGGCAGCGTCGTCGCTTTCGTGCGCCTCGACCCATCGCGCGTCACCGTTGGCCAGAACTTCCTTTTTCCAGAAGGGAGCCCGCGTCTTCAGATAATCCATCAGATACTCTGCCCCGGCAAAAGCAGCTTGCCGGTGCGACGCGCAGGCGATGACGAGAACGATGTTATCGCCGGGTTTCAAGTCGCCGACGCGGTGCACGATGAGCGACGCTGAGAGATTGAAGCGTCGTTGCGCCTCGGCTTCGATACGCTCGAGTTCCGCTTCCGTCATGCCGGCATAGTGCTCGAGCGTCATCGACGTCAGCGGCGCGCCTTCGACATGGTCACGCACTTTGCCGACGAAAGAGGCAACGGCGCCGATGCCGGTGTTGCCCGCCGTCAGACGCGCCATCTCGGCCGAAATATCGAAGTCGGCAGTCTCGACGCGAACGCTCACGGCTAGCCTCCCGTCACCGGAGGGAAGAAGGCAATCTCGGCGGCATTCGCGATCGAGGCGCTGGGCTTTACGTGCGCGTGATCGAGGGCAACGCGAATGGCCTCCGGTTTTGCGAAGGCGGCATCGAAGGGATGTCCGCGCGACGCCTGCCAGCGCAGCAGCTCGGCAACCGTGGCAATCCCAGGCGCCAGTGTCAGACGCTCTTCACTGACGCCGGTTTTTTCACGCAGCCAGGCGAAATAGCGAAGAACTACAACGTGCGTTGTCTTTTCGGTGGTCATCACGCTCTCAGCGATCGATGGCGTGGCGGATGCCGGCCTTCAGATAATCATAGCCCGTAACCAGCGTCAGCAGTGCCGCGATCCACAACAGCACGACACCGGCGATTGTTGTTCCCGGCAGCACGGCTTCCGCCGCGGGGCCGGCAAGCAGCAGGGCAAGAGCGATGAACTGCATCGCCGTCTTCCATTTGGCGAGTTGCGTGACGTGCACCTTGACGTTGAGTTCGGCGAGGAATTCGCGAAGGCCGGACACAAGAATTTCGCGCGCCAGTATGATGAGCGCCGCCCAGATCGACCATCCGCCGATTGTGCCGGCATAGACGAGCATCAGCAGCGTCGCACCGACGAGCAACTTGTCGGCGATCGGATCGAGCATGCGGCCGAGATTCGACTGCTGCGCCCAGATGCGCGCCAGATACCCGTCGAGCCAGTCGGTCAGGCAGGCCGTAACGAAAATCGCGAACGCCAACCAACGCGCATTATCGCTCGTCCCGAAAAACAAGACTCCGGCCAGGACCGGAACCGCGACGATCCGGCCATAAGTCAGGATATTGGGCAGGCTCGTCGACATCGAGCGGTGCGCGATCTGATCCATGATGTGGGGTAGCCGCCGCAGCAAGGTTGCGTCAATGGGTTGATCTCAGTCCGGCAAAGCCGGTTCTACGGCCCCCGTGACACCTGGATTGTAAGGTCCGCCGGCGGAGCCGACAACCTTGCTGCGCCTCAGAGCCTCGTAAATCGCAACTCTGAGGTCCGATTGGACTCTGAGTCCATGTGTAATGTCGGGCAACAACACACGCAGCGAATATTCGGTCGTTGTCGGTGTCGAGCCTTCGAACACGGCAAGCGGCGCCGGTTCACGCAGGATATCGGGATGTCGGTTGGCGCAGTCATTGAGCACTGCGAGCATGCGCCGCGGGTCGGCATCTGGCCCGGCGCTGAACTTCAGCACGACGCGGCCAAGCGCGTTGCGGTGCGTCCAGTTCAAAACTCGGCCCGTTACCAGCTCCGAATTCGGAACGATCAGGCTGGCGCGGTCGAAGGTTTCGATTTCGGTCGAGCGCACAGAAATCCGTTTGACCGTGCCCTGCTCGCTGCCGACGACGACCCAGTCTCCGACCTTGATCGGACGCTCGATCAACAGGATCAGGCCCGACACGAAGTTATTGACGATCGATTGCAGTCCGAAACCGATGCCGACCGAGAGCGCGCCTGCGACGATCGCCAGATTCGTGATGTCAAATCCGGCGTAGGATATGGCGATGATCGCGGCCAATCCGGTGCCCGCGTAACCGACCGTCGTGTCGATCGAATTGGCGATGCCTGGGTCCATGCGCGGCTGAATCAGAATGTTTTCGCGCAGCCGCCGCTGGATCAATCGCGTGACGAAGAGCAGCCCGACGAATATCCCGACGCCAATCAGAATGCGGACCAGAGAGATGCGGAATTGCCCGATCTCAAAGCCGAAAAGCAGTGACTTGACCCAGTCGCGAATGTCGGGGCCGGAAAATCCCCACTGCAACAGCAGTACGGGAATGGCGACGAAAGCGACGCAAAGCGTCAACACCGTTTCCGTCAGCCAGCCGAGCTGTTTGCGGCGCGTGGCGTCAAAGCCCATCTGCTCTTCGAGCAACAAGCTGATATGGCCGCGCGTCGTCGTGTTGCCCCGCGTATAGGCGCGGATGGCAAGGTAGAGCAGCGTTGCGACCAATCCGACGACGCCGGTCATCACCATCTGCTGCGCCAGGAAGCGGCCGAACGCGACATAGCCGAGAAGACACGAGAGAATGATCGCGCCTGCCGCCATCCAAAGCGGGATTTTTAGCCAAGCCGGATCGTTGCGCCCGACAGGTTTCATCGGGTCTCGGGCATTCGATTCAAACGGCGTCAGGAGTAGGCCGATCAAGACAACCGCGAACGCGATACTCGTGAACAACGACTGCACGACACTGATCGAAAGCGGGAAATAAAGAATCTGCCCGAAGGCCGACAGAAAGAGATCAGCGGAATAAATCAGCGCCAGAATCTTGAGCAGCCGCGAAATCCGTCGAGCGCTGCGGTTCGAGAGTAGGACGAGGCGCCGCTCCGGTCGCGTCGGTGCGAAAACGGCGGAAATGAGCGCCGATACCGCGATGAAGATGAGCGCTGAGCGCAGCAGCGCCACTCCGGCCGGGGCCGCCGTTGGGTAATAAAGCAACCCCAGGTAATCGAAGCCCGCATACAGCATGAACGCGGTCGCGACGCCCGCTACGGCGCGCGCCGGAGCAATCCAGGAGGCCGATGCGGCACGTTCGAAAAAGGTCGGTGGCACGGCATCTGGTGCCGCCCGGTAGCGAATCGCCGCGAGCACGACGGTCTTCAGAAGCAGATAGAGTACGAATGCACCGGCTAGCACCGCCGCGACATTCATTTTCTGCCGGTTGATGGAGGACCACCAGTCTTTCGCATTATATTCCAGCCGCCAACTGACGCTCGGCGCTCCGCGCGCGAGATCTTCCCAAAATTCCGGAAAAAGCGGGCTCACCATTCGTTGGGTAAGGCTTCGCACAAACAGCGACAGCCGCAGGTTGGTGATCTTGTCGATGGCCTGGCGCGCCCGCCACCACGTGACCTGAAGGGTCTTGATGGCGCCGGAAATTTCAGTCGATTGCGCAGCGAGCCGGGCGCGTTCGGTCGCAACTGATGGCGATTCCGGTGGCGCGCCGGCTGCGGGCGGCGGACCGAGCTTGTCGATCTGACGCTGAATGTGCTCGAGACTTGGCCGGAGGCCGTCGGCCGTTTGCGTCGTCGTCGAGATCACGCCGTCAATCTTGTCGCGAAGCTGTCCCAGATCAGTGTCGACGCTGCTGATTGCCGTCAGCGCCTTTTCAGCGCCGTCCATAACGCCGACGACGTTGTCGATCGTCGAGTGAACCTCTGGCGGCAACGATGGCGGTGGCGGCGGAGGAGGCGGGGGCTGTTGCGCGGCGGGCTGCGCCGTCCCGGGTTGAGCTTGTGCGGGTTGCGCGGCAGTACCGGACGCTGCCGGTGCTGGTGCAGCCGCTGGGGCCGGCGCGCCATTCTGAGTGGCAGGCTGGGCCTGAGGTGCCGGCGCTGCGGCGGGACTGGCGGCAGGCTGCGCCGGCGCTTCGGCAAATGCTTGAGATGTGGCGCAAGCGAGGATGGCGATAGCCGCGAATGCGTGTCTCAGCTTCGGCACAACGAGAGCCCTTGAAGGTTCGAAAAAGGGAGAGTGGTCGCTTCGCCCCTAAGTGCCGCGAAAATAGGGCAATGGTGATGTTTATGACCAGCGTCTTTTGCCCGCACGTCGGGCTCTACGGCGAGCGTTCGTGGAAGAAATCGTAGATTTTCCTCGCCATATCAGCCGAAATGCCACCGACGGCCTTCAAATCTTCGATGCCCGCACGCGATACGGCTTTTGCCGATCCGAAATGGGTGAGCAGCGCCCGCTTCCGGCTCTGGCCGATGCCCGCGATCTCGTCGAGCGGGTTGACGCCGAGTGCTTTGGCGCGTTTCGCCCGATGCGTGCCGATCGCGAACCGGTGCGCTTCATCGCGAAGTCGCTGCACGAAGTAGAGGACCGGGTCTTTCGCTTCGAGCATCATCGGGCGTTCGTGGCCGGGAATGTGGAAGTGCTCGCGCCCGGCGTCGCGGTCCGGCCCTTTCGCGACACCGATCAAAGCGATGTCGTGCAGTCCGAAGCGCGCCAGCACTTCGCGCGCCACCGACAGTTGGCCCATGCCGCCGTCGATCAGGACGAGATCGGGCCTGTCTGGAAATACGCGGTCGTCTGCTGATTGGTCTTCAGTCGCGGTAGCCACAGCCGGAGCGGGTTCGAGCCCGGCGGTCTCGGCCTCGAGTTCTGCGACTTCGTTTTCGATGTCATCGAGCACCTCGGCGTCGGCGATCCGCTTGAAGCGGCGCGTCAGAACTTCACGCATCATCGCGTAGTCGTCGCCCGGCGCGATGTCGGGCGACTTGATGTTGAACTTTCGATATTGGCCTTTGACGAAGCCTTCGGCGCCCGCGACGATCATCGCGCCGACGGCATTGGTGCCGCCGGTATGGCTGTTATCGAAAACCTCGATGCGGCGCGGCGCGGCGGCGAGATTGAAGCGCTCGGCAATGCCTTCGAGCAACCGCGCCTGCGATGAACTTTCGGCGAGCTTGCGCCCCAACGCTTCCCGGGCATTGGAAAGCGCATGTTCGACGAGGCTCGATTTCGTTCCGCGCGACGGCACCCTGATATCGACTTTGTGCTCGGCTTTGGTCGACAACGCCTCCGCCAGCAGTGCCCGGTTTGGAACATCGTGCGAGATGAGGATCAGGCGCGGAACCGGCTTGTCGTCGTAGAACTGCGCAATAAAGCTATCGAGGACATCTTCGACATTGAGCGAACGATCGGCCTTTGGAAAATACGCGCGATTACCCCAGTTCTGTCCCGTCCGGAAGAAAAAGACCTGCACGCATGTTTGGCCGCCGTCCTGGTAGGCGGCGAAAACGTCGGCTTGTTCAACGCCTTCGGGATTGATCGACTGATCGGCGGTGACGTGGGCCAGCGCCCACAACCGGTTGCGATACTTCGCGGCGGTTTCGAATTCGAGCTTCTCGGCAGCTTCCCGCATCAGCCGTTGATACATCTCGCGAACCGTCTGGCTCTCGCCGTTGAGGAAGCGCTCGGCTTCGTCGACGAGGAGCCGATAGTCGTCGAGCCCGATCTCGCCGGTGCACGGCGCCGAGCAGCGTTTGATTTGATAGAGCAGGCAGGGGCGCGTGCGGCTCTCATAGACGCTATCGGAACAGGATCGGAGCAAGAACGCCCGCTGCAGCATGTTGACGGTACGACTGACGGCGCCCGCCGACGCGAAGGGACCGAAGTATGCGCCCTTGCGATTTCTTGCGCCGCGATGCTTCATCACCGCCGGTGCCGCGTGGTCGCGCGCGATCAGGATATACGGAAACGACTTATCGTCGCGCATCAGCACGTTGAAGCGAGGACGGAAGCGCTTGATAAGGTTGGCTTCGAGCAGAAGCGCTTCGGCTTCGGTGCCGACGGTGATGAATTCCATCGCTGCGGTCGCCAGGATCATGCGCGCGATGCGATTTGTGTGACCGGCCAGCCGGACGTAATTCGATACTCTGGCTTTGAGCTGGCGGGCTTTGCCGACGTAGATGACGTCACCGTTTGCATCGAGCATGCGATAAACGCCCGGCGACTGCGGCAACGTTTTCAAATAACCGGCAATGACATCGACACCGGTCTTGGGCGCTTGGGCCGGGGTTGTCGGTAGGTCGGTGGTGGGCGGTTCTTCGATCATGTCGCACCTAAAATTGGGCGGCTTCCGAGGTCAAGCAAGCTGGGCTCATATGCGCCACAAAATCACCATGTCGCAGGCGCGGTCTAAGTCTTTAAGACATTGAGGAAACAGGGCTGCGCCAATGGGGGGTGCCATGTATCGCGTCATCGCCGTTGCAGTTCTTGCGCTGATTTTTGCTTGTCCGGGGCTGGCGCTGGCAAAGCCTGGCAAGGAAAAGCCGGTGAAACATTTCCAGAGCGCGGCAGAGTTGCTCCAATGGATCAATGGCTATCGTCGCAATCCTGAACCGAAGCGCGTGCCCGATGCCGTCAAGGCCATGTCGGCATTTGGCGCCACCAAGGACATGGATCAGGCCGGTGTCTATATCGGCTTTGTGGCTGGTGTTCTGGGAGCCAATCCCGACACCGCGGAAGATCTCGTCACGCAGATGTTTCCATTGCCGCCCGAAGATCAAGTGCTGATCATCAAGGCGGTTGCTTACTCCGGGCTTCCCGGCTGGAAAAAACTCTTGCCCAAGTTCGTCGAACGGATGCCGGCGCGCAAGGATTTGATCGACAAGTTTCTGTTTGGCGCCAAGCCGGTTCTTACCGAACTCAAGATGCAAGACGATTCCTCCGTCATCGATCTGAATTGGGGTTACTATTTCGCGACCGGCTGGGAAGCGCCCGTGCGGCGCATCGTTGCGGCGCTGGCATTTTCACTCGACAAGAACAAGGTCGAGACGCTGACGATCGGCGCGATGGCGAAGTGGACGCTGGCGCAGAACGCATCGCGCGACAACGATCTCCTGTTGATGCTCAAAAAGATTTCGACCGACATCGAGCCCGCGACGCGAAAGCCGCTAGGCGAAGTGATCGATGCGGCAGAGACGCTCGAGCTTGGCAAACTTCGCAAGGACGCGCTGGCGTCGATCGACGAGTTGAAGGCGAAGGGTTCCGAGAATTTGCGCAACTACAATTGGTGGGGACAGGCGGGCCAGACCGCGCTGGCCTTGGGCTGCGTCGCAGCCGGTGTGCTCGGCCAAGTCGAGTTCGGCATTCCGTGCGTTGTCGGAGGCGCGGCGTCCACCGCAGCGCTCAAATATCTGGCGCCGACCGAATAAGCAGGATCGCTTACTTAATCTGCCGGACAGTTCACGCGGGCGTCGGCGAGGGCGTCATCTCGGGTCGGATACTCGCCGACGATTTCGGCGCCTGGAGCTTCGGCCTTGGCGTAGGTGTCGAACATCGATTTTTCGAAACCGTCGAGAACAGTAAGAACGGTGTAGCGCTGCTCACCAAGGATGGTCGAACGGACCAGCAGCGTCTTTGTTCCGCCATAGCTCGCCGAGAGTACGCTGCATGGCGCGTCCGGCGGGCTTGAGGGCGCCTTCGCGGCTTCCGTAGGAGCGGCCGGCACCGGACCGCCGAGCCGTGAAGCTTCAGGCGCGATTTTGAAAGTCGGCAGTTTCGGTATCAGATCGGCAAGGCCGCCCGATGCGCTGTCCTCTGGGGCGGGTTTCGCTGCCGGAGCATCATGGGCATTTGCTTCCACTGGCGAATGTTCCGGTGTCGCAGATCGCGAGCCGTTGACGGTGATGCCTGTCGGCTTGTCGTCAGAAATCTGCGGCGGCGCGCCCGGCTTGAGTTTCCGGCTGGTGGTCTCCCATGATCCGATGGCTTTGACCGGGGGCTTCTGCTTCTTCGACGTATGTTTCTTTGAGGACTTTGCCTTGGCATCCGCGACCGGCGGTTTCTTCGGCGCTATGAGCCACGGAAGCTGCTCGCCGACGTCGGCGTTGGCTTTGGGACCCGCGAGGCCCTGCGGCTTCGGCCCGCCGAGCCCTGAGGGCGGCGGAAACTGGAAGTTGCGATCCCGGCGCGCCGGTTGCGGCGCGGGCGCAATGAGATCTTCCGCAGATCGCGCCGCAGGTTCGGCGCAATACTCGTCCCGATAGAGACCCGCGATGAGGTCGATCGATTTGCCGTAGGCGCGGTCGACGGCCCAACGGCGAGCCAGATCGCCGAAGGTCACCTGACGACCAAGCCGCCGCGAAGCTTCGACAATATCGCCTTGTCTTTGACGCGTCCGCGTTGCAATGGGTTCTGCGAGGCGCTCGCCGGAATAGGCGACGAGGTGCTGGATTTGCGCGTGCACGCCGGTCGCCACGTCGGCAAAGCGCTCTCCGTGGACGCCGCCGCCGGTGGCGCCGATCCCGGCAAAGTTGTTTTGATTTTCGCCGACATCGCCGCGCCGCCCGTCGCCGCGCCGAAACTTCAGGAAGTTGGTTTCGATCGCCATTTGAAAGAAGGCGTAATCCCAACGTACCCGCCAAGCCTCGCCGAAGTGCTTGTACAAAGAAGCGATATCGCGGTAGCGCGGATCGAGATGCGGATTGCGCTCAGTCAAAAAGGCCATGAGCCGTGCCGGCGTCACGCACTTTGGAACGGGGTTCGCATCGCTCGAGCGGATCGGCGGCGCCGCCTCCGCCATCGATGTTGAAAGCGCGAGAACGGCTGCGGCTGCGATCAGCCTTAGAGCTGAGCGTCCCCGGGCCTGACGGGCGGATAGCATCGCCATAGGGTGGCCCTTTGCAGGTACCTGCACTCAGCCATCCGGGCAGAGTTCGAAGGCCTTATCGAGTGCCTGCGATGGGTTTGCGAACTCGCCGACGGTCTTGCCGCCCTTGGCATAGGCGGAGATGTAGGCCTCCGCTTCGCGCTTTTCCGAGCCCTCGTTGACGTCGAGAACCGTATAATTGTCCTGCTGATCGGCGCGGGCTCTGATGATGACCGAATGGCCGCCGCCGTAGCTCGCCGTCCAAACCTTGCACGTCGGCCGTGGACCCGAAGGCGGCGTGATCAACGACTTCGACGTTATGCTGGACGAAATGACCGACTTGGTTCCGGCGCCGAGGGCCGCGGTCTGAACCTTTTTGCCTAAGCTTTTCTTCGGCGGCTCGACGGGCGCTGCGTCGGCAGGGCCGCGCGTGTCTGCTTCAACAGAAGCATTTGCGGGCACCTCAGCCTCCGGCAGGGCGGCGTTGATAATCTTGACCGCGGCCGGAGCCTTATCTGCCGGCGCCGGTTCGCCGACGGCGACCGTGGGAGCATTTTGTGCAGGGAGCAGCGACTCCGCACCGAGGCTCGATCGAACAAACGATCCGGATCGGCGGGCTTCATCAACGGCGCGGCGCGCCAGATCGGCACCCGAAAGTTTCGCCGCTGCCGCGTCTGAGGAGACGTCAGCAGCAGTTTCCTCGGCCGCGGTTGCGGCCGCGACCTTCACCGGAGTTTTGGATTTTGCCGTCGCAAGCTCCGGCTTGGCGAGCGCCAGCAACTCCGGATGCGGATCGGCACCTTTGCACAGGCTGCCGTAGAATGTATCGGCGAGGCCCGCGATATCGCGTGCATAGCGGCGTGACGTCGGCGCCCACTGCTTGGCAAGCTGAGCGTAATCGACCGGGCCCTTCAGCGTCTTTTGCCAGTCTGTGAGGACGCCCCATTCCTGCACCTTGCGCGTGCGTTCCGCGACGGGATTGTCGAGGTGCTCGCCGGCGTAAAGGAGAAGGTGCTGAAGGTGGGCTTTGACGCCCGTTTCGATGTCGGGGAAGCTCTCGCCGGGAACATGCTTGCCGGTGGCGCCGAGACCCGCGAAGTTATTTTGTGTCGACGCGACATCACCCCCGAATTTGAGGTTGCCCGTCTCGAGCATCATCTGGAAGAACGCGATATCCCAGCGAATATTATACTTTTCGCCAAGCCGCATGTAGTCGGCGGCGATCGTCGCGAAACGCGCGTCTAGATTGGGGTTGCGCGATTCCAGGAAAGCCATCAAGCGGCCCGGCGTCGTGCAGACGGGCACCTTGTTGGACGCGCTGAGTTCTACTTGCGGAAGGTTTGCGGCCGAAGCCGGCAGAGAAACGGCAGCCAAGGAAGCGGCTGCTGCGATCGCGAGCGCCAACGGCACCCGAACGCGGCAAATCATGGATCCACCCATAGCGACGCGGCACCCCCAGAAGAGCGCCCAACAGAACCATTAAGGTTTCTAGGCGCTTAACGTTAAGAAAGTCTTTCTTCTGACCCCCCGTGAGTCAGTCTGCACCGTGGCCAAGCATTTGGGCGGTATTGAGAGCGGCTAAGGGTTTGATTGGGGCAGGAAACTCACGTTGAGGACAGCGGTTGCAAATGCCACCTCGCTCATCGCGTGAGGTGCTGTCCGCCGTCGAGCGCAATCATCTGTCCGGTCAGTGATGGCGTCGCGAGAATGTATCGTACCGCATTGGCGATTTCGTCCGTTGATGCGCCGAGCCCGAGCAACGTCGATCGCGTTTCGTGTTCAAACTCTTCTTCGGTCTGATGGATGCTTCGCAGCACGGGGCCTGGCGCGACCGCATTGACGCGCACACGCGGAGCCAGCGCTTGCGCTAGCGTGCGCGTCGCGGTCCACAGGCCGGCTTTGGAGATTGTGTAAGAGAAAAATTCTGGCGTCAGGTTCCAGACGCGTTGGTCGAGAATGTTGATGATGTTGCCTTCAGCGGCCTCAGGCAATTGCAGCGCCATGGCTTGCGACAGGAATACCGGCGCCTTGAGATTGATGCTCAAGTGCATATCCCACGTCGATGCCGTCAGGCTTTGAAGCGTGTCGGGAAGAAATTCCGAAGCGTTGTTGACCAGCGCAGTTAGAGGCCCGAGTTCGCGGGCGACATCGGTGACGAGGCGAGACAACGCATCGTTGTCGGCAAGGTCTGCCGGAAAGATATTGGCCCTGCCGCCGCGACTGGCGATGTCGTGGGCCAATTCCTCGGCCTCAACCAAGGACTTACGGTAGTGGATGGCGACGCTCCAGCCTGCCTTGGCCAGATCGAGCGCGATGGCGCGGCCGATGCGGCGCGCCGCACCGGTGATCAGTACCGTTTTAGCTGTCGAAGTGATTCGGTTCATGGGACCTGGTCGTGGGATTGAGGTCGTATCGGCGGTGCGTACACCCGAAACGGGCCGAACTTACCATGCCGCACTTCAGAGCGACGCTGTTGCCGTGCCCGAGTTTCTATCAAATGCTCCTGTTGCGTCTCACCCTCGGGATCAATTCCTGCTCATTTCAAAGTCAAACTCGCAAGATCCAGGCTTCTTATCCCGGCAACGTTGCCCGACGGTAACAGGACGCCGTGAAGTGGATGCCACAGGCGTACAAGCACTTGTTTGCACGTCCCGAAAAAGTTCTCATCAGCTCAGGGTGGCGAGAATCGCAGAAAACGCTTGGGCGGTGAACTGCGAGTGGTTTTGGGGATTTCAATTATGTCGAAGATCCGAGGGTTCCTGTGCGCAGCAAGCGGGGCGGCGATCGCTTCGCTGGCGATGTCCACTGCTGTGCTCGCTGACGACGAGGCCCCGAAGTTTGGGTACTCGCTGACTATGTCGGCAACAAGTGACTACATCTTCCGCGGTATTTCGTTGAACGATCAAGATCCGGCATTCCAGCCATACCTCGAATTCACGTACGGCATCGGCTACGTCGGCTTCTGGGGTTCTAACGTCGCAGCCCCGGCCAACCCGTTCGAGTTGGACATCGTCGCCGGCATAAGACCTGTCACGGGCCCCGTAAGCTGGGACATCGGTGTAATATATTATACTTATCCAGACTCGAGCATCGCCGGGGATCTGGACTACGTAGAATTCAAGGTTGGGGCTTCGGCGACTCCGATGACCAACTTGACAATAGGCGCTACGGGCTACGTGACGCCAGATCAGGGCATCACATATCCTGAGACCGAAACGATCGAGGGCACCGTCTCTTATACGTTGCCCAACTTCTCAGCTGGAGCCACGGTCTTTACGCCGTCGCTCAGCGGATTGGTTGGTTATTCGACGAGTACCAGAACCAGTGACTTTCCGCTCGGCGCCTTCTTGGGCGAAAAGGATTACACCTACTGGAACGCCGGCCTGAAGTTGGCGGTCGATAAGTACTTCATGGATTTCCGCTACTGGGATACGAATATCGACAACACTCTGTCGGACTCCCGCTTCGTGTTCTCGGCTGGCGTGACGCTTCCCTAGTCCCGATTCTATAGTCCCGTCTTAATTTGGCCGGGGTCCATTGGACTCCGGTCTTTTTATGCGTCGCTACAACACGCCTATTGGCCGGATGATTTGTCACCAATCTCCGACAAGCACCTGCTTGCGAAGCGGGGCAACTCACGACAAATTCGATCGGCCCCCTTGGCTTGAGCGACCCACATCGTGCTTCCGTCCGTCATCACCCTTGTCGTTATTACAACTCTGATCGCCGCCTTCCGGCTGGCGCCGCGACTGCTGCCGCGCCGGATTCTGCTCGACGACGCCCCCGACGAGCCGCGTTCGTTCGGATGCGGAATATCGTGGCTGGCCATCAAGACCCGCGATACGCACCGGCTCGTGCGATATCTGGAGTTGACGGACCTGCACCATGCAAATTGGAATTCTGGCCTCGGCGCGGTCTACGATTCCGAGCTCTCCGACGATTACGTTTTTGTTTCGCCACCCATCAAAGGATGGACGATCGTAGCTGGCGTTTCGCTGCCGCTGCCGGCCGGGGGGGCATTCATCGATAAGATGTCGCCGTTGCTGCAGCACCTCGCGACCGCCTTCTCGGACGTGCAGTATTTCGCGACATTTCCGATCATCGATTTCTACGCTTGGGCGTGGTGGGCGAAGGGCCGCGAATTGCGGGCTTGCGCCATCGGCGAGGCGGGCATCGTCTGGGAGAGAGGCGAGCTGACGCCGGACGAACGAAAGCTTGGCCTCTCGTTTATCGAACTGCGCGGCATCAGAGGCCGCCAAGGAGACATCGGCGGCGCACTCGATCTCCATCCAACCGAGCTTCACGTCTTGAGCGTTGCTGGAGCCTGGAGCATCAATCCGGTGTCGATCGGCAAACTAAATACCGATGCCGGCGTCGGTTGGATTGGTCGTGCGCCACAAAGTTGGCGGGCCGAGAGACAGCGACGCGTCGCCTGAAGGCGTGTCAAGCCGCAGTCAGTGGGCGCGATAGCTGTCGTCCATGCGCGGTCCTGGAAGCGGCGAATTCTGATTTCGTTCGAATGACTGTGAGGCTCCCCGCGATGCGTCGTCTCGTGCCGTGGAGCGTGCCGGCGGAACAGAAACCTGATCCGCGGAGCAAAGCTTGCGTTGGTTTTCGTTGTTGCCGCAAGCGCGCGGCTTGCCGTCTTTCGACAAGCAGAAGCGGACTTCCTTGAGCTGGCCGCCTCTTCCCCCGCAGACGACGGCCACCATGTCGTCGCGGAACGCTGGATTGGCGCGAAGAAATTCGTTGCGAACGTCCAACGGCGATAGGGTCTGCGATTGAAGCGGATTGCGAAACCGTTCCGGTATCTTGATGCCGTCAAACAACCGCTGCGCCGTTGAAAAATATCGCTCCGGGTCGAGCCCCGAGCAGGTTCCGTGCGCGCGGTATTCGTGGATGACGAGCCCGCGGCTCGGCATGATGTCGAGCATGCTATCGATCACGGGCTCCGGCACGAACGGCCGGCGCGGCAATTGGCAGTCCGAAGGATAGCCGCGCTCATACTGCGGCCAAAGTCCGTGCAGAATAAACGAATAGCGGCGACCGTCGCTGCGGTTGCACTGCATCCTGTCGCTATCGCCTTTCTCGGCGCAATAGGTCGGGCTCCAAGAGAGTACGAGTACGTAATAGTCGAACTGTCCGGCGACATTGCGTTGACCGTCGTTCCGGTAGTTGTTCGTGTCGCTATAAGCGCCACCATTGTCGTTATCGTAACGATTGGTTGTGTTGTCGTTCGCGTTTGAGCTTGGAGTCTTGTTGGCTGGCGTGTTGGTGTTCCGCCAGGACCAATTCTGTTGCGCACCGAAATGCGCGATCAAGCCGCCCAAAATCGCAAACACCAGGATGGTCCAAAGAAGATGTGGCTTGAGCATTTGCGTCGTCTCGGTCGTTGGATATCAGGGAGCTGCGTCATGGCGGGCGGGTCGCGTCTATGTGGCTAGGTCGTTGGCTTGGCCAGTGCCGCCAGAATTCTGACCCAACTCCGCGCCCCCTTCTCAAAGCTTCGCACGTTGTACTTTTCATTCGGCGAGTGGATGCGGTCGTCTTCGAGGCCGAAGCCAATCAGCAGGCTGTCCATCCCGAGCGCATCGCGGAATGAGGAGACAATCGGGATCGACGCGCCGCATCCCATCAGCACGGCAGGTTTGCCCCACTCGTCTTCGAGCGCCTTGGCGGCGGCCTGCATGGACACATCTGTGGTGTCGAACATGATGGCGCCGGAGCCACGATGATGGCCGAGCCACGTTGCTTTGCAATCCGGCGGCAGGATTGCCGCGACGTAGTCGTGAAGCGCGCGCATCACGTCGTCGGGGTCCTGTCCGGGAACGAGCCGGCACGTGATCTTCACCGATGCCTTCGCCGGTATGACGGTCTTCGAGCCGACGCCCTGATAGCCGCCGGTGACGCCGTTGAATTCGAGCGTCGGGCGCGACCAGAGCTGTTCGATGATCGAGCGGCCCGCTTCGCCTGCTGCTGTCTTGAGGCAGACGGCGCCGAGGAATGCGTCGCCTCTGAGCCCAAGCGATTGCCACTGCGCCAACTGCTCCGGCGTCGGATCTCTGACGCCGTCATAGAAGCCCGGTACGGCGACACGGCCGCTGTCATCGTGGAGCGCCGCCATGACTTTCGCGAGCGCCCGAATTGGGTTCGTCACCGGTCCGCCATAGATGCCGGAATGGAGATCGCGGTCGGGTCCGCTGATCACGAGTTCATCACCGGCGAGGCCGCGCAGCATCGTCGTGATGGCAGGCGTATCCTTGTCCCACTGGCCGGTGTCGCAGACGAGAACGAGATCGGCTTTGAGTTCATCGCCGTGCGCGGCGAGAAAGCCCGGCAGCGACGGCGAACCGCACTCTTCCTCGCCTTCGATCAAGACTGAGACCGCGATCGGCAGTTGGCCAGCGACGGTCTTCCACGCCCGGGCGGCCTCGAAGAAGGTCATCAACTGACCCTTGTTGTCTTCGGCTCCGCGCGCCACGATCACGTCGCCGTTTGGGCTCTCGCTGGTGATGCGCGGCTCGAAAGGCGGAGTTTTCCAAAGCTCGATGGGGTCGGCCGGTTGCACGTCGTAGTGCCCATAGAACAGCACGTGCGGCATACCAGCGATGCGATCCGCGCGATCATGCGCGACGACCATCGGGTGGCCGCTTGTCGGCACAACCTTGGCCTCGGCGAAGCCGATGTCCCTTAACGTCGCTGCGCACCACTGGGCGGCGGTAAGGCAACTTGCCTTGTACGCTGGATCGGTCGAGACGCTGTCAATACGCAAAAGCTCGAACAGACGGTCGAGTCCTGCGGATTTAGATTTGCCGAGAGTATCAAGAACGGTTTCGAGGACGCTCATCGTGATAGACTTCCCACACTGTTGCAGGCGAAGCGAGAGCTGGGACAAACCTAGGAATGGCGAGCCTCAACTGCTATGGCACGTCTCCCTGAAGCACATCATGGTCATCATGAAGACCGCACCGGAGGTCTGATGGCACAGCCAGACACTGACAGCAAAAGGAAATGGGTTTACGCCTTCGTCCCCGGCAATGCCGAGGGCGGCGCCGACATGTCTGAGCTGCTTGGCGGCAAAGGCGCCAATCTCGCGGAGATGGCGACGCTTGGCCTTCCCGTGCCCCCCGGATTCACGATCACGACGGATGTTTGCGAGGCGTTCTTCGCTGCCGGAAACAAATTGCCCGATGCCTTGCGAAGCGATGTGATGCAGGCACTCGCCGTGATTGGGGAGACCGTCTCCGCCCGTTTTGGAGACGAGAAGCGGCCGCTTCTGGTTTCCGTCCGGTCCGGTTCGCGTGCCTCGATGCCCGGCATGATGGACACCATCCTTAATCTCGGGCTCAACGACAGGACCGTCGAAGGGCTGGCTGAGCTCACGGGCGATCCGCGCTTCGCGTTCGACAGTTATCGCCGTTTTATTCAAATGTACGGCGATGTCGTTCTGGGCGTCGATCACGGCGCGTTCGAGGACATTCTCGAGAATTTCAAGAACCTCAACGGATTTGCCGCCGATACCGACCTCGACGAAGAGGCGTGGCGCGAAATTATCGCCGATTACAAAGCCGCGATCGAGCGCGAGTACGGCGCGCCATTTCCGCAGGACACCAGTGAGCAGCTCTGGGGCGCCATCGCGGCGGTATTCGATTCCTGGCACAACCCGCGCGCCGAAACTTATCGCCGGTTGCACGACATTCCGGACGACTGGGGCACGGCCGTCACCGTGCAGGCAATGGTCTTCGGAAACCTCGGAGACAATTCCGCGACCGGCGTTGCCTTCACCCGCAATCCTTCAACGGGCGAGCGCGAGATTTTCGGCGAGTATTTGCCGAACGCCCAGGGCGAAGACGTGGTTGCCGGAATTCGCACGCCGCAGCCGTTGACGAGGAAAAACGCCGGCACGGCACCTGAAGCTTCACTCGAACTCGCCATGCCGGAAGCGTTCGCAGAGCTGAAACAAATTTTCGATCGGCTCGAACATCATTATCGCGACATGCAGGACGTCGAATTCACTGTTCAACTCGGCAAGCTTTGGATCCTGCAGACGCGAGCCGGCAAGCGCACGACCGATGCCGCGCTGAGAATTGCCATCGACCTCGCGAGCGAGGGGCTGATAAGCCGGGAAGAGGCGATCCTGCGGGTCGAGCCGACGCAGCTCGATCAGTTGTTGCATCCCGCGATCGATCCGGCGGCCGAGCATGATCTGATCGCCAAGGGATTGCCCGCCTCGCCTGGAGCCGCGTCGGGCGAGATCGCATTTCATTCCGAGATGGCGGAAGCACTTAAGGCCAAAGGCAGGGACGTCATTCTCGTCCGCTCCGAAACGAGCCCCGAGGATGTACAAGGCATGCACTCGGCCGTTGGCATCCTCACTGCGCGCGGCGGCATGACCAGTCACGCGGCCGTCGTGGCGCGCGGCATGGGCCGGCCGTGCGTCTCTGGCGCCGGAACGCTCAGGATCGATGCCAATACAGGGGTGATGCGCGCCGGCATACGCACCTTCAAATCCGGCGACATCATCACGATCGATGGCAGCACGGGATGCGTCTATGCGGGCAAGGCGAAAATGCTTCCCCCCCAGCTCTCGGGGACGTTTGCAACCGTCATGGAATGGGCGGACGGCGTCCGCCGCATGAAAGTTCGCACAAACGCCGACACACCGCGCGACGCGCGCCAGGCTCGGCGTTTCGGCGCCGAGGGCATCGGACTTTGCCGGACCGAGCACATGTTTTTCGAGGAAGGCCGCATTCTGGCTGTGCGCGAAATGATCTGCGCCGAAGACGAGGAGGGTCGGCAGCGGGCGCTGGACAAGCTGCTGCCGGTGCAGCGCGCCGATTTCGAAGAACTCTTCGAGATCATGGCCGGCCTGCCGGTGACGATCCGCCTGCTCGATCCGCCGCTGCACGAATTTCTTCCCCACGAGGATCGCGAAGCAGCGCAAGTCGCAGCCGCCGTCGGCGTCGATCTGATGCACCTCAAGGCCCGCGTCGCCGAGCTTGAGGAATTCAATCCGATGCTGGGTTTCCGCGGCTGCCGGCTCGGCATCAAGTTTCCGGAGATCACGCGCATGCAGGCGCGCGCCATCTTCGAAGCCGCAGTCAACGCGCAGCGCAAAACTGGAAATGCTGTCCGGCCCGAGGTGATGATCCCATTCATCGCGTACCGCCGCGAATTCGACATTCTGCGCACCGTCATCGTCGATACCGCGAAGGCCGTTGAGGCGGAGACGGGCGTCACCATCCCGTTCGATGTCGGCACGATGATAGAGCTTCCGAGAGCGGCGCTGCGTGCCGCCGATATCGCGGCGGGACCAAAGGGCGCCGACTTCTTCTCGTTCGGTACCAACGATCTCACACAGACGACGCTCGGCCTGTCGCGCGACGATGCCGCGCCGATCCTCGCGAATTATATTGAAAAGGAAGTCGTCTCGATTGATCCGTTCGTGTCGATCGACCAGTCAGGCGTCGGAGAATTGGTGAAGATCGGCGTTGTGCGCGGCCGTGGTGCCAAACCCAGCCTCAAGACCGGCATCTGCGGCGAGCACGGTGGTGATCCGAAGTCGATCGGGTTTTTCGAAGACGTCGATCTCGACTACGTCTCATGTTCGCCGTATCGCGTGCCGATCGCGCGGCTAGCGGCAGCGCAGGCGACCATCCGGCGGCGGCAGCGCAAGGCCGTTCAACCTGCTTAGAAGGGCGTCCTAGAGCGGACCGTTTTCGCGGCGATCGATATCGTCGAGGCGCGGCTGCCGCGGGCGCGGGCCTTTATTCTTTGGGAGAAACAGGAGCCAAAGAACGAGCGGCGGCACGAGAAAGCTCCAAGCCACCCAGTAGGAATATTCGCGATTTTTGATGCCCGCCAGAATGGCCGCGAGTACCGAGGCCGATATGGCGATCAATCCCCAAACGACGATCCATTCCATTGGTCGTGACCCCTCATGTTGACGCCGCCGAGGCGCGTCGTGCGTTAAAGCAGATGCGCATCGACTATGGCAAAATCAAGCTTGAATGGCTTTTGACCTTGTCGCCGCCGCCGCAAAGTCCAGTCCGAGATCGAGAACGGACGCCGAATGCGTCAGCGCGCCGACTGAAATCAGATCGACGCCACTCGCCGCGATATCCCGAACGGTGTCCAGGTTGACCCCCCCGGAAGCTTCGGTAAGACAGCGTCCCGCCACGATTTTTACCGCGTCAGCCAACGCAGCAGGCTTCATGTTGTCGAGGAGGATGCAGTCGATATTTTCCCGCAACGCAACTTGCAGCTGCTCAAGCGTATCGACCTCGACCTCGATTTTGGTCATGTGTCCGGCAGCGGCCCTCGCCGACCTGACGGCGGCCGTGATGCCGCCCGCCGCGACAATGTGATTGTCCTTGATCATCACCGCATCAAAAAGGCCGACGCGGTGGTTGTGCCCGCCGCCGCAACGCACGGCATACTTCTCGAAGGCTCTGAGCCCCGGCGTCGTCTTTCGCGTATCGACGATTTTTGCGTTCGTGCCGGCGATCGCGTCGACGTAACGGCGCGTCAGCGTCGCAATGCCCGACAAGCGGCCAAGAAAATTGAGAGCGACGCGCTCGGCTGAAAGAACGGCGCGGGCATCACCCGAGATGCGCGCGATGATGCCGCCCGCAGAGACGGCCTCGCCATCCTCGGTTTTGATCGCGAAAACGACGTTCGGATCGAGCGCACGAAAAGCCGCTTCCGCCAAGCCTAAGCCTGCAACGACGCCCGGCCTGCGGGCAGCAATCGCAGCTTCGGCGCGCGTGCCGGGCGCCACCGTCGCCTGCGTCGTGATATCGCCGGCTATTCCCAGGTCTTCGTCGAGAGCGGCGCGAACCGCGGCATCGACGAGATATTGAGGCGGCGGTGCAGGCGGCGGCATTCGAGTCCGCGTCGCCGTCATGAGCCGCATCCGGCGAGCGCCGCGACACCGCTTGCGGAACGTGGCGGCTGATCAAGAGCATTGAGATCGTCGAGCGTGATGAAGGTGCGCCGTTGAAGTGCGGGATTGGCCGTCGGGTAGTCGACGCGGTAATGGCCGCCTCGGCTTTCCTTCCGCATTAGCGCCGCGGCAGCGATGAGGCGCGCCGTCAGAATCATATTTGAGAGAACCGAGTCGGTTGCGGCCTCCGCGTCGAGCGCTTTGAGGGCGGCAAGTGCTAACCTCAGACCTTTCGCCGAACGTGCGACGCCGACGTGTTTCGTCATGATGGCGCGCAGCTGTTCCAGGGCTTCGCGCCGGGAGGCAGGATCGGCGGCGCGCGTTCCAACGATGCGTCGTGGCTGCACGAAATGTCCGACGCGATCAGTAGGAAGATATCGAACGATGTCCGACGCGACGCGCGCCCCGAATACCACAGCTTCGAGAAGTGAATTCGATGCAAGCCGGTTGGCGCCGTGCAAGCCCGTCGACGCGACTTCGCCGACGGCCCAAAGCCCGGCGAGGCTGGTTCGCCCGCGCGCGTCGGTGGCGATCCCGCCCATGTGATAGTGCTCGGCCGGCGCGATGGGGATGAGTTCGGTCGATGGGTCGATGCCGGCTTTTCGGCAATGGCCCCAGACAGTCGGAAATTCCTTCTGGAAATTCGAACCTATCGCCTCGCGGCAATCGAGGTAGACGCCGCGGCCGGCGTTGAGTTCGGCGTATACGGCGCGTGCCACGACATCCCGGGGCGCAAGTTCGCCGCGCGGATCGATTGCCGTCACGAAGCGTTCGCCATTCGAATTGACGAGCGTCGCCCCTTCGCCGCGCAATGCTTCGGTCGCGAGCGGCGCGGGATCGATTCCCGCATCGATGGCCGTCGGATGAAACTGCACGAATTCGGGGTCGGCGATCACCGCACCGGCGCGAGCCGCCATAGCCAAGGCTTCGCCCTTTGCGTACGACGGATTGGTGGTGAGCGCGAACAACGCGCCGACGCCGCCCGTCGCCAGCACGACGGCCGAAGCGGGAACGAACGCGTAGCTGCCATTGCCGGGTGCGGACGGACGGATCAGCCGCACGCCTTCGACGCGGCCATTTTTGGCAATGAGATCGTCGGCTTCGTAGCCTTCGAGAAGCCGGATCGACGGCGTCGCACGTACGGCGGCGATGAGGGCCTGCATGATGGCCGCACCCGCCTTGTCGCCCGAGACGCGCACGACCCGCTTTTCAGAATGTGCGGCTTCTTTCGACAGGACGTAATGGCCTTCGAGATCGCGGTCGAACGGCACGCCATAGCTCAGCAAATCGCGAATGCGATCCGGTCCTTCGTCGGCAACGAGACGGGCAACCTCCTCATCGACGATGCCGCCGCCGGCCTCGATCGTGTCGGCAGCGTGCTTCGCCGTGCTGTCACCTTCACCGACCGCGGCGGCAATGCCGCCTTGTGCCCACATGCTCGACGCGCCTTCACCGAGCGGTGCCGCGGCGATGACCGTAACCGGCAGCGGCGCCAGTTTCAGAGCCGTGAACAGCCCGGCAAGACCGGCACCGATGATCACGATGTCGCCGGCACCCGGCTGGCCTTCGAAGGCGGCGAATTTTTGCGCGGCGGGGTGCTTGGTTCGTGTGCCCATAGGATTGTCTCCGGAGCGGCCTTCAAAAGCTAGTTGGTTAGCTTGACCATGCGCTCGACGGCGCGGCGCGCACGCTCGGCAACGGCCGGATCGACCGTCACTTCATAGCGCAAGTGCACGAGGCTCTCGTAGATGTTCTCGAGACTGATGCGTTTCATATGCGGGCAGAGATTGCATGGACGAATGAACTCGACGTTAGGAACTTCGACCGCGACGTTGGAGGCCATCGAGCATTCGGTAACCAGCATCACTTTCGCCGGCTGCTTGTCTTTGACCCACTGGATCATGCCGGACGTCGAGCCGGTGAAGTCGGCGGCCGCGATGACGTCGGGCGGGCACTCGGGGTGCGCGATGATCTTGAGGCCGGGCTCGTCGGCACGCATGCGTTCGAGCTCTTCGCCGGTGAAGCGTTCGTGCACTTCGCAGGCGCCCTTCCAGGCGATGACCTCGACCTTCGTCTGCGACTGGACCCACTTCGCCAAATACTGATCCGGTATGCACAGCACGCGTGGCGCGCCGAGGCTTTCGACGACCTTGACCGCATTCGACGACGTGCACGTGATATCGCATTCCGCTTTGACCGCTGCGGACGTGTTGACATAAGTGACGATCGGAACGCCCGGGTAAGCTTCGCGCAGCATCTTCACGTCGTCGGCGGTGATCGATGAGGCGAGGGAGCAGCCGGCACGCAGATCGGGAATGAGGACGGTCTTCTCGGGCGACAGCAGCTTCGAGGTTTCGGCCATGAAGTGCACGCCGGCCTGAACGATGACCTTGGCGCTCGTGCGAGCCGCCTCTTTCGCAAGCTGCAGCGAGTCGCCGCGGAAATCGGCGACGCAGTGAAAAATTTCCGGCGTCATGTAATTGTGCGCCAGGATAACGGCCTTGCGCTCGGCCTTCAGCGCATTGATCGACTTAATCAGCGGCGCGTAGTGTGGCCACTCCATCGGCGTGATGACGTGCTTCACGCGCTCGTAGAGCGGCGCCATTTCGAGCTTCAGCGCAGGCGACCAGGAAAACGGTAGTGCCGTTCCAGGCTTCGGATCGGTCAGGCCAAAAGATTTGGCGGGAGCCAATCTCGTGGCTGTAGCAACCGTAGAACCCATCGATTTCACTTCCTTAGTTTATGCTCGCAACGAGCATATTAGGAGCGTAAAACGCGCCGGCAGCATCGGCCGTAGAACGTGCTCGGAAATGCTCTGAATGAGCATCCCCGAACACGTGTTAAGATAATGTAGTTGAGAACGAAATTCCAGTGGCGCGGTTCCGGTGTCCGGCTGTCGCGTGTCCTCGACTAGAGACGGCTAGGCGGTGCCGAGACGCGTACGCCCGGCGCCGGACGTTCCAGCAAAACTTCCCGCCGGAAGCGGAAGAGTTTCGCCGGCCTGCCGCCGGTGCGCGTTTTCACGTCGCCCGTCGGTTCAACGAGACCTGCGCCTTCAACGAGCCTGCGGAAATTCTGCTTGTGCAGATGCGGCCCGAGAATGGCCTCGACCGTTTTCTGCAGTTCGTACAGCGTGAATTCATCCGGCATCAGTTCGAAGACGACCGGGCGATATTTGATCTTGGAACGCGTACGGCTGATGGCCGTTGCGAGGATGCGGCGATGATCGGACTGCATTGCCAAGCCGAGCTTCGGACGTTCCGTCCATTCGCGTGCGGCGTTGCGGCCCTCGCGGGCGGCTTCATCTGCAAGGCCCGCTTCGTAGAGAAGTTCGAAACGCTCCAGCACCTTCTCCTCGTCCCACGGCATGCCGTCGAAGCCGAAGCAAATGCGAGCCCGATCGGCGCGGGCAATCGGCCCTTGTGCCACTGACTGAGGCGACGATTTCTCCGCCCAGGATTTGAGCCGCGGCTCGATATCGCGGGCGATGATTTCGGGCCGTCCACGCCGCCAGTCTTCCCAAGGGAAGTACTGATACCAGCTGCGCCAGACGCCGTTGGTAAGGCCGTGGTGGCCCACCGCTTGCGTCAGTGCGAGATAGCCGATGGAGACGACGTGCGGTGCCGCCTCGGCGTGCTCGGCATGGCGCCCGCGATCCGCAAATGTGTAGAGCTGCTCTGCGTAACCGAGGTCCAGACCGGTTTGATCGTGAACCCAAGCCCGAAGGCCGCCTTCAAGAGTACGATGCTCACGCGGATTAAAAGGACCGAACGGCAGAATGTCCGTCGCGCCGATGCTGTCCGCTTCGCCACGGACCACAAGAGCGACGGGTTCGTTATCGGCGACAGCTACGATCGCCGCATTGAGCCCTATACCGACGGATGAGTGTTCGATCGGCTCGTTGTCTGGAGTGCGCTGAAATTTTTCGAGCGACGGTTTTCTCCGACCAGAAAGTTCCATATTCATCGATGTCTTCCCCGTGCTCCCCATGAGGCGAGCTAGTGGGTGATCATGGCGATTTTCAGAATGCGCGCTGCAACTATAACTGGGGAAGTGCCCCAAAATCGCCGAATTGTCAGCGCCGCGACAGACGTTGAAATCTTGAAAGAAATCGTGACTGGGCGTCGCTCGTCGAGATTGGTCTAAGTTCAGCAAGTTCACGGTCGAGGATTTCCGGCACTGCGGGCCTTCCGAAAAAGAGCTCTGCCTCCGCTTCCGCGAAGCCCGCGAGTCGCGTCGCCTCGTAATAAGCCGCGATCCTGTCGGCACGCTTGATCTCGTTTTTGACCGCGGCGTCGATTTCGCCGAGGCAGAAGCGGCGGTGGATGGCTTCGAGTAGCCTGTGCTCGAAAGCCTTATAGTCAAGTCCGATAGCGGCTTTGAATGGACTGATCAGATCACCGATCACATATTCCGCCGCGTCGTGCAGCAGCCCGGCGCAAAGTTGCTTCGATCCGAAGCCCGGTTCGATCGCGGCGAGAATATCGGTGACGATCAGGCTGTGCTGCGCCACGGAAAACGCGTGCTCGCCGATCGTCTGCCCGTTCCAGCGCGCGACCCGCGCCAAGCCGTGGGCAATGTCTTCGATCTCGATGTCTTCGGGTTGCGGAGAGAGGAGATCGAGACGGCGGCCTGATAGCATGCGCTGCCAAGCTCTCGGAGCGTTGTCGCCAGTCATGCGCCGAGGCCCGCGACCTTGAGCTTCTTTTGAAGTTTCGCGCACGCATCGTGGCGAAAGCACGAGACGATGTGGTCGTTGACCATGCCGGTCGACTGCATGAACGCATAAAGCGTCGTCGATCCGACGAAGCGGAAGCCATCCGCTTTCAGCGCCTTGCTGATCCGTTTCGATATGTCCGTCTCTGCCGGGACGCCCTTCAACGATGTCAGCTTATTGATGATCGGGCGGCCTTCGATAAATCCCCAAACATATTGAGAGAACGCAATGCGCTCAGATAACGCCAGATAGGCCTTGGCGTTCGAAATCGTTGCTTCGATCTTGGCGCGGTTGCGGATGATGCCGGCGTCATTCATCAGTCGAGCGATGTCGCGCTCGGTAAAGCGCGCCATCCGAGTGGCATCAAAATTATGAAACGCTTTGCGAAAATTTTCGCGTTTACTCAGGATCGTCAGCCACGAAAGCCCGGCCTGGAATCCTTCAAGGACGAGCTTTTCGAAAAGAGCGCGGTCGTCCGTCATCGGCACGCCCCACTCCTCGTCGTGGTAACGCGCGTACTCCGTGTCGGCAGCGCCAGCCCACGGACAACGTTCGATTTCTTTGGTGATTCTCATGGGAGCTCACGTGTGGAACGCTGACGCGGGCCGGGCTGCGGCCGTGGCGAGATAGCGCGAGAGAGCGTCCGGATCCGGCGTCACGATGATGCCGCCCGCGGTGAGCTTTTGGCCTTTCTGCTCCGCTTCGACGGCTCGGTCCAGACGCATCATGGCGAGCCCAGTGTTGCCATCGACCGTTCCGATACGTCCAATTGCAGCTTCGCCCAGCAACACGTCGGCGCCTGACGTTAGAGGACCGGGCGCCGAAACTTTCACGACGCGTTTTCTCACGACCGTCTTGTTCTGCATCCGCGCCACGACTTCCTGTCCGACGTAGCAGCCCTTCGTGAAGGACACGCCGTGCAACAGGTCGAAGTTTGCCTCGTGCGGATAGGCATCGCCAAATGCGTAGTCCTTGCCGCCTTCGGGGACGCCGAGCCTGACTCGCTCGGCGTCGTAGGCATGATGCGACGCTTCGGCGTCGCGCAGTTCGGGCGCAACGTTTGTCTGATCTTCGGCCAAGAGGCGGAAGCCGAAGTGAGTATGACGAGGATCGGCGAAATGAATGCCGCCTTGGGCTTCGACATGCGTAGCGGCGCCGTCGCCCCAGACCGCGAAAATCGCGTACCGGGACGACACGTCGGCAATTACGGCGTCGGCCCGGAGTTTGTACATCGATAACCGTTTCACCAGTTCGGCGGCTTTGGCGCGGTCGACGTCGAGCAGATAGCCGTCGGCGACCTGGACGACGAAAAAGTCGAACAGGATTTTGCCCTGCGGCGAAAGCAGCGCCGCATGAAGCGCCGGGTAGGGCGCCGACTCCGCAGCGACATGCTCCAGATCGTTGGTGATGAGCCCCTGCAGCAGCTTTTCGCTGTCGCGGCCTGTCACGCTCACGACGCCACGGTCGGTAAGTCGCGCTATGTTGGCGGCGGACATCTGGTCTCGCTTCGATTGCAAACGGGGTGAGAGTTACGTATGCGGGGATCTTGCCGAAGGCAAGTGCAAGGAGCGGCGCCAAATGGCCGAGACATTCGACGTCGTGTTGCGGGGCGCAACGGTCGTCAATCATGATGGCGAAGGCGTCCGCGATATCGCGGTTTCGGGCGGGCGTATAGCCGCAATCGGCGCGCTCGGAGCGGCAAAAGCTGCAGAGACGATCGATGCCAGGGGCTTGCACATCCTGCCCGGCGTCATCGACACGCAGGTGCATTTCCGCGAGCCGGGCCTGGAGCACAAGGAAGATCTCGAAACCGGCAGCCGCTCTGCGGTTGCGGGCGGCGTCACTGCCGTTTTCGAAATGCCGAACACGAAGCCCTTGACCACTTCCGCCGAGACGTTGGCCGATAAAGTGCACCGCGCCCGGCATCGCATGTTCTGCGATTTCGCCTTTTTTGTCGGCGGCACGCGCGACAATGTTGCCGACATTCCGAAACTCGAAAAGCTCGAGTCGGCGGCGGGTATCAAGGTCTTCATGGGTTCCTCGACCGGCGATCTCCTGGTCGATGACGAGGCGACGCTCGACGGCATCATTGCCAAGATTTGCCGCCGAGCCTCGTTTCATGCCGAGGATGAAGCGCGGCTTAAATCGCGCATGCACCTGCGCCGCAAAGGCGATCCATCCTCGCATCCTGAATGGCGCGACCCCGAAGCCGCGCTGATCGCAACGAAGCGGCTCGTCGGGCTCGCCGAAAAGCACGGCAAGCGCGTTCACGTGCTGCACGTCTCGACGGCCGACGAGATGGCGTTTCTGGCAGATCACAAAGCCTACGCGACGGTCGAAGTCACGCCGCATCATCTGACGCTCGAAGGCCCCGGTTGCTACGAGCGTCTTGGCGCTTATGCCCAAATGAACCCGCCGGTCCGCGACGCCCGGCACCGCGCGGCGATCTGGGCAGCGCTCGCGTCGGGCGTCGTCGACGTACTGGGTTCCGATCACGCTCCGCACACGCGCGAGGAGAAGGATCGCATTTATCCGGAGACACATTCGGGCATGACGGGCGTGCAGACGCTGGTGCCGACCATGCTCGATCACGTGAATGCCGGCCGGCTATCGCTGCAGCGCTTCGTCGATTTGACGAGTCACGGGCCGCAACGCCTGTTCGGCATCAGAAACAAGGGCCGTCTGGCGGTCGGCTACGATGCCGATCTGACGATCGTCGATCTCAAACGCAAGGTGACGATCTCGAACAAGTGGATTGAGAGTCGCTGCGGCTGGACCCCCTACGACGGTGTGGAAGTAACCGGCTGGCCGGTCGGGACTTTCGTCCGCGGTCGAAAGGTCATGTGGGAGGGCGAAATCAACGGGCCCGCACATGGCGAGCCCGTTGGCTTTCTCGAAGGATTCGCGCGCTGACGCTGATTGAACGCGACCAGCTAAGCTAGGCCGCCTCAGTCAGCTAATCCGCTTGCGCGGTTCGCGCCGTACCTGCAGGCAAGCGTCTCAGAACATGCACCGTGGTGCCGACACCGGCGATGCTTGAAAGGTGCATCACGTTGCCGTTGGTCATGCGGATGCAGCCTGACGATGCCGCGGTCCCGATCGACTTGACGTCGTTGGTGCCGTGGATGCGATAGAGCGTATTGCCGAGATAGAGCGCCATGGCGCCGAGCGGATTGCGAATGCCGCCGGCCATATGTTCGGGTAGTCCTGGCTTGCGGGCGCGCATTTCAACCGGGGGCCGCCATTCCGGCCACGCTACCTTTTTCGAGATTTTTTCCGTGCCGGTCCACGCAAAGCCCTGCTTGCCGACAGCAATTGGGTAGCGGTAGGCCCTCGACGAAGAGAGGACGTAGTAGAGGCGGCGTCCGGCGGTATCAATGACGATTGAGCCGGCGCCGTAGCTGTTCGGAAACGACACTTTCGGCGGTGCCACGGCGGCGATATGCGGTTGACCTCCGCCGGTCAGCGATGACGGCGATCGCTGGTTGCCTGGCGCGTTATCCGAATTGTCCGACCGATCCTGCGGCCGGCCCCAGTCCCAGCCCATGCCGAAGAGAGGCTGCGGAGCAGCGTTGGCGCGCTGCGCGCGCTGCAGTTTTTTCGGAGGCACGTAACCGTATGTTTCGTCAGCCGGGTGAAACGCCTGGGCCGGCGCTGCAATTGCGAAGCTCGTAATCACAGCTGCTAGAACGCACACATTTTTCATCGGACTAACCCTCGCCACTCACATAAGACGGGAGCGGAATACCGCGGATCTCATGTTGCCGACACCCCTCTGCGGCAATTGGCTGACATGCGTCTCCACCTCCGCAGCAATGTTCCGCTGGATTAGTCTGTTCAGTCGGAGCGTTAACTATTTTTTGATAGTAATGAGGCCGCCGCTGAGGCCGCCTGCCGGCGTCGGTTTTGCCAAGTAGCCAGAACCCCGGAGCGGGTGAGATTGGTTCGCCCAGCTCCACTAAATCCCCTGGTAATCACCAACTGCGTGGTGTTGGCCGGTGTCGGTTGCAAGACATGGACAAGCGACTAGGCCGCAACTACCAGTACGGGGATGGGGACTCGCTCAGCAAATGCCATTTTCCGGCGTCGTCTTGGCCTTTTGAATTTGCCGCGGGGGACTGCCTCATCACCGTTGCGTCTCCCGGCTACGCGTAAATGTGGAAAAATGAAGAACTGTCGTCTCGCGCGCGTGACATCACTCTCCAATACTGAGCACATCCCGCCTTGATGACCTATATTCCGAATCCGCTCATCATTCCGATCGGACTGATCGCCGGCATTCTCATTGCGGCGCCCGTTGGACCGGTCAACGTGCTGTGTATTCAGCGCGCCATCGAGCGCGGCTTCTGGGGCGGCATAGCCGCAAGTATCGGCTCGGTTATGGGCGACGGTTTGATCGCTCTCTGTGCGGGCCTAAGCGTCGGCACTCTCTCGGGCGCCGTGCAGACGCACCGCGCGATCATTCAGTTGTGCGGCGGCGTAGCGTTGATTGTGTTCGGTCTGCGGCTCTACTTCAGTCCCCCCCGGCTGAAGATGGCAGGGGAAGCCGAAGCCACGGCTCGCCTCAGGGACTTTGCCTGGGACATTCCTCAGACATTCTTTTTGACGGTCACCAATCCCGGCGCCGTGCTCGGATTGATCGCCGTTTTCGGCGGCATCAGTACGTTTGTCGAAGTTCATTCGACAATCGATGTGCTGCTGATGGTCGCTGCGATCGTCGCCGGCAGTATGCTGTGGTGGATTACGCTGTCGAACCTGATCGGACGCTATCGCCATCAGATCGATATGCGCAGATTGCACGCCATCAATCGGATCGCGGGATTTCTGCTCGGACTCTTTGGAGCCGTGCTAATTGCTGAAGTGATCTGGAAGGCTGGGCGTTTTTGATCACTGGTCGCGGCGAGTGAGCGTGAACTCACCTTCGACAACGCGCTTTTCCAACCCCCGCGTCAGATGAATGACGGCATTCTCGCCGTAGATTGCCACAAGGTCCGTCAATGCCGTGAAAAGCGCGGCATAAGCCATCTGCTGTGGAGCGACGCCGGTGTCAACACCTTCGTCCCAAGCCGCCAGAATGAGATCGAGCGCCTTTAGAGTTGGGTTCTTCGTATCGATGTCTTCAAAACACTGCATAACAATTTAAACCTGTATCTCGCGCACAACCGGTGCGCCCCCCTGAACGTTGTGAACTAGCATGAGCTTGCGCGATAGGTCGTAGCTGCCACAATTCACAGTAAACCCGACGTCGCCACGTGCGTCCCGCGTTAAGCTTGTGGCCGGGCACGTGGTCAAGGGAAAGCTTTGAGCAAGCCTTCCGACAGTTCGGAACCTTCCGAGAGAAATCGCGTGATCGCGGTCTGGGCCGATGGGCTGCAGGTGTTATACGTGCGACTGTAGCTGCGATAACCCTGGTTGAAAGCCCGTGTCAGGTTGGCGCGCCGCAGTGCGCTCGATCCTTCGGCCTCCATCAGATCATGCATGCGGTCGCGCCAGTACTGACCTTCGTTGGCTCCGCAGAGTTCGCGCAGGTAGTGCACCGCCCCCAAAATCTCGGAGAGCCGCAACAGTTTATCATCGTAGGGCTTTTTATCCGCTGCTGCGATCGCTGCGGTACCGTTTGCAATGACGAGCGTGGCCGTCGCGATCGCGATCATCGACGCCCGCAGCCATCGGCGTCGCGTGCGCATTTCAGGTTTTGCGGCTGACATTTCCATTGCGGGGCACTTAAAGCAGATTCTGGGCGGAGCCACGGCCATCGCTTATATTAAATCGGTCCATTGATCATTAGGTCTCGCCGTGTGCTCACGCTATAGCCTCACATCCCCGCCCGAAGCAGTTCGCCGGCTGTTCGATTGCGCGGCCGTGGACGAGTTTCCGCCGCGCTACAACATCGCGCCGACGCAGCCTGTTCTTATCGCTCGTCTCGATCCGAAAGGCGCGCGCCAGTTGCGACTGGTGCGCTGGGGCCTCATCCCGTCGTGGGTCAAGGACGCCCGGGAGTTCGCGACGCTGATCAACGCCCGGGCCGAGACGGCATCTGACAAACCGTCCTTTCGCGGCGCCATGCGCCATCGCCGCTGTCTCGTGCCGGCCGACGGCTTCTATGAATGGACCGGAGGCCGGGGGACCAAGCAGCCACATTTTATCCGTCTGAATGATAATGAGCTTTTTGCCTTTGCTGGGCTCTCCGAGATTTGGCTTGGTGCGGACGGCAGCGAGATCGAAACGATGGCCATCCTGACGACGGGCGCAAACCATGACATGGCGCGCATCCATGACCGGATGCCGGTCATAATCGAAGCCCAGAATTTTGCTCGCTGGCTTGATTGCAGTTCCGGCAGCGCTGAGGGCATCAAGGATCTTCTCGGGCCATTGCCGGACAGGCGGCTCACGATTACCGCGGTCAGTGCAAAGTTGAACAATCCGCGCGCCGAGGGCCCCGAGCTTCAGGAACCCTCTATTCCGACACTGATCTGACAGGTTCAACGAACCTTGCATTCTCCCGTGACTCGCCGTCGCGGCGAATTGCCGTTATTCTGCAACGGCCAAGTCGGGCAGCGTTCAGGGCGGCATTGTCGATGGGAGACGGGGTATGGCTTACAGGGGCGAGGATCTCGATCTTCGAACGTCGCAGAACTCGGTCGCGGAGCCGGCCACGCTTTCGGTGTCCGGCGAATTGCCTGTAGCCCAGAGCGGCAATCGGAGCGGCTACCACTCAGGTCCCATCCTGGTTGATGAAACCGTGCTGGCCTGCTGCAATTACGCTTACGATGTCGCCTTGGCCAATCGCTCCACCGATGTTCGCGTCGAACATCTCCTCAATGCGATGTCGCGTCTAGATGCGGCTGCGACGGCGTTGGAACATCGCGGCGTTCGGGTCGCGGCGCTGCGGCGCGAAACGGCGATGATCATCGCGAGCGAAATCCCAACTGCCGCGGGCAACGGCTCGTCGCCGCACCGGTCCGACGAGCTCGCACATGTCCTGAGAGCAGCTTCGAGCTTAGCAGCACGGCGGAACGCGGTAGCCGGCATCGACGATCTGATGCAGGTCCTTATTGATCAACACGCCGAGTTTCCTGCGGGGGAACTTCTTGTGCGCTTTACCTCGCGTGTGGCACTGCGCGATGGACCCGATCCGCTGCCGCCGCTGACGCGGCTTCGTCACGGTTCAGACAATCCACGGTCGCATCGCGGAGATTTCACGGGAAGCCCGACGGACGCGATCCAGAACTCGCGCATCGAGGCGCTCGAGCAAATGGTGCGGGCGCTAAGTCAGGAGCTTTCCATCGAGCGGCACACTGCCGTACTGGACGCGCGCGGGACAAATTCAAACGAATCTCTCGTATCGAAACTCGAAAGCATCGAGGCGGCGCTGGAACTGCGTCTGCAGGAGATGTCTCAGTCGTGGTCCGTGCTCTCGAAAAGGCTGCAGGATCTTGAAGCCTCGGTCAGGGAGACGGCCGGCTCCGGCGAGAGCGGTCCGACAATCGACGATATCCGTCAGGCAATCGACTTGAAGCCGATATCCAATCGCCTCGACATCATCGAAGAGGCCGTCCTCGGCGGCGAGCTTCGCGGTAACGCCGACCTCGGCGACCGCTTCGCCAAGCTCGAAGGCGAAGTCACGCGGGCTCTGTCGTCATCGACCGGCGACGATCGGATGGAGACGCTTCTCTCCGGCATAGATCGCGTCGACGGCTTGTCCGCCAAGCTCGATGCGCATCACACCGAGGTCAATCAGGCAAGCTCCGTTCTCGCCGAGCGCCTTTCGGCAGTCGAAAGCGCCATAGCCGCAGAGATCGAAACGGCCACCGCCAAGCATCAGGCCTATGCCAGCGACCTCTCGGAACTTCACGAGGCTTTGCTGAAGCTCAACCAGAACCAGCACACGCTCGCAGGCTCCATGGACCAGTGGCGGACGGATTCGGCAGCCGACGTTGCAAACATTTTGAACCGTCTGACCAGCATAGATCGCGACAACGCACTTCCCGTCGAGACGCTCAATGGTCTCAACGCCCATATGGAGACCATGAACCGCCTCATTATCGAGCGCTATCACCGCCGCAACCGTTTCCGCTATTGGCTGTTCGGCACGGACGATTGGATCGGTGCCAGTTGGCCATCGCAGAAGGCCGCAATCGAAGCCGAACGCCAGCGGGTCAAAAGCGTTGCCGCTGCGTCATCGACATGATCCCGCGGTTCAACACCGCCGGAAACGTCTCGTTAACCGTTCAAAAAGCAAAAGTATTTACCCATTTGGCATACAGCGTGCTGTCGGTTGAACGATCTCAAACCAGCACCTGAGGGCCATGAAAACTCGCGCGCACGCAAACCCTTCGCCCTGCCTGGCAGATATTCTGACGCCCGAAGCCAACAGCTTCGGCGTATTGCGCTTTCTGATGGCGACGCTCGTCCTCATTTCGCACAGCTATCTCTATTGCGCCGGAACGTCGGAGGCCGAACCGCTCGTCGGCTGGCTCGGCCGGTCACTAGGAGAATGCGCCGTTCAGGTGTTCTTCATTCTCAGCGGCGTGATGGTGGCGCAAAGCTTCGACCGCAGCCGCAGCGTTGTCGATTTCGCCGTCGCGCGAATTCTCAGAATTTTTCCGGCCCTCATCGTCTGTGTCTTGATCACATCGTTCCTGATCGGACCGATCGTCAGTCGCTTGGCACCCGCCGATTATCTGACGAACCCCGGTCTCTATGGCTATCTGGCGAAAACGTTGACTCTCTCGACCGGTTCGGCATCTCTGCCGGGCGTCTTCGAAACCGTACCGTACGCGGGCTACGTCAACTCCTCGCTTTGGACACTGAAATACGAAGTTCTTTGCTATGTCGGCCTCGCCCTTTTGGGGTTCGTTGGATTGTTTCAGCCACGCTGGCGGTGGCCAGCGCTTACCGGCTTGGCGTTTCTTGTCGCAACGGTATCTCTCTCGTTGCCGAGCAATCCCGATGCTTTCGTGTTCCTCGATAACCTTCGCTACTTCGCCGTCTTCTTCGGCACCGGCGTGCTCGCCTACCTCGTGCGCAAGGATTTGCGCATCAACGCCCTCGTGCTCGTTCCGCTTTTCGCTCTCTTTGTCGTAACCGTCCGCACGCCGTTTGCCGAGGTCGGAGCGGCTCTGTTCCTGGCTTACGCAGCCCTCTGTGCGGCAACGCTGACCTGGGGACCGTTGCGTGCGCTATGCAACCGCTTTGATACGTCGTTTGGAATTTACATCGGCGCTGGGCCGATCCAGCAGACGCTGCTTTGGTTGATTCCCAGTCTGACGCCGATCTGGCTGTCGCTGTTGGCCTTCGCAATCGTTTTCCCAATCGCGTTTCTGTCGTGGATCGGTCTTGAAAAGCCGGCGCTGCGGCTGAGACGGTCTGTCGTGGACCTGCTGAAGAAACGTCTTCCTGCCGTCGCACTGCCGGGGTGACGGGGTCGTAATGCGACCTCATCACGGCGTCGCCCGTTCACCAACCTGCAAAGAGCATTGCGAAAAGCCTTGAGCCCGCAGCCGCGCCCGTGCTTTGTTTAACAAAGCATTAACGGACGTCGCGAGGTCGGGGAATGTTGCGCCGGTATCTGATCGTGAACGGGACCATGACCCTGCTGCTCTACGGCGCGTTTTTTGCCCTCGTTCCTTCGGCACCCAATCTGTTGCAGTCGGTTCGCGCGACGTTCGATGCTGTTTTGATGGAAAGTCCGATACTCGGACCTTTGGTCAACCGTATCATCCTGGTCAGCGGCAATTTCGCGGGTTGATGAAGTTTTCAGCCGCGCGGCGCTGCGGCTCTCTCCAGCCGATCGTTGATCGCTTCGCCGAGACCGTGCGTCGGAACCGGCGTGACCGCGATTGTTTCCGCTCCGCTTGCATCGAGTTCGCGCAACGCCGCGAACAGATTGGCGGCGGCTTCCACGAGATCACCTGACGAACTGAGATTGATGATGGCGCGGGCCGGGCTGATAGCGATTGCGCCGAACGCCAGCACCGCCTCGTCGGGCCGCCAGGTTGGCGAGTTGAGCCGCAGTTGGGCTCGCGGCGCGTAATGGCTCTGAAGTTGCCCGGGAGAGGTGACTATGCCGCCGCCAGCCTTCCTCCGCGCCAGCTCCGCGCCGATGATCTTCTCGATCGCCTCTGCATGCACGGCGCCGGGTCGCAATAGCAATGGCGCTTCGCCCGTGAGGCTCAGAACCGTCGACTCGAGGCCGTGCGCGGTCGGTCCGCCATCAAGGATCACCGCCGCCTTGTCTCCGAGATCGGAGGCAACGTGTTCGGCGCGCGTGGCGCTGACGTGGCCCGAGCGATTGGCGGAGGGTGCTGCAATCGGCCGCTGTGCCGCATCAAGCAACGCCCGTGCAATCGGATGATTGGGAGCCCTGAGAGCGATCGTCGAAAGGCCCGCTGAAACGAGATCGCTGACGCCGGTTGCGTCACGTCGCGGCACCACGAGCGTTAGCGGTCCGGGCCAGAATGCGTCCGCCAGGCGGCGCGCCATTGGTGAGAATGACCCGATAACTTCTGCCGCCTCGAGCCCAAGCACATGCACGATCAGCGGATTGAAGGAAGGCCGGCCTTTGGCGTCGAAGACGCGGGCCACCGCCTCGCCATTCGTCGCGTCCGCTCCAAGCCCGTAGACGGTTTCGGTCGGAAATGCGACGAGCGCACCGGAGCGGATCAAGTGTCCCGCTTCCGCTATCCATTCCGCATTTGCGGGAGCGATCCTGCCGTGCATTGGTCATTCACCCGGTTTGCTACCGCCCGCGATCGGCATAGTGTTCGAAACCAATGCGGACGATTCCGAGAGACGATCCATGACTTATCAAGCTCCAGTAGACGACATCGTCTTTGCCCTCAAGACGGCTGCTGGGATCGACGAACTCATGGCTCGCGGGCTTTATCCTGGTCTCGATGCCGATACGATCGTTGCGATCGTCGAAGAGGCCGGTAAGTTCGGCGCCGAGGTCTTAGCACCTCTGAACGCCAGCGGCGATCGAACCGGATCAAAATTTACCAACGGGACAGTGACGACGCCTCAAGGGTTCCGCGATGCTTACCGGCAATTCGCAGAGGGTGGCTGGAGTGCCTTGCCGGGCCTCGAAAGTTTCGGCGGGCAGGGCCTGCCCGATATCGTCGCAACCGCTGTCGGTGAGATTTGGAATTCGGCGAATGTGTCGTTCGGGCTTTGCCCGTTGCTGACGCAAGGCGCGATTCACGCAATCGAGGCGGGCGGCAGCGACGAACTCAAGGCCAAATACCTGCCGAAGATGATTGCCGGCGCCTGGACCGGCACGATGAACTTGACCGAGCCGCAGGCGGGCTCCGATCTCGGTCCGTTGACGACGCGCGCCGAACCGCAGGGCGACGGCAGCTACCGCATCACCGGCACGAAAATCTTCATCACCTACGGCGAACACGATATGGCGGAGAACATCATCCACCTCGTGCTCGCCCGATTGCCGAATGCGCCCGCCGGAACACGCGGCATCTCGCTTTTTCTCGTTCCAAAATTCCTCGTCAACGACGACGGTTCGCTGGGTGAACGCAATGACGTCGTGTGCGCCGGGATCGAGCATAAGCTTGGCATCATGGCGAGCCCGACCTGCGTGATGAAGTTCGGCGAGGAGGGCGGCGCCGTCGGCTACCTCGTCGGAAAAGAAAACCGCGGCCTCGCAACCATGTTCGTGATGATGAACGCGGCGCGGCTTGGCGTCGGCGTGCAAGGTGTCGGCGTCGCCGAACGCGCTACGCAGCACGCGACCGCCTATGCGAAGGAGCGGCGGCAAGGCAAAAGCTCCGCCGAGAACGGCTCCGCCGCGATGAGCCCCATCATCGAGCATGCCGATGTTCGGCGCATGCTGCTGACGATGAAGGCGTTGACGCAGGCGGCCCGCATGATCTGCTTCGCGACGGCCCGCGAACTCGACATTGGGCATCGCGCCGGTAATGAAGAAGAAAGAAAAGCCGCGCTGAACAAGGCTGCGTTGCTCACTCCGCTCGCCAAGGCATTCTCCACCGATATCGCAAACGAAGTGGCGTCCCTCGGCATTCAGGTTCACGGCGGCATGGGGTTTATCGAGGAGACGGGCGCCGCGCAGTATCTGCGGGACGCCCGGATCCTCCCGATCTACGAAGGCACCAACGGCATCCAGGCAATCGATCTCGTCACGCGAAAGCTGCCGCTCGACGGCGGCGCCGTTGTGACCGCGTACCTGGGAGAGCTGGCCGAAATCATCGCCAATGTTCGGGCCTCGAACCGCAACGATTTCGGTCATATTCCGCAACGGCTGACCGAAGCGATGACCGGTCTGCAATCGGCAACGTTGTGGATGGCCCTGATGCTGCAAAGCTCGCCCGAAGCAGCGCTCGCGTCGGCGACCCCCTATCTGCGATTGATGAGCCTGACCGCCGGCGGCACGTATCTCGCCAAAGGCGCGCTGGCTGAAGAGGCCGGCTCGCCTCACGTCGCGATCGCGCGCTATTTCGCCGAAAATCTGCTCACCGAAGCGGCGGGGCTCGCCGAGTCCGTGCAAAGCGGCGCCGATTCGGTTCTCGTCGATGCACACGGCGCGGTGTTTGCATGACCGGCGTCGACGTCTCAAGGGCCGAGGGCGCGCAAGTGTTGCGGCTCGCCCGGCCCGAAAAGAAGAATGCACTGACGAGCGCGATGTATTCGGCTCTCTGTGATGCGATCGAGGCGGGCGACGCCGACAGCGCTATCGCCGCACACATCATCATGGGCACAAGTGGGGTCTTCACGTCCGGAAACGATCTCGCAGATTTTCTAGCGGTTTCGCGCGGCATCGGTGATCTCGGACAGCAGATGCTGCGCTTCATCCGTCTGTTGCCGGTTATCCGCAAGCCCGTGATCGCGGCCGTGGACGGCAACGCGATCGGCATCGGCACAACGCTGCTTTTCCATTGTGATCTCGTCTACGCCACCCCGGGCTCGACGTTCTCAACGCCGTTTCTCGACCTGGGGCTTATTCCGGAAGCCGCGTCGAGTTTGCTGATGCCGCTGCGAATGGGTTACGCGCGCGCCTTCGAAATGCTTGTACTTGGCGAGGTGCTAACGGCTGAGAAGGCGGCCGCGGCCGGGTTCGTGAACAAGGTCGTCGCGTCCGAAATTCTGAAAGCCACTGCGCTCGATGCCGCTTCCCGTCTTGCCGGAAAGCCGCCCGAAGCCTTGGCGATGGCGCGCCGCCTGATGCGCGGCGACCCCGCGGACATTCTTGCCCGTGTTGATGTGGAGGCGGCGGGCTTCCGCGAGCGGCTCAGATCGCCCGAAGCGATCGAGGCATTCACGGCATTTCTCGAGAAGCGGCCGGCGAATTTCCGCAAAGACATCTAACTCTCGGCGTCACAACTCATCGAATTGAACCGTTCCGCGGTTTCGGTAAATTCGGCCGCAGTTTCGACGAGCAAAGCCACCTCTGCCCTTACGCTGACGCCTCCGAGCGACTAGTCTATTTTCGTCGAGGTCTCCAGCCAATGAAAGAAACGCGATGGCGTCATTGAAGGGCAAAACTCTTTTCATCACTGGTGCCAGTCGCGGCATAGGATTGGCGATCGCCAAGCGGGCGGCGAAAGACGGGGCTAACGTGGCCATTGCCGCCAAGACGTCGGAGCCCAATCCGAAGCTCGAAGGGACCATCTACACGGCCGCCGAGGAAATCGCACAGGCGGGAGGGACGGCGCTGGCGATTGTTTGCGATGTCCGTCACGAGGATCAGGTTCAACGTGCCGTCGAGCAGACCGTCGCGAAATTCGGCGGCATCGATATTTGCGTGAACAACGCCAGCGCCATTTCCCTCACTCCGATCGAGCAGACGGAAATGAAGCGCTTCGATCTGATGCACGCCGTCAACGCGCGCGGCACGTTCCTCGTGTCGAAGACATGTCTGCCGCATCTGAAGCGTGCCGATAACCCTCACATCTTGATGCTGTCGCCGCCGCTCGACATGCACTCGAAGTGGTTCTCGGGCCACGTCGCCTATTCGATCGCGAAATACGGCATGAGCCTTTGCGTGCTCGGGCTTGCCGACGAACTCAAAAGCGACGGCGTCGCCGTCAACGCGCTGTGGCCGCGCACGACGATTGCAACCGCCGCGGTCAAGAATATCCTCGGCGGCGACAAGCTTATGCGGATGAGCCGCTCCCCCGACATCGTCGCCGATGCTGCCCACCTCGTAGTTTCGCAGCCGGCAAAGACCTTCACCGGCAATTTTCTGATTGACGATACGTTCCTTTACGCCGTCGGCGGCGTAACCAAGTTTGACAAATACCGGCTCGACAAAACGCTGCCGTTGGCGCCCGATTTCTTCGTGCCGGCCGACAACAAGCCGCCCCCGGGTGTTCGAATTGCCCGGCTTTCGGAACTAGTCTAGGTCGGCTAGGCAGTGGAGAAGCAGCGGACAGGAAATGTGCGCCGATAATGACAACGGTCCTCATCACGCATCCAGCCTTTCTCAATCACGACACGGGCGAGGCTCACCCCGAGCGGCTGGATCGAATGCGCTCCATCGACAAGGCGCTAGCGGTGGAGGCCTTCAAACCCCTCACGCGCCGGACTGCATCTTTGCGCGACGACGATAAGACCTATATCGCGCTGGCGCACTGCAAGGAGCATCTGACGGAGGTCAGCGAAGTCGCAGAGCACGTGGCGAGCGGTCACAAATATATCGATGCCGATACCGTCGTTTCACCGGGCACGTGGGAAGCCGCCCGCCGAGCCGTCGGGGCCGGCCTCGACGCCGTCGATGTCGTGATGGCGGGGGACGCGGCAAATGCCTTCTGCCAGGTCCGTCCACCAGGACATCACGCCGAAAGTAACCGGGCAATGGGCTTTTGTCTTTTCAACAACGTCGCGATCGCCGCCCACTACGCGCGCGCCAAATACGGTGCCGAGCGCATTGCGGTCGTCGATTTCGACGTGCATCACGGCAACGGCACGCAGGAGATATTCTGGTCCGATAAGAACCTGTTTTATGGCTCGACACATCAGATGCCGCTTTTCCCCGGCACGGGGGCTCTGCGCGAAACCGGCGTCGGCAACATTTTCAACGCGCCGCTGCGTGCGGGCGACGGGCGCGAGCGCTTCGAAGAGGCCTTTCGCAGTCGTATTCTTTTGCCGCTCCACAATTTTGCGCCTGATTTGTTGCTCATTTCGGCGGGCTTCGATGCCCATCATCGCGATCCGCTCGGCGGCCTCGAACTCACCGAAGAGGACTTTCATTGGGCGACCGAATCCCTGACAGAAGTGGCGCGCCGCCACGCCAACGGGCGAATCGTGTCGATGCTCGAAGGCGGCTATGATCTAACGGGCTTGGCAAATTCGGTTGCCGCCCACATTACGGCGCTGATGCACGCCAGCACTTAACGGCCGCGCGCGAGATAACGCGGACGCCACATCAAGGCAGGACGACATGACGACAGCCAAAGCACCGGCCAAAAATTTCGCCGACATCAAGGACATGACGTTCGAGCGGGCGCTCAAAGAGCTTGAGGCCATTGTCGGCCGGCTCGAGCGTGGCGATGTCGAGCTTGAAGAAAGCATTACGATCTACGAGCGGGGCGAGGCGCTGCGCGATCATTGCGATCGGCTGCTGAAGGCGGCCGAAGCCAAGGTCGAAAAGCTGACGCTCGGCGCTGATGGTACGCCGAAGGGCACTGCTCCGCTCGACAAGGATAACGGCTCGCCATTCTGATTTGGCGAGAGATTCGCCAGGCGGACCGTTTAAGTCTAACCTGCGGCACGCGGGCGCACTATCCATCGAATGGGCCACGGCTGTTGGGTCGCCGTGAGATCAGCATTATGGGTGATGTTCCGCGTCCGGATAGCTCAAGTCTGCCGAGCCGCCGGCAATTCCAATTTGATCGCGACATCAGGATCTCCCGTGAGCCAGACACCACTCCTCGATGACGTCAAAACGCCGGAAGACTTGCGTCGACTGAGCGAAGATCAGCTGCCCCAGCTCGCGGCTGAACTGCGCTCCGAAATGATCGACGCCGTCTCCGTCACCGGCGGGCATTTGGGCGCCGGGCTTGGCGTCGTTGAACTGACCGTGGCGCTGCATTGGGTTTTCAACACGCCCGAGGACCGGTTGGTCTGGGATGTCGGCCACCAAGCCTATCCGCACAAGATCATCACCGGCCGGCGCGATCGCATCCGCACGCTGCGCCAGCCCGGCGGGCTATCGGGATTTACCAAGCGCGACGAAAGCCCGTACGACCCATTCGGCGCGGCGCATTCGTCGACCTCGATTTCGTCAGCGCTCGGCATGGCCGTGGCGCGCGATCTCAAGCATGGCAAGAACAACGTCGTCGCCGTCATCGGCGACGGGGCGATGAGCGCCGGCATGGCGTACGAGGCGCTGAACAACGCCGGGGCGCGCGATGAGCGGCTGATCGTCATTCTCAACGACAATGATATGTCGATAGCACCGCCGACCGGCGCGCTGTCGGCTTATCTGGCGCGGGCTACGACGAGCGGCACGTATTTGCAGTTGCGCGACTATGCAAAGCAACTTGTGAAGCTTTTGCCGAAGCAGTGGGAACGCCGTGCCGCGCGCGTCGAAGAATACACACGCCACCTTTGGCAAGGCGGCACGTGGTTCGAGGAACTGGGCTTTTATTACGTCGGTCCGATCGATGGCCACGAATTCAATCATCTTCTTCCGGTTTTGAAGAATGTCCGCGACACGAAGCAGGGCCCGATCCTCGTGCACGTCGTGACGAAGAAGGGTAAAGGTTACGCACCGGCGGAGGCCGCCGACGACAAGTACCACGGCGTCAACAAGTTCAATGTCATCACCGGCGCGCAGGTCAAACCTAAGCCGAATGCGCCAAGCTATACGAAGGTCTTTGCCGATAGCTTGATCGCCGAGGCCCGCAAGGATGACCGTATCGTCGCCATCACCGCGGCGATGCCTTCGGGTACGGGGCTTGACTACTTTGGCCAGGAATTTCCCGACCGGACATTCGACGTCGGCATAGCCGAGCAGCACGCTGTGACTTTCGCGGCAGGTCTCGCGACCGAAGGGTTCAAGCCGTTCGCGGCGATCTACTCGACTTTCC
>Ga0207678_10000128_pt1 | contig 63331 bp, 57 predicted proteins | sample KBSC63metaG_FD_184319 | JGI IMG/M metagenome (GOLD analysis project Ga0207678, IMG submission 184319) | Corn rhizosphere microbial communities from Kellogg Biological Station, Michigan, USA - KBS C6-3 metaG (SPAdes) (version 2) | ecosystem: Host-associated > Plants > Roots > Rhizosphere > Soil ... | reverse complement strand
CCCGAGTCGATGGCGGAGATCACGGGCATCGATGCCAAGACGATCCGCGACGTCGCGAGGGCGTACGGCCGCGCCGAGCGCGCCATCATCTTCTGGGGCATGGGCATTTCCCAGCACGTGCACGGCACCGACAACGCGAGGTGTCTGATTGCGCTTGCCTTGATGTGCGGCCAGGTCGGCAGACCCGGCACGGGACTTCACCCCTTGCGTGGGCAGAACAATGTGCAGGGCGCCTCGGATGCCGGTCTTATCCCAATGTTCTATCCCGACTATGCCGACGTGAAGAGCGAGCCGGTCCACAAGAAGTTCGAAGATCTGTGGAAGACGGAACTTTCCACCAAGCCCGGGCTCACCGTGGTCGAGATCATCAACGCCGCGAACAAGGGCGAGATCAAGGGCATGTACATACACGGCGAAAATCCGGCCATGTCCGATCCTGACCTCGACCATGCGCGAGCCGGCATCGCTAAGCTCGAGCACCTCGTCGTGCAAGATATCTTCCTCACCGAGACGGCGATGATGGCCGATGTGATCCTGCCTGCTTCGGCATGGCCCGAGAAAACAGGCACGGTGACCAATACCAACCGGCAGGTGCAGATGGGGCGCAAAGCGCTCGATGTTCCGGGTGATACGCGCGACGACATGTTGATCATCGTCGAGATCGCGAAGCGACTTGGGCTCGACTGGACCTACACGCACCCTTCGGAAGTCTATGCCGAGATGAAGTTGGCCATGCCTTCGCTCGACAACATCACCTGGGACAGGCTCGAAAGGGAGTCCTCGGTCATCTATCCGTGCCCTGCACCGGATCATCCCGGCGAGGCGGTGGTGTTCGGCGACGGCTTCCCCACCAAGACCGGGCGTGCCACGCTCGTCCCGTCGAAAGTGCTCCCACCCGCCGAAGTGCCCGACGCAGAATACCCGCTGGTGCTGATGACCGGCCGGCAACTCGAGCATTGGCACACCGGCGCCATGACACGGCGAGCGGGCGTGCTTGATTCGCTTGAGCCGGGGCCAACGGCAAGCCTCAATCCCAAGACGCTTGTGCGCTACGGCATTGCGCCAGGCGAGCTGATCCGGGTCACGACTCGCAGAGGAAGCATCGAGCTCACCGCCCGCGCGGATCTCGCCATCGAGGAGAAGATGGTTTTCATTCCCTTCGCTTATGTCGAGGCCGCCGCCAACATCTTGACCAATCCGCAGCTCGATCCAGTCGGCAAGATCCCAGAGTACAAATATTGCGCCGTAAGAATCGAGCCGGCGGACGGAAAGGACCGACCTGCGCCAGAACCCGGGCTGAACGTGACAGCCTGGGGTCTTTAGACCTAGATTCTTGGAATGAGTTTGGAGGAGAGTGTCATCGGCGTCCTTCTTGCCGGTGGCAGGTCAAGCCGCATGGGCGGGGGCGACAAATGCCTGCGACTGCTCGGCGGCAGGCCGATTCTTGCTCGCATCATTGAGCGTCTGAAGCCGCAAGTCTCTGAAATCATTATCAATGCCAACGGAGACAGCTCGCGCTTTGCCGGCTATGGGCTGCCGGTCGTAGCGGACAGCATCGCCGGTTTCGCCGGACCGCTGGCCGGCGTGCATGCGGCGCTCGAGTGGGTTCAATCAAACCGTCCCGCCACAAGTCATGTGGTCACCGTTGCCACCGACACGCCCTTCTTTCCGCGCGACCTGGTCCAGCATTTTCTCGACGAGGCGAGGCAGGGCAACACGCTCCTTGTGGCGCGATCGGACGATGGCGTGCATCCGGTGATCGGACTCTGGCCGGTCCAACTGGCTTCAGCTCTCGAAAGCTTCCTCAAGCAAGGTAGGCATAAAGTAGGAACGTTTGTCGAAAAGCAGGACGCCGTGGAAGTCTATTTTTCCAAGGCTGAAATCGGCGGGGCGCCGATTGATCCTTTTTTCAACATCAATGAGCCCGAGGAGCTTGCCAAGGCCGACGCGCTGCTGAAGGAGCAAGCCCGATGAGGCCGCCTCTTTTTGGCGTGGTTGGCTGGAAGAACTCCGGTAAGACGACACTGATGGCAAATCTTGTCAGAGAACTTAGCCGGCGAGGATTTGCAGTTTCTGTCATCAAACATGCGCACGAGCGTTTCGACATCGATCATCCGGGTCGCGACTCCTTCAAGCTGCGCGAAGCCGGCGCATGTCAAATTGCCTTGTCGTCACCGCGCCGCTTCGCTCTGATGCGCGAGCTTGGCAACGAGCCAGAGCTGCCATTCGAGGAGATCCGCGCCTATCTCGGTCCGAGCGATCTCGTGCTGGTCGAAGGCTTCAAACGCGAAGCATTTCCCAAGATCGAAATACGCCGGGATGGAGCCGCGTCTCGCGAACCGCTGCGCGGAAACTTTCCTGAAATCGTCAGCATAGCCTCCGACCGGCCTGAGACCGAAGAAGACTCGCTTCGCACCTTCCATCTCGACGACACGGACGGGATCGCCGACTTCATCATTGAGCATCTGGGACTCGCGCGGCCATGACCCTAAAGCTCGACGACGATTGCTTCGTCCTCGACAAGGACAGGCTTCCCCACCATGAGGCCCTCGCCATCCTCGAGGCACGTGTGCGTACCGTGACGAGCATCGAAGAGGTGCCCTTGGCTGATGCGACAGGCCACTTTCTCGCCGAAGCAATCTTATCGCCCCGTCCGATTCCGGCGCACGACAACGCGGCCGTCGATGGTTACGCTTTCGCCCATTCTTCCTACGACAAGGACGCGGGAGTTCGTCTTAAGATTGCGGGCCAAGCCTCGGCGGGTCACCCTTTGCCAAGCGTGCCTTCGCTCGACCATGCGGTGCGCATTTTCACTGGTGCCGTCATGCCGCAAGGCTTCGATACGGTAGCAATGCAGGAGGACGTAGTCCTTGAAGGCGAGGGAGGGGAACGCTGGGCTGTCATTCCGCCTGGCCTAAACCAGGGGGCAAACAGGAGACTTGCTGGAGAAGACTCTAAGGCTGGGGCGGTGCTGGTCGAAGCCGGCACGCGACTAAGGCCACAGGACGTGGCAAGCGCCGCCGCGACTGGGCTCGACCGGCTCCGCTGCTACGCGCCACTGAACGTGGCCATTGCTTCGACCGGGGACGAAGTTCTTCGCCCGGGCGAAACGTTTGCTCCTGGGAAGGTCTACGACGCCAATGCCTCAATGCTTGAGGGATTAACGAAGAGTGTCGGAGCGAAAGTGGTTGAACTCGGCGTCTTGACTGATAAGGCCGAGCGTGTGCGCGCCGCGCTTTCCGAAGCAAGCCAGACCTACGACGCAATCATCATTTCCGGCGGAGCGAGCCAGGGCGCCGAAGACCATGTGGTCCGCAGCCTCGATGCTCTTGGAAAACGCTACCTATGGCAAATCGCCATCAAGCCCGGGCGCCCAATGAGCTTTGGTCAGATCGGGGACTGCGTCGTGCTCGGTCTCCCCGGCAACCCTGTCGCGGTGTTCGTGTGTTTCTTGATGTATGTGCGGCCGGTGCTGACCCGGCTTGCCGGTGGCCGATGGCCTGAGCCCGTTCGCTTTCCGCTGCCGGCAGCTTTCAGCCAGAGGAAGAAATTCGGTCGGCGTGAGTTCTGGCGAGCGCGACTAATGAGAACCGACGAGGGGCAATTGCAAGTCGCGAAGTTTCCACGCGACGGCTCCGGGCTGATTTCCTCGTTGCGGGAGGCCGATGGCCTGATTGAGGTTCCCGAGGAGGTCGAGGAGGTCCGTGCAGGCGAAATGGTGAACTTCATACCGTTTTCGGAGTTCGGCCTTTCTTCGCAATGAGGTCAGCCTCATGCCGAGAAATATGGCGGTTGAACCCGCGCCTCCTCTATTGCGTTCATCTGCAGAACACAAAGAATTTAGCCAGGTTTGTATCAGGGGTTTTTTTGTAAGTGACTTCGTCCTTGCAACTAGATACGGCCCAGCAGCGTGCGGCCTTTGACTTGGCCGAGAGGCTCTTCTTCAGGCTGCAAAAACAGGGAAATGGATATTCCCTTCGCCGAGACGTGGGCGAATTTGCACCACAAACCGGTCTCAGTCTTGATGAGGTCAGGGTCCTGGCGGCTAGCCTGGGCCACGTCAAGCGGCGTGTGGTCTGCCCCGTCGCGAGCGGCGGTGCGCCTCGGCTGAAGCCCGAGCCGCTTCGAGTTGCGCGAGCCGCCGCATGCGCGGCAGATGCGCGGCAGGCTCTAAGTGACCATGCAAGGCGAGCCGCGCCCTATTCTCCATCTCCCCTTCGACCGGCTCGAGGAGCCGCGTCTCGTCGCCTTCGAGGAAGGCGATCGGAATGCCGTCGCGATAGAGCACGCGATTGCCGGTAAGCGCCGCGAGCTTCGGGCCCGGCGTGAGGATGCCAGCGAGGTTCAATGGATCAGCGCCTGACACTGAGACGAGGCTGTCGTCAGGTGCGTGCCGCCTGATCGCGCGCAAGGCTGCGATCGCTTCGGGAAGGGCGAACTGCTCGCCGGAGAAGCCTGAGACGAAACGTCCGCCCCTGATCTCGCCACGCGCCTCGAGCTTGCGATAGACACGCAGCAGGTCGCGCCATCTCGGCAGCGATCCCGCCTCACGCTCGAGCATGCGCATGAACACGACGCCGTAACGGCGAAGCAGCGCGAGCGCAATCTGCTCTATGCGCTCTGCCTTATGCGCAGGCCGGTGTTCATCACCGCGTTTCCGCTTGACGAGCACCCACCTGCCGGCGCCAGCAAGGCGCGCGCCGCTTGCCCGGCGGCGGTGATGTCGAGGCGGCGTGAGCAGCGCGCGCAAGCCGCCGAAGCTGTCGGAGATGACCTGCCCGGCGGCGACGAGCTCGGCGAGCGCCTCCTCGACTTGGGTGCGTAAAAGGTGCGTGTCGTCGACGATCTCGTCGAAGAAGGACGCGCCGTTCTCGCGGATGAACTCGGCGACCTTCGCGGCTCTCGCGCTGACATGCGCAGGCTCTTCGGCAACCGGCCGTGTCCAGATTGAAGCAGACTTGCGCGGAAACAGGCTGATCGGCGTGGACTTCAGCGGGGCAGGACGCCTGCCATTCGCTTTCCGCTTGGCCGCCGGCGCCCCGAGCCGCGCCCAAGCGATGCGACCCGAGAGGCAAGCATCGTCGAGCAAGCTCGGCTCGTAGTCAGAAAGGCGGGCAGGCAGGATTGCGGTCTCCCACGCGGCAGCCGGGGCCTCGAAGCCTGCAAGCTGCTCGACAACAGCGTCGAGCGCCTGCGCTCCTTCTCGCTGCGTATCGGCAGAGACGCCCTGCCAATCGAACAGGAAGCGAAGATAGTCGCGCGCCGAAACAGGCTCGATTTCGGCGCGAAGCCGGTTCACAGTATAGCGGTGAATGCGGGCGAGGAGGCGTCGCTCGCACCACTCGCGCTCGCCTCCGCCCGGCGTGAACGATCCCGCAAGCGCAAAGCCCTCGACTTCGAGCGCCGTCAGCGCGGCGGAAATCTGCTCGGGCGAAAGCCCGAACGTGCTGACGAGCTGCGAGAGTGTGGTCGGCCCTTGACCTTCGAGCCGCCCGCGTACCAGCTCGACCAAAGCTGCCTCCGGCTCCCAATTCTGATCGGCGCTGGCAGGCGCCCCGATCGCGGGCTCGACGACAGTGTCGGGATAGACCGCCTCGAACTGACGCAGCCGCTCGGCCGGAATCCAAAACTCGCCTTGAGGCGCACTAAGCAGCGCAACCCGGCGTGATCGCGCGAGTGCCACGAGCCACTCTTTCCAGTTTTCGCGCGCGTCGGCTTCTGCCTCGGTCAGGAATCCGAGCCAGACCAGCGCGTCGTGCAACTCGTCGGCGTTGGCGGCATCTGGCCATGCATCCTCGCGCACGCGCGCGATCGCCGCCTCATCAAGGCGGCCGATTTCGTCAGCGGATTCAGGATCGAGCCACCGCCGGCTCATCACGGCTTGCGTGCGGCGCTCCTCAAGGGGGGCATCATCGAGGTAGGCGTAAGGCCGGGCGGTCAGCACCTCGCGGGAAAGCGGCGAAGGCTCGGTCAGATCCCGTGCGACAATCCTGATCGTGCCGGACTCGATGTTGCCAAGCAGGCGCTCCAGGCCCTCGATATCCATCGCTTCATGAAGGCAGTCAGAAATGGTCTGCGCCACCAGTGGATGGTCCGGCACCTCGCGCTCGCCAACGAGATTCTCGGCGCAAGCCACCTGGTCCGGAAAGATTGTGCCGACAAGGTCCTCGGCCATCATGCGCATTAGCTGCGGTGGAACCTTCTTGCCGCCGCGGAAGCGCGGCAACGCCAGCGCGACGCCGGCAACCCAGCGCCAGCGCGTGCCGAACATAGGCGCATCGAGCAGCGCCTGAACGAGCAGCTCGCGCACGGTCTTCGGGCTGAGATACCGCGCGACATCGGCGAGGTCGAAGCTGTGCGCGGTGGTGAGCGAGAGGACGATGTTATCCTCCGTTGCCGCCGCTTGGAGCTCGAAATTGAACTTGCGGCAGAAGCGTTTGCGCAAAGCGAGCCCCCAGGCGCGGTTGATGCGGCTGCCATGGGGCGAATGGATCACGAGCTGCATGCCGCCCGCCTCGTCGAAGAAGCGCTCGAACACGAGCGTCTCGAGCGTAGGCAGCGCACCGAGCGCACGATAGGCGGCGCCGAGGTAGTCGACGATCTGCTCGGCCGCGGCGCGGTCGAGCCGAAGATCGTCCACGATCCAGTCAAGCGCAATTACGGCGCCGCCGTCGTCGAGGCGGTGCTCGATCTCTGTGCGGAAGCGCGAGACAGACTGGGATAGCTCGTCGGTACGTGCTGGGGCCTCGCCAAGCCAGAACGGGATCGTTGGCGGCTGGCCGTGCGCGTCCTCTACGCGCACCACGCCGCGCTCGACCCGGATGATCTGATAGGCAGTGTTGCCGAGCTGGAAGATGTCGCCCTGGAGGCTTTCGACGGCGAAGTCTTCGTTCACCGTGCCGACCACCACGTTCTCAGGCTCGAGCAAAACCTGGAAATCGGAGTTGTCGGGGATGGTACCGCCGGAGGTGATGGCGGTGAGCCGCGCTCCGCGCCGCCCGCGCAGCACGCCGTTGACCTCGTCGCGGTGGATCAGGGCGCCGCGCCGACCGCGCCGCGTGGTGAAGCCGTCGGCCAGCATGCGCAGCACAGAAGCATAAGTTTCGCGCTCGAGGTTGCGGTAGGGCCAGGCGAGGCGGACGAGTGCGAATAGCTCGGCCTCGTTCCACTCCTCGGCGTTGACCTCTGCCGCGATCTGCTGGGCGAGCACGTCGAGCGGCGCGGCCGGCATGATCAGCCGGTCGAGCTCGCCCTGATTGGCGCTATCGATCAGTGCGGCGCATTCGACAAGGTCGTCATTGGAAAGCGGGAACAGCCGCCCCTTGGGCTGACCGCCGACGCTATGGCCGGAGCGGCCCACGCGCTGAAGGAAGGCCGCGATCGAGCGCGGCGAACCAAGCTGGCAAACGAGGTCCACGTCGCCGATGTCGATGCCGAGCTCGAGCGATGAGGTCGCCACCATGGCGGAAAGCGCGCCGGATTTCAGCCGCTGCTCGGCATCGAGCCGCTGCTCCTTGGCGAGGCTGCCGTGATGGGCCGCGACCCGGGTCTCGCCGAGCCGGTCCGAGAGTTTGCGCGTGACGCGCTCGGCCATGCGTCGCGTGTTGACGAAGATCAGTGTCGTGCGGTGGGCTTCGATCAGCTCCGCCAGCCGGTCATAGACCTGGTCCCAGACGACCGCCGACATCACGGCTTCGAGCGGCGAGGGGGGGACTTCGAGCTGAAGGTCGCGCGTACGGTAGTGTCCGCTGTCCACGATTAGCGGGAGCTCGCGCTCGGCGGCGGCGCCGACCAGGAAATTTGCGACCTCCTCGATCGGCTTCTGGGTGGCCGACAGCCCGATCCTTTGGAGTTTGCCGCCGCAAAGAGCCGACAGCCGCTCGAGTGACACCAGAAGATGAGAGCCGCGCTTGCTTGAGGCCACGGCGTGGATCTCGTCCACGATCACTGCGCGCGTGGTCTTGAGCATGGCGCGGCCCGAGTCGGAGCCGAGCAGGATGTAGAGCGACTCCGGCGTGGTCACCACGATATGCGGAGGAAGCTTAGCCGCGCGCTGACGCTCGGCTTGGGGCGTGTCGCCGGTCCGCACCCAGGAGCGGATTACGACATCGGGCAGTCCCTGCGCGCGAAGCGCCTTGCGGATGCCGGCGAGCGGAACGTCGAGATTGCGGTGGATATCGTTCGACAAGGCCTTGAGTGGAGAGACATAGACGATCTGCGTCTCGTCACTGAGCCCTCCCTCGAGACCTTGGCGCACCAAGCCGTCGATGGCGCAAAGGAAGGCGGCGAGCGTCTTGCCGGAGCCGGTAGGCGCAGCGATCAGCACGTCGCGGCCGACCTTGATGGCGGGCCAGGCATCTCCTTGCGCGGGCGTCGGCGCGGCGAAACTTTGGTCAAACCACGCGCGGACCGCAGGGTGGAAGAAGTCGAGCGGCATAAAAACCAGTGAGATAATGGTCTAGCAGGACGTCTAGCCAGAGACAGGTAAGGTCTTTTTCTGCCCGTTCAACCGAGCAAAACCGGCTCAGAGGGGCTTTTTGGCCGGTCAGGCAAGGCCGAGCTTGGCCGCTAGGCCGATGCGCTGGAGCTTGCCGGTCGCGCCCTTGGGAATCTCCTCCAGGAATATGACCGTCTCCGGCACCTTGAACTTGGCAAGCCGGCTTGAGCAGAATTCCTTGATCGAACGCTCGTCGGCGATCGTCGCCTCACGGAGCACGATCGCCACCGCGATATCCTCGCCAAGCTTGGCATGCGGTACGGCGAAGCACACGCATTGCGCCACGCTGGGGTGGTCCATCAGCACCTCATCGATCTCGCGCGGCGAGACCTTCTCGCCTCCGCGATTGATGATCTCCTTCAGCCGCCCGGTGATGCTGAGATAGCCGTCGGCATCGATCACGCCTTGGTCACCGGTACGGAAGAATCCCTCGGTGGTGAAAGCTTCCGCGTTGGCCTTCTCGTTGTTCACGTAGCCATTCATGACGTTCTCGCCGCGGATCACGATCTCGCCGGTCTCGCCATGCCCGAGACGTCGGCCATTCTCGTCGGCAATGGCTATTTCCGGTCCAGCCGGCAGTCCGACGCTGCCCGGCCTTCTCACGCCCGGAGGCAACGGATTGCTCGCCATTTGGTGTGAAGCCTCGGTCATACCGTAGGACTCGATCAGCGGGCAGCCGAAGATGTCCTCGATCTCGCGGATGACCTGCGGCGGAATCGAGGAAGAGGAGGAGCGGATGAAACGTAGCGGGTTGCTCTTGATGATCTCGGCGCTCTTGCTCGCGCGCCCGAGGATCGCCTGATGCATGGTCGGCACGGCCGTGTACCAGGTGGGTCTTGCTTCGGCCAGCCAGCCGAAGAACTTGAGCGCATTGAAGCCTTTGCTTGAGATCACGCAACCTCCGGCGCATAGCGGCGCAAGGAGGCCCGCGACAAGGCCATGGATGTGAAAGAGGGGCATCATGTTGAGGCCACGATCATCCTCGGCGAGCCTGAGTGTTGCGGCGACGTTGAATGCCGAGGCGCAGAGATTGCCATGCCGCAGCGGGACGAGCTTGGGGCGCGAGGTCGTGCCCGAGGTATGAAGGAGAAGTGCGATATCGTCGGTCTTGCCGAATCCTCTGCTCGCCGGCGTCCGCTCTTTCAACTCACCAGGGAATAGGAGCGCGAAATGGCCAGCTCCCCACTCAGGCATGGCCCGGAGCCGCACCACCGGAATGCCGAGCTTCCCAGCGACATCGACGGCAGGCGATTGCTGGTCCTCCTCGATCACGAGAATCTTGGGCTCGAGGTCGATGAGGTAGAATTCGAACTCCTCGCTTTTGTAGGCGGGGTTAAGTGGAGCTGCGGCGGCACCGGCAGCAATCCCGAGAAAGCAAGTGGCCATAGCCGGGCCATTGTTCAGCACGATAGCAACGCGGTCGCCGCTCCCGACGCCATGAGCGTTGAGAATCGCCACGGTCGCATCGATCAGCGACCTGAGTGCCTCGAAGCTGAGCGGTTCGTCGTCGAAGGCTTCGAGCGCGTTTTGCTGATCGTCGCCCGCATCAAGCAGGTCCCATAAGGTCCGCGCGCTGCTCTCCTGGTTCGCCGTCACTTGGTTCTTACTCGCTAATTCGCTTACTCACGCCCGCGGCTCGATCTGCAGCCTACCCTTGCTATGGTCAAGGGTCTGCACGAGAAGCTGCATCAAAGCATAGGACGCATCGATCCGCGGCGTCTCCACGCCGGTCAGACGCGCAAGCTCCAGAACCGAGCCGACCAAAGCCTCGAGCTCAATGGCCCGCCCGGCCTCGACATCCTGCAGCATCGATGTCTTATGCGCGCCGATCTTCTCGGCCCCGGCGATGCGTCTTTCAATCCCGAGCCTGAACGTCACTCCGAGTTTGTTGGCAATGGCTTGCGCCTCTTCCATCATCTGGGCTGCCAGCGTCCGCGTCGGAGGAAACTTGCAGATGTCGACCAGAGTTGCATGGGTGAGCGCGCTGATCGGGTTGAAGCTCAGATTCCCCCAAAGCTTGAGCCAGATCTCGCCACGGATATCGCTTGTTACGGGCGCCTTGAAGCCGGCCTTGGTCAGGCCTTGAGACAGCGCCTTGACGCGCTCGGTGATCTCTCCCGACGGTTCGCCGAGGCCAAACCGGTTGCCCTCGACCACCTTGACCACGCCAGGCTTTGTGAGCACGGCGGCCGGATACACGACACTGCCGATCACGCGAGCCGGATCGATATGGCGAGCGATCTCCCCGCCGGGATCGACGCTTTCGAGTCGGGTACCCTCGAGCGTACCGCCATGCTTCCAGAAGTACCACCACGGGATCCCGTTCTGCATGGTCACGACAGTGGTATCAGCGTCATACAGGTGACGCAGATCGGCTGCGATCGGAGCAATCTGGTGCGCCTTCACTGTGAGCAAGATGCTGTCCTGCGGGCCGGCCTCGGCCATTCTCTGGACAGCCTTCACGTTTTTGGTGCGGAGCTCGGTCCCATTCTCCTCGATAAGCGTCGAGCCATGCTGCTTGAGGGCAGCGAGGTTTGCGCCGCGCGCGATCAGCGTGACGTCCTCGCCCGCATGCGCAAGTCTCGCGCCGAGATAGCCACCGATAGCGCCCGCGCCGACAATCGCAATTCTCATGCTTCGCCCGCCGAAACCAACCCTCCAGCGCGCCTCACGCCGCCGCGCGCGCGCCAGTCAACCCTTCCGAGCGCACGATCTCGCGCTGGCGCATCGGCTTGAGCCCGACCACCGCCAGGACTCCGGCAAGGATCGCCATGACTGCGGCAAGATAAAAGACAACGTGCCATTCACCGCCCTCACTCAAAATACTGGAAAGCGGCACAAGGAGTGCCGCGGTTCCCTTGGCGGTATAGAGCAGTCCAGCATTGGTCGTCGCATATTTCTCGCCATAGGTGTCGGCGTTGGTGGCGGGGAAGAGACTGTAAATTTCTCCCCAGGCGAAGAATACGAACGCGCTTAAGACCACGAACAAGACCGGGTTCTGGCCGTAGGCGCTAAGCAGAAAGATCGCCGCGCCTTCGAGCACGAAGGCGATGAACATGGTGTTCTCGCGCCCGATCTGATCTGACACCCAGCCGAAGAATGGGCGCGTCAAGCCATTCAGAATGCGGTCCATCGAGAGTGCGAAGGTCAAGGCCGGGAGCGTCAGTCCGAGAATGGATACCGGCGTGTCGGCGACGCCGAAATCCTTAGCGATCACGGCGAGTTGCGCCGTTGCCATGAGCCCGCCCGACGCCATCAACACGAACATGAGGTACATCAGATAGAACACCGGCGTCTTCAGCATCTCGCGCGGCGTATATTGATGGCGCGTCGATCGGACTGACAGTGGAACATTAGCCATCACGCGCTCCCGGTAGCCCGGGGGAGGAGCGGCCAGGAAGAGCGATAGCAGCACCACGATGATGCCTTGGCCCAATCCGAAATAGAGGAAGGTTTGCTCATAGCCGCGCGATTGGATCATGGTGGCGATCGGGATAATGGTGAGTGCCGAGCCTGCGCCAAATCCCATCGCCGTCAGGCCTGCGGCCAAACCGCGCCGATCAGGAAACCATTTGAGCGCATTGCCGACGCAGGTGCCGTACACTGCGCCTGCGCCAATGCCGCCGATTGCCGCCGCGGTGTAGAGCATGGCGAGCGAGCTCGCGAAGGAGTTCATCACCCAAGAAATTCCGCATAGTGCGCCGCCAATCAGCGTGATCAGTCTGGGTCCATATTTGTCGACGAGGTAGCCTTCGAGCGGCACCAGCCAGGTTTCGAACAGAACGAAGATGGTGAAGGCGACCTGGATGGAGGCCTTGCCCCAGTTATATTTGTCATCGATGGGAGGGACGAACAGGGTCCAGCCATATTGCAGGTTGGCGATCATCGCCATGCAGACGATGCCGATCACCAGCTGCCACCAACGCCCCGCGCGCGCTTCTGGCCGCGCGACCGCGTCCACTCTCCCGGCCATCGTCATTGAGCGTTCTCCCTCTAGCCAGATGTTCTGAATTTTTACCTTCGGACTTCTGCTGCGTGAAACACGAGACCCTGAATTTTGGTTGCTCAGTGTTGGATAGTGTCAAGAGCTCAGTTCCAACGCGCAGGGAAGATTAAACCGAGCTTCGGCCGATCTAAGACTTTGTGAGCCGCTCAGCGCGTCTGATTGCCAGGAATTCCTTTTCGCTTGTAGTGCAGCCAAGACCAATGCGAGCAAGGCTTTTCTAGGCATGACACCGTAGCGAACGCTGTTCAATTGACAGGAGCGACCGAAAGGATCATTGTTCCCAATCTCTATCGAAGAGATCGTGTATGGAGCGGCAATGCGGGCAACGACAACTTTGACAATCGTGACCGTGATCTCGTTCGCCTTCCTTGCCGCGATCATCCTCGGCGCCATCTAGCGCGGGACGAACCGCCCGAGCGCCGCGACGCGTCCTTAAGCAATTCGGTGCTCCCTTACTTTTCGGTGCCGAAAAATTAATGAGCAAGTTGCGCACCAAAGAAAGAGAGAGGGCCCGTGTCTGGACCCTCTCTCTTCGTGGCAGTCATTCAAACGATTAGGCGATGCCGCCGATGATCTCCAGCGAAGGAGATGTGCTTGTTGATCTGAGCAAGCGCAATGGCCTCCCGATCCAACGACTTCAACGTGCGCACATGTTCAGCGCGTTCGGCGGCCAGCGCTTAGCGGAGATTCCGTCGGTCCCTCAAACGGACCACGTCCGATGACGGCTGGAGGAGCTGAGCAAGCACGACAAGGAGCTCCTCCTTGGCGAACGGCTTGCTCAGTATGGCGACTTCCTTGAAGCCGGCAGGCAAACCTTCACGTCCATATCCGGTGACGAATGCGAACGGAATGTTCTTTCTTGTAAGCGCGACTGCGAGTTCATCGGCCTGTCGCCCGCCAAGATTGACATCAACGAGCGCTGCATCGCACCCGGAATCGCCAATCGCCGCCTTTGCCGCGTTGAGTGTCGCTGCCGACCGCAGAGTCTTACAGCCCAACGCGTTGAGATTGGTCTCAAGCTCCATGGCGAGAAGGGGCTCGTCCTCGACGATAAGGATCCTTCGTCCCTCGAAAATCCGGCCATCGGTTTGGCCGCGGACCTGGGCATGAGCGGATATGCTCAAGGCCGCGAGTGCCGCCTCGACCTCGGGACGGGCGGTCTCGCCGAGAGGCAATCTCAGCTTGCAGGTTACGCCAGTGACACCATAGCGAACCGTAGCCTGGCCGCCGTGAGTTTGCAGCGTTCGCTCGATGAGCGTGGTGCCGAACCCGGCCGTCAGCGGAGCGCTGACTTGGGGGCCGCCGCTTTCCGTCCAATCGAGCAGAAGAGTACGACTGCCGCTGCTATGGACCTCCCATTTGACCGAGAGCCGCCCCTGTGGAACCGACAACCCGCCATATTTGCGGGCGTTCGTGGCTAGCTCATGCAGTACGAGCGCGAGGTGGATGGCTGGCTGAGCGCCTAGAATGACCGTGGGGCCGGAACAGATGACGCGCTCGTCGGCAACGCCGAGCGTCACCTGCTCGCGCACGAGCTCGGTCAGCTCGGCGCCCTCAAGCTTGCGGTCAGTCAAGAGGCTATGAGCTTTTGCAAGGGCCTGAACGCGGCCGGTGAAGCTCTCGACGAAATCGCTCGCGCTCTTCGCATGACGCAAGGATTGGCTGGCAATAGCCTGCGTCATTGCCAGCGTGTTCTTGACTCTGTGATTGAGTTCTTCGATGAGGACGCGCTGGATAGCCTCGACCCGCTTCTTCTCGGTGACGTCCCGCGCGATTTTCGAAGCGCCGATGATCCGGCCGGTCTTGTCGAAGACAGGCGACACGCTGAGTGAGATATTGAGGCGCCGACCATCTTTGGCCAGACGAACTGTTTCATAATGGGCGATATGCTCGCCGCGCTTGAGCTTGGCAAGGATTTCATCCTCTTCCTGGCGCAACTCGGGGGGGATGATCTTGATGATGGATTGGCCGATCATCTCCTTTGGCTCATAGCCGAAGATGCGCGTCGCGCCTGCATTCCACGACGTGACGCATCCGTCGAGAGTCTTGCCGACGATGGCGTCGTCGGACGACACCACGATAGCCGCAAGCCGCGCGGATTCGATTTCCGCCTGCTTCAGGTCCGTTGCGTCGATCAGCAAATTGATGGCGCCAATCACGCGGCCGGATTCGTCTTTCAACGGTCTCGGGTAAGGACGGAACGGGACGCGGGCACCGTCGGGCCTTTCGAGAACAGCTTCGATGTCCCTGATCGGCCGCCCTTCTTTGATAGCGGTCGCCATCGGGCATTCGTGATGAGCCATCGGCGCGCCGTCGGGCCAATAAAGGCGCCAGGATCCGCACCAGAAGTCGGTTCCGAGCTTTGGGCGATGGCCCCAAAGGTCGGCGGCAGCCTGATTGTAGAAGGTGATGCGCCCCTCAGCGTCGGTGATGTAGACGGCGACAGGAAGCGCTTCCAGTATCTCTGGCCCAGGGGTCATACGACGCTCACTGTCGACCAAGGGTGATCATGAGTACCGAACGCATTCGGCTATTTGGACGGCTGTTGCGACATCTTCTCTGAGCCGGTCTTACCCTCTGACGCTTGGCCGTCGCTTCCGGTCTTTGTGCCGGAACTTTCGCCCATCCTCGCCGAGTCTTGGCCGCTCGTGTCTTCCGCTATAACGATATCGCTCTTCGACAGCGGTGTTTCTTTCACCGGTGTGGGCGAGGAGTGGATGAGGCCAAGCGAGAGCGCCATAGCGATCGCGAATGTCAGTTTCGATTGGGTGGTCATTGCCTTTGCCTTTTTCCTTTTCGATCTGACCCCTCCGGCTTGCAACAAGCACGCCTTGGCAAAGGTTCCGAAAGAAGGCTGCAAAGAAAAAGGCCCGGTTCGAACCCGGGCCTCACAGAGTCGGCGGCTGGCAGGGGAGGACGTCAACGCGCCGACTTCTCCTCTCAACAAGCTCGCTACATTCCGGCTACGCCTTGAACCGGGAAGGAGTGCTCTATGCATGACCACTCGCCCACGTCAGGGAAGCTTTTCTTGTAGGCCGGGTTCTCTTGCAGGTACTGCATAGCGATCAGATAGCCGGTGTGTCCCATGCAGGCTTGCCTGGTGAGGGAATCGCCCATCATCACTTCCGGCGGCACCGGCACGTCGATGCAGTGCATCGCGGTGAATGTGGCTTCACGCTCCGCTCGCGTTGGCGAGCGCTCGTTTTCGTAGCTTTTTCCTTGGTTGATCGCCTCGGCGTAGTAGCCGCGCACGGCGTCGGGCCTGTCTGCCTGAACGTCCGGCTGATCTGCCGGGCACGCCTTGACGATCAATTCCACATAAACCTGTGGCGTTTCGGATGGCGGCTGAGCTGGGGCGTCGACCGGTATCAACAGGCCGGCCATGACGGCCATTGAGATATCGGCCAACATGAGAAGTCCTTTCGGGATCGCAACTTAAAGCGACAACGAAGTCATTGAAACTTAGTTCCTATGCGTCCTTTCATGCACGGTTCGTTATCGGACAGAAATGCGGCGGGCCGGACTTCGGTCCGGCCCGCGCTTTCGTTTGTCGCGCGATCGTGAAGAATCGTTCGACGTGCAGCGATAAGAAGAAGAAAAGGCGATCAGCGCGCGGCGCGCATGCGACGCTTGGCCTTGCCAATACGCTTGCTGCTTGTCGCCCGCGCGGCCGCCTGCTTGCTGCGTGGGGACGACCGCGTGCTGCGCTTGGCGGCGGTACGACCGCTGGCGCGCTTGTTGACACCGCCTTCGGCCAGCATGTTGAGCTTCTTGTCGGCAGCCTTCTCTTCTTTGAGATTGGCATTGAGCCGGCTCACCACGTTGGCGTGCCCAAGCTCTTCGGCCCAGGCGATCAACGTCCCATAGCGGGAAATCTCGTAATGCTCGACTGCCTGGGCGCTGCCGATGATGGCGGCGTCGAGCACCTTCTTGTCGTCGACTTCGCCGGCTACCTCGTCCGCTTCTTTGATCAACCCATCGATGGCGGGACAGTCCACACCTTTGGGCTCCTGGCCGAGTCTCTCGAACACCTGCTGAAGCCGTGTCACTTGGGTTTCCGTCTCGCGCAGGTGGTTGCGCAAGCCGGCCGCGAGCTCCCGGTTGGTCGACTTGTCGATCATCTTCGGCAGTGCTTTCACGATCTGATTCTCGGCGTAGTAGACGTCCTGCAAGGTGTGCAGGAACAGATCCTCCATAGATTTAATGTCCTTGGTGAACAGCCCCATGGCTTTGCTCCCTGTGGAATGCATGCGTCCAGGCATGCTGGCTTCGCTCGCCGCTGCGAAGCGGCTGGCGACATAATTGCGAAGCCAAGCCAGGGTTCCGATTGGTGGGGCCGGCTGACCCATCCGTGAGAGGAACCGGAACTCGCGTTGGCCGCGACACGTTCAGCGGGCCGGAGGGAAACGCGGGGCGGCCCGTTTGACGGCTGCCAAGGAGAAAGGATCCTATGATGAAGCGTTTTCTTAGCCTAACGGCGCTCGCCCTGATTATGGGCGCGGTCCCGGCGCTTGCCGCCGACACTTCTACGACACCGCCGGTGCAGCATGGCGTGTCTCCCGATGCGTCGAATGCGGCCAAGATGCCGCCGGCTGGAAGCCCCGATCAGTCGGGTGGCGCCGCTGAGCAGAGTTCAGCCCCGCCCTCCTCGGCCGCCGGCTCGCAGTCCTCGAACGCCGGCGCGTCGAGTGTGCAAGGGTCGGATCAGTCGTCCGGCGCCAAGGAGCAGAGTTCGGCTCCTCCGAAATCATCGGCGGCGGAGCAGAAGCCTAATCCGACTATTAATCGATAAAAATGAAAAGGCACCGGGGCAGCGTCGTGCCCCGGTGCCGCAGCTCAAGGAGACGCCGTGATGTTACGGTCTTTAGTCGCCGGCACGGTCGTCGCGCTTATTCTCGCGCCGGCGGCGAGTTGATCAAAAGACCCGCCTCAGCACATCGAAGTTGAGCGAACCGGGCATATCCTTCAACCCAAGCCGCTCGATCCGGACAGCGCCGATATCGGCAAGTTCAAGCTGCCTGAAGGATTCCACATTGCGAAATTTGCCGACGGCCTGATACGCGAGATCCGGTCTTGATGTACACCGCGACGCCGCTCCCATGCAGTTCGTCTTCTAGCGGCGCACTGGCGCTGAAACCCGGGGCCAAACGCAAGGAGTTGCTCGATGCGATGCGCAGACATGTGCTGGCCCAGGGCGACCTGGTATGCATCTTCCAGAAGCCTGCGGGCGCCGGAGGCTCGTAAGTGGGTGGGCGAAGCCGGTAACCACGCTTGCTGGAATTACTTTTTGTTTCACCAGATTAGACGCCGCGGCTGATCCTTGTCTCGGCCGCAAGATCCTGCGGCGGCGCAGCGCAGATCACCCCTTGATTGTGACAGTAATATGTAGGTTCTTTCGCCGCGGGCTGACCGTCAGGCTGCCATGCTGAGCGGTCGGCATTTTTGTTTCTATGGCAATCCCCTCAAGTCGCAACGCCGCCGAGTGGCGGCTGCGGTTCCTCGGCGCTTGAGGTCGCAACGGAGAAATGGAGAGATTGGTGTCTGGAGACGAACCCGCGCACCATTCGAAGGAGATCGAGCTCAAGTTCGAGGTCGATCCTCAAGATGCCGCACGCGTTGCTGAGCACCCTTTGCTGCGGGACAGCCTTGTCCCGCCGGAAGAGCGCGATCTGACCTCAGCCTATTTCGATACCGTCGACTTCGCCCTGCGTAAGGCGGGGGTCTATCTCCGCGTCCGCGACACCGGCACGGGATATGTGCAGACCGTCAAGTCGATGAGAAGCGAAGCCGAGCCGATGGAGCGTTTCGAATGGGAGCGGCAAATTACCTCTCCCCGCCCGGAGCTCGACCACGCCGAAGGGACCGCGCTTGCGCCGGTGTTGACGCCGGAAATTAAGGGGTCCTTGCGCCAGCTGTTTGTGACCACCGTCAAGCGCAAAACTTATCTCGTGGCACAAGGACACTCGGAGATCGAGGTCGCCCTCGACCAGGGCGATGTTCTATCCGGCGAGGGCAGGCGGCCAATCTCTGAGGTCGAGCTTGAGCTGAAGCGCGGCAACACGACGGATCTGTTCAGTCTCGCCCGTTCTCTTGCCGAAGCCTTGCCGCTGAGGCTCGCGGTCAAGACCAAAGCCGAGCGGGGCTATGAGCTCGTCGAGGGCGGCACGCATGATGTCGAGAAGGCCACCGACATCGATATCAAGCCCGACATGAGGAGCGAGGAATCCTTCCGCGCCATCGCGAATAATTGCCTCACGCAGATCATCGCCAACGCGCCGGCCACATGCAGAGGGCTTCCCGAAGCGCTGCACCAGATGCGCATCGGCTTGCGGCGTTTGCGCGCGGCCCTTGCCATCTTCGACGACATCGTCGCCGACGAGCAGCAGGGGAAGATCAAGGCCGAGCTCAAATGGGTTACCCAACATCTCGGACCCGCCAGGGATCTTGATGTCTTCGTGACCGATGTGCTGAGACCTCAACGCGAAGCGAGGCCGGGGGATGAGAACATCGCCGCCGCTCTGCGCGATATCGAGGAAAAGCGCACTGCCGCCTATGCCCGGGTAGCGGAGTCGCTGCGCTCTGAGCGCTTCCGCACGGTCGTGATCGACGTCGTGGAATGGGTCGAGACCGGGCCCTGGTCGACCGATGACGACGAGCTCCGCAAAGAGTTGCGGACCCGTCCGATTGCCGAGCTGGCGAAGAAGGAGCTTCGCCGCTTGCGCAAGACGATAAAGAAAAGGGGCGCCAACCTCCGCCATAAGAGTGTGCGCCAAAGGCACAAGCTCCGCATCCGCGCTAAGCGGCTCCGCTATGGGACCGAGTTTTTCGCCGGCACCTTTGATGGCCACACGAGCGAGAAACGTAGGAGCGATTCGCTATCCGCCCTCAAGGATTTGCAAGACGCGCTAGGTGGCCTCAACGACATCGCTACGCGCCAAACGCTGATCGGGCACGGCGTTGAGCATGGTCCGGCAAGCTCAGAAGAGCAAGCCGCAAAGCTTCTTCACAATGCCGAGGAGGCCTTCGCCCGCTTCATCGACACCAAGGCTTTCTGGAAGGCTTAAGGGCTCGCGCGGCTCTTCACGTTGCCGCGCATCTTCCGCGCTTCATCCTCAAGCCGGCGCGCGGCGGCATCGAAGGCGTCGCGAATGGCGACATAGACGTCCTCATGTGCCTGATCGCTCGGCTTGGCCCGGTCGACCACCACGTCCTTCCCCGGAACGCTGATATCGACCCGCACGCTGTAGAGCTTCCCCTTATGGTGATGGCGATGCGGAGCCTCGACCACGACCGTGCAACCGATGATGCGGTCATGGAAGCGCTCGAGCTTCGCCGCCTTCTTGCGAATGCGCTCCTCGACGGCAGGGGAGGGGTCCATATTGCGGAATCTGATTTGCAGCGGAATCTGCATCGTCACGCCTTTCCACTCGAGCCAATAAGCCTGGTTCTACTTTCGTTTTTGAGCGTTGTTTTGGAAGCGTAATAGAGAATGCGTAAGCGGGGCAAATGTTCTTGCCGCGCTGCTGAGGATGCTCGAACTTCAGCGGCGGAGCACGATGCCGACCAGGAAACCGAGGCCAAGGGCAATGCCGAGCGCGGAAATAGGGTTTTGCCGCACGGCATCCTCGACCGCTTTGAGCGCCTCCCCCGCGGTATCTTGCATTCGCTCGAGTTGATGGTCGCCAGTGCGCTTGATCTGTCCGGTCAAGGCCTCAAGATCCCTGCGCAAATTGGCAAGGTGGTTGGCGATCTCCTGAATATCGTCGCTGAGCGCTCTCTGAGCAGGCATTTCGGCGTCTTTCGCGGCCATTTCATCCTCCTGTCGGACAATGTTCCAGACATTATATATAAGAGCATCCAATTGCCTTCGATTCCGCTCACCCAGGGCGAGCTCGCCGATCTCGCCGCCTATATCTTAACGCCGCGAGAGTCGAGGTAACGTCGGCGGCAAAATTGCATCAACGGTCAGCGAGCTCTAACACCAATGATCGGTTAGTAAGCGAGGAGCGTCGCAGCATGAAGCGCGCAAAGATTTGGTACGTCATCGCCGATGGCGGCAGGGCTCGTTTCGTCGAGCGCGACGATGGCGGAGCCTTCAGGACGGTGTCGAGTTTGGTCGCAGCGGAGCTGCACAGGCGCTCGCACGATCTTGGCCTCGACCGTCCGCCACGGGCCAAGGAGAGCGCTTCGCCGGCGCGCCATGCGATCGAGCCGCGCCGCGATCTGCACCAGGCCTCAAAGGAGGACTTCGTCAAGCTCGTGGCCGATCAGCTCGACGAAGAGCACGGGCGCGGTCAATTCGATAAGCTCGTGCTCGTAGCCCCGCCACGCGCGCTGACGGAGCTCAAGCAGAGTCTCTCGAGCGAAATGGCAAAACTGGTGGTCAGCGATCTACAGAAGGATCTGGCCAAAGTCCCTGATCACGACTTGACTGAGCATCTCCCGTCTGTCCGTTAGCAGGCTGGCTCGACTGCGACTTGCGCCCCTTCTTGAAGGCCGCAGGGCAGAACGAGCCGCACCTGGCGGATCGCGATATTCCAAAGATAAGGGTGCGCCGCGCGGCGCACCCTTATATATGGGTCAGGAGAGCGATCGTCCCATCTATTTCATGTCGTTGACAGTGGCTTCGTCCGCTTTCACGAGGCCCGCAGAGCAGGCCTTGCTGAACTGTCTTGGTCGATCGCGCCATCGTTGTTCGAATCCATCATGGCGAAGTTCAGCACGAAGGGCGTGGCGGCATCTTTGGCAATCGTTTCGCCATTTGGCGAGGCCATGCTCCATGCCGCATCGCATTTGTCGGCGGGGACGGCGACATCCGCAGCTTGAGCCACACCGCTCGCCAAGCCGGCGCTCGCCAGCACTACTAAACACGTCAGGATAGAAAGCTTCATCCTCTGGCCTCCTTGTCTGTTCAAAACTTTCTGATGGGTCAGGAAAGGGCGGGGGGCCAACCGAGCGCCGCGCCGCCGGCGCAACCGTCTTATGTGCGCCTGCCTTCGGCCGCAACGCGGCTTTTTGCCGTTGGTTATTTGCGAAAGGAGCCGGAGGATGAAGCCGGCGAACTACACCCTCCGGACTAGGCTTCTTTATCGCGCCAGGTGGTACGGTAGACCCGGCAACAATGTGTGGAGGCTACTGCCAGATGGCAGGTCCGTCTCCAGCCTTGCGGATCAAAAGTGGTCGGGAACATTTGGCAAGCCGATTGCCAGCTTTGCCATTGCTTTTTCACCACCGCCGACGTGGACTGCACTTTTCGCCTGCTCTCCTGCCAAAGTCTCCCGAAATGAGATATGGAAGCGGCGAATGAAGTTTCGGGAAGCTCAAGGAAAAGAGGGGTTTCCCCTTGATCGAAGAGCGGAGGCAAAGTCGGTGTGGAGACGATCGAGCCATGCTGCAAAAGCTTTGGTATGACCGCCCGGTCCGGACGCAACTTCTGATCGCCATAGGCGCCATCAATCTTATTGCGGCGCTTCTCGCCGGGGTCATCTCCATCATCAACACGCGCAGCGCGACCCGCGTCGAAATCGAAGCCTCTCTCGAAATTGCTCAGCGCTTCGTCACCGCGACCATGAAGGATCTCGCAGCCCAAGACCGCCTGGAGCAGCTCGAGGAGGAGTTGCCGCTCGAGCTCAAGCATCTCCGTCACGTTCGCATCATGTTCATGGATACGATGGGTCAGCTCACCGTCGTATCGCCCCAGCCCGGCAGCGTGACTCGTCCGGAACAGGCGCCGCGCTGGTTCGCAGCCTTGGTGCGGCCCCAGCTCGTCGGGCGCGCGGTCAGAGTGGTCGCAATCGATCATGCCAATCCCGTGATCATCATCGGCGAGCCCTCCGATGAGATTGCCGAAGCTTGGCGCGATTTTTCCTCGCTCGCGATCATGTGGCTCACTCTTAACGCATTGATCCTTCTCGTTCTTTACGCGGTGCTCGGCCGCCTCCTCGATCCGCTTGCCCATCTCTCCAGGGGCATGCTCAGTCTTGAGGAGGGCCGTTATGCGACGCGGCTTGCTTTGCCAAAGGTAAAGGAGCTGGGCGTCCTCACCGAACGCTTCAATACGCTTGCGAGCGCGCTCGGCACTGCGCGCGATGAGAATAGCCGGCTGTATCGCCAGCTGATCAGTGTGCAGGAGGAGGAGCGGCGCGAGATCGCTAACGAATTGCACGACGAGGCGGGACCATGTTTGTTCGGCATCACCGCCAATGCGTCCTCGATTCAGATGCTTGCTAATCAGAGACCTGACGGGCGCACGGCCGAGATCACGCGGCGCGTCGGCGAGATTTTGTCGATCACCGAGCGGCTTAAACTAATGAATCGGGCCTTGTTGAAGAAGCTGAGGCCGGGCCCGCTCGGAAAGGTGAAACTTTCTGCCCTTCTCGACGAGCTGATTGCGGGCTTCCAGCGCCGCCATTCCGATGCGCATATCATGGTTAATTTCGGCGCGCTGGCCGATTCATACGGAGAGGCCATTGACCTCGCACTCTATCGCTGCATTCAGGAAGGCATCACGAATGCGATCCGTCATGGCAAGGCGAGCAATCTCTCTGTCGACCTGTTAGAGGAGTCTGCGATTCGCCGCAACGGCAGCCGGCGAAAGCCGGACAAGCTAAGCCTCACTCTCAGCGACGATGGCAAAGGAATTGCGCCCTCGACAGCGAAGGGCTTCGGCCTCACCGCGATGACCGAGCGTGTGCGCTCGCTTGGCGGGAGCTGCGTGATCGAAAGCGCGCGCTCCAGGGGAACGACGATCCATGTCGAAATTCCCGTGAAGGCTGAAAGAGAGAAAAAAGCGCGCGAGCCTGAGTGGGTAGGAGCACTTTGATGAGCCGCGTTCTCGTCATCGACGACCATCCGATCGTGTTGCAAGGCGTAAGGCAGCTGCTCGAGGACGCCGGTGTCAACCAGATTACTCAGGCATTAACTCTCGCCGAGGGTTTCCGCCTCTACCGCACGCACAAGCCAGACGTGATTATCGTCGATCTCGCCATGCGCAACGGGGCGCTGGGTGGACTTTCCTTCATCAGAAGGCTTCGTTTGCACGATCAGCAAACGCCGATTCTCGTGCTCACCATGCATTCTGATCCGGTGATCGTCAGCCGCGCGCTGGAAGTGGGCGCCACAGGTTACGTGCTGAAGGACACGTCCTCGGATGAAGTGCTCAAGGCATTTCAGAGAGTGCGCGAGAACCGTCCCTATCTCAGTCACGACCTTGCTTCTGAGGTTGCCTTTATGGAGGCGAGGGGGACGACCAATCCCCTGCGCCGGATGACAGTGCGTGAGCTTCAGACGCTCGCCCTCGTTGCTGAAGGCAAGCCTTACGGCGTCATCGCCGAGAATTTGCACGTGAGCTACAAGACCGTCGCCAACACGTGCACCCAGCTCAAGGCCAAGCTCGGTGTGCGCACGCTGCCCGAGCTGATGCGCATCGCGATCCAACATCTGCCCTCGGCGACGGCGAAGGTCCCCCGCGATTAATTGCAATCTTCGTTAATAGCGGCGGCGCGCAATTCCGCGAGTATCTCGTGCTCGCGCAACCCAATATGATTCGTGATTACGCGCAGGTAACCTCGGCGAAAATTCAGTGAGCGGATCAAGTGCGCATGCTCGCACATAAATTGCGCAAGATTTGACTTGACATGTTTTGGCTATGGGCCCGGCATCTTGATGCAGTGCAGCGAAAAGGATCAGATGCCAGTACATTTTGTTCGCGCGAGCACTTTTCACTTGCAAACCCATTACATTTGGCAATTATGAGCCTGCAGCTTGGCAATGTGTGGGAAGCTCGTTTCATCGCGAATTCGATAAACGACGCGACGCACTCTGCGCTAGGCTGTGATTCCTCGTGAGGTGTCATCGCGTGATGTGTTCATCGGAGGACCCGCCGCCAGGAGCGGGCGCGAGGCGTATCTGTTTGCTTCGATATTTTCGGGCAACCTCCCATATCCACAGTGACAGCTTGAAAATCTGCAAGGGCTCAATGCTCTCTTGGCATTTCGCTCAAGGGTGCAACGCGTCCGAGCAATGAGAATAGCTCAGCTTTCGTTTCGGTGAACTGAGTAAGCTAGGGAGAGGAGAAAGACATGAAAATAAAGTTTGGTGTCCTGGCCGGAGCCATCGTCGCGGTGATGATGGGCGTTTCCGGTCAGGCGATGGCTGGCTCCGATGAGGAGCAGCTTGCGCGTATGAAGGATCCCGATCAGTGGCCAGCCCCCGGCCGGGATTTCGCTCTTACGCGTCACAGCGACCTAGCCGAGATCACGACCAAGAACGTCGGCAAGTTGCAGATGGTATGGCTGCAGGGCACCAACGCCCTCCGCGGTCATGAGGGTCAGCCTCTCGTGATCAAGGACGTTGGCGGCAAGACCGTGCTGTTCATGGTTTCCGGCTGCCCGGCCATGTCGAACTGCAACGTCGTGCAGGCCTTGGACCTGACCGATGCTGACAACCCGAAGCAGATCTGGAGCTACGTGAAGACGACTGACCGCGACGAGTCCGCTGTTCCGCGGGCTTGCTGCGACACCGTCAACCGTGGCGGTTCGTACGCTGACGGCAAGTTCGTGTACGGCACCCTCGATGGCTTTGTGATCGCCCTCGATGGCCAGACCGGCAAGGAAGTCTGGGTCGTGAAGCATGCTTGGCCGGAGAAAGGTGAGACCATCACCCCCGCTCCATTGATCGCCGACGACAAGGTGATCGAAGGCTTCGGTGGCGACGAATTCGCCGCTCGCGGCCGCATCACGGCTTACAACCTCAAGGATGGCTCGAAGGCGTGGGAGTGCCAAAGCACGGGTTCCGACAAGGACGTGTGCTTGACCGCCGACACCAACAAAGCCAACCCGCAATTCGGTCAGGCTGGTTCAGACCTGGGTATCAAGACCTTCCCGGGCGAGGACTACAAGATCGGCGGCGGCGCTGCTTGGGGCTGGTACAGCTATGATCCAGAGCTCAAGATGGTCTACTACTCGACCGGCAACCCCGGCCTGTGGAGCCCAGCCTATCGTTGCCCCGACAAGACCCACGAAGAGTGCAATGCTGGCGATTTCGACAACAAGTGGTCGATGACGATCTTCGGCCGCAAGGTTGACAACGGCGAGGCCGTGTTCGCCTACCAGATGACACCCTTCGATCAGTGGGACTATGACGGCATCAACGAGAACTTCCTGACTGACATGGAAGTCGACGGCAAAAAGCGGAAGGCCCTCACTCACTTCGATCGTAACGGCTTTGCTTATGTGCTCGACCGCACTGACGGCACGCTGCTCCGCGCCACGAAATACGTGACGGTGGACTGGGCCGAGAAGGTCGACATGAAGACCGGCCGTCCGGTGAAAGTGCGCGAGCACTCTCCGCTCGAGCGTGGCCGTAATGTGGAAGCATGCCCGTCTGCCATGGGCGGCAAGGACCAGCAGCCTGGTGCTGTCGATCCCAAGGAGCCGAACATCTTCTACATGCCGACCAACAACTGGTGCATGGAGCTTGAGCCCCAGGAGCGCACGCACACGAACCAGGGCACGGTCTACGTGTTCGCGAACGTGTACATGTATCCTGAGAAGCAAGGTACTACCGGCAAGGTGAAGAAGTACGATGTCTTGACCGGCAAGACCGTGTGGGAAATCCCGGATCCGTATCCGAACTGGGGCGGCACGATGGTTACCGATGGCGGCCTGATGTTCTATGGCTCGCTCGGCGGTGACTTCCGCGCAGTCGACCGGAGTTCCGGTAAGATCCTGTGGAGCCGCAAGCTCGGTTCAGGCATCATCGGCAACCCGGCCACCTGGAAAATCGGCGGCAAGCAGTATGTCGGCGTGTATTCCGGCATCGGCGGCTGGATCGGTCTCCCGGTTACCGCGGGCCTCGACCTGAATGACAAGTTCGGCGCTATCGGCGCTACGGCTATGACGAAGGCCGCTGGCCTCAATCATATCCCGCAGGGCGGTGAGCTGAACGTCTTCCGTCTCTTCGAGTAGCGGGAAGCTTCTTAGACTAACGACGCCCGATGCCCTTGCGGCATCGGGCGTCATTTCCTTTATAAAGGGATAGAATGCCCCTCCACGCGAGGGGTACAATATGCAGGCCACTGCCCTGCAAGTCCCTAAAACAGCCATCTTACGAACCATGTTCTCCAAGCATCTTCGCACCCTCACGGCGGCGCTCTGCCTCGCCGGTTTTGTCTTCGCTCCGATCCCGGCCAACGCCCAAAAACCCACGATCCGGCGCGATCTCAGCAAGGAATTCAAGGATCTCACGCCAAGCGAGCAGATCGCCATCAGGGCCGCGGCTAAGGCCGCGTATAAAGACAAGAAGCTGGATAAGCTCGTGGTCTGCGCCGATCCCGGCAACCTGCCTTACTCGGACATCAATCTTGAGGGCATGGAGAATAAGATCGCCCAAGTGCTCGGCGACACGATGGGAGCGCAAGTGAGCTTCTACTGGCGTCCCTTCCTCGAGCGCGCGCTCAATCGCGAGACCTTCGACGCGCGCATGTGCGATGTGATGATGAGCGTCCCGGCCGGCTATGGGTCGCAGCTCACCACCAACCCGATTTATCGCACGACCTACGTGCTTGCCTATCGCAACGACAAGGGCATCGACATCGAGAACTTCGATGACCCGAAGCTCAAGGATCTCAAGATCGGCGTGTTTCAGACATCAGGCGTCCGCGAGGCGCTGGTAAAGCACGGCGTCACCAATCTGCAGCTTCACGTCGTTACCCACGATGCCGACCTCAAGCCGGAAAATCAGCCCTGGTATCAAGTGCAACAGGTCGTCGACGGCGATCTCGACGTGGCGGCGGTTTGGGGACCGTTCGCCGGCTGGGTCAAATCGAAAGGCGCGCCCATCACCATTCAGCCGGTGAATCTTTGGGAAGACACCGTGCCCCTTGAATTCGACATCGCTGCGGGCGTGCGCAAGACCGATGCTTTCCTCAAATACATGCTCGAATTTGCCATGGAGGATAAGAAGGACGAGATCGAGAAAATCCTCAGGGACTACGGCGTGCCGCTTGTGCAATGCAGCCGCTGTCTTGTGCAGGGCGATTTGCCCGCCCATGGTAGCTACACCGCCGTAGCGCAGCAGGACTTCAAGGCTCATCCCGAGCTCGCTTCACCCGATCAGGTGGTCACTAAGGAAAAGGTGGAGCAGTGGCTCGCGGAAGGCGCCGACATCACCCAAGAGCTGAGCAATGCGATCATCGCCAACGATCTCGATCGCGTGAAATTTCTCGTGAGCAAGGGCGCCGACGTCAACAAGGCCGATAATCAGGGCTGGACCCCGCTGCAAAGCGCCGCGAGGCAACGCCACGACGGCATGGTCAAGCTGCTCATCGAGCTTGGTGCCGACGTCAATCTGGCCGACAGCAGCGGCACGACCCCTCTGCTTGCGGCGATCGCGCGCGATCACATCCCGTCCATCAAGGTGCTCCTTGAGCACGGCGCGGATATCGAAAAGGCGGGTCCCGAAGGATACCGTCCGTTGCCTTTCGCCATCGGCGAGAGCAAATACGAATCTGCCAAGGCATTGATGGATGCCGGTGCCAACGTGAATGCGCCGTCAGGTCCCGATGCACTCACCCCGTTGATGATTGCTGCCGGGCAGTCCGAGCCGGCCGAAGGCGCCATGTTCCTCCCTGGCAGCACGCGTCCGATCGATATCGCCAAGGGCCTGATCGATCGCGGTGCCGACGTCAACGCCAAGTCGAAGAGCGGCGTGACCCCGTTAATGGTCGCGGCGAGCCACAACAACCCGCCGATGATCGGAATTCTGATCGACTCGGGGGCCGATGTTGCCGCCAAGGATAATCAGGGTCAGACCGCGGCCGATGTGGCTAAGCTGAATGGCAATCTTGAGGCAGCACAAGCGATCAAGGTGCTTGCAACGGCGAAATCGGCGGAAGTGCCGACGCCGTCGAGCGGCAGCACAAGCCAATGACGAAGCTCGGTTTCGATATCGGTATTTCGCTAGCACGGGCCGCGGTCTTCGCCGCGGCCCTTTCTGTGTGTGCGCCGGCAGTCATGGCCGAGGAGGGCACTCAAGCTGGGCAGTCAGCCACGCCTGCGCCCGGGGCAAAAGCGACCAGGGAATTTACGGAGGACGACGTCGACAAGAGAGTGCAGGAGGTGATCGTCGAGCGCTCGAAGGACGGAGCCTTCGTGTTCCATGACCCGAAGCTCGATGCTGACCTGAACCTCATCTACGAGCGGATCAAGATCGTGCGGGGCATGGAGGGATATGGCTGGTTTGCCAATGTCATCTTCCACGACAAGGATGAGGCGAAGAAGCAATACGCCATCGACTTCTGGTTCAAGCCCGAAGGCGATCAACTGAATCTCATGGACATCAGGGTGCAGAAAGGGCCGAAGCAGGAAGGCGACGGCTGGATCATGGTCACGCGTATGCCGGTCGCCTGGTGGTGGCTTCCGGTGCAGGAGCATCCCGGCGACATGGAAGTGACCCGCGCCTGGCAGGTAATGAGCGCGATCCATAGTTACATCGCGACCCATAAGGACGCCAACGGCGCGCTCGAGATCAAGGACGACAAGACGGGGGAGACGCTACCGCTCGACTTCGTCGAGATTCACCAGCCTGTGCGCCATTTGAAGAAGGAAGGCGAGTATTTCGTCTGCACCGACTTCCGGAAGCCCGGGAGCAAAGACGAGTATTACGACATCGATTTCTGGGTGAACCAGAAGGGCGGCAAGCTTCAGGTTGATAACGTGAAGATCCACAAGGTTCCGGTGCAGGAGGACGGCATCTGGACGCAAGTCCCGCGATACACTTTCGAAGGCATGGATTTCGACGTAACCAACTGATCTTCAACCACGAATCCTACGAGCCAAAATGCCGCACCTCTGTCGGGGCCGCTATCGTCGCGGTCAAGACAACGGTATGACAAGAAGTACTCGGGTGAGGGGAAACCAAGCTGTGCGCAAAATCATCGTCGGACTGTTCGTATTAGGATTTGTTGGGGTCGGGGCAGGGCTGTGGACGTCCCATGCAGCCGAGGAACCAGCCAAACAAACCGAAGAGAAAGGCCCGGCTAGCGCCGAAGCGGGCGGTGAGTGCTGCAAGGCCGGCGACACCACGCCGCCAACTGAACTGGTGGACAAAATCGCCGCGGGCCAATTGGCATAGTCCCTATCCAGATTACGCCAAGCTCGCGAAAGAGCAGGACCTGGTGAAAGATTTCCGGCTGCCGGGATGCAACGAGTGTCACGGTGGCGGCGGCGGCATGTGCCCAGCCTTGTCGCAAGGCATCTGGTTCTGGGGCAACACCGATGATGTGCTGTTCAGGCTCGTGACATTGGGCTCAGCGGAGCTGGAAAAACGGGGCTTCGATCGCATCACCTATGGGAGCGTGCATGCCCCCATGCCGCCGATGGGATTTGCCGTCAAGACCTCGGACGACCTTTGGAAGATCATCGCCTTCATCCGTTCGATCAATCCTCCTGGAGCCAATCCTCCCGAAAAAGTGGTTCCTGCAAGGATGAAGCAGTAACCCCAGCGATCGACGGCTAGGCCTCTTTGCGTGAGCCGCTTGCGCCTTGATGATCGCAAATGCCGGTCGGGAAACTTTGGCTGCCATGGCCAAGGAGCTACCTTGACCGGCTTTTGTGGTTTCCCAACGCCGTTTTCCGTGGCAAATACCGGTCCTGGAAAAGCAACCTGTGATTAGATTTCGTGAGTGCCTTCGGTGAATCTCACCGACCTCATAATCCGACAAGTTCAAACTAAAAATCGCAACTAGGGTAAGGAAACGGAACTGTGCGCAAAATCATCTCGGGACTTTTGACAATTGTTGTGATCGCGGGGCTTGGCGCGTTTGCGTGGAAGGCCTGCGCCGAGGATCAACCTGCCCCAGCTCCGGCCGGGGATCAGCCGGCTGCGGGCGGCGCGGCAACTGGCGAGGCGGCGCCAACCGGTGAAGCGGCTGGAGGCAGCGCGGCTGCCGGCGGTGCATGCTGCAAGGCAGGCGACACGACGCCTCCGGCCGATCTCGTCAAGAATACGCCCAAAGGTGGCTTGCATAATCCCTATAACGGTAAGTGGGCCGACGTCGCTGAGGAGGGCCACAAGAAGTACATGGGCCTGAGCTGCAACGGTTGCCATGGTGGTGGCGGCGGCGGCGGCATGTGCCCGCCATTGACCAATGACACTTGGGTTTACGGTCCCGATGACGACACGCTGTTCCGACTCGTAACGGTGGGTTCCGACGGCCTGAAACAGGCGGGATATGTTCGTAAAGGTTCGGAGAACGTTGTCGGGCCGATGCCGCCATTCGGAGCTCTCATGAAAAGCTCTGACGATCTATGGAAGATCATTGCCTGGGTCCGGACGGTCAACCCGAACTCTCAGGCCAAGGTGGACAAGCCCGTGCAATGACGGGCCGCGCCTCGCATTAAATTTCGTTCAGGAAACGCATCGAAGCCGCCAAGTCTTTGCAGTCTTGGCGGCTTTTTGCTTGCGCGATCCGACTGCAAACGCTGGCAATAAAGCTTGCCACGACCTGGAAGGCAGATTGCTAATTCCCATATATCCGGAGATTTGAGCTTATTAGCGCGGGCAGGTCGCTTGTCATATTGTGCAGTGCGCATTGCCATTCGAAGCCATGTCTGAGAAATAGACGCGAACCCAAAATACCCTCGCACCACACTCCTCTCGAGTTGTCGCGCTCTTCCACCTCGCCCGCTTTAGGAGCAAGCATTCGTCTATGAGTTTGTCAGTCGGTAGATTGCGTCGCGCGTCCAGGTGCCTTACTTCTTTCGCGGCTCTCGGTGTTTTCGCCTTTGCGTTGCTCGAGCCGGCTCTTGCCGGCGCCCCCGAAACGCCTCCCGCTTCAGCGCCACCCGCCGCCACGTCGCCCGCGCCTCCGCCAGCTTCCGCCGAGACGCCGCAAGCGTCAGCGCCAGGAGCCGCCGAGAAACCGCAAGCGCCAGCGCCGGGAGCTGCCGAAACGCCCAAGACGCCGGAGACGCCTGCTGCAGCTCCTATGCCAGGCGTCGAGACCAAGCCGCCAGTGACGATCGTCTATCTCGGCAAGCACTATGACGAGCCGCTGCCGTTGTCCTATGCCGAGAAACCGATTTTCGACAAAGGTATTCAAGGCGCGCGCCTCATCATCAAGGAAGCCAACCAGGCAGGGCGCTTCGTGGGCAATTCCTTCCAGCTCGTCGAGGCCATCATTCCGCCCGATGGTGACATCGTCGCCAAGGCCAAAGAGATCCTGGCCAAGGGCGATGCCTTCATCATCGCCGATCTCGAGCCCAAGGACCTTCTTGCCGTGGCCGACCTGCCCGAGGCCAAGAACTCGATCCTCGTCAACATCCGCGCGAGCGACGATAGCCTTAGGGAGGAGCAGTGCCGTACCAACGTGTTTCACATCATTCCGAGCTACGCGATGCGCGCCGACGCGCTTGCGCAATATTTGATCTGGAAGAAATGGCCGCGCTGGTTCGTAGTGCACGGCAATACGCCGGAAGACCAGGATTATGTCGCGATGATAAAGCGCTCCGCCGCGCGTTTCGGCGGGAAGGTGGTCGCCGAGAAGCTCTACGATCTACCGCCCGGAGCAAGGAATACGGATTCAGGCTACCAGCAAGTGCAGGGCCAGATTCCGATGGTAACGCAGCAAGCTCCCGACCATGACGTGGTTTGGGTCGTGAACAGCGATGACGGCTTCGGCGACTACCTCGCGTACCGAACCTACCTGCCGCGGCCAATCGTGGGGACCCAAGGGCTTCAGGCGATTGCCTGGGACTCCTCCTATACGGAATATGGCGCCATGCATTTGCAGGATGCCATACCGAAAATTGCCAAGCGCGCGCCGACCGAGCGCGACTACACCGCGTGGCTCGGCGGCAGGGCGTTGACCGATGGCGTGATGCGTTCGGGGAAGCTCACGCCGCCTGAAGTGAAGGCCTATCTTCTCTCCGACCAATTCAGGCTCGAGGGTTTCAAGGGACAGGCCATGAGTTTCCGGCCCTGGGACCACCAATTGCGCCAGCCGATCATTCTTGGCGGCGGCCCGCGTGTGCCCGTCTCGGTCTCCCCTCAGGAAGGCTTCCTGCACCCCAATAACGTCACCGACACTCTTGGCTTCGATCAGCCGGAGACCAAGTGCAAGCTTCAATGATCATCAAGGAACGCCCATGACTCGCATTGTTACCGCCGCGGCCGGCGCGCTCGCGGTTCTTCTCTTTGCCGCCCCGGCCTTCGCGACCACGATCTTCGTGTCCAACGAGAAGGACAACACCATCACCGTCGTTGACGCCGACACGCTGCAAGTCACCAAGACGATCAAGGTGTCGCGGCGTCCACGCGGCATAATGCTCAGCCCCGATTTCAAGGAGCTGTTCGTTGCCGCCGGCGACGGCGATATCATGGACGTGATCGATACCAAGACATTGGAGAAGAGCCGCGAGCTCGAATCCGGCCCCGACCCGGAGCTGATGGCCATCGACCCGACCGGTAAGATCATCTACATCGCCAACGAGGACGACAGCCTCGTCACCATCATGGACATCAAGAGTGGCGATGTGATCGGCGAGGTGCCGGTCGGCGTCGAGCCCGAAGGCATGGGCGTGAGCCCGGATGGCAAATACACCGCTGCCACTTCCGAATCGACGAGCATGGCTCATATCATCGACAATGCCAGCAAGAAACTGATCGCCAACGTTCTGGTCGACTCGCGTCCGCGCGAAGCGAAATTCACCACTGACGGCAAGGAGCTGTGGGTGTCATCCGAGGTGGGCGGCACGATTTCGATCATCGATCCGCAAACCTGGAAGGTCACCAAGAAGATCGGTTTCGAAGTCCCGGGCGTGCGACCGGAACAGTTGCAGCCGGTCGGCATAGACTTCACCAAGGACGGCAAATACGCCTTCGTCGGGCTTGGTCCCGCCAATCGTGTGGCGGTCATCGATACGGCCACCAAGGAGGTCAAGAACTACATCCTGGTCGGCCAGCGTCCCTGGCACGGCGAGATGGGTCCCGACGGCAAGAAATATTACGTCGCCAACGGGCTCACCAACGACCTCACGGTGATCGACGTCGCGTCGCAAAAGGCGGAGAAGTCGGTGCCGGTCGGCAGGCTGCCGTGGGGCGTGGCGATCATGCCCTGATCATGGAAATCGGAAGTCACAGGTCTAATTCGGGGGCACCGACCACTATTCTTTGACTTTCCGGCTGAGGGCCTGCGCGATCGCCTCTGAGACCAGGATCGCTCCAAGAGAGATCGCGAGCGAGATGAGGGTGAGCCTGAGCGCGCCGACTTCGCCGCCCGGACTTTGCGTGAAGGTGTAGATCAGCGTCGGCAGGGTCTGCGTCTCGCCCGGAATATTCGACACGAAGGTGATAGTGGCGCCGAACTCTCCCATGGAGCGGGCGAAGGAGAGGATGGCGCCGGCGATGATGCCCGGTGCCATCAACGGCAAGGTCACGGTGGTGAACACGAAGAGCGGATTGGCGCCGAGCGTGCTCGCCGCCTGCTCGAGCTTGCGATCGACCGCTGCCGCGGAGAGCTGCATCGCGCGCACCATCAAGGGGAAGCCCATGATGGCGCAGGCAAGCGCAGCCCCCGTCCAGCGAAATGCCAACACGATGCCGAAAGTGTCGGCGAGCCACCGTCCGATTGGCCCATGGCGTCCGAACAGAAGCAGCAGCACATAGCCCGTGACCACTGGCGGCAGCACCAGGGGCAGAAGAACTAGGGCATTGAGAAGCGCGCGGCCATAGAACCTCCCGCGGGCGAGCAGCAGGGCAATGAGGATGCCCAAGGGCAGGCTCGCCAGGGTCGCTAGGGTGGCGACGCGCAACGAGAGCTTGATCGCGGTCAGCTCTTCGGGAGACAGGCTCAGCACGGACGGCTTCTTAGCATCTCATCCGTGCCCGCCAGAAGATGCCCGCAGTTCAAGCCCGTTATCCCGAGCTGCGCCGGCGCTCTGTCATGATCGCGCCCGAACCGGCCGCCGATTTCTAGCCGCAGGCGGTTTCGCCTCGCGCGTCCCGCCTGGGCGGTCTGGCAAGGTGTTGCTGCCCAAAGTCGGCGCGAGCTGCTTCGCCTCGGCGACCAGCGCATTGATCAATGGTGTCAAAGGGTTACGGTATGGCACGACCAGGCCGATCGAATGGCCGACATCGGGCTCGACGATGGGAATGGCGCGCACCTTCTCGGTGAGGCCGAGCACCTCGGCGAGCTTGGCCGGCATTACGCTCGCCCAGCGTCCCGTCCGCACGTGGGCGAACAGAACGACGATCGAATTTGATTCGAGGGTGGGCGCGACGTCGGCTCCGGCCTGCCTCAAAAGCTGCTCGATAATCCGGCGATTTTGCATGTCGGGTGTGAGGAGGCAGAGCGGCACTTTCCCCACCTCGGCCCAGGTCACCTTGTCGCGGTTCCCGAGCGGGCTGTCCGAGGAGGTGAGAAGGCGGTATTGCTCGCTATAGAGCGGAACGGTCTGGACGCGGCCCAGGGGCTCGTTGTCGAGATAAGTGAGGCCGGCATCCACCTCGAGATTCTCCAGCAGGCCAAGCACCTCGATAGAGTTGCGCGACAGGATGGTGAAGCTCACGTCGGGATGCTTCGCCCGGTAGGGCGTGGTGATCATCGCCACCATGGCAAGCGCCGTCGGGATGGCGGCGATGCGGATATGGCCGGCGAGGCCGTGCTTCAGCGCATCGACCTCCTGGCGCATGGCGCGCGTGTCACCGACGATGCGGCGGGCCCAGTCGAGCACCCGCTCGCCCTCGGGCGTGAAGCCCTGGAAGCGCGAGCCCCGCTGCACCAAGAGCACGCCGAGCAGATCCTCGAGCTGCTTGATGCCGGCCGAGAAGGTGGGTTGGCTCACGCCGCAAGCCTCGGCCGCGTGGCCGAAGTGGCGCTCGCGCGCCAGCGCAATGATGAATTCGAGCTTGTCGAGCATGAGAGTGCTTCGTCTGCCTCATGCCATTTTCGCAAGAACGCGGGCCTAGGGCCAGAGGCTTGGCGTCACTGACCGTGGGCCCTGAGCCAGGCCTGCATCATCTCGATCTCGCTTTACTGGGCTTCGATGACCCCCTCTGCCAGTTTGCGCAGCTCAGGATCCTTCGCGTATTTGAGCTCGACCTTGGCCATGTGGATCGCACCCTGGTGATGCGGGATCATGCCGCGCACGAAATCGATATCGGCGTCGCCGCTATACTCGATCATCATGCCTTGATGCATTTTTCCCATCGCCGCCTCGTATGCCTGAGTGGAAAGGCTTTCCTCCACCATAGCGGCGGTAGCACTACCGAGAAGCACGCAAAGGGCGGCGAGTGCAGTCATCTTGCGCTTGGTCATCTCTGTATCCCCATCTGACCGTATGCCTACGCCATATGCATTCCAGGCTCGAGGCTGCTGAGCAGGCTCGCGGCAAACACCACGCAAAGACCTACTACAGTTTCGATGCCAATGCTGAGCGCGAGAGCCCTCCTAGCCTTCTCGGCGTCCGGTCCGGCGAACGCCGGCGTCAAGCGAAAATGATTGACGGCGGCGATCGCGATCAACACTGCGAACAAGACGGCTTTCAATAGCAACACCGCGCCGTAAGCCGTGCCGGTGAGTCCCGCAAGTCCGCCCGAAAGCAGCGTCCCTGAAGAAGCGCGGTGGCGGCAAGCACGCCGACTGAGATCGTACCGAGGGTAGAGAAGCGCTGGGCGGCAAGATGCGCAGCATCGAGCGGTGCCTCCCGCACCAGGAAGCAGCCCTCCGGGCCAGGCGCCGGCAGCTGTCAGGTGCAGCATCTGCGACAGCAGCAAGGGAATGTGCGCCATGGCGAAGGCATGGCTGTGCCCAGCTTCGAGCATTACGGCAGTGCCGGCAAGCGAAGCGGCCAAAATGTCCAGCCCGCGCCATACCACAGCTAGCGCGCACACAATCAGAAGAGCCTGCAGGACCAGGATTTGCCCGAACCGCGTGTCAAACAGAACTGTCGGGATGGCCGTTACCGTCTGTGCAAGATCCGTCGTGCCGGCTACGGCGTGTGTTTCCAGGAGCAGCCATGCATAGCCGACGACCAGGGCGCCAGCGAGGCTCATGGACATGATCTTGCGGACCTGCCGCTCCATCGACGCATGGAGCCGGGAATCGACGTCCCGCGCAATCGGCATGGTCAGCGCGAACAGCGCCGCTCCGAAGCCCGACAATGCGCAGGCCACGAACAGACTGCGCGCGACCACGAGCAGCATGGAAGAACCTCAATAGTGGTGAGTCTCTTCCGGCGCGGACGCTCCCATGGCCTCTACGTGGAAGTTCACCGCCACCTTTCCGGCGTGCTCGAATGTCAGGCTGCCGGCGACAGTATCGCCCTGCTTGAGGGGTGATTTGAGACCCATGAACATCAGGTGATAGGAGTCGGGCGAAAATGCCACGCTCCCGTTCGCGGGTATGGTCACGCCGTCTTCGACCGGCCGCATCTGCATCACGCCATTGGCCATCGTCATTTGATGGATCTCGGCTTGCTCTGCGAAATCGGCCTCGGCGGCGACAAGGCGATCCGGCGCGTCCCCATCATTGGTTATCGTCAAATAGCCCACGCCAACATTGGCGCCCTCGGGCGTTGCCCGCGACCAGGCATCCTTGACCGAGATGGAACCCGCCTTTGCCTCTTCGGCGTTGGCCAAACCGGGAAGGAGAAGAACCGCCATCATCGCGAAGGCGGCAAATACCCTGAACATGCCGATTTCTGTTCTACGCATCACTTATCTACCGTGAAGCTGAAGCTTCCTTGCGTTTTGTGGGTATCGACGGAGGTTACATGCCAGCTCACGCTGTAGGTCCCCGCTGCCAGGGTGCCGACACCGAGACGCATGACCTTACCGTTGATATCGGTGTCGGTGTCGACGCGCGCTCCGGCAGCGTTTCGGATCTCGGCTCCGCTGAACTTGGGCTCGATCTGCTCGGTGAAATAGAGCGCAACTTGGCTTGGCGATGATGAAACTGTGCTCCCCGCAGCCGGCTCGGCCCTATCGAGCTCGGCGTGAGCCTCGACCGATAATGGATGCGCAAGCAAGGCAACGGCAATGAGAAGAAGTTTCAGGCTTGGTTTCATGATTGGAGTCATTACTGGCTCCCTGAAAAACGATGTGGAAAGCCGGCGCGGGGCAGCTGCCAATCTGCGAGCCGCGTCCAACGCCGGGAGCACCGACGCCGCGATAGCTTTCACGCTAAGCGGGATCAGTGCGCTTGAAAGGTCAGACAGATAGTGAAGGCGGACCGCGGTTGTGCGGTGGGAGCACCGAGGCTTCGGCGAGATTGGTCTCCGTGCCGTGCAAAAACTTGCCGACGAACTGAGGCGGTAAAGGAAGAGAGACCGGGGGGCTTGTTAGAGCGAGCTGCAGCGCGGCAAGGCCGCTGCAGATCGGGCAATGGGTCTGTTTTACTGGCTGGGCGGGTTTTGCCGGCTCGCCGGTAGCCTCACGGTGGCAACTCGGAATTGTGGTTGTGCCAGCGCCCGCCTGGGCAAGCTGCAAGGAAGTCTGCGACACCGTGTGCCAAGGAAACAGCATGGCGTAGAACGCCATACCGATGAGCGCGATTACTGCGCCCACGCCGCGATTTTTGTGCAGCGCCCGCAAGCTCATGGACCAAGAGTAGCCCTACCAAGCTGTCGCCTCAAGCTACCCAAGGCCGCGGGGCAGGGCGATGCAGGCGGCGGCTCGCTTCCCTATTCGTGGGAGCTCCGCCGGTAGATGTCGTCATATCTGACGATGTCGTCCTCATCGAGATAGGCTCCCGACTGGACCTCGATGAGGAAGGCCGGGATCTTGCCGGGGTTGGCGAGGCGATGCTTTTCCCCGATCGGGATATAGGTCGACTGGTTCTCGCTCAGAATCTCGATTTTTTCGCCCCGCGTCACCTCGAGCGTGCCGGTCACCACCACCCAATGCTCCGAGCGGTGATGGTGGCTTTGCAGCGAGAGCTTCCCGCCGGGTTTCACCATGATGCATTTGACCTGATAACGTTCGCCCCGATTCAGACCCTGGTACCAGCCCCACGGGCGATAGACACGATTGTGCTGGAGCGCGAGATCGCCGCCATTGCCCTTGAGATAGTCGACGACCCGCTTAATCTGTTCGGCATGGTCCTTGGAGGCAACCAGCACGGCGTCCTCCATCGCCACCACGACCACGTTCTCGACGCCGACCAGCGCGACGAAGGCATGGTCGCTGAAGGCGAAGCTGTTACGCGTATCCTCGAGAATGACCTGACCGTCACCGCGCACCACATTGCCGGCGGGATCCTTATCCATGAAATCCCACAGCGCAGACCAAGAGCCGACGTCGCTCCACGCCGTTCTGAGCGGCACGCAGCGCATATTTGGCGCCTTCTCCGCGACGGCATAATCCAGCGAAATCGCCGGAGCCTGCTGGTAGGAGCCGTTCAGCACGCGGAAGCTGAGATCCTCGGTGGCAGCATCGAGAGACTTGCGGCAGGCTTCGAGGATTTGCGGCGCATGCCTCTCGATCAGCTCGAGCATGGTCGCGGCCTTGAACAGGAAGATTCCCGCGTTCCAATAAAAGCCGCCCGCGTCGAGATATTGCTCCGCCGCATCGAGCGAAGGCTTCTCGACGAAGCGCTTCACCTTGCGGTCGGCGGCATTGCCCGCCTCGGTTTCGATATAGCCGTAACCGGTGTGAGGCGAGTCAGGCTCGACCCCGAACGTGACGAGCGCGCCTCCCTCGGCCGCCTCGATGCCGCTCTCCACCACGCCTGCAAAAGTTGCGGCATCGGGGATCATGTGATCCGACGGCGCAAGCAGGACCAATGCTTCGGCGTCGGCGCGCGAGGCGATCAGCGCGGCGACACAAGCGGCAGGTCCCGTATTGCGGCTGACGGGCTCGAGCACGAGGTTCCTGGCTGGCGCGCCGATCTCCTCGAGCTGCTCGGCAATGAGGAAGCGGTGGCGGTGATTGGAGAGGACGTAAAGCTCTCCGAACAAGGGGCCCGATAGCCTGCGCACGGTCTGCTGGAACAGCGTCTCGGGGCCTGCTAGCCGATGAAACTGCTTGGGATATGCCTCGCGGGAGAGCGGCCAAAGCCGCGTGCCCGCTCCGCCGCACAAGATGAATGGCAAGACCCTACGCATCACGCCCCGTCAACGCCTTCTACCGTCTGGCTTTCTAGCATACCGCGGACCCCCAAGGTTCCCCATGATGTCAAATCTTGGCAGAAGAGGGACCGAAGTCCGCTTTTAAGCCGACCCGCTGCCCCGGCGAGAGCGATGGTCGAGCCTGAGCGTCAGGCAGCAGGCCGAACCCCCGCTGCGCAAGAAGGCCTGCAGCGGGGTGGCAACCACAGCAAATCCGCGCTCCTCGAGCCTCCGCCTCAGCCGCTCCGAGCAGCTCGACAGGATGATCGAGCCATTGAGCGGTACGGCGTTGGCGGCAAATCTCGTCGCGTCTTCGTGGTCTATGGCAACGCGGTGCCCTGGAGTCACGCGCTCTTCAATGGCGCGCAGCCCGGTTTTGGAGAATGCGCCAGGGTAATAGATCAAGTCGCCCGAGGGCAGGGGACAGAAAGCGGTATCGAGGTGATAGAAGCTCGGATCGGACAACTCCAATGCCACGCATTCGACGCCGAAACTTTCCGAAACGACATGTGCCGCCTCGCGGTGCGAGCGTGGACCGAAGCCCATCCAGAACTGCCGGCGCACGGCATCCCAGATGCAATCGCCGGCCCCTTCCAGCCAGATGCCTTCCGGCATCTCCATGATCGAATCGATCTCTATGCGTTCCCTTAGAGCGAGGAGCGCGGCGCCGAAGATTGGCTCCTCGCCTTGACGTTCTGGAAGGCGGAAGCGCGCAAGCAAAGCTTTGCCATCGAGCACGATGGCCGCATTGGCGGTGAACACGAGGTCGGGGAGGTTCGGCTCGGGATCGATAAAGTCGATGGCCGCGCCGAGGGCGAGCAGAGTGTCGTGCAACGCGAACCACTGCTGTTCGGCTTCCTCATGCAGCGCGCTGCCGCCGCTGTTCCAGCTTACCGGATTCATCCAGGGATTGATGCTGTAGCTCACCGCATAATGACGCGGCGGGCACATCAGGAAGCGGGCTTCCGTTGCGAGGCTTGCGGCCGGCTCCGGAAGCGCGTCCGCCACTATATCCGCCAATCCTGGGTGCATGATTCCCTGCACCCCTTGAGGCTAGCGCGAGAGTGTGTCGCGGCAAGCAACGACCGTGCTATTTCCGACGATTTTTTGCGACCGTGCTTTGCCGATCACAGCATGATCGGGGCATGGGCGAACGCCCGAGAATGCGCCGCAGCCTGGGAAGCCTGGGCAATTTGGCCTATTTGTATTCGACCTTGAGCAATTCGTAAGACTTGCCGCCGCCGGGCGTCGATACTTCGATGATGTCGCGTTTGCGCTTGCCGAGCAGCGCCCGGGCGATCGGCGAGGTGATGGAAATCTTGCCCTGCTTCACGTCGGCCTCGAGCTCGCCCACAATCCGGTATTTGACCTTTTCCTCGGTGTCCTCGTCCACCAGCGTTACCGTCGCCCCGAACATCACCTGGTCGCCCTTCAATTTCGACACGTCGATGACGTCGGCCCGGGAAAGCTTGTCCTCGAGGTCGGCGACGCGCGCCTCAGTGATGCCCTGCTGCTCCTTGGCGGCATGGTATTCGGCGTTCTCGGACAGATCGCCATGAGTACGGGCATCGGAAATCTGCTTGATGATCCGCGGGCGCTCGACGGTCTTGAGATATTTGATCTCAGCCTCGAGAGCGGCATAGCCTTCCGCAGTCATCGGCACCTTATCCATCATTCATCAAAGCTCCCTGGGGCACCCTCGACCGAATACTGTCGAGGAATTGCCCGGTCCAAGTCAAGAATCTGTTGATTTTGACCGATTTCTAAGCTGTCTCAAGCGACTTCTTGGCGCGCTTACCGACGTAGCTTTGCAGGGGTGCAACGCTCAGACTGCCTTCCCTGAGCGCTCTGATCGCCTCGGTGACGGCCAGCGCGCCGGCGAGGGTTGTATAATAAGGAATATGATTGAGCAACGCCGACCGGCGGATCGACGCCGAGTCGGCGAGAGCTTTGGCGCCTTCGGTGGTGTTGAACACGATATCGACTTCGCCATTGGTGATGGCGTCGACAATATGCGGGCGTCCTTCGAGGACTTTGTTAACCCTCTCGCACTGAATGCCGTGGGCGTCGAGATGCCGCTTGGTGCCGCGCGTGGCGATGACGCGGAAGCCCATCTCGGCGAGTTCCCGGACCGGCGCCAGCACCTTGTCCTTGTCGCTGTCCTTCACCGAGACGAACACCGTGCCGGAGAGTGGGAGCCTCGAGCCTCCGCCGAGCTGGCTCTTGGCGAACGCGATGGCGTAGTCGCGGTCGATGCCCATTACCTCTCCGGTCGAGCGCATCTCCGGGCCGAGCACCGGATCGACGCCTGGGAAGCGCGCGAAGGGGAACACCGCTTCCTTCACCGCGATATGATCGAGCGTGGGCCGCTTAAGGCCGAACGAGGCGAGCGGCTTGCGCGCCATCACTTCCGCGGCGATGCCGACAATCGGCAAGCCGATCACTTTGGCGACGAAGGGCACGGTGCGCGAGGCGCGCGGGTTGACCTCGAGAATGTAGATTTCGTCATTCTGAATAGCGAATTGGACGTTCATCAGCCCGACCACGCGGAGAGCCTTGGCCAGCTCGATGGTCTGCCGCTCCATTTCGGCGACGATCTCGGGTTTCAGCGAGTGCGGCGGCAGCGAGCAGGCCGAGTCGCCCGAATGCACGCCCGCCTCCTCGATATGCTCCATCACGCCGCAGATGAAGACGTCCTTGCCGTCGGCGATGGCGTCGACGTCGACTTCGATCGCGTCGCGGAGATAAGAATCGAGCAGCACCGGTGACTTGCCGGACACCACCACGGCCTCGGCGATATAGCGGGCAAGCTGCGGCTCGTCGTGCACGATCTCCATGGCGCGCCCGCCGAGCACGTAAGAAGGACGGATCATCAGCGGGAAGCCGATCTCGGCTGCGACGGCCTTCGCTTCGGCGCCGGAGCGCGCGATGCCGCTCCGCGGCTGCCTGAGCCCAAGCCGCTCGATCAACGCCTTGAATCTGTCGCGGTCCTCGGCGAGGTCGATCGCGTCAGGGGAGGTGCCGAGGATCCGAACATGGGCATTTTCCAGCGCCTGCGCAAGCTTGAGCGGCGTCTGCCCCCCGAACTGTACGATGATGCCTTTGACCTTGCCGTTCTCGGACTCCTTCCGCACGATCTCGAGCACGTCCTCTTCCGTGAGGGGCTCGAAATAGAGCCGGTCTGAGGTGTCGTAATCGGTCGAGACCGTCTCGGGATTGCAGTTGACCATGATGGTCTCGTAGCCGGCGGCCGAGAGCGCAAAGGCTGCGTGACAGCAGCAATAGTCGAACTCGATACCCTGGCCAATGCGGTTGGGGCCGCCGCCGAGAATGATGATCTTCTCTTTGTCACTTGGCCGCGCCTCGCAAACCGGGGGGCCGGCGAAACCCGCCTCGTAGGTCGAATACATATAGGCGGTGGGCGAGGCGAACTCGGCAGCGCAAGTATCGATGCGCTTATAGATGGGATGAACGTCAAGTTTCCGCCGCAGCGCTGCGACCTCGCTCGCCACAACGCCTGTGAGCTTGGCGAGCCTCTCGTCCGAGAAGCCCATCGCTTTCAGCGCACGGAGCTGGCCCGCGCTTTGCGGCAGGCCATGTTGCCGCACGCGCTCCTCGCAATCGATGATGTCCTGAAGCTGGCGGATGTACCACGGGTCGATCTCGCAGGAGTCGTAGATCTGCTCGATGTCGAAGCCGAGCCGGAGCGCCTGCGCAACCTTCAGCAGCCGGTCGGGGGAGGGGGTGCCGAGTGCGGCGCGCACCACGTTCTTGTCATCGCCCTGGCCGAGGCCCTCGAAGGTGATGTCATCGAGTCCGGTGAGGCCGGTCTCCATCGAGCGCAGCGCCTTTTGCAGCGACTCCGGGAAGGTGCGGCCAATGGCCATCGCCTCGCCGACCGACTTCATCGAAGTGGTCAGCACCGGCTGCGAGCCGGGGAACTTCTCGAAGGCGAAGCGCGGGATCTTGGTCACCACGTAGTCGATGGTCGGCTCGAAGCTTGCTGGCGTGGCGCCCCCGGTGATGTCGTTGGCGAGCTCATCGAGTGTGTAGCCGACAGCGAGCTTCGCCGCGATCTTGGCGATGGGAAAACCGGTCGCCTTCGACGCGAGCGCCGAGGAACGCGACACACGCGGGTTCATCTCGATGATGACCAGCCGCCCGTCGGCGGGGTTCACGGCGAACTGTACATTGGACCCGCCGGTCTCCACCCCGATCTCGCGCAGCACCTTGATCGAGGCGTTGCGCATGATCTGATATTCCTTGTCGGTGAGGGTGAGCGCAGGCGCGACCGTGATGGAGTCGCCGGTATGCACGCCCATCGGATCCACGTTCTCGATCGAGCACACGATGATGCAGTTGTCGTCCTTGTCGCGGACGACCTCCATCTCGTACTCCTTCCAGCCGAGCACCGACTCCTCGATCAGCACCTCGGTGGTTGGCGAGGCATCGAGCCCACGCTCGACGATCTCCACGAACTCCTCGCGGTTATAGGCGATGCCGCCGCCAGTCCCGCCGAGCGTGAAGGAGGGGCGGATGATGGCGGGCAGTCCGATCTCGGGAAGCGCGTCGAGCGCCTCGATCAGGCCCTTCTCGACGTAGCGCCGCTTCCGCCCGCCCTCGTGCCGCGCCCACTCGACCTCGAAGGCCGAGAGCGCCTTTGCCCTCTCGTCGGGGTCGGGATTTGCCGCCTCGATGCGGGCGATCTCGTCTTTATGTCTCTGCCGGTCGGCGCGCTTCAGCACTGCGGCGTCGGCGAGCCTTGAGCGCGGCGTCTCGAGCCCTATTCCCTTCATCGCCTCGCGGAACAGCTCCCGGTCCTCGGCCTTGTCGATCACCGCGGCGCGCGCGCCGATCATCTCCACGCCGTACTTCTTGAGCACGCCGGAACGGTCGAGGCTAAGCGCAGTGTTGAGCGCGGTCTGCCCACCCATGGTCGGCAGCAGCGCATCCGGGCGCTCCTTCTCGATGATCTTTGCGACAAAGTCCGGCGTGATCGGCTCGACATAAGTCGCGTCGGCGATGCCCGGATCGGTCATGATCGTGGCCGGGTTCGAGTTCACCAGCACGATCCGATAACCCTCTTCTTTCAAGGCCTTGCAGGCTTGCGTTCCGGAATAGTCGAATTCGCAGGCCTGGCCGATCACGATCGGTCCAGCCCCGATGATCAGGATGGACTTTATGTCTGTGCGCTTTGGCATGGTCAGCCGACGGGCGCCTTGCCCTTCCGCTCCTCCATCAGAGCGACGAAGCGGGTGAAGAGATAGTGGCTGTCCTGCGGGCCGGGCGAGGCCTCTGGGTGATACTGCACCGAGAACACCGGCCGGTCCTTTACCTTCAGCCCGCAATTCGACCCATCGAAGAGAGATACATGCGTCTCCTGGACATGGGCGGGAAGACTCTCGCGGTCGACGGCGAAGCCGTGATTCATCGAGGTGATCTCGACCTTCTCGGTGGTGAAGTCCTTCACTGGGTGGTTCGCGCCATGATGGCCCTGATGCATCTTGCCGGTCTTGCCGCCGAGCGCGAGCCCGAGCATCTGGTGTCCGAGGCAAATGCCGAACAGAGGCAGCCCCGAGTCGACGAGCTTCTTGATCTCCGGCACGGCGTAGACCCCGGTCGCCGCCGGATCGCCCGGCCCGTTCGACAGGAACACGCCGTCGGGCTTGCGCTCGAGGATCTCCTCTGCACTCGCGGTCGCCGGCAGCACCGTGAGCTTACAGCCTACGCTCGCAAGCTCGCGGAGGATGTTGCGCTTGAGCCCATAGTCGATGGCGACGACATGGAAGCGCGGGCTTTCCTGCCGGCCATAGCCCTTGCCCCACTGCCAGTCGGTCTCGTCCCACGCATAGCTCTGTCCCGCCGTCACGTCCTTGGCGAGGTCGAGCCCGACCATGCCTGGCCACTCGGCTGCCTCGCGCTTCAGTGCGGCGAGGTCGAACTTGCCGTCAGGCGCGTGCGCGATGACGGCGTTCGGCATGCCCTTCTCTCGGATGAGAGCAGCAAGCGCCCGCGTATCGACGCAGGTGATGGCGATGATGCCGCGCGCCTTCAGCCAATCGTTGAAATCCTGATCGGCACGCCAGTTCGACGGCGCTGTGATCGGCGCGCGCAGGACGCAACCGCGCACGCCTGCGGCGCCGAGGCTCGCGCTCTCCAAGTCCTCGCTGTTCGTTCCGACATTGCCGACATGCGGGAAGGTGAAGGTGATGATCTGCCCGGCATAGGAGGGGTCGGTGAGGATCTCCTGGTAGCCGGTCATCGCGGTGTTGAAGCAGACCTCGCCGACTGCGGTGCCTGTTGCGCCGGCGCCTTTGCCTTCGATCACCGTGCCGTCGGCAAGAACGAGAAGAGCGGTCGGCGCCTCGTCGGCCCATGCAGGGGCAGGTCGCGCGCGCGACATTGCGGCCTCTGCGGCCAGAGTTTCGCTCGTATCGTTCATCTTCTCTTATTGGAGGCCGTCAGGCTCGGCCGCCGGTTGCAAAGTCGGGTGCGCAGACTTCGGCGTCAAGGACTAATGCTGAGGACTTGGGGACTAATTCGCGCACTCTTACGTTCGAGAATGGGAGGCGTCAATCCACAGCATGAATTATTTTCCTGTGAAAACAATAACTTAAACCTGGGAAATTCCTTGCCACGACTCTTTGCCTCCATTACCTTGGAACCTTCCTCCCGGAAATGTTCGGCACGAGACCCATGCGCGAGACCATCACCGCTGCTCTGAAGGACGCCACCAAAGCGCAGGACAAGCGACGCGTCTCGACGCTCAGGCTGGTGAGCGCCGCGATCAAGGATCGCGACATCGCTGCGCGCACGGTCGGCAAGACGCAGGCGACCGATGCCGAGCTGCTCGAGCTGTTCGCCAAGATGATCAAGCAGCGCGAGGAGTCACAGAAGATCTACGCCGATGCCGGCCGCGCCGAGCTCGCCAAGCAGGAGAGCGAGGAGATCGAGATCATCCGCGAGTTCCTGCCGAAGCAGCTCTCCGACAAAGAGATGGAGAAGGCGATCGCGAGCGCCATTGCCGAGTCAAATGCCACGGGCGTGAAGGACATGGGCAAGGTGATGGCCGCGCTCAAAGCGCGCTACGCGGGACAGATGGATTTCGCCAAGGCTAGCGCGCTGGTGAAGGCGAAGCTCGGCTGAGCCTTAAGCCGCATAACGCCTTGTCATTGCCCGGCTTGACCGGGCAATCCAGTAATTACTGCGGTCCGTTGCAGAGAACTCAGTGGTTACCGGATTTCCGCTTTCGCGGAGATGCAACGGGTCAGCGCGGTATTCCGTGATCTGATCTTCAAATCAATCGTTCGGCTTCAGCCTGCGGTCATTTGTCTTGTGCCGCAACATAAAGTTGTCGCACTGCAGCGATAATCCCTGTGCAATGCAGCACGGACTGATTCCGTGCTCGATTTTTGAAAGGAGGCCAATTCAATGGTCCAGATTTCACGTACCCGACTCTTCGCTGCAGTTTGCGCCCTTGGTGTGCTCGCGAGCGCGTCTGCTCACGCCGACGAGTATACGACCAATCTCGGTCCCGTCGGACCGAACGAGCCCATACTCGCCAATGTCGGTGGGCAGCGCATTATCGCCTTCTTCACGCCCGAGCGGGGCTCTTGCGCCGTGAACACGATTGTGTGGAAGGATGCCGGGGCTGACACGCCCTATACATCGTCTCGCGTAAGGGTGACTTTGCGTCCCGGTCAGATGGTTCGGTTCGACGACGCGCGCCTGTCAATGAACCTGCTTTGCGGCGCTGATGCCTCGACGCTTTCCGTGGTGGCGCCTCCGGAGCTAATCCTGACCAGCGAGCACCCTAACAATTAGCCATCGCGCCCCCCTGCCGAATTTCGGCGGGCAGATAAACTTTCAACGCCCTCCCTCGCGGAGGGCGTTTCTATTTCAATCCTCCGTAGAGGTAGAGTTCCCTTTCTGTTCCAAGTCGGTGGATAATGGTGAAGATGGCGAATCGCCGGGCGCGTCACGCCAGATGAAAGCCCATTGTCCAAGCGATGAAGTTTTCCGATTCGTTTCTCGATGAGATCAGGGCGCGGCTGCCGGTCAGCCAGATCGTCTCGCGCCGCGTGCCGCTCAAGCGTCGCGGGCGCGAGTTCGTTGGCTTAAGTCCCTTCAACCGCGAGAAGACGCCTTCGTTTACGGTCAACGACCAGAAGGGCTTCTATCACTGCTTCTCGAGCGGAAAGCACGGCGACGTCTTCACCTTCCTGATGGAGATCGAGGGTCTGAGCTTCCCCGAGGCTGTGGAGAGGCTTGCCGGCGAGGCAGGGCTCGAGCTGCCGAAGCCAGATCCACAATATGAGCGGTCAGCCAAGGAGCGGCTCGGTCTCTTCGATGCGCTGGAGGCTGCGTGCCGGTTCTTCCAGGACGACCTCAAAACGCGCGAAGGCCGCGCGGCCCTGTCCTATGCGGAGGGGCGCGGACTCTTACCCGAGACGCTGAGGCAATTCCGCATCGGCTTCGCGCCGAACTCTAAGGACGCACTCAAAAGCGCGCTTCTAAAGAAGGGCTTCACCGAGGCTCAGCTCCTCGATGCAGGTCTTTTGATTAAGCCCGATGACGGCCGCGCCACCTACGACCGTTTCCGCAACCGCCTCACCATTCCAATCGTCGACGCCAAGTCTCGCGTCATTGCTTTCGGCGCTCGTGCCCTCGATCCGGCAGCGGAGCCGAAATATCTGAACTCCCCGGAGACGCGGCTCTTCGACAAAGGTTCGATCGTCTTCAACTTTGCCCGCGCTCGCAAGGCCGCATTCGACTCCGGCGAGCTCGTCGTGGTCGAAGGCTATATGGACGTCATCGCGCTCAATCAGGCGGGCTTCGCCAATGTTGTCGCCACGCTCGGCACTGCCTTCACCGAGCGGCAAATGGAGCTCCTGTGGCAGCTGGCGCCGGAGCCCGTCATCTGCTTCGATGGAGATAAGGCCGGCGAGGCGGCAGCGGCGCGGGCGATCGACCGCATGCTTCCGAATTTGCGCGAGGGCCGCTCTTTTCGCTTCGCCTTCCTGCCGCACGGCTCCGATCCCGACGATCTCGTGCGCGCTAAGGGCCCACGCGCCTTAGCCGAATGTCTGGCAAGCGCACGCCCTCTCATCGACGTCGTTTGGCTCCGCGAGCTCAGATCACATCCCGTCGATACGCCCGAGCGCCGCGCCGCCCTAGAAGCGCGGCTCGACGGTCTGCTCGCCGAGATCGCCAATATCCGCGTGCGCGATCACTATCGGCGCGAGGTGAAGAACCGGTTTTTTGAGCTTTGGCGCGGTAAGCCCGGACGCGGAGGGACGCGCCCGGCAATTCCCTCATCTCGCTCGGTTGAGCCAGGCAGACCGACGCCGCTCCCGTCGGCCCGAGGCTTTGTCACCGTCATCATTCTTGCGCTCGTCAATCATCCCTGGCTGCTCGACCGCTTCGCCGAGGAAGTCGCGACGCTCGAGATCAGGGACAAGAGTCTCGCCGCTCTGCTTGGCTCGGTCACCCGCATCATCTTCGATGATCATGGCGTCACACCACCTGAGCGTTTGGCAGACCTGATCAAGGCAGGCAGCCACGCCAAACTGTTCGATCGGCTTTTCCGCGATAGCGCCTTCACGCGCCTTGCGTTCCTCCAGCCTGAGACCCCACCCCAAGATGTCGAGCAGCAATTTGCAGACATCATTTTCAGATTTCGCGCTCTGCCCAGTCTCAATCGCGAGCTCGAGGAAAGTGCTGACCATCTGGCCGACATGTCGGAGGCTGAATTTGAGCGGTTTGCCGCCTTGCAGCAGCAAGTGGCGAGCGTCGGAACGCATCATTCGGCCGACGACGCTGGAGAGCGTGACGCCACAAAACGTTTTCAAGAGACGGTAGCCCGCCTAAAACAGGAGCATGTCTCGGCACAGCGCGGACGCCGGCCCGAGAAGCGCTAATGGGCGGCGAGCCCTCTTTCGGCCTAGTTCTTGCAGCAAGAGAAGGCCAACGGTCCAAATAAAAATGGAAGAATTTCCTGCCAGCGCAGGGTCTCGACCTTGACAGGGGCAGCGCCCCTCGCCAAGTCATGGATCACGACGTGCAGCTACCGCGCGACCAGGATTTGGGGCGGGACGCGCGGGTTTAGGCGAGATCCGAGGGCTGATCACATCCCCCGCGTGGCATCGACAAGATCCTTAGGCCAAAGGACAAGGCCAAGTGAAGCGGAAGTAACGGCACGTTTATAGTCTTCTGTCGGCCCTTAACCGGGCTTGTTTGGTGGGAGAGTGACAGTCGACGCTAAGTTCGGCGCCAGTATAGACGAGCTGGCGGTGCGGCTTGGCGGCGAAGTCATGTTTAATTGACGATTAACGGTGAGGCCGTTAATCGCTTCCGTGGGTTTGTGCGTTTCGAGAGCAGCGCACGGAAGGCAGCTCAGCCGCCGAGGCGAGCCATGCCTGAGAAAGCGACATTTTGCGCTTCGGAGTAAATGAATGGCCACAAAAACCGCTGAAGCCGAGGACCATGAGCAGCCGCAAGCCGAGCCCGCCGATGGTCCTGTGCTCGACATGTCCGACGCAGCCGTCAAGAAGCTGATCAAGACGGCTAAGGCGCGCGGCTTCGTCACCTATGACGAGCTGAACGAGGTGCTTCCCTCCGAGGAAGTGTCTTCGGAGCAGATCGAGGACACCATGTCGATGCTCTCCGACATGGGCATCAACGTGATCGACACCGACGAGGCCGAAGAGCCGGGTGCCGCCGGTCAAGCCGAGGAGGGCGAGTCCGCGCGGCCCGTGGTCGCCGCCGCGCCCGTCGCCAAGGTAGAGACCACGAAGGAGCCGACCGAACGCACCGACGATCCGGTACGCATGTATCTGCGCGAGATGGGCTCGGTCGAGCTGCTCTCCCGCGAGGGCGAAATCGCCATTGCCAAACGCATCGAGGCAGGGCGCGAGGCGATGATCGCAGGACTATGCGAGAGCCCGCTTACCTTCCAAGCCATCATCATCTGGCGCGACGAGCTGAACGAGGGAAAAATTCTGCTCCGCGACATCATTGATCTCGAAGCGACCTACCAGGGCCCCGACGCCAAGCCCGCGCCGTCTCAGCCGCTGCCCGGCGAAACGATGAACGGCAATGGCGCGGACGGGCAGAGCGCGCACGCCGGTCAGCCGCAGCATGGCGCGCGCCATGGCGAGGACGAGGAGGCCGAGCCGCGGCCTGAGGAGTTCGAGGACGACGAGGACGATCTCGAGAACTCGCTCTCGCTTGCCGCCATGGAAGCCGAGCTCAAGCCAAAGGTGCTCGAGACCTTCGACCTCGTTGCCACCAACTACAAGAAGCTCCGCAAGCTTCAGGACCAGGTGGTCGAGCGCGCGCTCAAGAACGACTCGCTCTCCTCGGGCCAGGAGAAGCGCTACAAGGTTCTCAAGGATGAGATCGTCGCCGAGATCAAGTCACTCTCGCTCAATACGAACCGCATCGAGAGCCTGGTCGAAACGCTATATGACATCAACAAGAAGCTGCTCGGCTATGAGGGCCGGCTGCTCAGGCTCGCCGAGAGCTATGGCGTGCTGCGCGATGACTTCCTCAACGAATATCAGGGCAACGAGCTCGACCCGAACTGGCTTCGCCGCGTAGGCCGGCTGAAGAAGAAGGGCTGGGCCGATTTCATCCGCGACGAGCGCGGCATGGTGAAGGAGCTGCGCTCCGAGATTCACCAGCTCGCCGCCGAGACCGGGCTGCAGATCTCCGAGTTCCGCAAGATCGTGCACATCGTGCAGAAGGGCGAGCGCGAGGCGCGCCAGGCGAAGAAGGAGATGGTGGAAGCGAACTTGCGCCTCGTCATCTCGATCGCCAAGAAATACACGAACCGTGGGCTGCAGTTCCTCGATCTCATCCAGGAAGGCAATATCGGCCTGATGAAGGCCGTGGATAAGTTCGAGTATCGCCGCGGCTACAAGTTCTCGACCTACGCCACCTGGTGGATCAGGCAGGCGATCACCCGCTCGATCGCCGACCAGGCGCGCACCATCCGCATCCCGGTGCACATGATCGAGACCATCAACAAGATCGTGCGCACCAGCCGCCAGATGCTGCACGAGATCGGCCGCGAGCCGACGCCCGAGGAGCTCTCCGAGAAGCTCGCCATGCCGCTCGAGAAGGTGCGCAAGGTGCTGAAGATCGCCAAGGAGCCGATCAGCCTCGAGACGCCGATCGGCGACGAGGAGGATAGCTATCTCGGCGATTTCATCGAGGACAAGAACGCGGTCCTGCCGATCGATGCAGCGATCCAGTCGAACTTGCGCGAGACCACGACGCGCGTGCTCGCCTCGCTCACACCGCGCGAGGAGCGCGTCTTGCGCATGCGCTTCGGCATCGGCATGAACACCGACCACACTCTGGAAGAAGTCGGCCAGCAATTCTCGGTGACGCGCGAGCGCATCCGCCAGATCGAGGCCAAGGCGTTGCGCAAGCTCAAGCACCCGAGCCGCAGCCGGAAGCTCCGCAGCTTCCTCGACAATTAACTAAAACCTTCATCGCCCGGCTTGACCGGGCGATCCAGTACGCGACGACCTTCGCTATCGCGCATGGCGGTGGTTACTGGATGCCCGCGTTCGCGGGCATGACATAAATGCATGCGACCGAACACCGGAACTTTCCACAACCCTTCGCCGTTTCGTTGCGGGGAGAAGGCGTCTCGTATCGAACGCGAAGGGAGACTGACATGCGTGTCCTAACTGTCGCCACTCTCGCAGCACTTTTCGTTGCCGGCTTTGCCATCCCCGCTGATGCCGCCAGGCCGGTCAAGGGAGCCGTCCAAGGCACGGCAACCGCCGCCAAAGGCGTCGGCCATGGCGCGGCCCAGGCCGGGCGCGGCGTCGCCCGCGGCACGGTAACCGCGGCCCGGGGCGTCGGCCACGGCGCGGTCTGCCTGTTCACGCTCGGCACCCGCTGCCGCTGATTTTCTGAAAATTGTCATTGCCCGGCTCCTCGCGCTCTTGCTCGCGCTGATAGGATCCTGCTGCTGATGGTGCCGTCGCTCCTGCTCCTGCATTACGGCGGGGTCAAGCGCGAGGAGCAGTATCTCGAGAAGAAGTTCGGCGAGAGCTATCGCAGCTATAAGGCCTTCCGTCCCGCGCTACGACTGGAAGTTCTGAGCCCAGCGCAAGCAGGCCTCAGCGGCCCGCGCTCGCTTCGATCATGTTAGGCTTGGTGTCGGGCGGCGTCTTCTTCAGCCGGCTCACGCGCACCTTCGCCACACCCGCCCTCAACATGCCGAGCGACTCGGCCGCGGCCCGCGACACGTCGATGATGCGGCCCTTCACGACCGGCCCGCGATCGTTGATGCGCACCACGACCGACCGGCCGTTGGCGAGATTCTCGACCAGCACGTGTGAGCCAAGCGGAAGCGTGCGGTGCGCCGCGGTGAGCGCGTCGCCGTCCATGATTTCACCGCTCGCGGTTGCGGTGTTGAAATCGTACCAGGACGCACGGCCGGTCTCGGCGGGACGTGTCTCGTCCACCGTCATCTCTTGCGGCTTCGCTCGCGTCTCGGCCCGCGGCGCGGCGGCTGTGGGCGTCGCTGCATGCACCGCTTCGCGCGCGGTCTTGCTCTCGCGGTTCACGCTCTGGCTCGGCTGTTGCGGAACGCCTACCTCAGAGGGAACCGGCGCAAGCTCAGGAAGCGGCGCCTCGATCCGATGCCGCCATGGACCGATATGTTTGATCAGGGGAGGGGTCGCGAGAGAGCCGAACAGAACCGCGCTCGCCGCCACGAGCCACGCACGGATCTCCAACGGCAGAGCGCTGCCAACTCGACGCATTCTGCCCCCCTTGGGCTCCTCGCCGTCGTTAACCTTTGGAGCCCAAGGCAGGTTCCTGCGCGGACGCGGCAGCATCATGGCAGCCGCCACATGCGTGCCTTCATTGCAGCGGGTATTACCCGCGGGCAACTGGTCGGCCCAATAGGAACATTCTGCAATCGCCGCAGGTTAGTCGCTCACACTCCCCACAACGGCCTGCGTCCCGCTGGCCCAACAACAAGGACAGTGAGATGACGACCGCCAACCAAGCCTTCAGGCAAGCCGCCAACTCTCCCGCAGCCCACGAAGCCCGCGATGCCGCCAAGTCTGCCGCCGACACCGCGCGCAATATCGGCGAGGACGTGAGCGACTATGCCTCCGACGCCGCGCGCAAGGCCAGCGACTTCGCCTCCGACGTGTCGCGCCGGGCGGGCCGGGAATTCGACCGGGCGCGGGGCGCCGCCGCCGATGCCTGGGACGAGCTTCACGATGCCTCCGAGCGCAACCCGCATGTGACGCTGCTCGTCGCATTCGGCCTCGGTCTGCTGTTCGGCATTTTCGCAGGCTCTCGCCGCTAACCCCTGCCATTCGCCACTTTGTCATGCCCGCGAAAGCGGGCATCCAGTAAACACCAGCCTTCATTTCAAGGGCTCGCGCCGGGCTTACTGGATCGCCGGGTCAGGCCCGGCGATGACAAGGATAGGACTGTGACCGAGATGTCCGAGACAATTGCCGTGCTCGCGAGTAAATTAGCCCTGGGGGCCAGGCCCGTCTATTCAGAAGCGGGCCGGTAAGACGGGGGGAACAATCATGATCAAGGCCTGGATGGACTTTGCCTTCGACTCGGCGCTGCTCTGCGCCGAGGCGCAAGAGGTTATGGGCTTGCGCCTGATGAAGCTCGCGAGTGGCGGGCCGCACGCCGAGCGTGAGGCGCTGCGCATGGTGGCCGAGAAGGGCTTCGCCTTCGCCGAAGCCGCGACCAGTCTTGCCGCCGGCGCGCCGGTCGAGCGCGTGATGCGCCACTACCGCTCGATCGTGCGGGCCAACAAGCGCCGCCTCTCCCGCTAACTAAACCTCCCCCTGAAAGGGGAAGGTCAGCGTGCTTTAGCACGCCGGGTGGGGGTCGCCTCTGTCATGGCCGGGCTTGGCCCGGCCATCCACGCTTTGGCAAAATCTCCGCATGCCGGACGGATGGGTCTACATCCTTATGAACAAGCGAAATGGACACGGGCGTGGCACGCGATCTCTCGCCCGGCGCGTCTGGCAGCATCGAGAAAGTTTAGGAGGAGGCTTTACCCGGCGTTATGGGCTCACTCGCCTCGTCTGGTGCGAGCATCACGACACGATCGTGGGCGCAATTCAGCGCGAGAAGACCGTGAAGTATTGGCCTCGCGCATGGACGGTGCGGTGATTCACGCGATAAATCCGCAATGGAATGATCTCTACGAGACGATCGGTAGTGGGCCCTTTGAATGTGGCATCGGTTGTAATGAGGCCGAAGCCCGCCATTGCGTGATATAATGCGGGATGGAAAGCACAGCGCACTTAATACACGACCACGTAGCCAGCGGGGCGCGTCTGATGGCTCGACAAAAAGAGATTATTGCCGAGCTGAAGGATAGAGGAGTGGACGCCACTGAGGCCGAGCGCACGCTAGCCCAACTCTCCGCGTGCCTACGGGTACTTGAGGATCAATGGCTGGCAATCTGGAAAAAGGGGAACCAGGGATAGATGACCCCTAAACAGAGGTCAGAAAGCGCGCAGAGCCGTCAAGGCTCGCTGGTCTCGCTAGCTTCGTCTTTCTCTTTTGTTACGGCGGACTTCGGGATTCAAACTGCCCTACTACGAGACGATCAATCAATAAATCGTGGATGCCCGCGCCAAGCGCGGGCATGACAAGTGTTCGTGAAACACCAAGCCTTATCCCCGCCCCACAATCCGCACTTACACTGAACCGGCCTCGTCCACTTGAAGGGCGTTTCTCGAGGGCGAACGTAGAGACGGGACGAGGTGCGGCGCCTGCGAGCCTGACCACGCAAGTCAGGCGCTCGGACGGCATCGGAGCTCCCTCCGGGACCACTAGGAGTCCCCGCTAGGAGCTAGCTGACATCCCGGCAGGCCAGTCGCGGCGATGCCGGCGACGAAAAGCAGGGCCCGGTGCCGGAAAACGCCGTGATTGGCGCGCCGAGAGGCGCCAGCGTGTCTCCGCGAGGAGGCATGAGCCATAGGCTTGCGCTTTTCGGCGCGCCATCCCCCTCATGCCTCGCGGGCAAAACCCGCGAGAAATTTCGGCATGCCTGCCTTCCTCGTCATGCCCAGACTTGTTCCGGGCATCCAATAGGCCAGGCGATCCAGCATTCAGAATCACCATTGGATGGCCGGGACAAGCCCGGCCATGACGAAGAGGGTCAAGCCGGTGAGGAGCCGGGCGGCTGGGTCGGATAGGAAGGACCGGGATGGAGGAAGGTGATGGTGATATAGGCGCCGATGAACGAGCCGAGCGCGGCGAAAATCACGTAGCTCCAGTGATGCGTGTAGTTGATGACGGCGAACGAGGAGAGCAGGTACCAGACGCTGCTCCACGTGGCCGCCGGCATGCGGCGGCGGCGCACCACGGCGTTGGTGAACAGCACATAGACCGCGTCGGTGCAAGCGGTGGCGACGACGACAGCCGCGGCGATCAGGGGATCGATCTCGAAGGTGGGCATTGGGTGCGGTCCTGGTGCTCGAGGGCGTTACAGAGGCGCGAAGCGTGCCGGACATTAGCGATTGCGCCAGGGCCTTGTCAGCCTGCGGGCTTGTGCTGCATTGCAACAGCGGCGGCCGTGATCTATATGCGCAGGGCTCAGCTCCCGCGCGCGATCCTAGGCCAAGCGACCAATGCTCCTCACTATGTTGAAGTCGAAGCTGCATCGGGCCACCGTGACCGGCGCCGATCTCGATTACGAGGGCTCGATCGCCATCGACCGCGACCTGCTGGATCTTTCCGGCATCCTGCCGCACGAGCAGGTCGATGTGTTCAACATCAATACCGGCGGCCGCTTCACCACCTACGCCATCGAGGCGCCGCGCGGCTCGCGCGACGTGGCGGTGAACGGCGCGGCGGCCAGGCTCGTGCAGACGGGCGACAAGGTGATCATGGTCGCGTATTGCCAAATCCCGGCCGAGGAGGCGCGCAACTACCATCCGACCGTGGTGGTGCTCGGCGAGGGCAACGAGGTGAAGCGCGCGGCTTGAGGCTCATTCGTAGCGGAGCGCGTCGATCGGGTTCATGAGCGAAGCGCGGCGCGCGGGGTAATAGCCGAAGAACACGCCGACCAGCCCCGCCGAGACCAGTGCGATCACGACGAGGCTGGGCGAGAGCGCGATCGGCCACTCGCCCCAGATCGACATGGCGAGCGCGGCACTGCCGCCGATCGTGAGCCCGATCAGCCCTCCGGTCACGCACAGCGTCACCGCCTCGATCAGGAACTGGCTCAGGATATCGCGCCGCCTGGCACCAACCGCCATGCGCAGCCCGATCTCCTTGGTGCGCTCGGTGACCGACACCAGCATGATATTCATGATGCCGATGCCGCCCACGACCAGCGAGATGGCGGCGGTGGCGCCGAGCAGGAGACTCAAGATGCTCTGCGTCTCGCTCCGCGCCCTGATGAACTCTGCCATGTTGCGCACCTGGAAGTCGTCGGGACCGCCGGTGCGGACGTGGCGGCGCTCGCGGAGCAGCGTCTCGATCTCCTCTTGCGCCTCGTTCATCTCGCCTGCCGAGGAGACCTCGACCATGATCGAGCGGAGATTGTCCGGCACGGTCTGCTCGGCGCCGAACAGCCGGCGGCGTGCAGTGGCGAGCGGCACGAGCGCGGTGTCATCCTGATCGCCACCCCACCCCGACTGGCCCTTGGTGGTGAGCACGCCGATCACGGTGAAGGGCACGTTCTTGATGCGCACCTGCTCGCCGATGACCGGCACCGTGCCGAACAGCTCGCGGGCGGTGGTGGCGCCGAGGATGGCGACCTTGGCGCCCGACCGGAGCTCGGCCTCCGTGAAGCTCCGGCCCTCGGCGACCGGCCAGTCGCGCACTTCGAGGAAGTCCTCGTTCACGCCGGTGACCGATGTGGTCCAGTTGGCGTCGCCGACCACGAGGGGGGCCGAGCCGCTCACGGTCCCCGCCGCGGCGGAGACGTTCGGAACTTTGGTGCGGATCGCGGCAAGGTCGGCCTCGGACAACGACACTGCCGTCCCTTCGCCGGCGCGCCGCCCGCCGGAGGTGAAAGAGCCCGGCATGACCACAAGCACATTGGTACCGAGCGCCTTGATGCGATCCTCGATGGCCTGGCCGGCCCCGGTCGCCACCGACACCATGACGATCACCGAGGCGACGCCGATAATCACGCCGAGCATGGCGAGGAAGCTCCTGAGCGCGTTCACCTTGAGCGCGGCGATGGCGACCTTGCAGGAGGCGAGGGGATTCATGACACGTCGCTCACGATCTCGCCGTCGCGGAAGGTGATGCGCCGATGCGCGCGCTTGGCGATGTCGGGCTCATGGGTGACGATGATCACTGTGATGCCGGTCGCATTAAGCTGCTCGAACAGCTTGATGATCTCGTCAGTCGTATGGCTGTCGAGCGCGCCGGTCGGCTCGTCGGCGAGAATGATATGCGGATCGTTGATCAGCGCGCGGGCGATGGCGACGCGCTGTTGCTGGCCGCCAGAAAGCTCGGTCGGCTGATGCGCTTCGCGATGCGCGAGCCCGACCTTGGCGAGGCATTCCTTCGCCTTCTCGCGCGCGCCTTTGTGGCCGTGCCGCGAGTAGAGCAGGGGCAGCGCCACGTTATCGAGGGCGCTGGTGCGCGCAAGCAGATTGAAGTTCTGGAAGACGAAGCCGATCTTCTCGTTGCGGTAGGTGGCAAGCTCGTCGGAATCGAGTCCACCAAGTTCGCGGCCTTCGATCTTGAGCGAGCCTGAGGTCGGCGTGTCGAGCGCGCCGACAAGATTCATGAAGGTTGACTTGCCCGAGCCCGATGCTCCGGTCACGGCGAGATATTCGCCGCGGGAAACCTCGACGTTGATTCCTTGGAGCGCGGCAATCGTGCTGCCGCCGAGCCGGTAAGTCTTGATCAGATCGCGGGCAACGATCTGCCGCGGCGGGAGAGCCGCCACATCGCATGGTGCTTGGGGTAAAACTTCAATCCTCACGGCGCCAGCTCGCGCACGCGCGTCACGACCTGGGCGCCTTCCGGCAAGCCTTGGACCACCTCGGTCATGCTCGAATCGGCAAGACCTAGACGAACGTCATGCGGCACGAGCGCGCCGTTCTCATAGGTCCACAGCGTGGCGCGCCGAGGGCCTGTCGGCCTCTGCCGCTGCATCTCCTCGTATTTCTTATATTTGTCGGCCGGGAGGACGGCGCGCAGCACTTTGGCGACCCGCATGCGGGCCTGATCGCGCATGTCCTGCTGGGACGCGCCGGCGCCAGGTGGCCCCGCGCTCTTGATGGCGGCGAACTCGGCCTCGAGGGCGACCTTGATCTTGCTCAAATCCTGCTCGCTCAGCTCGAGCTGATCCTTGAGCCTCGCCAACATGCGCGCGCTGCGATCGTCGGAGGCAAGTTGCAACGCGCCGGTCTGCGAAGAGTCGCGCACCAGCGCCTCCTGCACGGCTCCGCGTGGCTGGAATCTGAGCGCCTCGTTTGGTACGGTCACGACGTCTTTATGCTCGCCCGTGACGATCTCGACATTGGCCGTCATGCCCGGCAGTAGCCGGCCCATGGGATTGTCGGCGCCGATCACCACCGTGTAGGTGACGACATTGGCAAGCGAGACCGGAGCCAATCTGATCTGCTCGACCTTGCCTTCGAACTTCATATCCGGATAGGCATCAACGGTGAAGGTCACGGTGTTGTCGCTCGTGACTTGGCCGATATCGGCCTCATCGACCTGCGCCTGGATCTGCACTTGGGAAAGGTCTTGCGCCATGGTGAACAGCTTAGGCGCCGACAGGCTCGCCGCCACGGTCTGCCCGACTTGCACGGTGCGGTCGATGATGACGCCGTCGAGCGGCGCGCGGATATAGGTGCGCTCGAGATCGATGCGGGCGCTGTCGAGTGTGGCCTCGTTCAGCGCGACATTTGCCTTGGCGTTTTCAAGGTTGGCCTTAGCGCTGTCGAGGTCTGCCTGGCCGCTCTGCTGCGCGGCGAGTGCCGTGTCGAGAGTGACTTGCGCGCCGGCGCCTCTCGTTACCAGCTCCTGCGCGCGATGCAGATCGAGCTCGGCCTTGTGTAGATTGGCTTCGGCGCGCTCGACTGCCGCCTGCTGTAGCGCCACATTGGCCTTCGCCACGGCGACCGCCGCCTCGCCTTGCCGTACGCGTGTCTCGAAGGTCGAGGGCTCGATGCGGGCAAGCACCTGGTCCTTCTTCACCTCAGAGCTGTAATCGACGCTGACTTCGCTGATATTGCCGGAAAGCTGCGAGCCGATATCGACGCTGATCAGCGCGCTGACCGCGCCGGAGGTCGAGACTACCCGGCGCACATCGCTCTTCTTCGCGGCGACGGTCTGGATGTCGAGCTTAGAGTCGGTGTGATGCTGCCAATAATAGTACGCGCCTCCGGCCGCCAGGCCGGCGACGAGGAAGATCGTGAGCCAACGCGATCTCATGCTTTTGTTTTTGTCCGGTATTTCCCTCCGCCCCTCATTTTTACCACGCGCGTGCGCGCAGCACCCGTTACAAAACGGCAATGAATTGAACGGAGTAAGGCGGGTGGGGATTAGAGGCCGAAGGGGTAGGTTTCGTCAGGCCCGGCAGCGGCGTAGGCGGTTTCTTGGGCGGCCACGGCGCGTGTCTCGGTGAACCAGATCCAGGCATCGAACTGTCGCGACAGCTCGGCCTGGAAATAGTGCGAGAGAAACTCGGTCTCGGGCCGGTAAATCACGCCAATGGCGCGCTCGAGGAGGGGCTCGGCAAGTTCAGAGCGCACGCGCTCTTTCTGTCCAGGGCCGGTCTCGAGGAAGAAGGCCGGGATATCGGCGTCACGCGAGCGGCCCTTCATAGAAATCGTCGCGAGCCAGGCGGACGCGCTTGATCTCCATCGGCCCGTCCCAGTCCGATGCCGCGGCGACAGTGCCGCGATCCGTGCCGAAGCCGATCAGCGCCGCGTCCTCGCCAAACCGGGAGCGCGAGAGCTGACCGATATTATGCTCGCCCCTGACCTGGCCCATCTCGGTGAACTCCGCGTTACCGATATGCGAGTTGTGGGCCCACACCACGGCTTTTGAGTCGGGTCCGCGCTGGGCAAGCAGGCGCTCAAGCGTGTCGAACATATGCTGGTCGCGCAGATTCCACGACACGGCGTCGCCGTAATACATCACGCGATAGTATTGTTCGGCGGCCGTGACGATGCGCGCATTCTGCTCGGCGTTGAAGAACGCCTCGCCGTCACGCTGCAAATAGTCGAGCCGCTTGTGAAGCAGATCTAGCAGCGCATCGATCACCGGCTTCTGGCAGACCGCATAGCCGCGCGAAAGAGCCATGCGCCCGTATCGGACGGGCTCTGCGCGCCACGGCGTCAAGCAGCCATAGCGCTCGCGCGCGACGCGCGCCGCCTCTGGATCGACCGCGTCGAGATAAGTGAGCACCGCCTCGATCGAGGCGCTGAGGCTGTAAACGTCGAGGCCGTAGAAGCCGCACTTCTTCTCGGGAGCACCGATCCTGCGATTGATGGCCTCGAGCCGGTCGAGGAATTCGGCGACCTGGTCGTTGCGCCACATCCAGGTGGGAAAGCGGATGAAGGCTCTCTTCGGCACTTTCGGGCGCGGCAGCCCGCGCACATAGGCATCGTAGACTCTGGCGTCAGGCCAATCGGCTTCTACTGCTACAATGTTGAAGCCGTGCTTCGCCACCAGCATCTCGGTGATCGCGGCGCGTGCATCGTAGAACTCCGCCGTGCCGTGCGTGGCCTCGCCCAGCAGGACCACGCGCTTTCCCGCGAAGCGCTCGGCAAGAGCGGCAAGTTCGCCTAGGTCGCTGAACGGCTCCGCCGCCTCGGCGATGAGATTGCTGATCTTGGAGCGTATGACGCGCGCGCGCTGCGATGGGACGAGCAGTCCGTAGGCAAAACCGGAAGTTTCGGCATCAATCTTGGTGGCCTTCGCCTGTTCAGGCTCGACCCAGCCTTCGGCGCCGATCAGCGGCACGAAGGTTACGGCGCCGTAGTCCTCCTGCTCGAACTCGTCTTTGTCGATGCGGCGCACCAGCAGAAGCGTCTGGTGGACATCACGCCCGACCGGAATGACGAGGCGCCCACCGATCGCCAATTGCTGCTTCAGGGCTTCGGGCACCTTAGGGCCGCCGGCGGACACCAATATTGCATCGAACGGCGCCTGCTCGGGCAGGCCCTTGGTGCCGTCGGCGCAGATGATCTCGACATTGGAATAACCAAGCGCCTTGAGGCGCCTGCGCGCGAGCTTGGCAAGCTCGTCGTGGCGCTCTATCGCGTAGACCTTGCCAGCGATGCGGCTCATCACCGCCGTCGCATAGCCAGAGCCCGCGCCGACCTCAAGCACCTTGTTGCCTGGCTCGAGCTCGAGCAGCTCGATCATGCGGGCGACGATGTAAGGCTGCGAGATGGTTTGCCCCGCCTCGATGGGCAGCGCCGAATCCTCGTAGGCGAATTCCTTCAGCGGGTCGGACACGAAGGCCTCGCGCGCGACCCCGCTCATGGCGGCAAGCACAAGCGGATCGGAGATGCCGCGCGCTTCGAGATGGTGCGCGACCATGACGGCGCGGTCGCGCGCATGCTTGTCTTGCGGCGCGGCAGGTCTGGCGGCGGGAAAAGCCATGCCAAATAAACTACGGCTAAACCCGCCGGTTCGACTTTGATTAATTCGAACCGCTTATTTGAGCTCCCAGGTCACCTGCACCTCGATATTGGTGTTCTGCGTGCCGGGCTCGATCGGAACCGGGTGCGTCGCGGCTTTGGCTTCCATCCTAGGTGCTGCGGGATAATAGGGCACGTAGCCGCCTTGCTCGCTGATGGTTTGCACCGGTCCGAGCTCCGCGCCGGTCGCCTCGGCATAGAGCTTGGCCTTGGCGATGGCGTCTTCGATGGCGAGCTTGCGCGCCTCCTTCTCGAGCTCCTCCGGCTTGTCGACGCTGAAATAGACGCCGCCGATCGAGTTCGAGCCAGCCTGCACAAGCTGGTCGAGCACCGCGCCGATCCTGGCGGTATCGCGCATGGTCACGTAGACCATATTGTTAACGTCGTAGCCCACGATGCGCGGAGGCTTTTTGTCGTCGTCACGATCCTCATATTGCGGGTTCACCGAGAAATCGGTGGTCTGGATGTCCTTGGGATCGATCCCCGCGCTCTTAAGCGCATCGACGACCTTAGTCATCGCGGCGGTGTTCTTGGCGAGCGCGTCGTTCGCGGTCGGCGCCTGGCTCTCCACGCCGGCGCTGACCGTGACTTTGTCCGGCGCGGACTTGACCGTGCCCTTGCCGGACATGGTGATGGTACGCTTGGGCGGCTCCTTGTCGTCGGCGAGTGCAACTTGGCTCACGGTTGGGGCTGCTGCGGCAAGGAAGGCAAGCGTGGCAAAGAGATATTTTCGCGCCATCGATGTCATGGGGATCCCTCGCGAGTTGGGCGTTAAGCTATGAGCCAGCCCGAAGCATCCCCACGAGGTAAGCCCCTGCTGCGAGCTGTTCGCTAGGCATGAGGAAGTCTGCTATGAGGCGGAAATTGGGGGGCGCGAAATCCCCATTGATGCGACAAGGGATTTCGGAATCGTCTTGGGGCCCGTAGCTCAACTGGTTAGAGCCGACGGCTCATAACCGTCTGGTTGGAGGTTCGAGCCCTCCCGGGCCCACCATCAAAACCCGTAGCCCAGCAGGGTGATTTCGGGCTGATACCAGCGGGCGACGAGCTCGCGCGTGTCGGGCGAGTAGTAGCTGCG